>JRHI01003093.1_pt1 | contig 10331 bp, 6 predicted proteins | sample 215371 | NCBI WGS metagenome assembly JRHI01 (sample SAMN02929681, study PRJNA255918) | sediment metagenome | biome: cave system; feature: Ice Cave; material: Sediment; isolation source: sediment from deep within a dark volcanic ice cave with no known source of... ... | reverse complement strand
CAGCAGGGGAATGCTGGACTGACTATAACGCGAGTCCGGTTCATTGAAAATCGCGTTGGGCCCTACGAACAGGGGTAAGAACGGATTGGCAACCTGCGTGTTCTGGCACGTTGTGTCACAGGCCAGCCGCGCAGCCGTTGAAATGATGTTGCGATTCCGTGTGGCTCCGCCCCAAGGCAAGTGTGTGCTGCGATTTGCCGAGTAGTCCGCCGAAATCACAATCTGCAATGGAAATAGATGTTGGAGACCCAGGTTCCACTGATAGATCTCCCCGTTGCGTGCTGCAGTGTTCCCCAGGTCGTTCTGATTTACGTAGCCCCATTCCGCAAGAGGCCCATACTGGGTACCTTGCGGGTGCGGCAATTGTCCGGGCGGCAAATTGGGGAACGGATTCGTCAAGGTCGCGTATTGAGTGATGCCTCCATCATTTGTGAAATGGATGGGAGCATCCCGGCGAAAGGCTGTTCCCGCGTATTGAAAGTTTGTTGCAGAGGAGATTCCGTAGAACACTCCCGCGCCGCCTCGCAGCACGGTTTTGCTGGCAAGTTGAAAAGCGAATCCAAAACGCGGCCCAACGTTGTTGCGGTCCACCGGAACGTGCCGGTTACTCGAACTGGCAAAGCGCGTGATGCCTTTCAGGTTCCTGGACCCCAGCCCCAGACCCGAAAGACTCACCGGATTGCCACTGTCATCAAAAATTGGATTGCCTTGATTGTCCGTGGCCGGCGCGGTGAGATCAACCGTGACTCCGCTGTTTGCGTTGAAGTCACTGAACTGGATACGGTTGTTGCGTTCGGTGTATGGTGTGCTCCACTCGTACCGCAGCCCCAGGTTGAGGGTAAGGCGCGAGGTTACCTTCCAATCGTCCTGAACGTACACAGCAGTCTCTTTCGACTTGTCCTCCACTGCGGATTTCAGATTCAGCTGTCCATCGCCGGGGAACCCAAGAAGCAGGGAGGCCAGACCCGTACCCTGCTCAGCCGGGTTGCCGCCGGCAGGATTCGAAGCAGTGATGAGCTTAGTGAAGTTGAATACTCCGGTGGCGTAGTCGGGTTGGTAGAAATTGTTGAAGAATTCGCGCTGTTCGCCTCCGAATTTCAAGACGTGCTTTCCTCTCACCCAGTTCAATGACGACGAATAAATGTATTGGGTGTGCCCGTTGATTGTATCGGCGCAACATTGCGCCGAGCCGGACTGATCACTGTTGAGCGACACGTAGTTCTCAACGTTGACTACAGGCATGCGCGTGATGTGGTTCGCCGCAGTGAGCAGGCTGGGAAGTCCAAACTGAGTGGGATCGACCCGCTTCGACGCACCTACCTGATGGTAGCGATCGACACCAAAACGTCCGGTGAGCAACAAGCGCGAACTGATCGTCCAGGTGTGTTCGAGAACAATATTGCGCGTGGTTTGGGTGCCTTTTAGGTCGCCGTAAAAAATCCTGGATTCAGGAAGCTTGTGTTCTGCTGGCTGGAACGGCCCATGAGGTGATTCTTGTCGTTCACTTGATGGTCGATCTTGACGTCGAACTGGGTGCTGGGAGAAGTGTTCACAACCCCCTTGTTAAAGTTCAACCCTGTGCCTGGATCGATCGGTCCTGTGGGTGCAGGGTATGCATTCACCAGGGCCTGGCCCACCACCGTAATCGGACTGCCAGGCGTGCCAAAGGCTGGGATCACCCCGTTGGGGAACTCGCTACGTGTCTGATTGCCTCCGTTGATACTGAAGGGATCAAAAATGTGGACTGGCACCAGATTTCCGTTGTTATCCTGGGTCAGGGTTTGAGAGAAATCTCCGATACGCTCGAGAGCAGTCGGCACTCTCGCGGAAATCAGTGCCTTGTCATCCTGACGTACACGTTCCAGGTCAAACAGGAAGAAGGTCTTCCCCTTAATAACTGGGCCCGTGACCGCGAAGCCATACTGGTCCCGGGTAGAGTCAGTGCGCGGAATGCCGTTGCGATTCGAGAAAAAGTCGTTAGCATTCAGCGCTGTCCGGCGCCCGTACCACCAGCCGCTACCATGGAACTTGTTGGTGCCTGACTTCATCAGCACGTTGACCACAGTGCCGCCATTACTGCCGTATTCGGCGGAAAAGCTATTGTTCTGCACTTTGAATTCCTGAATCACTTCGGCGGAGGGGATATAGCTAAGGTTGCTGGTCGCTCCTTCTCCCTGCTCCGGTCCAGTGGCGAGGTTGCCGTCCAGACGAATCTCAGCCGATGCGTAGCGTTGTCCATTGGACGAAAAATCTGTTCCCACCGGGTAGCCAATGCCGTTGTTCAGTTCGGTTACTCCCGCCGATAAATACACCAGCTTCGTTACGTCACGGTCAGCCAGAGGCATCCGACTGACGAACTCGTTTGTGATCTCGGTCCCCATTGAGGCCCCGGTCGTATCCAGCAGCGGCGCGGTATCGGTAACCGTGACGCTTTCATGAAACGAGAAAGGCTTAAGCGCAAAGTCGAGGGTCGCTTGCTGTGCGACGGCCAACACGATGTTCTTCTGGATTGTTTCTTGAAACCCGCCGGCTTCCACTTTCACGGTGTAGGTAGCTGGACGTAATCCATTGAAGACGTACTGCCCGTTGTTGTCCGTGTTAGCCGAACTCGAAATAGCAGTGCCATCGTTCGTCATGGTTAATTTGGCATTTTGAACTACTGCGCCACTCTGGTCGGTGACGGTTCCCCGTACCTGAGCGGTGTAACTCGCCTGCCCCCAAGCCTCGGATGGGGCCAGCAATGACATTGCCACGGTTAGCAAGGCCATTAGAGCGAAAGAAGTGTAGTTGCCGGCGCGAAATACCATTGCAGCCCCCAGGGAACTTTCGTATGGCTTCGAATTAGCACTCTTACTTTCGTTTAGTGGAAAAGTCAAGCCAAATTTCGGTAACTAATTTTCGGTAACCAAGAGAGATGACCGACTACGGAATTAGCGGAGCGGGGGCAATAACTGCAGGTGCGGGTAGCTACGCTCCCCGAAGGAAAGTCACAGTCGGATCAACCCGCGAGAAATCTTTATCCGCGAGCGCCGAAGCGGTCTATCTTGCTGCGGGAAGACGCAATACCCAGCCCGACGATGAATACGTGTGGAATCGGTACGAGCGAGTGAGGGAGTCTTTCATTACCGCCCGCGAGCGTACCAGATCGAACCCGGGGACTTATAGTTCCGGCCTTCGCCCCACACCGCGTGGGTGACTTCCTGATTATCGATAGCGAGACCAAAATAGTCGCCAAAAGGAAAGCGGAAGCCACCAGGAAGAATGTAGTCGTAGCCTCGAGCAGGACCTGAGAGTTGCGCTTCGGTAGACCATGTGGCACCTCCGTTGGTGGAACTTCGGTAGAAGGTGTTCCACATAGAAACATTCCGCGCGTCCGGCATTCTTTTGTCAGGAATTCTCGTGTCCATCCAGGCAATGCGAACATCGCCGGAGACACCCGCCACGATTGTTGGGAAGCAGCTTTGTACATTGCCACTGGCGGTGGACACGTCGGCCCGGGAGGACCAGTTCTGACCAGCGGTAGTCGATGACGAGAAATAAACGCGCTCGGGGCCGCCATCAACTGTGCCTGCGTTCCAAATCGCGTAAATGGTGCCGGCAGCGTCCGACGCCAAGGAAATCTGTGCGCCAAGGTATCCAGTCTCACAGGCTTGAGCCGCACAGGCCGGCGGCGCACTTGAGATGTCGAGCAAATTCGTACTCCAGGTGCGTCCTGCATCGGAGGAACGGCTTACGTAGACACTGACGGGACGAGTCGATGCTTCACGCCGCGCATAGCTGGTCCAGCCGAAATAGACATTGCCTGAGGGATCTACCGTGGCGCCACCGCCCAACGACCATCCCGGCTTTGCCCCCGGATTTACGTTTATCGAACTGAATGTCTGGCCGGCGTCGTGCGAAACCGCCACAAAGAATTGTTCTTCATGATTAAAACCGACGTAGACATCGGGCCCGCGTACAGCCAGCACCGGCTTGTCCGTGCCTTCACGGGCGCGATTGGCCACTGAGAAAGACCAGGTGCGCCCGAAATCCAATGATCTGGCAACCACTGCGTCGCGCTTGTTATTCTGCAGCCACGAAGCGTAGACGACTTGCCGGTCCGCGGGATCAACGACAATCTGAGGGTCAAACTGGCCGGTCGGGAAGGGAAGGAGCGGGTGGGCCGGCTGCCAGGAGATTCCATTGTCGTTGCTTATGAGCAGCGATATCGACGGTGCTGTGCAACCTGGACAATCCGGCACAGGGCCATACTGCGGGTAGAGGATATAGACGTGTCCATGGCCGTCGGCGGCGATAGCTGGCTCCCACTGGTCCCCAGTGATGTGGCCAACCCTCCGCTGAGGTGTGAAGCCGGGAACGGCGAAAGCTGCCTCGGCGGCCATCATGACGGCAAGGAAGACGACAAAATAAAGCACAGCCCTGATGCGGCTGGTTTTAGAACCCACAGAACAACTCCTAGGGACAGCGCTGACCGGACTTTACCGTGAAAACCCGGAAGGCGTCAATTCGCCAAATGGGTGGCGATTCGCAGCGGGCGATCAGGGGCGTGATGTGCAAAAATGGTGCGGCACTTCTCGAGTGAGGAAAATGAAGAAACTTCGAGTGGGAATACTTTTCGGCGGCCGCAGCGGAGAGCATGAAGTCTCCCTTCTTTCGGCTGCGTCCGTTCTCAATGCTATCGATAAGAGCAAGTATGAGGTTGTGCCGATCGGCATTACCAAGGAAGGGCGCTGGGTGACGGCGGAGCATGCTGAAAATCTGCTCCAGGGGAAGGCGGGCAAAAGTGCCCGTTCCACGGAAGTTCTCGCCCCACACGCCCATCCCACACATGCCCTTCGCGCGGGTGACCCTGAGGCTACTCCGGGCGCGGCTGTGCTTGCGAATGGCGAGTCTGTTGTCGTCCCGCCGGAGCCGGTTCACCGTCTGAGCGGCATGGTGCCGTTTCAAACTGACAAGGCCCTTACGCGGCGGGCCAGCGATCGGGCGATTAATGTGGACGTAATTTTTCCGGTACTGCATGGCACGTTTGGCGAGGACGGGACGATTCAAGGCCTGCTCGAACTCGCCGACATCGCCTACGTTGGCGCGGGTGTACTGGGATCGGCCGCGGGCATGGACAAGGACATCATGAAGTCATTGTTCATTGCAGCGGGGATTCCGATCGTTAAGCACGTCACGATTCTGCGGCGCGCCTGGGAGAAAGAACCGAAAAAGGTCCAGAAACTTGTGGAAAGCAAATTAAAGTATCCCGTGTTCGTAAAGCCCGCAAACCTGGGATCGTCGGTCGGGATCAGCAAGGCGCACAACCGTAAAGAACTTGGCCCGGCAATTAAAGAAGCTGCCAGGTTCGATCGCAAGATTGTCATCGAACAAGGCGTTGGGGGCAAGAAGAACAAGGCACGCGAGATTGAGTGTTCCGTGCTGGGCAATGATGAGCCGTCCGCATCGGTCCCGGGCGAGATCGTTCCAGGCAAGGAATTCTATGACTATACGGCCAAGTATGTGGATGAAGGGTCGCAGCTGATCATTCCTGCAAAGCTCAGTAAGGACGAAACGAAGAGAGTGCAGCAACTGGCGGTGCAGGCGTTCAAGGCAGTGGATTGCTCAGGCCTTGCCCGCGTGGATTTTTTGATGGAACCCGGCGATGGGAAAAAGAAGCGGAAAATCTATTTGAACGAGATAAACACCATGCCAGGATTCACCGCGATAAGCATGTATCCGAAGCTGTGGGCAGCGTCGGGATTGGGGTATTCGGACCTGATCCATCGCCTGATTCAACTCGGGCTAGAGCGGCATCAGGATAAGACAAAGAATCAATACAGCCGGTAGCTTGCCGCAGTGCTTGCAACGCATAGGATCCAAGCGCGGCGGATCATCCATGCACTTGGTAGATTGCGTTATTGTGTGCGAGAATTCCGCGACCGTTTCTCGGAGGAACGAATGAAGCGTTTTCTGACCATCTCGCTGTGTGTGCTCGCCTTCACTCTGTCCGGCTTCGCGCAAGTCAAGAAGCCGTCTATGAAGAAGTCAGCTTACGGTCCCGCTCCTGACAAAGCCTACATGCAGAAGATCTGGGACGGCTGGTCAACTCTTGATCCTGCGAACGTCGCCAGGTTTTATGCGACCGGACCGCACACGTTCTTCGACATCGCGCCACTGAAATATAACAGTTGGGATGAATATCAATCCGGCGTGAAAGTAGTGCTCGCCGGTTACAAGAGCGCCAAGTTCACGGTGAATGACGATGCCGAAGTCCATCCGCATGGTGACCTGGTGTGGGGCACGGCCACCATTAAGGAAGAGATGACTACGAAAGCGGGAAAGATTGAGATGGGGAACTTCCGCTGGACGGTGATCTGGACGAATGAAGACGGCAAATGGCTGACCGTCCATGAACACGTTTCTGTGCCGATGCAGTAGCCTTCTCGTGGACTAGGAACTCCTCGTACCCCTATTTAGTACGTTTTAACAAAGAAGTAAGTAGTCATAGCGACGCCGACGAGGACCACGAACACGCGGATCCACGCTTGCGGCAACTTCTGTGCGTAATGTGCACCTACGTATCCGCCGATGATTCCGCCGGCAATCATTACTATTCCGTGCTTCCAGTAAATCGCTTTCGCCACAATAAAAGTCACGACCGCAACGCCATTGATCACGAATCCCATGACGCTTTTCAGGGCATTCATGGCATGGATATCCGTCATGCCGAGGGCGGCCAGCATGGCGAGCATCACGATGCCCATCCCCCCACCAAAGTAGCCGCCGTAGATAGCGACGGCCAACTGAAAGAGCGTCGCTGCCGCAAGAGCTGACGCAGGGGTCACATGCTCGAGGATGGATTTGCGTCCTGCGGCGAGTTTCTTGCCGAACGCGAACAACAGCGTCGCTCCCAGTGTGAGCCACGGAAGCACCAATACAAATGTGTGAGCCGGTGTCTTGAGTAGCAGAACGGCTCCGGCAAATCCGCCGACAAGACTTGCTGCCAGTAGCGGTATCATTACTCGTCGCGGTACGTCGAGTCGCTCGCGATACGCGCCACCGCTGGCCGCAGCGGCAGTCCATAAAGCAATGGYATTTGTCGCATTTGCGGGAATGGGCGGTACTCCGGCGAATAGCAGTGCCGGAAAGGCAATGAAGCTGCCTCCGCCAGCGACCGAATTCAGCGCGCCGCCCAGTAGTCCGGCCAAAAACAGAGAGATGGCGATTGCAGGTTCAAACATTCAGGTACCAGAATGGACTTCGCTCGCCAATGTGCAAGCCTTTTCTCGCAGCATTCGAGGAATGATCAATGTGGTAGAACCAAACCCGCTTCTTCAAAGAAGAATCGAGGACCGGAGTGTAATGGGTTCCATTCAGGGCTGCGCAGAGCACGAGCGATCACGGCGACCTCAGCGAAAGTTTCGTGTCACCAGTGATTGTAACGGGTGATGAAGATCAAGCCCCCTAAGCCCGATCTTGGCAAACACCTCTCCTAGGCAGTACAGTACTGTGTCCCAACATCTGAGTCTTCAGTGTCTTAAAACAGGAGTTCAAACGATGCGTCACGCAGTGATTGTGCTGGTCGCAGTATCGTGCCTCAGTATTTTCGCACGTACTCAAACCGCAGAGGAATTGGTCAACAAGAACATTCAGGCCAAAGGTGGGATCGAAAAGATAAAGGCGATTAAGAGCGTGCGGATGACGGGGAAACTTAACGGCGGCGGCGGCTTTACCGCCATCGTGACTCAGGGGAACGTTCGCCCGGACCTGGTTCGTGAGACTTTTTCGCTGCAAGGAATGACCGCGGTGCAAGCCTACGACGGTTCGAGCGGGTGGCAGATCCAGCCCTTCGGCGGTCACAAGGATCCTGAACTCATGGGCGAGGACGATCTGCGTGACGTGCTTCTCGATGCCGACTTTGATGGCCCCCTGGTGGACTACAAAGAAAAGGGCAACACGGTCGAATATATGGGGCATGACGAAGTGGATGGCGACGACGCCCTTCGGCTCAAGGTCACGCTCAAGAACGGCGACATTAATTACTACTACCTCGATCCAGACACGTATCTCGAGATCCGCAAAGAGGTCCAGCAGTTTATTCGAGGCTCGGTTCGGGACCGGGTCGTCGAACTCGGTTCCTACAAGGCGGTAGGCGGAGTTATGTATCCATACTCGCTCTCGCAGGGTCCGAAGAATAATCCCACTGCGCAGACAACGACAATCGAGAACCTTGAGGTCAACGTATCGATTCCAGTTTCCGACTTTGCCCTGCCGGCCTCTCTGAAACAGGCGGCAAAGCCGGGCACCGAAAAGAAGTGAACTCGTTTTGATTTCAGAATGCTGCAGACAAAATCTTAAGGTGCAAGAGGACTTCTAAAAATGAATGTACGCGCGCGTCGCTTCCAGTTCCTGCCGAAGGTGAGTCTGTGGTGTGGTATCGCCTGCTTGAGTGTAACCATGCTCGCGCAGACTTCTTACAAGTTTGATGCTGCTACGGTGTCTGGACTTCCCGCACGCAACATCGGCTCCGCCATGATGAGCGGGCGCATCGCCGCGCTGGATGCGGTCGATCAGGATGGACGAATCACTATCTTCGTTGCATCCGCCAGCGGCGGAGTTTGGAAGTCGGTCAACGGAGGCACCACGTTCAAATCTGTGTTCGACCGCGAGGGCGTACAGTCGATCGGCGCGGTGACTATCGATCCCTCGAATCCGAAGACGGTTTGGGTGGGAAGCGGCGAAGCGTGGACCCGGAACAGCGTCTCGATAGGCGATGGTGTCTACAAGTCCACTGACGGTGGGGAAAACTGGACGAATGTTGGGCTTAAAGACAGCGAGCGCATCGTAAAGATTTTGGTTGATCCAGCCGATGGCAACAACGTTCTCGTCTGCGCCACGGGTCACCTATGGGACGATAACGTCGAGCGTGGTGTTTTCAAAAGCACCGACGGTGGCAAGACCTGGAAGAAGGTGCTGGCGGGCGCGAATGGGTCGACGGGTTGCGGCCTGATGTCCATGAGCCGGGAGGAACCGAAAACTATTTACGCTTCGATGTGGGACTTCCGGCGTCAAGGTTGGACGTTCCGTTCGGGCGGCCCAGGCAGCGGATTGTTCAAGTCGACGGATGGCGGCGATCACTGGACGGAAATTAACGATAGCAACGCCAAGGGCTTGCCCGAGAAGCCATGGGGGCGGGTTGCCGTGGCGGTCGCGCCTTCCAAGCCGCAGGTGGTTTACGCCAATATCGAATCCAAGAAAAGCGCTCTTTTTCGTTCTGACGATGGCGGGCAATCGTGGACCCGTCTGGATGCCAGTAACTACATGATCTGGCGTCCGTTCTACTTCGGAAACCTCGTCGTCGATCCAAAGGACGAAAACAAAATCTTCAAGCCGGATCTCGTCCTCATGCTCAGCACAGATGGCGGAAAGAGTTTCAACATCGTTTCCGGCGGGGCTCATGGCGACTTCCACGACATTTGGATCAACACCAAAAATCCGGGCACAGTGATCGTCGGCGACGATGGCGGTTTGTGGCGCAGCGAGGACGGCGGTAATCGCTGGAAGCACCAGGTAAATCTACCGGTTTCGCAGTTCTACCACGTCAGTACTGACAATGCGGACCCGTATCACGTCTATGGCGGACTGCAAGACAACAGTTCGTGGGTGGCGGATTCGTCGTATCCGGGTGGAGTGAGTAACTCGCGCTGGGAAAATATGTACGGCGGAGACGGCTTCTGGATGTTCGAAGACACCGCGGATCCTAATTATATTTACGCCGAAGCCCAGGGCGGAGAGATCGGCCGGGTGAACCGTTACACGCATGAGGTGCGGTCCATCAAACCGCTCCCCAACTATGGCGAGAAAAAACTGCGTTTCAACTGGAACACTCCGATTCACATGAGCCCGAATGAAAGAGGGACGATCTACATTGGCGCTCAGTTCTTGTTTCGCTCGCGCGATCACGGGCAGTCGTGGGATCGCATCTCACCGGACCTGACAACCAACGACCCTGAGAAGCAAAAGCAAGAGGAGTCGGGCGGCGTCACTATCGACAATTCGTCCGCTGAGATGCACACCTCAATTTACTCAATCTCGGAGTCACCAAAGAACGGCCAGATCATTTGGGTAGGAACCGACGACGGAAATCTTCAAATAACCCGCGATGGCGCGAAGAATTGGTCCAACGTGGTGGCGAACGTGAACGGATTGGGGAAGAATTCCTGGGTCTCGACGATTGAGGCGAGCCGCTTCGAGGAAGCCACAGCATACGCGACTTTCGATCGCCATACGTTCGGCGACATGAAACCCTACGCGTACAAGACAAGCGACTATGGCAAGACCTGGAGTGC
>JRHI01003092.1_pt1 | contig 10332 bp, 9 predicted proteins | sample 215371 | NCBI WGS metagenome assembly JRHI01 (sample SAMN02929681, study PRJNA255918) | sediment metagenome | biome: cave system; feature: Ice Cave; material: Sediment; isolation source: sediment from deep within a dark volcanic ice cave with no known source of... ... | reverse complement strand
TGGAGAATAGTGCAAGCCCGAGGCGAGTCGCGTAGTCGACGCGTCTGGGTTTGATGCCACGCTCAATATAACTCGCGAGCTGCTTTCGAAGAACCCAGTTCTCAGCGCGAATCGCGCCGGACGAGCGCAAGAACAAGACGACCATCCTCAGAACATCCGAGGTCACCTCAAGAATTGCTCGCGCCAACTGCAGCATTCGCCACCATGCTAGAACGCGCGCGGAGCAAGCTCGTCGCTCTGTACAAGATGGCTCTTGCCTAGCAGGTGCCCGTCGCTCGGCCCTCAACCGCGCCGCAGCCGCCGCATTCGCCATCAGCCGGGAATGCGGCTTCCGAAAAGATGTGTCCGGATCGGGATTGGAGTACGGACGATGTCGGACTAATTGCCTCTCCGCCCTTTTAGGGCTAGGCTTAAAGGTCGACCCCTCTTAAGGACAATGTCATGGCCCTCTGGAAGGACAATACGGCTACCCGTTACACCCCCATTCCTGCCGCCGAAGACACGGAGCCGGCCCGGTTCGACGCTCCGTCGAAGCTTGAGCTCGCGCCCAGCCCGGCTGCCGTTCCAGTGGCACGCGCCGACACCGGCCTGCCCCGCCAGGAATCTCTGATCGCTGCCGACATCACCATCGAGGGCAAGATCGAAGGCGGCGGCAGCGTACGCATCGCCGGCAACTTCAAGGGCGACGTCAACGTCCAGGGCGATCTCACCATCGAGGTCGGCGCCAAGCTGACCGGCGGCGTGCGCGCCGACAAGGTCTCGATCGCCGGCGAACTGGAAGGAAACGTAGTGGAAGCCTCGCACGTCGATTTGCTGCAGACCGGCGCGGTGATCGGCGACCTAAAGGCCGGTTCGGTGACGGTCGTGACCGGCGCCCGCATGCGCGGTACGGCCGAGTTCGGGTGGGACGACGGCGAGGGCTCGAAAGCCGGCAAGCATGGCCACGGCGCGGAGAGCGGCGCCGGCTCATGAGCAGCGTGCGCCCGGGCAGCCCCGGGGCGACCCGCGAATGTCCGCACTGTCGGGAGACCATCCTCGAAAGCGCAGCCGTGTGTCCGAGCTGCAGGCATTACCTGCGCTTCGATGTCGGTGCCGACGCGCCCCAGGCACCAGCGCTGACGCCGCTGTGCATCGAAGGCAGCATCCGCCATCCCGCCGACGGCGAACCTTGGGAATACACCGTGATCGTGTCGATTCGTAACGATCGCGGCGAAGAAATCGCCCATAAACTCATCGGCGTGGGTGCGATGAACCCGAACGAGCAGCGCACCTTCACTCTGTCCGTCGAAGCCGTGTCGGCCAAGACGAAAGTCCCCACTTCATCTTCTTGGCGCCAAGTGGGCCGGGTTGCATTAACACCGAATGCTGCTAGGGTGGTCCCGCCGATGGCTCGTTCTCCAGCAAATACCACTCGATCACGTTGACCATCATCAAGAGGCTTAGCTCGACATCGTCGGGCGAAAGCGCCGAGCCGGCGCCGCCTTTGCCATCCTCGGCGGAAGCGGCATGCGCCTCGAGATTACCGAGCACGCGGATCGTTTCCAGGTAGTGGCCGATGCGCCGCGGCAGGACGGCCGGACGATTCGCCTGGCCGGTCAGATCGCGAATCATCTCGAACAGCAAAGCCTTTTGCGGAAGCGCGGGCCGGTGCTGCCGGTAGAGCTGCCTGACGATTTTCTCGAGGATCTGCCTCGCCTTCACCAGCGCAAACGACGCGTCCTGCTGGCTGATGCCGATCGCCTTGCGCAGCTCCGCGCATTCGTCGGCGGTCAGGCTGCGCTGCGCCAGCGTCCGTTCCAGCGCCGTCAGGCGCGATTCGATCCGCTGCAGATAGCCTTCGGTCGAATCGGGCAATGTCGCCGCATTCGTTGCGGCGCCGGTGCGCCAGCTCGCGGGCGGCTGCCAGCCGATCGTGGCGATCGCCGTCGCGTTCTGCACGGCAGCCGACATGGCGTCGAGCGCCGGCGGGTCGGCGAACAGCGCGGGAGACATGCCCGCGCACCGGACTTCGCGCGCCGATTCCGGCACCGGCTCCAACCTGCAGACGGGAAGGCCCAGCGCCCCCGGGCCCTCATGCCAGCTCCGTTCGACGATTCCGCGCGCGCTGTCGGTGAGCGCATCGTCGATCCAGAGGCATTCATCGAGCAGATAGGCGGCGGATCCGAAACGTCCGGCGATGGCCCGCTGGTAGTCGCGCAGCGCCGCTGGAATGCCCCGGAGGTCGGCGAGCGCGATGCCGTTCTTCTGGACGATGCGCCGCCCCTCGGCGTCCGGCGCATAGCCGTGGAACGCGCCTTGCCAGCACATCGAGTGTTTTGCCGCAAGCGCGGCAGCGCCCATGGTGCCGAAGGCACTCAGCAATTTGAAGTCGTTCGCAAATACCGCACCGTCCTTGCGCATCGGCTCCGCAGCGACGGCCAGGCAAACCGACGGCAGCGCTTCCTGCACGACATCGTATTCCTGCCGGCTCGCGCAAACCTGCACGATTCCCTGCGCACCGTCGTCCAGGCGCAGGAAGTGCCGGGCGAGCAGCTCCGGCGCGCTCTCGTCGCCTTGCAGCCAATTGAGGAAGATCTGCCGTTCGAAGCCCTCGGTCGTGACGACCAGGCGGACGGTGAAGTCCAGCTCGCGGCTCTTTGTCACCAGGCTTGCCGCGTCGCGAAGGCGGGCTATCCATTTGCGGCTGCCGGCCGCCGACTCGTCGACCCACTTGGGAAAACGCAGCAGCAGCTGGCGGACACTCGCGCTGCCGTCGCCGAATTCGGCGCAATACATCGTGCGTCAGGCTTTGCGCCCGAATCCCGGCAGCGACAGCCGCGGTTTTTCGCGCTGCTTGTCACGCTCCTCGCCAGCGATGCCCGCGCGCTGTTCGCGCACGATGCTGAAGTCGATCTCCTGATCCAGCCGGTGCTCGGCCAGCTTGCGGCGCACCACGCGTGTGACCACCGCGTGGACGCGCTCCAGCACGCAATTCGCATCTGACACGTCGTATTCGTTGATGGTGCGATGGGCCGGCGCGATCGTGTGCACTTCGCACAGCGCACCGGTCTCGACACTGGTGCCCCGGCCGACAGGCTTCTCGGTCCAGGTGCCGCGATTGATGTGCGCATCCCATGCGACATAGAGATCGCTGCCGTAGGCGGTGAAATGCAAAAAGGTGAGCGCGCTACGGAAGCTCACGACCGTTTGCTGCCTTTCCTCCTTGCCGTCGACGCCCCAGTACCAGATGCGCTCCTCGGCGACCGACCAGCTCGCATCGGCATTCGACTGGAGTTCGGCGACGACCGCGTCGCGCACGGCATCGCGCTCGCTCCCCAGCCCTATCAGCAGCGCCTGCCACGAGTCCATGCGGACCATGATGCGCGGATCGCCCTCGGGCCGGCCGCTGCTCCAGATCAGCCTGCGGCGATAGAAATTGAGAATCCAAACCAGGACCGCCAGGCCGACAAAGAGGATTAGGTTGTAGACGGGGTTGAGCAGAAACAATGACATGAGGAACATGATCGCGAGGGCGACGACGCCGAGTACGTCGCGGCGCGCGGCAACGTCGACGCTGGCCGCTTCCAACGGATTCGCCGGTGCCACGGCTGCCGCCCGCCCGCCGCTCAAGTACTGCCACGCCCGCACGACGCTTACGTCGAGCAGGTACAGTGCGACGCCGACGATGACTGCGCTTGCGATCAGATGAAACACGAAGACACGCGGCATCAAATCATCCAAGCTTTGACCTGGCGCGAGATACCTGACTGCGGGCGCGCTCAGATAACCGACTGCGGCGAAAAGCAGCAGCAGCGTCGGCAGCCGGCCGACGACATCGGGCTTCAACGCGACGGGACGATTGCGTGGTCGCCAGAATTGCAGTCCCGTCAGCGCCTGCTGCATACGAGACACTGCAGCGGGCCGGTAGCCGACGATCGTCGTCTCTATCTTGTTTCGCGCCTCGACCCGGACGCGGCAATATTTGAACCCGAATTCGGCCTGCGCCGACTTGCCCAGGAGATAGCGCAGCAGCGCCGCGGCATTCTCCCGGGAAAAGTCGATCACACCGAGGAATGCGCGCGTGCGCGACGATTCCTTCAGCACGATCTCCAGCTCGATTGGCCAGCGGCAGGAATCGCGCGGGATAAGCTCGATCTCGATGCGTGATCGCTTGCTCATCCCTGGCGTGCCGATGGGCAGCCAGGTCTCCGCGGCCACCCAGACGTTCGGATTGAACGGTGGCGATTTCACCAGCAGGATCTCGACGCCTTCCTGTCGACTCCACTCTTCGAACCAGGAATAGATCTCGTCGCGATGCGCTTCAGCAAGCGAGATGCCGTTGGTCGCGTTGCGCGGCACCAGCGGCCGCAGGTCTTGGCTCATCATCCCTCCCCTCTGGCACGAATTTCGATACGTAGCCCGTGCTGCCTGCTGCCTACTTACGCTCCAGCGAACGCAGGACGATCTCTTCGACGGCGCGGTCCTGCAGCTCGGATCCCTCCTGACGAAATTCGGGACGCCGCGTCTTGACCCACGTAACCCAGCCGGCCAGCGCCGAGACCGCCAGCGCGAAGGCGAGCGCGCCTGCATCTTTCAACCCGGCTCCGTCGAGGCGCAACCACGCCGGAAGGCTCTCCCACGGCATTCCTGTCGCGATATGATCCCAGGGGATCAGCGTCGGCGTGTGCAATATAAACGCTTCGGCGCTGATGTAAGCCAGCCCAGCGGCGCCGATGAGACCGAGGAATCTGATCCGGCGTGCATTTTCTTCGCGGATGCCCTCGTCCAGTACCGCGGTGATCTCCGCAGTATCCTGGCCGAGCTCGGTTAGCATGCGTGCGCACCCCCAGACGTCGCGCAGCGCCTCGTAGACGGCATTGTGCGCGGTCGTATAGCTGACGTGGGAGAAGCGGTAGCACAGACGAAAGCGCAAGATGTCGTCCCGCAGGCGCGCAAGCGTGCCGAACGCCGCTTCGCGATCGACCGCCGGTGATTTCGAAGGCTTGGCGCCCCGTTGCGGCGTCGTGCGTTTTCCGGCCGAACTGTGAAGCCGATCGTCTCCGTCGCCGAACCAGAACTTCGTGCCGTTGGAAAAATGCAGCAACGCCATGAATTCGTGATACGCGAGGACCATGATAGCTAGATAGCTACGCTCGAAGGTCACCGATTTGAAGTTGACGACGAACTCCGGTACGGTCAGACCCGGCGGCGGGCTAAGATCGATTATCGTCGCGCAGCCTTCCATGCTTATCACGTGCAAGACGTTTTCGAAATCGGCGACCGTGCGCGTGCCCTCGATCGAATCGGCGATCCGGTAATCGTCCGAATAGTGACGCGCGAGCTGCAACGCAAAGTGGCGGCGGGCTGCATCGCCGGGCGCACGCGAGAATTGTGCGTAGGTCGCGGTGAAGAGCCGGCGTCCGCTATCGCCGATATCTTCGCCGGCGTGAAGAGACCTGACGATTTCGCTGAAGGTGAACGGCGTCTCGCCTGACGTTGGCGCGGTCGACGCCGGGGAATCGCCGGCGGCATGGCGCCACGCCAGCTTGTTGAAGCGCGCCAGGCTCGTGACGCTTTCGACCAGGCAATACGGCGGCAGCGGCGATCCATCGAGCGTCCTCAGCGATACTCGCGCGACGACGATGCCAAAGCCGGTGCGATAGACGACGAGTTGCATATCCTCGATATGCAGCTCGAGTGCGTCGGGCGATCCGCCACCCAGTCGCGCGCCGATGCGGGAACGCGCGGAGGCGCTCAGCAAAAGGACGAGCTTGCGCCGCGCCTGCTTATCGTTCGGGCCCTGCTCGCTTTCGCTGCGACGGCTGAGCGATCTTCCTTGCAGCAACCGGCGAGGCAGGTCCGCCAGCCGAAAGCAGAGCGCATTCGCGTCATTTGCCGTGGCGGCATCGCCCAGCATGCGGCGGACGTGCGGATAAAGGTCGGGGCCGACGTTCATCGGCGCCGGCTCCCAGATGCGCGTTTGCCGACCTTCCGCGAGCAGCGTTTCGCGTTCGCTCGCCGCCAGCCACGGCAGGGCATCGGGCGGCTTGTCGTCGGCCCCATCGCTGCGGACGCGAGACGCAGCCGTCAGCCGGTCTTGCAGCGTCAGCTCGGCTTCGGCCAGCTTCGCACGCGGCGAGATGCGAATCGGAACGAAGATAAAACAGGCGTGATCGGACAGCGGCGGCAGAACCTCGCGCGCGACCGGCGTACTATCGTCGATCGCCGTGCCCGCGTTCTGCTCGAGCGCCATCCAGCCTCCCCCATTCCAGGTGCAAATGTCAGTTGCGCCGACACCTTACCGTGCCCGGCCGGATTTGCAAGGGGCTGCTTGCTAGGTTAGCCGGTGCCTGACCAGCAGCGGATCCAGGGCGCCCGCTTCGGCGGACGCAGAATCGCAGCCTTATGTGCCCCACCGTACCGACACGGTTGCCAGTGCGGCGCACGGTAACTGAAGGGGTTGGGCCATGCGTGCATTGCTACGGCAAGACCTATAAACACAACGCATACCGTGTTCCACGGTACACCGGAGAACTGAATGGACAATGACAACACAAAAGAGGCTGGGACGAATCGCGACCCGATTACTGGCGCCACGGGTGCGCATCCTGTTGGAGTCGGCCTTGGAGCAGCGGCAGGCGGTATCGCCGGCGGTATCGCTGCCGGTGCGGCGGTCGGTACGGTCGCCGCCGGACCGGTAGGCACCGTCGTCGGTGCGGCCGTTGGCGCGATCGCGGGCGGCCTCGGCGGCAAAGCGGTGGCCGAGCATTTGGATCCCACGGTGGAAGGAACATCAACGGAGCCTGACCTTCGTACGACGACGCTCCCGCTTCTCGAATAGGCGAAGCGCCGGTACGCGGTGCTTCCTAGGCCGACGTACACGATAGGTTGCGATAGACGTCTTACTTAGGCGTGCCGTGATGTCACAAGATCGCGCGCGTTCCGCTGCCCCGGATCCTCATAGTTGTTGTTGAACACCACGTGCACGCTCGCGGCGGCAATCGAATCGATCTCAGCACGAGCGCTAAGGATCTTACCCACTAGCTCGAACGCTTTAACGCAACCCAAGTAGGCGTGTGATCGCTCGGTTTCTCGCGCCCGCGGTATTCGACGTCCACACCCGCGGCGATCAAGCGCGCTTGCAGCGGAGCACTGAGAGCAGGAAATCCAATCTGAAGCCCTTGTTCTTGCGGAAGGCGTCCTGGTCAACCCAGTACGTATCAAGGTCGTATCACCAGCTCGACCACACATTTAGGACACGGCGCCAGCGTGCCCCCAGTCGGGGCAGACCGCCTCGCTGCGCACTTCAACGCGGTTTAAACGAAACGTTCATCAAGGTGTAGACAAGTGCAACTACGATGCCCGGCACTATCACGGAGGCATCGACCCACAGATCACCCTGCTGAAGCGCATTTGTTCCATGAAGAATCATGGCGCTCGCTGCTATCCAAATGAGGATGCTGATTGTAAGGAATAGAAAAGGACTGTCCATTTGCCCGCGGGTAAATAAAATTCTCAACGGCCACAATACAAACACCTGGAACATGAGCACGAGCATTAGCGCCGGTCCGACTTCGAGCAATTCTTCCCACCAGGATATGGGGGTCTCCCACAATTCCAGCTTCTGGGCAAAGACAAAATAGACCGCGGTCCCAGCGAGTGCAGGTATTATCCATGTCCAGACTGAGGGGCCGCTCTGCGCGGCGTGCGGACGAAATTCGATTAGCCGATTTCCCAAGACCGAGCAACCACTTGTCGGTTAACGGTGACTTCAGCGACGACAGGAACCACCCGCGAATGAATATTACGCGAATAAAGATCGATGAGCGCTAGAGCATCAGACGAACCCTCTAGCGGTAGACGTGTTCTCCGCTGCGCGTCCACTCTTCCTCAAAGTGAGCCGCATCAGCGTCCGAGCGCGGCTTCACACCCATGAGAATGCCACCTTGTTTGATACCAGCTTCGTAGTGTTTGACGCGCTCCTCGGGGATGTTCCACCCGACAAGGGCTCCAATAAGACCACCGCCGGCCGCACCAGCGCCGCCGCCCGCGAGCGCCGCGGCTAAAGGCCCCGCAACAACGAGTCCAAGGCCGGGAATGACCAACGAAGTTCCGACCGCGGCGACAGCAGCTGCGATCGCACCGATTGTTCCGCCAACGGCACCGCCGACACCAGCGCCCTTGGCCGCCTTGTTACCAAGCTCGGTTGTGGTTGTATCTCCGGCGAAGTGACGTTTGCGCGTGTCGTCCGACATGACGATGTTAACGTCGTTTGCACCATAACCTTTGTCGGATACCGAGCGGTACGCGCGTTCGGCACTATCCCGGTCCTTGAATAATCCAGTTACCAAACGTGAGTCCTGAGCCATCATCTTCTCCTATGAAACGTGCCCCATGGCAACGTTGGCGCATGGTATGCATCTCGTCACGTTCGCTCTATCAGCGCGCGTCTGAAACTAGCGTAGGACGATGCGACGCTACTACGTAGCCGTGAAGCTGGCGCTTGATCACGGTTACCCCTTGATCCGCCGAGGGTCGGCCGTGGCTGTCCTTCTCGACAACCCCGCCTTTTTCATTCTTGATTACGAGTTCGGTACGCCAGGTCAAGAGCAGGCCTTCCCGTGATCGGCGTGGCTGCCGGCAGCTTTGGCCGCAGCCTCCGTCATATATTCGCCTTTCATCGTCTTGCCGTACCACTTGTCCCCTTGGCAGTGATAAACCTTTGACCGAGTGTTTACCCACACCTGCCCCGGGCCGCCGCCCGCCGCTGGCGTTGTGCGGGTTGCTGCGGGAACGGATTTATCAGGGACCAGGACCGCAGTGTTCTTGTCGACGGGTGTCGTGGAAGTTGCTGTCTTCGCATGATGTCTTCGCAGTAGCATCGCCATACCAATCTTTTACCCCACCATGGCGACTGCACGCCCCTTTCTTTGACGCATTCGAGTAATAAGATCCGTCATTGCAAAGCGCAGTGGCGCCCTCGGGAGCGGCGGCATGAGCGTTTGCGTACGCAAAGATTCCCACGCTGAACGCTAGTACAGCTGCTATGGATTTCATGCTAGCCCTTTCGAATAATAGGTGGAGTGAACCAGCGAAAGACGGGCAGATCAGATGCGATTGGTTCTTGTTGCTTCGTCTTGCAGTCGGTCGTCTTTGCGAACGTCAGCGCCGCTTTTGGAGCGAGCGGCGGCTTGTGCTTCTCTGTTTGCCTTTACCTTGGCCCTCTGGTGCCCCACGGCGCAACCGATGACGGCGCCGGCGACGCCATGGTGTCCTGCAATGTGTCCTGCTACTCCGCCAACTGCGGCGCCTTTGATACAGCCCGCATTGGCAACTCCTGCGCTCAGCGTGACGGAAGCGATCGCGGCTACCGCAAGAATTCTGATCTTCATGTCTGCTCTCCGGTTAAGAGGTCGTGGTATGCGTCGAAACACACGGTGCGCGGAGAATAGCGACAAGCTGCAATCGCGCGAATAGGCGAACGGACGAAATTGGCGTAAGACCTAGGCGACTGAACGTAGGAGCCAATCTCAACGGTAAGGGGTTGTGACCTGCCTGGGTTTTTCGGACCATTCATAACTTGAGACAATGGCTCCCGCTGACCAGCGAGGGTACCTGTAGTGGCCATTTTAAGAGGCTAGATGTGCGTGTTATGAGTGTGTCGGACAAGGTCGATGCGCGATCCAACGCAGCGAGCGTTATCCAACCTTGGATGCGGTAAACGCTTTGCCTGCGCCGGCTGTCCACTTGCTCCCGTCTCTCGCAGCCCGCGTCGAGGGATATAATGACGAAACGTCAATGGGCCCGATGACCGCACAACGGAGGCGCAATGCTCAATTTCGATCGTTCCACCGGCGTCAGAGATGGCGTCAAATCCCCGCTCAAGCCCGCTCACTACGACCCACCCGGATCTCTCGCGAAACCGGACGTGGGCCAAGCCTCCCACCCCTCATCGACGCAACCCACTTCTGCCCGTGACGGCCCGGGTCCAGCCGCGGCAGCGACGAATGACGGCGGCAGGCAGGCGACCGCGCCCGCTTCCGGTATCGCCGTGGCGACGCCTATCCTTACCGAGACTCCGGAAAGCAAGCTCTTCGTCGGCGTAAACATCAAGCTCAAGGGCGTGGAAATTTCCGACTGCGACGTCCTCGTCATCGAGGGACATGTGGAAGCGATCGTGCACAGCAAGCTGATGCAGGTTGCCGTGCCCGGGACACTCAAGGGGACGGCACTGATCGATGTCGCTGAGATTCACGGCGAGTTTTCGGGCGAATTGACCGCGCGGACGCGGCTGATTGTTCATAGCGTGCTTATCGGGTTGTCACACACTCCTACTAGATGTAGTGAGTCGTG
>JRHI01003091.1_pt1 | contig 10334 bp, 7 predicted proteins | sample 215371 | NCBI WGS metagenome assembly JRHI01 (sample SAMN02929681, study PRJNA255918) | sediment metagenome | biome: cave system; feature: Ice Cave; material: Sediment; isolation source: sediment from deep within a dark volcanic ice cave with no known source of... ... | reverse complement strand
GCGCGGCCCAGGTAGCGTGCGCCGTTGAGCGTGCCGATTTGTATCGCCTCGAGCGGCGTGAACCCGCTTTCGACGAGCAGCTCGAGCGCCCGCTGGTTCGCGAAGCCCGGAATCACGCCCCCTCCGCCGGTCGGATCGGTGCCCACGAGCAGCGTTCCGCCGGCTCGCACGAAGGCGAGCTCGAGGGCCCGTGCCTTCGGGAACAGCGAAATGAATGCGGACGCGGCGTTCTTCTGTGTGGCGGCGTGGCGCTGCTCGAACTGCTCGCGCGTCTGTGGATCGAGCACCTCGAGCCCAGGCGGCAGCGGGCGGCCGGGGGTGAGCGTCTCGAACACGGTGAGCGTCGACGTCAACGCCACCCGGTGCGCGATGAGCGTGGTGAAGAGGGAGCGCACAGTGTCGCCGCCCGGGTCGGCGAGCGAGAGCGCCGCCTGCCCGCGTCCCTGCCCCGGGCATTCGTCCGGCTTCTTGTCAGCCACAAAATCGGTGGACGCGAAAAACCCATGTTCGAGGTTGTCGATACCGAGTGCGGCGGCCTCGCGATAGGTCACCGAGCACAGGTGGCCGGTGACCTTCAGGCCGCGCCGGTGCGCCGCGGAAATCGCCGCGCCCAGCTCGGCCCGCGTGATATGCATGTACGCCTTGAACGACGTCGCTCCTTCGTCGGCCCAGAAGTTCACTTCCCGGCGCGCGTCGGCGGCGTTCCTGAGCTCGCGCACCTGGCCAAGTCCCAGCCCCGGGCCCTCAAGATAGGGCGCCGTCGCGTCCATCCACGGACCCGGCTTCTGGCCGGCATCGATCGCGCGCTTGATGGCGAGCTCGCCGTACCCGTTCATGTTTCCGCCCGTGCGCATGCTGGTCACGCCACCGGCGAGGTAGAGCCGCGTGAAACTCTCGGCGAGGTTGGCGTAGACGCCGGGGCCGGTGGGATAGAACAGATGCTCGTGCACATGGACGAATCCCGGCACGATCGATTTACCGGTGAGGTCGATCACCAGCGCGTTCGCGGGAACGGCAACCGACGAGGCCGGCCCGAGGGCGGCGATTTTTCCGTCGCGCAGGATGAGCGTCTGGTCCTCGCGCGCCGCGGCTCCCGTGCCATCTATCACGCGCACGTGCGTCAATGCGACGACGGCGCTGTCCACGCGAACGTACGCGCGGACGGCAGCCGAGAGTACCGGGCGCTGCGCGTCGGCGGCGGGCGCGAGCAGCGCCGCACCGACGAGGAGGAGCATGAACAGGGCGGCAGGTCGCACGCGCGCGCTCCGGGTCATCGGGTGACCGAATCGGTCATCGCCCGGCGGGCTCTTTCGCAAATCTCCTGAAGTACGAGTCGCCCAGCCACTCCGGGCGGGTCGCGCGATTGGCCACCGCATTCACGAGCGCGATATACAGCCGCTCGAAGTCGGCGGCCGACTGCATGTCGACCGGCTGCTCCGTGTCGTCGGAAGGCTGGTGATACCGCTTGGCGCGGAACTCCTTCACCAGCTGGTGCTCGGGCGAATCACGGACGTACCCCACCTTGAGGCTGAGCGCCGGCACGCCGCGCAGGATGAAGCTGTACTGGTCGCTGCGCACGAAGCGATTTTCTTCCGGCTCGGGATCGGTGATCACGTCGATCCCCTGCGCACCGCCCACCGCACGGGCGTCGTCGGCCAGGTTCGACTCCTCGAGCCCGTTCACCAGGAGCATCTTGAACGGGACGATCGGGAGGAACATGTCGGTATTCAGGTCGGCGATGATGCTATGCATCGGCACCGTGGGATGATTCGCGAACCAGCGCGAGCCAAGCAGGCCGTGCTCCTCGCCCGTGACGGCCACGAAGAGCACGGACCGCGCGCGCGTCACGGGCGACGCGGCGATCTGGCGTGCAACGTCCATCAGCAGTGCGGCGCCGGAGGCATTGTCCATGGCGCCGTTGTAGATGCTGTCGCCGTTCACCGGGCGGCCAATACCGATATGGTCGAGGTGCGCGCTGAGCACGACGAATTCATTTTTCAGCGCCGGGTCGGTGCCCGGCAGCAGGCCGACGACGTTCTGCGATTCGATGCGGCGCTCCGTCATGCGCGCCGTGGCGCGAAGCGTAACGGGGAGCGCATACCGTGGAAGCGGGAGCCCGCTGTCCGCCTTTGCGGCGAGGGCGGCAAACCGTTCCGGCGCGCCTGCGAACAATTTTTCTGCGCGCGCGGCGTTCATCAACACGGACACGCGATTGCCACCCTGGCCGTCGAGCGCGGGTTCGCCCAGCGCCATCTGCGGCTGGAGCCGGTTGCGGGCCGCCCGCACGAAGGCGGTATCGCCGCCGCGCGTCGCAGAGAAGGCGATCATGCCGACGGCGCCCGCGGCCCTGAAGGTGGCCCAGGCCTGGTTTCGCGCGTGCGAAAGCACCGGGCCGGGAATCCCTTTCGGCGAGCCTGCCATGTACGCGACGATTTTTCCCTGCAGGTCGAGGCCGGCGAGGTCGTCGTGCTGGTACTCGGGCAGCTTGAGTCCGTAGCCGGCAAAGACCACGGGTGCCGACACGCGTGCGGCCAGCGGCGCGCGCAGGACGAACGAGGCGTCGCGACCGAGCTCGAGTTTTTCCGCCTTCCCGTAGCGCACGAAGGCGAGGCTGGATTGCGATTCATCGAGTGCCCGCACCACGAACGGCACGGGCTGTATGAAGCCCTGCGCGCCCGCAGCTTTCAGTCCCGCGTCGCGGAACGCACGCGCGATGAACTCCGCGGCTTGCCTGTGCGTGGCGCTCCCGGTCTCGCGTCCGGCCATGGAATCGTGGGCGAGCGCCTTCACGTCGGCCCACCAACGCTCGGCCTGCGCCTGCGCCGGGCGGGCCGCGGCCGCCAGCAGCAGGGTGCGCACAACACCGCGGCGCACGTTCACTTGGTGTACGACACGCCGAGGTGATCGAGCGCCGGCTTCGGGCAGCCCGGCCACACCGGGATCGCGACGTTGCCCATGTACTGGACGTCCTTCACGCCCATCTGGCTCGAGAAGAACCCGCTCGCCGTGAAGTCGCGCAGGCGGGTGAAAAAAGCCGCGCCCTCGCGCAGCTCCGGTTTCGTCTTCTTGGGCCACGCGATCTGGTCGAGCAGGCCGCGGCGCTCGGCGTCGGTGGCGTTCGCGAACGACTTGCCGTGCGTCCTGAAGGAGAACGCGTCGAGCCAGCGCAGCGCGTCGCGGGTCCACGAATACGACGGGTACTCGTTGCAGATCCAGTCCATGAACTGCGGCACGCCCGCCTCCGTCGCGCTTCCCGACCGCTCGTCGGCGGGAATGATGAGGTCGACGAGGATGCGCATTTCCTTCCACTCGTCCTTCTTGAAATACTTGGGGACGTAGGGCGTTCCCCTCGCCTGGGTTTCCACCGCGGTCATCGCATGCAGCGCCGCCCGCGCCCCATCGGCGTCGGTGAATGGCGTCATGGCAAGCGGCGCGAACACCGCCGCCTTCACCATGTCACGTCGAGAAATGTCGCTCATAGCGCTCGCTCCTTCATCAGACGGGCAATCCCTTCCGACGTGCGCCAACTCATGGCCAGGATCGTCCAGGTGGGGTTCTTGTCGGCCTGCGTGACGAACGGCCCGCCGTCGGCCACGAACAGGTTCTTGCACTCATGCGCCTGGCAATTCGCGTTGACGGCGGAACGCGTGGGGTCGTTGCCCATGCGCACGCCGCCGGTCTCGTGGATGATCGACCCGCCGTTCGAGATGCCGTACCCCTGCTCCTTGCCGGGCATCGGCGAGAACACCTCGCCGCCCATCTCGGCAATGAGCGCGCGGAAGGTCTCCTGCATGTGCTTCACCTGCAGGTACTCGTGGTCCGTCCACTGCCAGTGAAAGCGCAGCACCGGAATGCCCCAGCGGTCGGTCTTGCCGTCCGGGTCGATCTCGCAGTACGAATTTTCGTTCGGGATCATCTCGCCACGGCCGGCGAAGCCGATGGTGGTCCCGTAGAGGTGGCGGTAGTCATCCTTCAGCGCCTTGCCGTACCCGCCGCCATTCGGATACCGATGGATACCGCCCATGAAACCATTGCTCGGCACGCCACGCCCACCATTCACCTCGATGTGGTAGCCGCGCGGAAAGTCGAGCTTCTTGTTGTCGATCCACCATGGCATGTAGACGTGCATGCCGCCGACGCCGTCGCAGTTGTGTGCGGGCTGGTCGATGAGTTTTGGGATGAAGCCCGACACGCTGGTGCCCGTGGTGTCGGTGATGTGCTTGCCGACCACGCCGCTCGAGTTCGAGAGACCGTTCGGGTGACGCGGTGACTTGGAATTCAGCATGAGGCGCGCCGACTCCAGCGCACTCGCCGCCAGCACCACCACCTTCGCGCGCACATGGCGGTCGACGCCCGTGGACTTGTCGACGTAGCTGACGCCGGTCGCGAGACCCTGGTCGTCCGTCGTGATCTCTCGTGCCATCGCGCCCGTCAGCACCGTCAGCTTTCCCGATTTCATCGCCGGCAGAATCAGCACGTTGGGCGACGTGAAGTTGGCGTTGGCCGCGCAGCCGCGATTGCACTGGCCGCAGTAGTGGCACGCCATGCGTCCGTGGATGGGCTTCGTCAGGATGGACAGCCGCGCCGGAATGCAGGTGATGTTCAGCTTGTCGGACGCCTTCTTGACGAGCAACTCGCGGCAGCGCGGCTTCGGCGCCGGCAAGAAGTCACCGTCCGGGTGGTTCCGGAGCCCCTCGTTCGAGCCGTAGACGCCGATCAGGCGATCGACCTTGTCGTAATACGGCGCGATATCGTCGTACGAAATGGGCCAGTCGTCGCCGAGGCCGTCCTTCGATTTCATCCGGAAATCGTCGGGGCCGAACCGGAGTGAGATCCGACCCCAGTGGTTCGTGCGGCCGCCGAGCATGCGAGCGCGCCACCAGTCGAACTTCGTGCCGTCTGCGCGCGTGAAGGGCTCGCCGTCAATCTCCCAGCCGCCAATGCAGGCGTCGAATTCCCCGAACGGCCGCTCCTTCGTGCTCGCCCCGCGGCGCGGCGTCTGCCACGGCCAGGTCAGCATTTTCGAGTCTTTCGTATTGTCCCACCAGCCGCCGGCTTCGAGCATCACCACGCTCGCGCCTGCCTCAGTCAGAACATGGGCCGCCATGCCGCCGCCGGCGCCTGAGCCGATGATGGCTACGTCGTATTGCAACCGCTTCGGTTGAGTGTGCATCGGGTTGGTGCGAGGAAAACGGTGAGCGGTCGGCGCGGCCGCGCGTGCGTCAGAACTTCAGCGCCTTGAGGTACGCGTACGACGCCGCGATGCTCGCATACGCATCTTTCGGCTGGTCGTGTTCCACGAAGACGTGCTCGATGCCGGCGTGCTTCCGCTGCGCAAACACTTTCTTCCAGTCGATCGTGCCGGCTCCCACGTCGCGCATCTCGTGCCCGGGCGCGCCGCCGGAATCCTTGGCGTGCACGAGGCGAAAGCGGCCGGGATACTTCGAGAACAAGGCGAGCGGATCGCCGCCGGCCATGGTGACCCAATAGATGTCCATCTCGAAGCTCACCAGCTTTGGATCGGTCTGCGCGAGCAGGATATCCAACGGGACGGCGCCTTCCACCGGCTTGATCTCGGCACTGTGGTTGTGAAAGGCGAAGTGCATGCCCGCATCGTGCACGCGGCTGCCGATCTCGTTGAAGCGCGCGGCGGTCGCCTTGATCGCGGACACGCTCTCGAGCGAACCCTTGGGAAGCGAAGGGACGACCAGCCAGCGATGGCCCATCGCCTTCGCTGCGGTCGCGGTGGCCTCCCACTCTGGCGCCTCGACGGCCTTGATCGAGACGTGACTCGACGGCGCGGTAAGCTTGAGCCGGTCGAGCAGCTCGCGCAGCTTCGCGGGTTCACGGCCGAAATACCCCGCGAACTCCAGCTCTCGGTATCCAACCGCGGCGACGTGCTCGATGGTGCCCTCGACATTCGCCGTCATCTCCTTCCGCACAGTATAGAGCTGCAGGCCGATCCGGTCGAGCGATGCCATGCGGGGCGCCGCGAACAGCTTGGCGGGAATGGCCGCGGCCGCAGAGGCGGCAGCGACGGTCTGCAGAAAATCGCGACGTGATGTCATGTGCTCCTTGGGAGGATCAGTGGGTTGCGCCTTACATCCCGCCCTTGGCACTCCACGGCGGAACGATGCCATTCATGCGGGCGTACGCGATGGACTGGCCAAGATGCTCGCCCGCGTGCTCGGCGATCGCGAGAAAGAGTCCGCGCTTGGTCAGCTTCTGGCCGAAGAAGGTGACCGGAGCGTCAGAGTCGCCGTCGGGAGTGCCGATCGCGGCAGCCTTGATGTGAGCAAAACCCTCCTTCATCGTGGCCAGCACTTTCGCCTTGCTCTCGGGGCAAGTCTCGATGGTCTTGTAGTCGATGCCGGCCGGCTTCTTGACGCCGAGCGGCTCCACCATCAGGTAGTTGTCGCCCGCGATGTGCAGGTACACTTCACAGATTGAGCGCACGCCCTTTCCGGGACGCCACGAGTATTTCTCCCACGGCGTCGCTTCCGCGAGCGCCGTGAACTTCTTGTCGGCCGCGCCGATCTGATTCAGGAACTCGGCGCGCCAGCCGGACGAAGGGGCCTGCGCCGCGAGCGCAGGCACGACCAGTGCGGACGCGAGGGCGGCGGTCGTGAGGAGCTTGAATGCACGCATCGGTATCACCGTGGGAAAAAAGTAGTTGTGCGGCTAGGGGTCGTCTGGTCGAGAATATATGACAATGACGCGTTCGCGCGAGTTCACCCAGGCGTGCCCAGCGCCATGGAGTCGAGCTTCAGCAAGCTCCGGAGCAGCACGTTCGCGCCGTTCTCGATGTCTTTCGGATCGGAGAACTCCTTGGGGGCGTGGCTGATGCCTCCGGCACTCGGAATGAAGATCATTCCCACCGGACAGGTCTGCGCCAGGTCCTGCGCGTCATGTCCCGCGCCGCTCGGCATGGTCCTGAAGGTCAGCTTGAGGTCGCTCGCGGCGGCAGCGATGAGCGCGCGAAGCCGCAGATCGGTCGGCGCGGGAACATTTTCCGTGAACAACTTGAACGAAAACGTCGTGCCATTCATCGCGCCGATCTTCGTCGCTTCTGCCTCTATACGCGCAAAGAGAGCGGAAATCTTGCCGGCGTCCAGGTCCCGCAGCTCGAGCGTACAGACGACCTTGCCAGGAATGACGTTCGGCGCGCCGGGAAATGCCTGAATGCGTCCAACAGTGCCCACCTGTCGCCCGGGCTCGGCGACCACCACGCGATTCACCGCCTCGACGAACCGAGCGGCCGACAGCATCGCGTCGTGGCGGCCGGCCATCGCGGTACTGCCCGCGTGGTTCGCGAATCCCTCGATCGTCACGTCCCACTGCCGTATCCCGACGATTCCTTCGACGACACCGATGTTGAGGCGCTCCCGCTCGAGCGTACCTCCCTGCTCGATGTGCAGCTCGAGATAGGCGTGATAGTCGCCGCGTCGTTTCCTCGTGCGGTCGAGATGGTCCGGGTCGCCTCCGAGAAAGGCGATGCCATCGCGAATGGTCTTGCCGCTCCGGCTCACGGTCGCGAGCTCGGCGGCCGTGAGGGTCGACGTCATCGCGTGACTTCCCCAGAGCCCGCCCTCTTCGTTCTGGAAAATCACGACTTCAAGTGGATGTCGGGTGACGACCGAATGCTCGGCGAGCGTCTGCGCCACCTCGATGGCACCGAGCGAGCCGACGTCGCCGTCGTAGTTCCCGCCCTCCGGCACGGAATCGATGTGGGAGCCGAAAAGGATGGGCTTGAGCGACGCGTCGGTCCCGGCGCGCCGGCCGATGATGTTCGCGGCCGCGTCGACCGACACCTCGAGCTTCGCCTCCCGCATGAGTCGGGTCACGTACTCGCGGCCCGCCCTGTCGGCGTCGGAGTACGCGAGTCGTGAGACGCCACCCTGCGGATTCCGGCCGAATTCGGAGAGCGCGGCGAGATGGTCATTGACGCGTCGGCCGTTGACGAGCGGCAGCGGAGGAGCCGCGACTGCGACGGCCCGCGCGCGGCCCGGCCGCGCCATGAACGCGGCGCCCGCGGCAAATACGGAGGCAAAGTCCCGTCGATGCATGAGGCGCTCCCCGACTGACAGTGTGATGGAGCGGCGGCGCGCTCGGTGCACCTCTCCGGCGGCCGCGCCCGCGACCCGCTATTCGTGCTTCAAACCGAACACCACCAGCCGGGCCGTCGCGCCTGCACCCGTAGCGATCGCGAGGTATTGATTGCCGCCGCGTGTGCGGTAGGTCATCGGATTCGCGTACGCGACCTGTCCGAGGTCGTATTCCCAGAGCGTCGCGCCGGTCCGTGCGTCAATGGCGTAGAGCACGCGTCCGCCGCCCGTGCTGAACACCAGCCCGCCACCCGTGACCAGCGACCCCGGGGAACCTGCAATGCCGAGCTTGTCGGGCAACTTTGCGCCCTTGAGCGCCGGGTGCGAGCGAATATCCGGCGAGTCGCCCAGTGGAATCTGCCACTTGGTGTCGCCGGTATTGAGGTCGATCGCGGTGAGCGTGCCGTACGGCGGCTTGTTGATGGGAAGCGATCCCGCACCTCGCGCCGTGCCTTCCGCTCCGTCGCGGAACGCCACGCCCAGCGACGAGTGGGCGAGGTCTACCATGTACGGTGCGTCCACGGTATCGCTTTTCGCGTCACGCTTGTGCAGTGAAAAAAGGGCCGGCGAGTTCGTCGCCTTCACGTAGATCCATCCGGTGACAGGATCGACCGCCGCTCCGCCCCACCCCGACCCGCCGATCGCGCCGGGCATGGAGATGCTGCCCTGCAGCGAAGGCGGAGTGTACATAGGCCCCGTGCGGTACTTGGCGATCTCGGCCAGCGCGGCCGCTTTCACCTCGGGGGTAAAATCGATCACGTCGTCCACCGAAAAGCCTTGCTTGGCGTACGGCGCCGGCCTGGATGGGAACGGCTGCGTAGGCCACGCCTCCTCCCCGGGGACGTCACTCTTCGCCACCGCGCGCTCTTCGATGGGCCAGAGTGGTGCTCCGGTGACGCGGTCGAACACGAAGAGCATCCCCTGTTTCGTCGGCGCGACGACGGCGTCTACGCGCTTGCCGTCGTGCATGACGGTCACGAGGTTTGGCGGCGCCGGGAGGTCGTAGTCCCAGAGCCCGTGGTGCGTCACCTGGTAGTGCCATACCCGCTTCCCGGTGCGCGCGTCGAGACAGAGCAGCGTCTCGCCGAAGAGATTGGCTCCCTTGCGCTCGCCACCGTACCAATCATTGCTCGGTGTTCCCACCGGGAGGTAGACGAGCCCGCGAGCACTGTCCACGGTGAACGGCGCCCAGGCATTCGTGTGCCCCATGTATGTCCACGCCGCTTCACGCCACGTGTCGTTCCCGAACTCACCGGCTTCGGGCACAGTCTTGAATCGCCACACGCGCTTTCCGGTACGCACGTCGAATGCCTGGATGTCGCCCGGCGGGTCGCCGCGGTACACGAGGCGGTCTCCCACGCCGTTGCCGAGGATGACGAGATTCCCCCATACCACGGGCGGCGAGGTGTTCGTGTAATGCTCCTTTCGCACGGGTCTCGACAAATCGGCCGTGACGTCAATCTCGCCGTGCGTGCCGAAGCTCTCGATCGGCCGGCCCGTGACGGCGTCGACCGCAAACAGCCGCCAGCGAGAATTCATGAACACCCGCCGCTCGCGGCCGTCGGTCCAGGTCGCCACACCGCGGTGCACGAAACCAGTGCCATTGCTCGGCTGGCCGTATGTCTTCCACGGCTGTGCGTCGAACGACCAGAACTGGCGTCCGCTCGACGCGTCGAGCGCGATCACGCGATTGAAGGGCGTCGAAAAGAAGAGGGTATCGTGAATGGCGAGCGGGGTCGCTTGGAACTGGCCCGGGCGCGCGGCCTTCTGGCCCTCGCCGGCGGCTACCGGATTCTCGTGCGCGTCCCAGGTAAACGCGACGGCGAGTCGCGCGACCGTCGCGCGATTGATGTCCGCGAGCGGCGAGTACTTGAGTCCGCCGGCGTCATTGCCATAGGCGGGCCAGTCCACAGAGGGTGACGTGGCCTTTAGCCCGGCGGCGGTCGCACCGGCGCCGCGCGCCTGAGCCGGGGCGATCGCGGGAAAGAGCGCGACCAGGAGCAGCGCAGAAGTCAGACGCATGGTTCGGGATGTGGAGGGGGTCAGCGCGCGAGTCTCTCCAAAAAGAGCTTCCGCGCCTTCGATACCTTTGGCGCAATGACCACGGCGCAGTACGGATTCTGCGGATTGTTGGCGAAGTAATTCTGGTGGTACGGTTCCGCGGGCCAGAACTTCTCGAGCGGCGTCAACTCGGTCACGATCGGATCCTTCCAGATACCCTGCACCTCG
>JRHI01003090.1_pt1 | contig 10340 bp, 14 predicted proteins | sample 215371 | NCBI WGS metagenome assembly JRHI01 (sample SAMN02929681, study PRJNA255918) | sediment metagenome | biome: cave system; feature: Ice Cave; material: Sediment; isolation source: sediment from deep within a dark volcanic ice cave with no known source of... ... | reverse complement strand
GGCTGGTACGAGTCCCATGATTGACCCTAGTGCCCGCGGCAGCAAAGCTCGGGCCACCGATCATCATGAGAGGACAGATAAATGAAATCGATAATTCAGGGTGGGGCAGAGTCCGTAATGGACGCCGCAAAGGCCATTTATGTTTCTGTGGAGCTGAGCCAGTCAACGTGGCTCGTTACTTCATTTGCTCCCGCCATCGACACCAAGATGGCGCGCAAAGGTCTCCCGGTCGGCGGGGTCGGTCAACTGCTCACATTGGTCGCTGATCTGCGCTCCAAAGTGTTCAGTAAAACTGGACTGTCGTTTCCTGTGATTATTATCCAAGAGGCCGGTCTCGACGGATTCTGGGTCCATCGGGTCTTGGTTGACGAAGGCCTTGAAAGCTATGTGGTGGACGCGACATCGATCGCAGTCCCAAGGAAAGCACGCCGAGCCAAGACCGATCGCATCGATGGCGAACTACTCGTCCGCGCACTGATGGCGTTCAAACGCGGCGAACCGCGCGCATGCGCAATGGTTCGGGTTCCGTCTCATGATGAGGAAGATCGGCGCAGGCTCCTTAGGGAAAGGAAGGCTTTGGTCGTGGAGCGGTTGAGACACGCCAATCGAATAGAAGGACTGTTGTTTGCTCAAGGTATTTCGAACTATCGACCCCTCAACCGAGATCGGCGGCCGCGCCTCGAAGACCTTCGTACTGGCGATGGCCGTCCGCTTCCACCGTTCATGAAAGCCCAGATATCGCGGGAACTCGATCGTCTCGAATTGGTCATTGAGCAGATCAGAACGATTGAGGCAGAGCGCGACGAGCTTCTTACGTGCGAACGGAAAGAGGCAAATAGCGCTGTCTCCATGCTCGAGAACGTGCGTGGCATCGGACCCGAGTTCGCGTCGCTGCTTTGGGCGGAAGGGTTTTACAGACACTTCGATAATCGCAGGCAAATCGCCGCCTATGCGGGATTGGCGCCGACGCCGTGGCAAAGCGGTTCTATCGATCGCGATCAGGGCGTGTCGAAGGCCGGGAATCCGAGGCTGCGAACCACGATGATACAGGTGGCCTGGCTCTGGTTGCGGCACCAACCAGATTCAGCGCTCTCCGATTGGTTCCGACAGCGAGCAGCATCGAGCGGCGCAGCTCAGCGAAAAAAGATTGTCGTGGCGCTTGCGCGCAAACTGCTTGTCGCTCTGTGGAAATATGTGACTGCAGGCATCGTGATCGATGGCGCACGGCTGAAGAATGCATAGAGCCTCACCCACATCTGCCGAAGCCTGATCAGTTTCGGCAGATCCAGGCAGGCGAACCGGAAGTCTTCTTTGGCCTAAACCGCCGCGTATGAGGATGGTCGCGCCTTCCTGAACCCAGCCCATCGAATGCGGGAATGTGGCACCGCTGCTCATGCAGCGACCGAATATAAGGTTGTCCCGGCTGTTTACCGGCTGAGGAAAGACCTGGGTTCACCTGGATACTGGAAACGAAACCGATGGAGAACAGATGGGTTGACCAATCATCATATAAGGAAGATGCCGAATGGGCAATCGTCGCGCTCACCTTCCCGCACCTCTTCACCTGTTACGAGCGGCGAGGCGCCGAGCGCACGATCAAGGATAGTTGGCCCGATGCTTGGGAGACGATCTCCGGCACGGTGCTGCAACCCGGCGAATCCCATGAAAAGGACCGCCGCGCCTTCGAACGCGAACATGCCGGCGACTGGATCGTCGTGTCGGCGATCACCTCCATTCACGAGAAAGGATTCGTGGAGGTCGTCGCCACGCTCGGCGGCAAGCGCGGTCCGGGCACCGAGGAACGCCGCTTGCTCATTCCTGCCGCCGAATACCACGTCGGTAAGTTTGGCTTCGTCGTCAATGAAGCACGGCATCGGCTCTATGCCGGTCCATCAAGCTTCGTCGGCTGGCAGCGATAGGAGGCGGCGATGCCCTGGAAAATCATCGCCTCTGCTTTCGGCTGGAAGGCCGCTCGCGACGACGACGACAACCGCCTCGTCGTCTGGCACCCGAAATTGCGCCGGCATTTCACCGGTCCCGAGGGGTGGAAGCGCGCCGTGCTCCTGTCAGTGCACGCGCCGGCGCAACCCGGCTTTCCCCACTCGCGAAGGAGACGACCCGATGACGAACTATCTTGTCGCGGTCCACCTCCTGATCGAGGCGAACAATTCTCCCCACGCCGAGGTGGCCGATGCACTGCGCGGCATCCTCACCGAGGACATGCGCAAATATGCCGGCGTTCATTCTGCACTGATCGATTGGGCGGTCGCCGGCGACGACATCGCCGGCTCAATGTTGCCGATCGTGATCGCTGCCGACTACGAGCCCGATGAGACCGCCTTTCCGCTTTGGTCGCGGAGGCGACGGTGATGAACCGTTCGCCGGAGGTCCGCGCATTGCTCGCCCGCATGGAAGCGGCACGTCGCGAGACGCAACACCATCTCGGCGTAATCGAGCGGCAAATCGCCACGCGCGCCGAGCGCATGACGATCACGGCGCGGGCGAAACGTCGTCGGCCTGGACGCAGCGCCCGCGCATGGACTTGCGTCGACGAGTGCGTCTATCAGGCTCATCTCGCCGATCTGACCCTTGCGCGCCTGCCGGAAATCGAACGGCTCAGCCGCGGGCTCGCCCGACAGGACGCCGCGCTGGCTCGGATGCGGGCGCAATGCGATCTTCACGCCGCGGCGCTTTCCTGAGCGAGGAGCCCGACCGCAACGCATCGCTCCTTCACACGTCGCCACCCGCATCAGCATTCGGAGGAACGACCCGCGACCGGCACGGATTCGTCCATACGTTGTTAGCAGTGACGGAGACGGAGCGCGGTCCTGTCGAGCTGCGACCGGCGTCATCACGTCGAACCTTTCGGCATCGCCAACCCGGCCCGTACCCTGTCGGGCCTCCCCTCGGGATTGCTGCGGTCTGCGCCCCCGGCGGTTCGGTTCAAGGCCAAGTCGCGAGCGACCGGAGCCCGCCGATCTCGGCAAGGCCCGACCGCGGCCTGCGCAGGGCAAGAGTCCCGCTAGTCCGCAACCGGACCTCGCTCGCCTGGCGGCCCCCGGGCCTTGAACCGGCCCTCATCCCGGCGGCGCCGGGCGACCGCACCCGAAGGGAGGCCCGGCAGGTGCCGGATCGAACCCGACGGCGAAACCAGGAAAGGACTTCTCCATGACCAAGACCGCTCGCGCACCCCGCACCAACGCCCGTGTCGTCCCGCTCCGCCGTGGCACGACCCTCGAAATGGTCCGGCTCGCCTGTCCGGACGCGCCCCAGGCCATCCGCATCGCCGAGAGCTTCGGCCTCACCGTTCTCGATAGCGATGGCATCCGCGATCTGCACCAGCGGCTGATCGTCGAAACCGCCGACGCCCTCAACGAAGGCCTGAGCGAACGCGCCATGCAGATTCACCTGCAGCGCATCGTCGGATCCTATGTCGGCTCCGCCCACGGCGCCGGCCAGTTCTACAGTCGCGCCGTCACCGAAGCGCGCGCGGTCACGGCACGACTTGCCAACGACGCCCGCGACGAGGACCTCGACGGTCCGGTCGGCTTCGACTCCACCGCGCAACGCAAGCGCGAGTTCGCCGCGGAGGTCGCGCTACAGGCCCACGCGCTGCGGATGGCGGCCGAGGGCGCCGTCGCAGCCTACGAACAGGTCGTCGGCGAAAGCTGGAAGCCGTTCGAGCGGCAGTCCGAGCAGCCCGGCGAGACCGTCAGCCGCAAGGCGGCCGAAGTGCAGATGGCGGCGTTCTCCTGAGGCCACAGGCGGGGCTTCGGCCCCGCCATTCTCCTGCATGACTGATAGCAGCCGGTCCTTCGGGACCGGCCTTTTTCATGTCGCACAGCCTCACGGCGCAAACGAGCAAAGTGAATCAGGGTCAAGCGCCGCTCGCGGCCCGTCGCGGCTTTCGGTCCCTGCTCCGGCGCGCGCGGCAGCGCAACGGCTTCGCCGTCCTCCACTGACGTTCCGGTCCGGTGCGACTCCCGCGGTCCCTCCCACCAGCGTCACCGGATGCGCGGACCCGCGATCCTCCGCATTGGACGGCCGTGACGGGCCGCGATCGGCGCGGCCTCCAAACGGAGGGTTAGAAGCATGAGCAAAAAGGAAACGAAACCCCGCGCCGACATCTATGCGCGGATCACCGATCGCATCGTTGCCGATCTTGAACGCGGCGTGAGGCCCTGGGTCAAGCCGTGGAGCGCGGCCAACACGGCCGGGCGCATCACGCGTCCGCTGCGCCACAACGGCATGCCCTATCAGGGTATTAATGTCTTGCTGCTCTGGTCGGAAGCCGTCGCGCGTGGCTTCTCGTCGCCGATCTGGATGACGTATAAGCAAGCCGCTGAACTCGGCGGCCAGGTCCGCAGGGGCGAGTCCGGCACGACCGTCGTCTACGCCAATCGGATTACCAAGACCGAGACGGACGACAAGGGCGACGAGGTCGAGCGCGCGATCCCATTCCTGCGCGCCTATACGGTGTTCTGCGTCGATCAGATCGACAACCTGCCGGATCACTATTATGGCCGTCCGGCTCCGAGCATCGCGCCAGCGCAACGCATCGCGCATGTCGACGCCTTCTTTGCCAATACCGGCGCGATCATCCGGCATGGTGGCGACAAAGCGTTCTTCGCACCGTCGCGCGACATCATTCAGATGCCGCCGTTCGAAAGCTTCCGCGACGCCGAAAGCTACGCGGCCACGCTGGCGCATGACGCCCATTGGACAGCGCAGGTGCATCGCGCCAATCGGGATCTCAGCCGCTACGCGAAGGATCACAGCGAGCGCGCCCGCGAAGAGCTGGTGGCTGAGCTCGGCGCATGTTTTCTCTGTGCCGATCTCGGCATCGTGCCCGAACTTGAACCGCGCGCCGATCACGCGAGCTACCTGGCATCGTGGCTGGAGTAATGGCGAGCTCGCCATTATTGGAAGCGCTATCCAATGATCAGCGCTTCATCTTCTCTGCGGCTGCGCACGCGCAGCGCGCCCTCACCTATCTCCACGCCCTCCAGCCGCAATCGGACAACGTAGTGGAGGCAGCCTGATGCATTTCGCCCCGTTTGGCTGGGGGAGGGCGTGCAACCCTCCCCGACTAAATGCTGTGCCACCGGGACTGGAAATCGTCATTCAATTGCATTACATTGCGGTCAGCAAGGAGATTATGTATGGCCGCAAATGCTCTCGTCCAGACCCGAATCGACGCCGAAGTTCGGGACCGCGCCTCTGCCGTTCTCGAAGGCATGGGACTGACGGTCTCCGACGCCGTGCGCATCCTGCTGACCAGAACGGCAAACGAGGGCGCGTTGCCGCTGGAACTCGTCACCAACAGCGAAGCCCATGATGTCTGGTTCCGGGCGAAGGTGCAGGAAGCGCTGCGGGATACCCGCCCCGACATCCCTGACGATGAGGCCGAGGCGCATTTCGCAGGCAGGCGTGCGGCTACCCGGCGCAAGGCGGCCCCGGGATCGTGAAGCTTGTTTGGTCCGCCTTCGCGCTCGCCGACCGCGACGGTATCTTCACCCATATCGAGGCTGACAACCCTCGCGCGGCGATCGCGGTTGACGACCGGATCGCCACGGCGGCGCGAGGGCTCGTCGATTTCCCGGAAAGCGGCCGTCCCGGCCGCGTCGCGGGAACGCGCGAGCTCGTCATCACCGGCACGCCGTATATCGCCGCCTATGCCGCGACGGCGAATACGATCCGGATTCTGCGCGTTCTGCACGGCGCCCAAAGATGGCCTGACGAGCTTCCGGACGGTTGACACCCAACCGTTGCCGCACGCCCTGCAACCGAAGCTCGGAGATCGCCGACGCGGCGTGAAGCGCGCCACCCTCCGCGCGCGTTCGACGCTTCCGCTCATCGTTCACCTTTATCGAAATCACGAAGGCCCCGCCGCGCGGAGGAGCCTTCTCTTGCGCGCTTCGTCATGTGTGTGCCGTCGACTGGAAATGGGCGAGCCTTCCGTTCCACCTCCGAGCCGTGTCGCGAGATGAGCCGGATGCGGTTCGTATGGTTGTCCGAGAGGTCGGCCTGTTCCTCGGTGGACCTTCTTACCTGAGGCTGCCGAACCGCGTGCATCGCGATCGTAGCTCGCCGGGTTTCCTGTCGTGATCACCGGACTGGAGAGACCTTGCGCCGTGCGTGCGAGTCTATTTTATCGGCGTGTCCGCCCGTTGCCGTGCGGTATGAACGCCGGTCGCTCAATGTGCCCTCATCGTTCGGTCTGACGCGTCCACTGCGTCCTCGATTTGGCATGTCTAACCGAAGGCCGTCGTCGCTGCGCTCCGTCTCGATCTCAAGACCGCAACGGCCGTTCTCAGCTTTCTTCCCCTGGCCGCTACGCGCCCATTCCTCGCGAGCCAAGAAAGCCTCGCCCTGGCCGTCCTCCACTGCGTTGCGGCCCTTCGGGTGAACGGTCCGATCGCCTCCGGTCAACGACAGCCATCGAGGTCGCGATGGTCGCGGCCCGAGAAACGAAAGAGGTAGAGTAGGCGCGCAGCGCCATACCGCCTCACGGCGGCTGGTTTCTGCACGCCTCTCGCCGAACCGGACGTGCCAGTTTCCCGGCATCCGGCTCTCCATGCGCGACTTACGTCGCGGGTGTCCTCAATCCGGCGAGGCGGTTGAGCGCGTTCCACGACGCTGCCACGTGTGTGCGGCCTCGCGGTTCAGGCGCGTCATCCCAGCCGTTCGTGATCATGATGCCTCGCCACGGATACGGCATGGTGCCGCCCGTGGAGAAGCTGCGAAGTCGCACGTGTCCCTCGCCCCAGACAAGTTTACGCTCGTTTGTTTCGCTGGATACACGGTAGCGACGCAGCGTCCGCCACGCCGCCTTGCGATGCTTCTTGCGCAGCCAGCGCAACACCCGGTTCGACAACCACCAGTCCAGCTTGCTGAACTCGCGTGAGGCTCCCGTGGCGTGGCGGTAGTAGGTCCGCCAACCAAGGATGATCGGGTTGAGCTCTCGAATGAGCTGGGTCAACGACTCTCCTGTTGGATAGGTCGTGATCCGAGCCTTGATCGCGTCTCGCAATCTCTGCACTTTCCCTTTCGGAATGTACAGATTCCCGACACGATGCCCGGTACGGAGCGCCGTCGTCTGGATGATGCGATGGCCGAGGAAGTCGAACCCATCCGCGACACCGGTGATCAAGGTTTTCTCAAGGGATAGCTCCATGCGAAGCTCCCGCATGAGGAACGTCGCAAGTTTGTCGCGCTCGGCCATGGCCTCGTCCGCTGTGCCCGTAACCAGAATAACGAAGTCGTCCGCGTAGCGGGCGATCTGGAATGTCGGGCGTCCCCGTTTGCGGTCATAGTGCCGCCTGTCAGCGGCATTCTGCAGCCGTTCGCGGGGTCGTGGTGTCCATCGTCCGTATCGCTCGTCGAGGGACGTCAGATAGACGTTCGCCAGGAGCGGCGACAGGGCTCTCTGAACGCAAAAGATAACTTCCAATTTGAACGGACAATTGTTGGCTTTCGTGGGAGGAACGTGGTTGATTTGCGACGCAAACGGTAATACGGCTGTGTCAGATGATTCGTTCGACGCGAACACAAAAGGCCGACCGACTGAGAGCGGCCCGGCGGTTGTTCGCGGCTGGAACAGGCATGGCGGAGGCTGCCATGGCGTTGTCGCGCGAGTACGGCTTGTCGCGACGACAAGCCTATCGCTATCTCGAACTGGTGCGAGCGGGCAGACCTGCGGCGCCGGTTACCGAGAACTCGATAACGATTACGCTCAAGATGCCGGAGAGCCTCGCGGGCGATCTTCGGGCTCATGCGAGCAAGCACGACCTCACAACAAGCGAGGTCGTCAGGCGGGCGGTGTCAGCATTCCTGGCCGCAAAGCGTCAACATGGTTGAACGGCAACAAATACGACGTAGCGTCCAACTTGAGTTCGCATTCGATCGGCTACGCGCTGCCAAGCTTGAACAGGCTTACGACATTCTGGTTCCGGATCGGGTCCGAATCGTCGGCGGCGTAAGGATGACGGAGAAAAGCGATGAAGACCGCGGCGATCTACGCTCGTGTATCGTCGGACAAACAGAGGGAAGAGAACACGATCGCCAGCCAGACGGCGGCGCTGATCGCCTTCGCCGGCGAACAACAGCTCGAGGTGCCGCGAGAATGGGTGTTCGAAGACGACGGCTATAGCGGGACGAGCCTTATCCGTCCCGGCCTCGAACGTGTGCGCGATCTTGCTGCCGAGGGATTGATCCAGACCGTCTTGGTTTACGCACCCGATCGCTTGAGCCGGCGATATGCGCATCAGATACTGTTAATCGAGGAGCTTGCCCGCGCCGGCGTCGAGACCGTGTTTATACGGGCGCCACGCCGTTCGACACCCGAGGATGAATTGCTCCTGCAGTTCCAAGGAATGATTGCAGAATACGAACGGGCTCAGATTCTGGAGCGTTCGCGCCGCGGCAAACGACATCGCGCGCGCCAGGGCGAGGTCAGCGTTCTGAGTGGCGCTCCATTTGGATATCGATTTATCCGCAAGACAGACCACACGGCCGCGTATTATGAGATCGACGAAGAGCGGGCTCGGATCGTACGTCAGATATTCGAATTATACAGCGTTCAGGGCCTCAGCATTGGGGCGATTGCGCGCCTGATGAACGAACGGGCTGTCTCAACCTGCAAACGACGTGGCCGCTGGGAACGTTCAACGGTGTGGGGCATGCTGCGCAATCCGGCATACAAAGGTGAGGCGTGCTTTGGCAAGACAACGATAGCGCCGCGCCAGCGCATCACGCGGCCGATCCGGATGCGTGGCGGCGTGGCCACTCGTAACAGCGCCAGTCACGAACGAGCGCGTGAGGATTGGATCACGATTGCGGTGCCGCCAATTGTCAGCGAAGAGACCTTCGCACTGGCCCAGGAACGCCTCCAGCTTAACAAGCTTCACGCACCGCGGCGCACCGTGACGCCCAGTGTCGTGCAAGGGCTCGTGAGTTGCACCAAGTGCGGTTATGCCCTCTATCGGACTTCAACGCGATCGAGCGCACGTAAGATCTACTATTATCGATGCCTTGGCTCCGATAACTACCGGCATCTTTCTGGTGCCGTCTGTAACAACCGCCCTGTTCGTCAGGATCTGCTTGACGACGTGGTTTGGACAGAGATTGTGCGACTGCTCGAAGATCCTCGCCTCATCCAGGCCGAGCTCGAGCGGCGACTCACGGCGGCTCGCGAGGCTGATCCGACAAAACGTCGCGACGAGGCGCTCCGACGTGACCTGGTCCGCATACGCAAGGGCATTGATCGGTTGCTCACCGCTTATCAGGAAGGTCTTCTACCGATTGAAGAACTGCGCGAGCGTATGCCGGAGCTACGACGACGCGAGCAGGCGAGCAATGCCGAACTGCAGGCCATTGCCGATCAGTCAGTCACCCGCGCAACATATCTGCGCCTTGCTGAAACGTTGAACACGTTCCTCACACGACTGCGGTCGTCGGCGAGCGACCTCAATGTATCAGAACGCCAGCGCATCATGCGGCTTCTCGTCAAGGAGGTTCTCGTCGGCGACGACAAAATCATCATCCGGCACTGCATCCCTTTACCCAACCGATCAGACAATGGTCCGCCTGACGGCGGCATAAGCATAAGCATAAACACCGCCCCGCCGGGAACCGAAGGTTATCTTTTGCGTTCGAGGAGCCCTCAGCCCGCTGCTCGCCAACCGCTACATGAACCGCTTCCTCCGGCACTGGCGAAACCAGGGCTGTGGTGAAGCCTACAGAGCGCACGTCGTGAATTATGCCGACGACTTCGTCATCCTCAGCCGTGGACATTCGGCGGAGGCCCTGGCGTGGACACGGCAGGTCATGACCCGGCTCGGGCTCTCCATAAACGACACGAAGACTGCCTTGCGCAACGCGAGGCAGGAACACTTCGACTTCCTGGGCTACAGCTTCGGTCCGCACCGCTATCGGAAGGATGGCCACTGGTATCTGGGGGCAAGTCCGTCGCGGAAGAGCGTACAACGCCTCAAGATGCGGGTGGCGGAGATCATGGTTTCCTCCAACGTTGCACCTTGGGAAGACGTGCGCACCCGGCTGAACAATCTCCTGCGTGGCTGGGCAACGTACTTCAGTTACGGCACGCGGTTGATGGCCTACCGGGCGGCTGACAATCATGTCTACGAAACGGTTCGCAGTTTCCTGACGCGGCGACACAAGGTGCCCTCGCGAGGCACACGGCGATTCACGGACCAAATGGTCTTTGGAGAGCTGGGCGTGCTCCGGCTACGCCGGCTGCACATTGGCGCGCCGCCGACAGCTGCGAGGTGAAGCCAGTCGGAAAGCCGGATGCGGGAAATCCGCACGTCCGGTTTGAT
>JRHI01003089.1_pt1 | contig 10340 bp, 13 predicted proteins | sample 215371 | NCBI WGS metagenome assembly JRHI01 (sample SAMN02929681, study PRJNA255918) | sediment metagenome | biome: cave system; feature: Ice Cave; material: Sediment; isolation source: sediment from deep within a dark volcanic ice cave with no known source of... ... | reverse complement strand
GCACGGTTCTGTGGGAGCCGGGGCGGGCAACCGCCCCGGCTACCCGACATGTCGCCCCCCGGGCCGCACGGCCCGGTGGGCGAGGAGATTCGCCTGGGGCCGGAACGCCCGACCCGTCCGGGGCGCCGTGAGTTACGTCATCTGGCGCGCAGGCGGACCGGGGCTCACGGAGCGGCCTGCCGCGCGCGCGGCGTGGACTGCGGCGGTCAGCGTGGCCACGTCGTAGACACCATGGTGGCGGCGCCCGTTGACGAAGAACGACGGTGTCCCCGAGACGCCGCTCGCGTCGGCGCCGGCGATGTCGCCGGCGACGCGCGGCGCGAAGCGCCGCCTGCGTAGGTCCTCGACGAAGCGCGCCACATCGAGGCCCAGCGTCCCGGCATAGCGCTGGAGGTCATCGATCGCGAGCGCGTCCTGATTGGCGAACAGGAGGTCGTGCATCTCCCAGAACGCGCCCTGTGCGGCGGCGGCCTCCGCCGCTTCGGCGGCCAACTGGGCGTGGGGATGGACATCGGCCAGCGGGAGGTGGCGGAATACGTAGCGAAGCCCGGCGCCTGCCTCGGCGAGGAGCTCCCGGATCATCGGCTCGGCCTGGCCGCAGAACGGGCACTCGAAGTTGGCGTACTCGACCAGCGTGACCGGAGCGGCGTCGCGGCCGCGGACGTGATCGCGCTCGGGATCGACGTCCTCGGCGAGGTCGACGAGCTGCGCGGCAGTTCGCCCGAGCTGGCGCTCGCGCAAGCCGGCGGGCATCCGGGCGATCGCCCGGAACACCGCCACGGCCAGCACCGGAGCGACGATCGACGCCGCGAGGATGCCCAGCTTCGCCTGATCGAGCAATCCTCCGCTCGTGAACGCGAGCCCGGCGATCAGCAGGGACACCGTGAAGCCCGTCCCCGCCGTCGCCCCGACCCCGAGCAGCCCCGGCCAGGTCACGGCCAGTCGGGTGCCGCCAAATGCTCGCCGGCTTCCGAGCCACGTAGCGCCGAGGATGCCCAGCGGTTTGCCGGCGACGTAGGCCAGGAAGATCCCGAGCGTCACAGGCGATCCGACCGCTTCGCGCAGTAGCCCGCCATCGATTCGGATGCCGGCATTCGCGAGCGCGAACAGCGGAACCACGGCGAAGCTCGTCCACGGATGGAGGCGGTACTGGAGGCGCTCGTTCGCGGAGATCGCCCCGGTCAAGCTCCGTTGAGCCGAGTAGGCGAGCTCCGGCGTCGGCTGCTCCCGAAACAGTCGCGCCTGGCGCGTCGCGTCCTCGAGGTCGCCGCGGGCGGGCGGGTAGGCGCTCGTCACGAGTCCGATCGCCAAGCCCACGACGATCGGGTCGATGCCCGACTCGAACACGGCAACCCACATCCCGACGCCGACCATCGCCGCGGCGCTCGCGCGCCAGCGCCCGCCTGCGAAGCGGAGTGCGATCAGCGCGGCGAACAACCCGCAAGCGACGGCCAGCGCCGCGATCGACACCGCACCGGCGTAGGCGAGTGAGATGACCAGCAGCGCGGCCAGGTCGTCGATCACGACCAGCGTGAGCAGGAACACCCGCAGCCGCGCCGATCCGCGCGGCGCGGCCAGGGCGAGCGCCCCCAAGGCGAGCGCCGTGTCGGTCGACATCGCCGCCCCCCAGCCGTGCGAGCCGGAACCGCCGGGGTTGATCGCCAGGTAGATGCCGACGGCGCCCGTCATGCCACCCAGGGCCGCGATCACCGGAATTGCGATCCGCGCGCGCTCGCGCAGCTCCCCGAGGTCGACTTCCCGCTTGGCCTCGAGTCCGACCACAAGGAAGAAGAGCGTCATCAGTCCTTCGTTGACCCAGCCGCGCAGGTCCGTGCCCAGCGAGTGATCGCCGAGCGTGATCGCCAGCCGCGTGTGCCACACCGACTCGTAGGAACCTCGCCAGGGCGAGTTCGCCCAGGCGATCGCGACGAGCGCCGCCCCGACGATCATCAGCGCCCCGCCCGACTCGGTCGCCAGGAAGTCGCGAACGGGCGCACCCAGGTTGCGCGCCCAGGCCGTCCGACCGGCCGCAGGCGCGGCGGCGCTGGTGGCGGCGGCCGGCTCGAGTTGGCCGGTAGCGGCTGGCTCCGCGACCCGGCGCCCTCGGCTCATCGTCGGCGCCAGTTTAGGCGACCACACGCGCGGCGATGGCTGCTCGCCCGCTTCGGCGCGCCTGGCCGTAGGATGCACGTTCGGGTCATCACCCGGCGATCGGGCGACGGAGAGGAGGCTTGATGCGAAAGGCAATCATGCGCCTGGCGCGGCTGGCGCCGGTGCTTGGCGCGGTGGCGCTGGCCGGCTGCGGCGCCAGCACCAGCAGCAGCGGCCCGACGCGTTCGAAGCCCGTGGCCACGACTCCTGCCGCGAATGGCGGCGCCGCCGCTTACGTCGCCCAAGCCGACGCGATCTGCCAGCAGGGGCGCGCGGCGCTCGCGCAGTTCAACGCCGACGCCCGCACACTGCGGGCCCTCGGGGACACGCCGAAGGCCTTCGCCCTGGCCGCAGGCGTGACGCGGCAGATCCAGGCACTCGAGCAGGGAGAGCTCGGACGTCTCAGGGCGCTGAGGCTCCCGCCCGGCGACACCTCGAAGGTGACGGCCTACTTCGATCAGGAGGGCATCGTGCTCGCGTCGATCGGACGCCTGGCCAGTGCGTTCGCCAAGGGCGACAGGGCTGGGATCGCGGCCGCCGAGCGGGACTCCAGCCAGCTGGCGGCAACCGGCAAGGGCTTGGCGCAGGGCTACGGCTTCAAGGTGTGCGGGAACGGAACCGCGGGCACGGGCCTCTCATAGCCGGTCGGGTCACGGGCGCAAGCGCACGAACACCAGCAGCAGCGCCCCGATCGCGATCACGATCACATCGACCAGCACGATCGCAGCCGGCTGGCTCGCGACGACGCCCACGACGGCTCCAATCAACCCAAACCCGACCGCGACGATCGCAGCGGCCCGCAGCACCGCCCAGATCCGGTCCTCGACCCGCCGCGCCGGGGGCGACGCCCGCTTCTCAGCCCGCATCCGGCTTGTCGCCGCGCTGAGTCGGCTTTATCTGGGCTTTGGAAATTATTAGCTGGCGTTGAATCTCGCGGAGCATACTTGCGGAGCGACAAATACCTCGCACCGCATCTCCTCCCAGAAATGCACCTGCTGACGCCCCGTTCCCCCCGGGGCGTCAGCTCTTTAAGCCCCATGGTGGACCGCGGACTCCCGCTGATCATCGCGTCTGCAGCGCAGGCTGACCTGACGGTGGTCGGGACGGCCTCGCAGACGAGCGAGCAAGCGAGCACGATGAACCAGCTACGGCCAAAGTCGTCGCCGGGCTCGGCGACACCCAGACCTTAGGGGGCCTCAACAATCAGGTCATCCTCGGTACGGCTGACCAATCGAGCAACCAGGGCGACACGGAGCGCCCAGTCGGTCGTCCAGAAGGACAGCAGCCCGAAGGTCGCGGTCAACTGGAACTCCCCCGACGAGAAGCTGAACTCGACCGAAAAGGCGACGATCGGCCTCAACAACCTCCAGGGTGTCCTCACGCAGACGATCATCGGCACCGCGCTCCAGGGCAACAACCAGGGCCACGACGGGATCCAATCGACCAGCCAGACACCGGCGGCGATCGCGCTCAGGCAACCAGCTGACCAAGCAGACCGAGAGAGACGAGCGGGGTGACCGTGGGCAACTGTCAGACGGCGAACAACACCCGACCAGTGCTTCCGAAAACCTGCAGAAGTACCGCCGGGCCCGATCGCCGCGGCTTGAACGCTCGCCGCTCGCTCTCCGTATCCCGTCGGGAAGATCGGAACCACCGAGCGAATGGGGATCGAAATGCGGTTTGGATTGAAGGCGGCAGCCCTGGCCGGCGTCACGGCGGTCGCACTTGGCGGTGTGGCCGTGGCAGTCGCGCCGACGGCGTCATCGGCGAGCGGGGCCGCGGGCGACGCCCGGGTCGGGGTGGAGGTGTTCGCACCCCACGCGGGCGATAATGCCGGGATCGGGGGTAAGGGTTGGTTCGTCGACCTCAAGCTCGACTTTCCCGGCTCGCTCGCCTCGACCGGGTTCACCGAGTTGCAGCTGACCGGACCCGCCGCCCACAACAACACGGCGCCCTTCCCGGGAACCTTCTCGACCGGCCATGACGATCGCAACCCACGGCTGGTCGTGCTGACGTCGACGACGATCGGGAGCCGACCCGGTTTCCACGGGCCGGGGACCAACCTGGCGAACCTGTTCAATGTGACCGGAGTGACCGATCGCGGCGCGGACCACACCCAACTCTGGGACACCTGGATCGTCGGCGCGACGATCGCCGGCCAGAATATCGACACGACTCTGCTTGTGGCCGTCGTCAGCGGTCCCGCGGCCCCGGACGTCGTCCCGGATGCCAACGGGGATGGCGTGATCGACAAGGGCGACGTCGAGGCACTCGGACTCGCCTCGAGCGTTGAGGAGGTCCCGTTCCACATCGCAGGCGGCTGATCGATGCTCACGGCCGCGAGCATCGATGCGGCGCCGGTTGAGGCCGGCGCAGCATCCCGCGGATCTGCGCGGCGACCGCGCCGCGGCATGAGCTCGCGTCTGCGCATTGCGGGGGGCTCGTCGCCGGCGCGCGGTGATGAGCGTTGGGTGCGCGCCGCATATGGCGCGCATGGCGCCGAGCTCTTCGGCTATGCCGTGAGCAGCCTCGGCGACGCCGGACTCGCCGAGGAGGCAGTTCAGGAGACGTTCGTCAAGGCGTGGCGGGCTGCCGCACGGTTCGACCCGGAGCTCGGGTCGCTGCGGACCTGGCTGTTCGCGATCCTGCGCAACGTGATCATCGACGCCGCGCGCGCCCGCGACACCCGCCCGCAAGCCGCCGGTGCAGGTGTGGCGATCGGCGAGCCGCCGGCCGCGAGCCTCGAGGTCGATCTCGATCGGGCGCTGCTGTCGTGGCAGCTCGAGGAGGCCCTACGCCGGCTCACCGAGGAGCACCGCTATGTCCTCGTCGAGACTGTGCTGCGCGGGCGCACCAGCACCGAGGTCGCCGAGCAGCTCGGTCTTCCCGAGGGAACCGTCCGCAGCCGCGTCTACTACGGGCTGCGGGCGCTCCGGCTGGCACTCGACGAGCTCGGGTGGACCGATGCGGGTTGAGGCTTGCCGGACCTGGCGCTCGGCGCTCGGCGCATCGGCGCTTGGGGAGCTCGAGCCCGCGGCGGCCCGCGAGCTGAACGCCCACCTCGATGGTTGCCTGGCATGTCGGCGCGCAGCACGCGAACTGGGCGCCCTTGCCTCGTCACTCGCCGCGGCCGACCCCGAACGAGTGCTCGACCGACCGGTGGCTGGCGCGCGCGTCTTGGAGCCGATCCTCGCCGCCGTGACCGCGCTTGCGCGCGACGCGCGCGCCAGCAGGCGGCGACGGACGCTCGGGGCGTTGAGCGCCGCAGCTGTCGGCGCTGGCGCCGGGGTGCTCGCGCTGGTGCTCGGGCCCTCGCCCGCCGCCGCGCCGCAGGTTCGCGTCGCGCTCGCAGCGGCGGACGCCGGTATCACGGGGAGCGCAGTGCTCGAGGCTCGGCTCTGGGGCACTCAGGTCGCGCTCCGGGCGACCGGACTCCCCGGCACGACCGAACACGTCTGGCTCGAGCGAGTCGACGGCACGCGCGTGGCAGCGGGCACGTTCACGGGCGTCCCTGGACGGCCGCTGCGCGTGACGCTCGCCGCCGCGCTCGCGCCGGCCCAGGCCGTCGCCGTCGGGCTCAGCACGGACGACGGCACGGTCATGCTCCGCGGGCGCCTGCCGGGCCGCTGAGCAGCGCGTCGACCGCCCGCTGCGAGGGATGGCCGGCGACCGCTTGGCGCAGACGGCTCGCGTTGGCGTCGAGGTAGCGGCTCGTGGTCGCGAGCGACGCATGGCCGAGTAGGTCGCGGAGTTCGACGACATCGGCTCCGTACTCGACCGCCAGGGAGGCGAAGCTGTGGCGGAGCGCGTGCACCAGGGCGCCACTCGGGACAGCCGAGCGGATCCCGGCGCGCTTGTAAAGCTGCTCGACGACGTACTGGATGCGGGCCGGCGTCAGGCGACTGCCGTCGTAGTGGACGAGAAGCGCAGCCGACGGATCCTCGATCGACTCCGGGCCGTGGCGCTCGCCGCGGGTCGCGAGGTAGCGATCGAGAACCGACTCGAGGCCAGGTTGAATCGGGATTGCCCGATCCTTCTGACCCTTGCCGGTGACCTGGAGGCGACGCGCACCCGGCGGGCCGGTGATGCTGTCAAGGTTCAGCGAGACGCTCTCGGCCAACCTGATGCCGGTCACGCAGAAGGTGGCGATCAGCGCTACGTCGCGCTCGGGCCAGCGTTTCGTGAGCTTCGCTCTCGGATCGGGGGAAGCCGCGGTCGCGAGCAGCAACTCGGCCGGCCCCTCGTGGCGGATCGACCGCGGGGCCGTCCGCGGAAGCTTCGGCTTCGGCACCGAGCGCATCGGGTTGCGCGCCGCGACCTCGTCGTCGACGAGATGTGTGAAGAAGCGGTTCCAGACGGTCCAGGCCCGCACAAGCGAGCCGGCGGCGTGATCGGTCGCCCACGAGCCGAACCCGCGCCGCAGGGCGCGGTGGTCGAGTTCATCGATCGTCAGTTGCGCAATCAGCCTTTCGCGGGCGACTCCGTCCGCCGCGACGATCCGCCCAGCGACGCCGTACAAGTCGTTCCGGTAGCCACTCAGCGTGTGCTCAGAGCGCTTCGCCGCCCGCAGGGAATCGAGGAAGTCGTCGACGAGCTCGGCGAACTTGTGGCTCACGCCCGTCACGTTAGACCGATCCGGCGAGACGAGCCAAGCTGCAGGCGGCCGCCCACGGCGCAGCGCGCTCGGCGGCAGCGCTCGCAGAGAACTTCCTCCGCGACGAGCAGTGACACCTCCGGGTCCACTTCCTCACGTAGGTTGCCGGCTTCCAGTTCGCGGCGGGACGAAACCGTGTGCCAGCGCGCCCCGCGGAAATCGTCAGCCATCCCGGCGGTTTAGCAGAGCGGCGTGTTGATCGCCTGCTCGGCGGCGGCTAGATTGTCCGGGTGACGGCGCAGGACGACCGTATTCTTCCGGCGACGAGGTGGGTCGCGCTAGTCGTGGTAGTGGTGCTGTTCCCGTCGCTCGTGATCCTCTGGGGGCTGCCCGACAGGACTGCCAAGCTGTGGGCCTGGACGATCAAGCCAGACCTCACGCCAATCTTCATGGGCGCCGGCTACGGTGCCGGCACCTACTTCTTCGCGCGGGCCTTCCGTGCTCGCCAATGGCACACGATCGCCGTCGGCGTGCTCGGTGCGGCGGCGTTCGCCGCGCTGATGATGATCACGACGTTCATCCACCTCAACACGTTCAACCAGGGCGACGCGCCCACGCTGGCCGCGATCGCCTTCTACGGCTGGGTCACCGTCTACATCGGCGCGCCGTTCCTCGTCGGCGCCCTCTGGTACGTCAACCGGCGAACGGACGCCGGCAGGCCCGAGCCGGTCGACGCTCCCGTCCCGGCGACGGTCCGCGGCGCAGCGGGCATCGCCGGGTTCGGAGCCGTCGCGCTCGCCGCCGCCGTTCTGATCGAACCGCGCCTCGCGATCGATAACTGGGGTTGGCGGCTAACGCCACTGACCGCACGGGTGCTGGCGTGCTTCGCCGCGCAGGTCGGCGTCGGCTTCCTGATGCTCTCGCGCGACCGGCGCTGGAGCAGCTGGAAGCTTCTCGTGGAGACCTTCCTGCTCGCGGTCGCCCTGCTGCTGATCGGGGCCGCGCGGGCATGGGGCGACTTTGACGCGAGCAATCCCCTCACCTGGACGTACGTCGTCGGGCTCGCTGTCGGCGAGCTCGCGCTCGCCGGCCTGTACGTCAAGCTCGAGCGCGCTGCGCGAGCCGCGCCTCTCACCCGCCCGTCAGGTCGACGCCCAGCTGCGTGAGGATCCCGAGCTCGTCGCTGCTTCCCCACCGCTCGACGATCTGGCCGCCCTCGAAGCGGCCGATCTGCAAACCGCGAACCTCGATCCTGCGGCCGGTCGGCGCAATCCCGTGGAACTCACCCTGATGCGTGCCGGAAAGGGTGTATGCGATGCAGACGTGCTCGTCATCGGCGACGAGATGCGCGGGGGAGACGTGGGCGTCGGGAAACGCCGTGGTGAGCGCCGTGAAGAACGTCTTGAAGCCGGCTCGGCCGGGCTCCTGGCCGGGGGCAGGATCGTGGTCGACGGCGTGCTCGGCGAACGACTGGACCGCCTCATCGACGTCTCCTGCGTTGATGCTCTCCGCCAGGTGCTCCTGTGCTGCGATGTTCGCCTCTCGTGACATTCGTCTCCTCGTCGGATTAGTTGCTCTTTAGCAATGCATTTGCCACTTTCATTCGCTCTGAAATCCAGGGCGTTTACCGGACGGCGCCCGTGTGATTTACGCTGTCCATGCATGCCGTCGCCGACGACAACAACGCCAGAAGCCAGGAGGGCACTGCGACACCGTCATCAGCCGGATTTTCGAGGGTCGTTCCATGACGCCCCAACGGCTGTCAGCGGTACGCGACCGGTGCCGCTACAGCCGTGCAGAGGCGCCCGGTTTTGGCCGTCTCGGCTGTCGATGCCGCGCCAATGCGACGTCGGCACACCGCAAGCCCCTGGACCCACCCGGCGCATCTCTCGTGAGCTACAGGGCGCCGCTTGCTGACGGCCGTTCACGCTGGTCAGTGCTGCGCGTTAGGTACGCGCGACGCGTAAGGCGCCGACGGTGACGGCGGCCGCAAGGACGAACCCGAGGTACGCGCCAAAGCCAAGGTAGTGCGCGTTCGCGAGCAGCTTGATCAGCAATAGCATCAGGACGAGTCCAGCGGCGGCGACGCGCGTCATTCCCCGGCCAAGCGGCGAGGTTGGGATTACCGTCTGCGGACTGAATTTCGCCAGCGCGAAGTCGATCACGATCGCGGCGACGACGAGGAGCGCGAGCACGCCCCACACAGCGTCAGGAGAGGAAGTCGCCGACTGGGAGGCAGATAGCGCAACCGAGCCGAACGCGAGCGATTCGTGATGCCAGGGCAGGAACAGCAGATCAATCAGCAGTAGGACCGCGGCGGCGCCGACGATCCAGTCATCTCGATTCAGCTTCGATAGGTCCACAAGTAGCTCCCAGTTGGATTGTCATGTGATCCGGCACCAGCGTGCTGACGGCACGCTACCTCCCACGCGCCCCGGCCGTGTCGCGCTCTGCCCGCGCGACCTGCTTGGTCTGGCATATCGCGGTCTCAGCAGCTCGAGGAGGTGCTGATCGCCGGAGATCAGGTAGTTGACGCGGGCGGCTCGCACGAGTGCGACCAGGTAATCGTCCTTGGGGTCGCGAGTGACGGTGACGGATCGGGCACCCCTGGGTGGCGTTCGGCGAGCTACGCGATCTGCTCAACGATCTGCCGTGCCTCCCACATCCGCGTCGCGTGGGTGTGGCGCAACGCGTGCGCGGTGACCCACGGCGCGCGGATCCGGGCGTTCGCGACGGAGCAAAAACCGGTTGAGATCAGGACGCCGCGTGATCGCGACGGTAGTTTTGAGCCGCAGATCGTGCGCAAGCGCCAGCGTCGCTTTGAAGGGTTCGACGAGAAGATCCTGGCGCTTTACTCCCGCGGGCTGTCGACCAGGGATATGCCGCGCACCTGCAGGAAATCTAAGGTGTTGAGATCGGACGGGACCTGATCAGCCGCGTCACCGACGCGGTCATAGACGACGTACGCGCCTGGCAGCAGCGGCCCCTCGACGACGCCTACCCGGTTGTGTTCCTCGACTGCCTGGTGCTGAAGATCCGCGACGGCGGCTCGGTAGGGCGCCGCGCGTGCTCCCTCGCGTTGGGCGTCGGCGTGGACGGCGATCGCGACGTCCTCGGGGTGTGGTTTCAGGAGACCGAGGGCGCGAAGTTCTGGATGCAGGTCCTCGCCGACCTCAAACAGCGCGGCGTTCAGGACATCCTGATCTGCTGCGTCGACGGGCTGAAGGGATTGCATTTCAGTCGTATACGGCAAATGGGCAGGAAGGGCAGCAGAGGGCTCGAAGGGCGAAAGACCGCGCTGCGCGGTGAGGGCCGGCAGCGGAGCATGGCTCCGCACATCCCCGCGGGACCGGGCCGTCGCCGGTGGGCTCTGCGGGGCCCGTGAGGCGGCCCTGGGTTTGCTGTTTCACAATCTTATGTTGAGCGACATGCAGGAAGGGCAGTCTCTCCGCCCGATCGCGAGGTCTACCGGCTTAGGCCCGCCCGTGAGTAGTCCGGTGCAGTTTTCGCGATTTTTGAGCTGGCAGCCCCAGCACCACGTTGACCGCTTGTCCCGAAGTCAAGTCGTATGTAGTGGTGTAACGGGTGGGCGCTC
>JRHI01003088.1_pt1 | contig 10343 bp, 6 predicted proteins | sample 215371 | NCBI WGS metagenome assembly JRHI01 (sample SAMN02929681, study PRJNA255918) | sediment metagenome | biome: cave system; feature: Ice Cave; material: Sediment; isolation source: sediment from deep within a dark volcanic ice cave with no known source of... ... | reverse complement strand
GGTCTTGTGGAAGGTCTCGGGCAGCGGCGGGTAGAAGAAGACCGGCCGGCCGCCCTCCATGTGGGCGGTGGGCTCGCCGTCGCTGACAATGATGATCTGCTTGTTCTGGCCAGGATGTCGGGAGAGCAGGTGGCGCGCCAGCATCAGCCCGTGCTGCATGTTGGTGCCGTAGACGTACTCCTGAAAGGTGAGCTGGGGCAGCGCCGCGGGCGCGATCACGCGCGCCATCTCACTGAAGCCCACGATGTGGAGCGTGTCGCGCGGGAACTGCGTGCGGATCAGCGAGTCGAGCGCCAGGGCCACCTTCTTGGCGGCGTAGAAGTAGCCCCGCAGCGGCATGGAGCGCGACATGTCGAGCATCAGCACGGTGCTGCTGCGGGTGGTGGCGTCGGTGCGGTGGACCTCGAAGTCCTCGGGCGCCAGCCGTGGCACGCGGCGCTCGTGGCGCGAGCCGGGGTCGGCCTCGGCGGCCTCGCGGCGCAGGGCGTTCATCACCGTGCGTTCCACATGGAGCGCGAAGGGATCGCCGAACTCGTACTGCTTGGTGTCGTCGCTGCGCTCGCCGCCGCCGCCCTCGCGCCGCAGGTTGTGATTGCCGAAGCGGTCGCGGCGCAGCCGCGCGAAGAGGTCGGCGAGCGCCTTCTGTCCGATGCGGCGCATCCCCTGCGCGGTCAGCTGCATGCCGCGGGAGTCGCGCTGCACCAGCCCCTTCTCCTCCAGCGCGCGCATCACCTGCTGGAGCTGGTCGAGGCTGCGGGCCGCGTCCTCGCCGAGCAGGTCGCGGAGCTGCTCGCGGGTCTGCTCGTCGACGTCGCCGCCGCGGTAGGCGTTGCGCAGCGAGCGCTCCAGGTCCTCCATCGACTGCAGCCGGCCCATCACGTCCATGGCGCCGCCGAAGTCCAGCTCCTCGCCGCCCATGAAGCTGTAGCGGTTGCCCAGCCGCTGGCGTGGTGACATCAACTCCAGCGCCCCCGCCAGCTGGGCCATCTCGGCCTGCAGCTCGGGATCGTCGAAGACCGAGTTCATCATGTCGCCGAGCTGGCGGCGCATCTCGGGCGTCAGCGACTGCATCAGCGAGTCCATCTGCGCCATCTGCCGCTGCAGCTGCTCGACGAACTCGTCGAAGGTGGCCGGCGCCTCCGGGAAGTACTCGCCCCACCGCTGCAGGAAGCGCTGGTAGTTGGCCTGGATCTGCTCCGGTGGCACCCCCTCAAGCTTCTGGCGCATGAGGGCGTTGAGGTCGTGGGCGAGCTCGCGGACGGTCTGCAGGTCCTGCTTGCTCATCGACTGCAGGCGCTGCGAGAGCTGGCCGAAGTGGGTGTCGACGACCCGCTTGCGCATCTCCTCGAGCAGCTCGCGGAACTGCTCCTCGGCGCGCGGGTCGACGAACTCGTAGTTCTGCAGTCCCTTGATGGCGCCCGCCGGGTCCTCGGGCAGCTGGTCGAGCGCATCGCGGCGCCGGGCGGCGACACGCTCCATGACACGCCGGGCAGAGGGATCCGTGGCCTGCTCGAGGCGCTCGTCGAGAGCCCGGCGCTCGCTGCCGACGATGCGGTCCAGCCGCTCCTTGATGTCGTCGAAGATGCTGTCGAGGTTGTAGCGCTCGAGCTGCTGCTTGCGACGGCGCCGCAGCTGCTCGAGCATCTCCTCGAAGCCGGCCATGCGCCGGCCGCGCGTGTCGCGCCACCCTTGCGCGAGCAGGCGGCGCAGCGCGTCCTCGAAGTCCCAACCGTGGAACACGTCCTCGCTGAGCCGGGCGAAGAGCTCGTCGACGTCGGGACCCAGGGGGTCCTGGCTGCCGTCCCAGGCGCTGAAGCGGTGAGGGCGGAAATCGGCCTCGGCGGCCTTCTGACCGGCGCGCGTGCCCTGCTGCAGCAGGTCGTCGTCGGCCGCGGCGGCCGTGTCGAGGTCGGAGTCGTCGTCGAGGCCGGGCACGGGGCTGTGGTCCGTTCTCAGCCGCCGCAGCAGCTCGGCGTCGGAGTCACCGGGACGGCGCACGCGGGCCGTCTGGCCGTCGTCCACCCGGCGAGCCCGCGGCAGCTGTTTCTTCGCACCCGATGCCTGGTCGCGGGCGCCGTTGCCCGGCGGTCCGTCGGGACTCCGGCCGTCCCGGCGACGCCGTCGGCGGTCGCGATGCGAGTCCCTGCCGCGATCACGGTTGCCCGTCGCTCAGCCTCCATACACGGCGGTGCCGTCGAGCGGCGTCTTGTTGAGGCGCTTGCCGAGATGCAGCCCCTCGAGCACGAACTCCAGCGCCGCCGCCTGGGCGGCGGGCGTCGACGGCTCGTCGAGCTTGGCCAGGATCCGCTCCATGCCGCCCAGATCACGGGCGGGTGCCCCGTAGCTGTCCGATGCGGCGTTGTCGCTGACCTCGACGGTGAAGCCGCCACGGTCGAAGCGCTGGACCACCTCGGTGAACTCCTGGACGGTGAAATGGCGCCTGAAGACGTTGCTGCAGGCGGTGCGCATGATCTTCTCCAGCACGGTGGCGTCCTCGCCCTCCTCCCAGGTCTCCAGCTCCAGCTTGCCGGCACTGGAGGGCACCAGGGCGGGCAGGTCGCTGATCCGCGGCACTGCGTCCTTCTCGCCCGTCCTGATCGCCCGGCGCAGCGCGTTGGCCTCGAGGTTCTCGAAGTTGGCGATGCTGATGCGGACGCTGACGCCGCTGCGCTGGTTGACCTGCGGCGAGCGGCGGGCCAGGTGGGTGATCTCGGCAACGATCTCCTTCATGTACTGCGGCGTCCGCACCGCGGCCGGGGCGTCGTCGAAGCGCATGCGCTCCTGCTCCACGATGGCGATCTCGTGGTCGATGGTGCGCGGGTAGTGGGTGCGCACCTGGGCGCCGAAGCGGTCCTTGAGCGGGGTGATGATGCGCCCGCGGTTGGTGTAGTCCTCGGGGTTGGCGGTGGCCACGACGTAGACATCGAGCGGCAGCCGGATGCGATAGCCGCGGATCTGGACGTCGCGCTCCTCGATGACGTTGAGCAGCCCCACCTGGATGCGCTCGGCGAGGTCGGGGAGCTCGTTGATGGCGAAGATGCCCCGGTTGGTGCGGGGCACCAGGCCGTAGTGGATGGTGAGCTCGTCGCTGAGGTAGCGGCCCTCGGCGACGCGCACCGGATCCACCTCGCCGATGAGGTCGGCGATGCTGGTGTCGGGGGTGGCCAGCTTCTCACTGTAGCGCTGCTCGCGGCCCAGCCAGGCCACCGGCGTCTCGTCGCCGTGCTCGGCCACGAGGTCGCGGCAGCGCCGGCAGATGGGGCGGTAGGGGTCGTCGTTGATCTCGCAGCCGGCGATCACCGGAATCTGGTCGTCGAGCAGCGAGATCAGCGAGCGGACCAGCCGGGACTTGGCCTGGCCGCGCTCGCCCAGCAGGACGATGTCCTGGCCGGCCAGGATGGCGTTCTCCAGCTGGGGCACCACGCTGTCGTCGTAGCCGCGGATGCCGGGGAACAGGGGCTCACCCGAGGTGAGCTTGCGGATCATGTTGCGGCGCAGCTCGGCCTTGACCGGCTGGACGCGGTACTCGGCGCGGCGGAGCTCGCCGACGGTCGGGGCAAGGGCTGGCAACGGTGTCCTCGATGCGGCGCTGTCCGTCCCGGACCCGCTGTCGCCGCTGGAGGCCCGGGGGGTCAGCCTAGCCCATCCCGGGCCGGTCGTGGCCGCTCGCATCGACGTCACCGGGGGACCACCGGAGGCGCGTCAGTCGCGCCGCCTGCCGCCCAGCGAGCTCCAGCCGGAGCTCTTGCGCTTCATGCCGGTGCTGCGGCCCAACCGCCAGACTCGGAACCGGGACTGCGGCCTGGCCAGCCGGCGCCGCCACACCCGCCACCTCCAGGCATTCAGCGGCACCGTCACGGCAACCAACGCCGCCAGGGCGAGGGCCACCAGGAGCGCGGCGCCGGGGCCGCCATGCGCCAGCCCGAAGAGGATCGGAACGGCCATGAACATTCCGGCGGTCAGGCGATTGGCCAGCCGGCTGCGGCGGATGCTCTGCTGGTGCGTGACCAGGTGGCCGACCGCCGGCGTGCCCTCGAAGGTGCCCGACACGTCGAGCGTGGCGTCGCCGGCGAATCGCCCGTTCCCGTCCGGCAGGGCGGAGTTGTGGAAGTAGCCTCCATGTGCCACCACCTCCGCCTGGCTGCCGCCGGTTGCCACCGCCACGCGCCCGCTGCCGGTGAGCTCCACCCAGGCCAGCGAGGGCCAGGCGACCGCGAGGGTGTAGAACTCCGCCGAGGGGCGCTCGTAGATGCCGGCGACCGAAAGCGTCGTGTCCCACCACACCAGCGCATGGGGCCGCACCAGGAGCCGGGCGCCCCCCTTCCGGGAGCTGGTGGCGTCGTGGATCAGCACCTCGCCGGGCGCGTGGAGCAGGAGCACCTCGGGCGTCTCGAGGGCGCGGTACTCGTCGATCCAGCGACCGCACAGCCGCTCCGGTTTGGTCCGGGCGCCGTCCGTCTCGACGATGCCGATGGGGCTGGGCACGAAGCGCATCTGGGTGCCGCCGGTGGCGGCCAGGAAGCGGTGCGGCAGGGCGGCCACGCTGCGACCCGGGGTGAGTGGGACGGCCACCACCTCGCCGGCGTCGTGGGCCCCGACGGCCAGCTCGCCGGGCCCAGAAGCCTCCAGCAGGCGTCTCGGCATGCCGCCACGCCAGGCACGGAGCGGCCGCTGCGCCGGCGCCATGGCGATCCCCACTGCGGTGTCGGCGTGGACCAGAGCGTGGCTGGAGAAGACCACGGTTCCCTCCGCGCCGAGCGCGATGTGCGCCAGCGGGCCGAGGCCGCCGGTGAGCTGCATGGTGGCGCGACCGAAGCGGATCTCGGCCAGGTCGGGGACGGCGGGGCGCACGTCCCAGCCCGCGAAATGTTCCAGGTCGCGCGCCGTCGTCGCCGCGCCGCAGTCCAGGCAGCTCAGCCCCACGCCCGCCCGGCGCGAGCCGCACCAGCGGCAGACGTGGATGGTGGGCATGCCGGGCTACTTCCTGTGCAGGGTGTGGCGGTGGCCCATGGACTGGATGCCGATGCGCCCCGGGCCGCGCAACCGCCACATGGTCATGCGGCGGGGGATCCCCCGCCAGTGGCCCAGCCGCACGCGGCCGACGCCGATGTGGACGGAGTCGTCCTTGTAAAGGAAGCCACCGGGCTCGACCAGGATCTCCTCGCCCTCGGCGAGGGTCCGCTGGAGCACGTTGCCCTGGCCGTGGAGCACCAGCAGCCCGTCACCATTGGTGGCGGTGAAGCGGTCGACGTAGAGCCCGGCGCCTCCCAGCACCACGGCGCGCAGGCCGCCGATGCGCTCGAACCCGTAGCGAACGGTGTGGGTGGCGCAGAGAAAGGAGTGTTCGCGGCAGTCGATCTCGACGCCGTCGTCGAGCGGGAGCACCACCGCCTCCCCGGGGTGCTCCCGGCTGACGGCGACACGTCCGGGACCCAGCATCACCAGCAGCGTGTGGGGCATGCCGCCGACCATGCGACGCGCCAGGGTGGCGCTGCGGACCACCGCGGAGTGCACCCGCGGCTCCTTCCAGAGCAGGGTGTGCATCTCGCAGTAGACCTGCTCGCCGGCTCCCAGCTCGAGGTCGATCACCGGCACGATGGCGCCCTCGACGATGATCCGCGTGGCCCCCGCGCGCAGCTCGGCGAGGGCGTGGAGGCGGGGCGCCTCCAGCCACCCCGACCGGGTGACGTGCCGGGCCGCGTCCAGTGACGCGCCGCAGCGGCGGCAGGCGCCGGCCGGCGAGGGGTTGAGCGCGGCGCACCACCCGCGCTCGAGGTGGTGCTCGGTGACCCCGACCGGCAGTGGCGGGCGCGGCGACGGTGCCGCCGGAGCCCGCCCTGCGCGTGGCCGGCGACGCGGCGCGAAGAGGTCAGACAGCCGCAATCGCGGCCCCGGCTCCCCGTCGCGCCGCCCGGAGTCCCGCCACCAGGCGGTAGGCGAGGTCGGGCTCCTGACCGAAGTGGAGGTGCACCAGCGAGGCCACCAGCCCCGGCGCCAGCCAGCCCTCGCAACCCACCGGGTGGCCCGAGGGATCGCGCATGGAGTACGCGGGGCGAAGTCGCCCACAGTCGGGCCCGATGGGGACGGCGGGGTACTCGTGGCCGCGCAGCTGGGTGCCCTCGGGGCCCAGCGGGCAGTCCTCGGCGACCCGAAGGTCGCGATAGGCGTCGCCGCTGCGGTGCGGCCGCACCTCGAGGTCGAGCGGCAGCAGGCCGGTCATCTCGTGGTCGCTGCCGTCGGGCAGCCGCAGCCGGCGGACCGCGAAGAGGGTGCCGCCGCCCTCGCAGTAGACCGGGACCCCGGCGGCATGGGCGCGGCGCAGCGCGTCCTTGAGCGGGCGGTTCTCCGCCAGGCGCTCGGCGTGCACCTCGGTGCAGCCGCCGCCGAGGTAGACGGCGTCGACACCGTCGGGCAGGCCTGCCTCCTCCAGCGGAGAGAAGGTGACGATCTCCGCCCCGGCCTCGGCGAGGAGCTCGAGATTCTCCGGGTAGTAGGTGCAGAAGGCCTCGTCGAAGCCCACGGCGATCCGCAGGGGTACAGCGTCGGTGATGGCGTGGGCCTGCCCGTTGGCTGCGGCGGGGATGGGGAGCGCTGGGCTGCCGCGCATCAGGCGGAGCAGCAGGTCGAGGTTGCAGTGCCGCTCCACCGCGTCGGCGAGGCGGGCGACGGCGTCGTCGATCTGCGGATTTGTCGACAGCGGGGCCAGGCCGTGGCGCCATTCCGAGATGGCCACCTCGGGCATCCGCGGCAGGGTCCCGAGAACGGGCAGCTTGGCGTGGTGCCAGATGGCATCCTCGACGCGACGCAGGTCGTGATCGCTGCGCACCCCGTTGAGGAGGGCGCCGACGATGGGCAGGGAGGGCGCCATGCTCCGGACGCCCAGCGCCAGCGCCGCCGCCGTCTCGCCCATCGAGCTGACGTCGAGCACCAGGAGGATGGGCGCGTCGCAGCGCAGGGCCACGTCGGCTGTGCTGCCGGCGGGCACTCCCTGGGCGGGGTCGTCGCCGGCGGGCCCATGACCGTCGAGGAGCCCCATGCCGCCCTCGATCAGCGCGACGTCGGCGTCGACGGAGCCGCGGGCCAGCGCCCGGGCGACGCCGCCGGCGCCGAGGATCCAGCTGTCGAGGTTGCGGGTGGGGCGGCCCGTGGCGTGCGCCAGGTAGGCGCCGTCGTGGACATCGAGGCCCACCTTGAAGGTCTGCACATTGTGACCCCGGCGTCGCAGGGCCGTGGCCAGGCCGAGCGTCACCGTGGTCTTGCCGGTTCCCGAATGGATGCCGGCAATGACCAGGCGGGGGATCGAGGTGGTCTCGAACACTGAACTCGCCTCAGATTTCGGGCTGTCGCGCGCCGGTGGGATGCGCGCGGCCAGCGTGAACTCCTGCTCGACGCTACAGAAACGCCGGGAGCAGGTCAACCACGGGTTTGGGACGAGTGGCAGTTCCACGGGGGCGGCTGCGGCCCAACTCTGCTTGACTCCCTGAGGTCATGCCCGTCCCCACGAGCCGCCGGCGCGGAGGCACCCTGACACTCCTCGCCTGCGGATTGCTGGTCGCCGCCTGCGGCGGGCAGGCCGCATCCTCGACGTCGCCACCGACGGCAGCACCGACCACCTCGACCCCGGGGCCGGCATCATCCTCGCCGTCGCCGTCGCCGTCGACGGCCCCCACCATGGCCCCGCTCGTCGTCCACGTCGCGGACCTGACAGCCGACCTGCACAGCCCGCCCGTCGACATCCCGCTGCGTTTCAAGGCGTCCACCATCGGCGTCGACATCCCCATGCAGGCGGTGGGACTGGACTCGGGCAACGCCATGGACGCGCCCGGCGTCGGCCAGGAGAAGCGGCCGGCCGGCGATCCGGTGTGGAACGCCGGCTTCTGGTACCGCGGCGGCGCCGAGCCCGGCCGGCCGGGAACGGCCACCATCGCCGGCCACCTCGACGACTCGCTGGGCCGCCCCGCCGCCTTCTGGAACCTCCGGAAGCTGCAGACCGGTGACATCGTCGAGATCGACGACCAGCGCACCGGTGAGGTCATCCACTTCCGGGTCACCGAGGCCCACAACTACTCGGTCGCCGAGGCCTCGGGACGCGATGTGGTGACCCGGCTCTTCGGGCCCCAGGCGGCCGCGGCGCAGCGACCCGAGTTCCCCGGCGACGGCATCGCCCGGCTCAGCCTGGTGACCTGCGCCGGCAGCTTCACCAAGGGCGAGTACGACCACCGCTACATCGTCTTCGCCGAGCGCTCCGACGGCCCCGCCTCGGTGGCCTCCCCGGCGACACCGCCGGCGGCGGCGACAGTCTCTGGCTGAGGCGTCAGACGGCGGCGGCGAATTCAGCCCGGACCGGAGTGGGGGCCGCGACCGCGGCGGCGGGGCGGTGGGGCTGGAGATCGCGGAGCAGCAACCGGACCCGCTGCTCCCCGTCCCAGGTGTCGACCTCGAGCCCGAAGCAGGCGTCGATGCGCCTGCCCACCGGCAGGTGCGCCGCCAGCCCCGGCTTGTTGAAGGCGATGGCCTCGACCGGCGAGCCGCCGTCGGCGTCGCCGAGCCAGACCCGGACGTGGCTCCGATCGGCGCCAAAGGTGGAGATCGAGAGCACGCGGCAGCCCTGCATGGCCAGCAGCGGCCCGCGATTGCCCTGACCGCATGGCTCCAGCGCCGCCAGGGCATCGCAGAGAGCCGTGCGCACCTCATGGGGCTCGATCACGGCATCGATCCGCCACACCTTCTCGCGCGCCGCCTCGCCCAGCTGGGCGGCGACGGCGGCGGTGATCAGCTCCCGGAACTCCTCGAGGCGATCCGGCTCGACGCTGAAGCCGGCCGCCGCGGCGTGTCCGCCGTAGCGGAGCAACGGGGCGGCGGCGCGGTCGAGGGCCTGGACCAGATGGACGCCGTGGACGCTCCGAGCCGATCCCTTGCCCTCGGCGCCCTCGAGCGAGATGACGAAGGTGGGACGCGAGTAGCGCTCGGCCAGCTTGCCGGCCACCAGCCCGACGATGCCCATGGGCCAGCCGGCATCGGCGAGAACGATGGCGGGAAGGTCGTCGGGCAGCGCCGCCACCTGGGCTTCTGCCGCCGCCAGCGCCTGCGCCACCGCCGCCTTGCGCTCGCGGTTCTGGGTGTCGAGCCGGGCGGCGATGGGCCGCGCCTCCTCGGCAGTCGCGGCCAGGCAGAGGCGGAGCGCCAGTTCGGCGTCCTCCATGCGGCCGGCGGCGTTGATCCGCGGCGCCATCAGAAAGGCGAGGTCACTGGCACGCGGCGTGCCGCGCACCCCGCTCACCTCCATGAGCGCCGCCATCCCCGGCGAGGGCGACGCCCCCATCTGCTCCAGGCCGCGGCGCACCAGCATCCGGTTCTCGCCGCGCAGCGGCATCATGTCGGCCACGGTGCCAAGCGCCGCCAGGGCCATGGCACCGTCGGCGCTGCCGGACGGGACCAGCCCCTCGGCCTCCAGCGCCTCGACCAGCTTCCAGGCCACGCCCGCTCCCGCCAGCGCGTCGAAGGCGTAGCCGCAGTCGGGCCGCTTGGGGTTGACCAGCGCGTCGACGTCGGGCAGCCGCACCGCGCCGCCACCCGGCGCCGGGGCCAGGTGGTGGTCGGTGATGACCAGTCGCAGGCCCTCGGGGCGGCCGGCGGCGACGTCGACGCTGCTGGTGCCGCAGTCGACGGTGATGACCAGGCCGACACCGCGCGCGTGGAGCTCGCGGAGTGCCTCGGCGTGGAGCCCGTAGCCCTCGGTCATGCGGTTGGGGATGTACGGAACGACGTCGGCGCCGGCCGCGCGCAGGGCCGTCGTCAGCAGGGCGCAGGCGGTGACGCCGTCGGCGTCGTAGTCGCCGTAGACCGCGATCCGCTGACGGGCATGGAGGGCGACCCCGACGGAGATGACGGCGTCGCACATGCCGGCCAGACCGAGCGGATCGTGGTGGTCGCCCGGGCCGCTGACCAGAGCGCGCGCCGTGGCGGCATCGAAGCCGCGTGAGGCCAGAACGGCACCGAGCACGGGCTGGTGGTCGGGCAGCGGCGCCAGGGTGGGGACCTCCCAGCGCCGCGGAGCGGGCTTCATCCCGGTTGCTCTGCGGACAGCGGTCGGCGGGTCGGGATGGTGAGGCGTCGCACGTACGTTCGATAGTGTAGGGCCCGGTGGCAAGCCGGGGCAAGGGGAGATTGGCAGCTACAAACATTTGTTCGTATACTACACACATGTTGGATGTGGAGGCGCGGGCCGATCCCCTGGATGACCTTCTCGCGGCCATCGCGCGCTTCCGCTCGCGTCCTCGGGGCCACCGCTCGCCGGCCCAGCTGGGGCAGGACCTGATGCGCCTCCGCCAGGGCTGCAACGA
>JRHI01003087.1_pt1 | contig 10344 bp, 11 predicted proteins | sample 215371 | NCBI WGS metagenome assembly JRHI01 (sample SAMN02929681, study PRJNA255918) | sediment metagenome | biome: cave system; feature: Ice Cave; material: Sediment; isolation source: sediment from deep within a dark volcanic ice cave with no known source of... ... | reverse complement strand
GCACGTATCCGGTATCGTTCTCGATCCGGACAGGCAGCGACGCGCCGGAGAGTCGTGACGTCAATGTCTTCGCGTTCTACGCGGAAGACAAGGTCGCCCTTCGCCCCGGCCTGACGGTGACGGCCGGCCTGCGCTACGATCCGCAGTTCTGGCGCGGCGAGCTCGCAGGCAAGGCGCTTCCGATCGACATCCCCATCGAGCAGTTCTGGTCGCGATTCGTGGCCGGCGATCTGAGGGGCACCAATTACCTCGCCGTGCCGACCGATCTGAAAACGTTTGCCCCACGGGTGGGCGTGGCGTGGGACCCGTGGCAGGATGGCCGGACCGTCATTCGCGGAGGGTGGGGCATCTTCAACGCGTTCATCACCACCAGGTTTCCGACGGCGGCGATCAGCAGCTACCCGGATTTTCTGTCGTCCGCGTTCGGCAACGATGTCCGGGTCACCGGCGTGCCGAACCTGGCGTTTCCCGATCGCATGCCGCTGGCCGCGCTGTCAAAAACGGGGAGCGCGTCGGTGTCGGTTCCTGTTCCAGGGGCGCTCGCTCGCTTTCCGTCCACGCAGCAATACACGATTGGCCTGGAGCGGCAGATTACTGACTCCACCGTGGTGTCGATCAGTTATAGCCGGGTGCTGGGCAGGAACCTTCAACGCTCGTACAACGTGAACGCGCGTCGGTCGGATGGCACCTATCCGGTGCTGGCGAGCGGCATCATCCTGAACGTCTACGCATGGGATGCGGATTCCCGGACCAATCAATTTCAAGTGCAGTTGACGCGAAGACTGAGCACGAACCTGTCGTTCGACGCCTCGTACAGCTGGATGCGGGCGTTCGGCCTCGACGCGCCCGTGGATGCGAACAATCCGTACAGCCTGGACAACTGGGGGCCGACGCTCAACGACATCCGGCATCGATTTGTGGGCAATGCGGTGTATCGCCTGCCCTTCGATATTCAATGTGGCGCGGTCATCATCGCGGCGTCGGCTCCACCCTACAACATCATCACCGGGACCGACGACAACAGGGATCGCAACGTCAACGACCGGCCGCTGGTCGACGGTGTCCTGCTTCCGCCCAATGCCGGCCGTGGAGACACGTACTTCGACACGGACCTGCGTCTCGGGAAAATCGTTCGCCTTGGTGGCCGCCGCCTGGAGGTGATGTTCGAGATGTTCAATCTCTTCAACACCGTCAATTACGGGAACTACATCGGCAACCAAAAGGCGGTCAACTTCGGCCGGCCGACGGTCGCACTCGCGCCGTTTCAGGGACAGCTGGGCGTGCGGCTGACGTTCTGATCGCCGGCGGGCGAACAGATTGTTCTTGGCGGACTTCGCGGGCTCTGCGCTCCTACCGCACGCGGTCCAGCGTCAATCGCCGCGTCAGCGTTTCGTTTCCAGCGCGGATCGATCCCGGAGCTGGGCCGAACAGCAGCACGCCGTTCTCGAACCGGAAGAAGCGCTTCTGCTCGGTGCCCACATAGTCGGGACGCCACGCCGCATCGACCTTCAGCGTCACGCTGCGTTCGGCCTCGTTAATCGTGCACGGTCCTGAGTAAGCGATGTACGAGCTGAGCAGCATCGCTTTCATCTGCTCGCCGAGCGCGGCGCTCCCGGCCGCGAACGACGGCGTGTCGCTCGACATGATTTGCAGGTAGCACGCGCCGTGCTCGATGACGATCGAGCCAACGGGGTGCTCGCCCCACGGATGACGCGCGACCGAACCGTCGGCGCGCAGATCCTCAGCGGCCCGCAGCTTCCAGCGGCCATCGAGCTTCTCGGCACCCGCGGTGGCCGCGGCCGGTGGGGCAGGTGGAGCCGGTGGGGCCGGTGGGCCAGGTGGGGCAGGTAGGGCGGCAGGATCGGGTAGGTTCGGTGCGGAGGCGGCCGGTCTCCGGCCGTAGTTGGGGCGATAGTGCTGGTGGCAGCTCGTGCACGATGTGTAGAGCTGATCGCTGAGCGCGTCCAGGGCCGCGACGTCCTTCGCCTTGGCCGCGCGGAACGCGGCGCGGCCCGCGTCGAGCATCAGCTTCGCGTCCTGCATCCAGCGGTCCTGATCGCGCGCGCGCCCGGGCATCATCAGCAGGTTGGCCGACTCCGCCACGGCCAGCGCCTTGCCCTGCAGTTCGCCCCACTCGACGTCGGTCTTCGGCTCCCGGGTGGTGATGTAAAAGATCGCGTCGGAAGCGGGGTAGATGATCTTCACCATCAGTTCGCTCATCGTGCTGGCCGGTTGTGGAGTCACCGTCCGCGCCGCTTCTTGGCTCGCCGTAGCCGAAGGCGAAGGCGGCTGGTTCGACGACGCCGCTCGCGAGGGCGGCATGGTGATCGCCAGAAGCAGCGCTCCGATGATGATTCGCATGCCCGTATAATACGCGGACCCGATGTCTCTTCTGCCGTTTTGTCAGTGGCTGGCGGACACGCCCGGCAGCATCGCGCTGCACGAATCGCTGTTCATGTACCCGCTGGTGGAGTCGGCGCACGTCCTGACGCTGTGCCTGTTTCTCGGGATGGCGATCATGTTCGACCTGCGCCTCCTGGGGTTGACGCTCATCCGGGTCCCGATCACCGAAATGAAGAAGCGGCTGGGACCGTGGATGGTGGCCGGCTTCATGGTGATGGTCGTCACCGGGGTCGCGCTGTTCTACGCGATTCCCGTGCGGTCGTATCAGAGCGTCTTCTTCCGCATCAAGGTGGTGGCGCTCGCCCTGGCCGGGCTGAACGCCTGGGTGTTTCACACGACGATCGATCGCCGGGTCGCCGAATGGGATCTCGCGCCGAAGCCCCCGCGCGCCGCGCGTCGGGCCGGCGCCACGTCGCTGGTCCTCTGGGCGATCATCGTCGTCGCCGGCCGGATGATTGCCTACAACTGGTTCGACTGCGACAAGCAGCCGCAGCCGCACATCGTCAACATCGTGGCCGGCTGCGCGGCGCCTCCCGGAGAGGGGCGCTGATGAATCTGCTGCCGTTCATCGAGTGGATCGCGTCCACCTCCCTCAGCAACGCGATCAACACGTCGCCGTCGGCCTTCGCCGTCATCGAGTCCATTCACCTGCTTGCGCTGTCGGTGATCGGCGGCGCGGTGCTGATCGTGGATCTGCGGCTGCTCGGCTTCGGGATCCGCACGCAGACGCTCGCCGACGTCGCGCGCGACGCGCAGCCCTGGTTCGTCAGGAGCTGGGCGGTGATGATCGTGACGGGACTGCTGCTGTTCGTCTCCGAGCCGCAAAAGCTCTACTACAGCACGCCGTTCGCGGTGAAAATGTCGTGCCTCGTGCTCGCGACCATCTTCGCGTTCACGGTGCGCCGCAAGGTGACGCTGGCGGGCGAGGGGCGCGTGTCGCCGATCTGGCTGAAGCTGGTCGCGCTGGTGTCGCTGGCGCTCTGGTTCGGCGTCGGCGCCGGCGGACGGTGGATCGGGTTCTCCGGCTGACTGAATTGCGGATCGCGGAATGCGGATTGCGGATTCGATTGCGGATAGAAAGCCTTCGGAATCCGCATCGCCAGAGATCACGAGCGACTTATTGTTTTTTCGCCAATGCGGCATCCTCGGACCGCGCGCCGCGCAGGATCCCGACCATCGAGTAGTTCCCTTCGTGGCACGCGTATTCGTAAATGCGATCGTCGGTGCGGGTCATCCAGAGGCGTCCGCTCCACGGCTGGGCGAACGAGGCTGCATCCTCGACGGTGAAGTCGTACTGCAAGGTGTCCCGATCCGGTCGTGTAAACCGCTCCACGACGTGCAGCCCCGTCCCTGATCCCTGAAACCGTGTCTTGTCGGTGAAGTTCGTCGTGTCGACGACGAGCGTGTCGCCATCCCATCGGCCGCGCGAGTCGCCGGCCCATTGCGACACGCCGGCCGGAAGATGCGGCCGGCCGTCCATCGGGATCACGCGCGCGTCGTGGATCATCTCGTGAACAATCATCACGTGATTCGGTGTCTGCACGATCTGCAGGTTGTTGTTGTCGGCGGTCGGGAACAGCGGCGGATCGGCGCCCCAGAGCAGGCAGCGCTCGCCGATGGACAGCTGCTCCGGATGGTCGGCGGGATGGGCCTTCCGGGCGTTGGCCAGCGCCTCAGCGCGCGCACGCGCGAACGGCGTCAGCGCCGGCAGCCTGCCATTAGCCGGTTGCGTGATCACGGATGTCCTGCGGTCGCGTCCGATTCGTCGAGGCGATCGCCAGATGCCGTTGGCCTCGCCCGTGACGGCTGCCTCGCTGTCGCCGAATCGGGCCTGCAGCCGCTCGAGGTACTTCGCGAGGCTCTCGTAATCGGCGGCGTCCTCATCCGAGAAGAATTCCTTGTCAGCCAGTTCCGGCGGACGCTCGAGCGGCGTCAGGGTGGAATTGTCCCAGAAGCCCTGCAGATCGGGATGCCCCTCTGGCGTGCGGGGGGCTGGAGATTGCGCGGAAACAAGGGCCATTGAGGCGGCAATGACGACGGTGGAAGCCCAGAGCGAGCGCATAGCCGCAATCCGCAATCCGCAATCCACAATCCGCAATCCGCAATGTCTATTGGCCGCCGCGTCCCCGTCCCTTTGGGGCCTCAGCGGGATCCGCGCCGTCGGTCGGCGCGCCCGTGCCCGACGAACCGAGGAACAGCTTCTTGCCGTCCGGGTACGTCACATTGCGGCCGTTGGCCCGCAGCTGCGAATGGTCGCGCGCCTGGTAGCCGTCGATGACGAGCAGCGTGCCGACCTTCAGCGATTCGCGCGTGACACCTCGGCGGAGCAGCGTGTTGGGGGTGCCGCCCTCGACCATCCACTCTTCCTTGGTGCCGTCCGGTTTGACGACTTCGAGATGAATCCACGCGTGCGGGTTCACCCACTCGACCTTCGTTACGGGTCCCTTCAGCAACACCGGCTTGTTCGGGTCGAACTCGCCGCCGAAGGCGTGATGACCCAGGATGGGCGCGGTCGCAAGGAGGAGACCGGCCGCCGACAGGAGCAATGTTGTCCGCATCACACACCTCACTGCTTGGTTTTCTTCGCTTCGTCCGCTTCCTTCAGTCGGGCGCCGCGGAGGATGTTGCCCAGCGCGTAGTTGGCTTCGTGGCACGCGTATTCGTACATCCGCTCGTCGGTCGCCGGCCACGTGTACTCGCCCGTCCACGGCTTTTCCCAGGTCCCGGGATCCTCGACCGTAAAGCGATAGAGCAGCGTCTTCGCGTCCACGCGCGTGAACCGCTCGACGATGTGGAGATTCTCCGTGGAACCGCGATACCGGGTCTTGTCGGTGAAGTTCGTGGTGTCCACCACCAGTGTATCCCCTTCCCACCGGCCGACGGCATCGCCCATCCACTTGCGAATCGCTTGTGGTGCATGCGCGCCGTTCAGCCGGACGAAGCGCGCGTCGTGCACCATTTCGGTGAGGATCAGGAGGGAGTCGGATGTTTGCACGATCTGGTGGAGGTTGTTGTAGAAGTAGTTCGGCAGCACCGGTGGACCGGACGTCGAGCCGAACCCCATGAGGCAGCGCTCGCCGAGCGGGCGCCGTTCGGGATCGTCGTAGGCGCCACCCCCCTCGAACCCCGGGTCGTCCTCGCGTGCCGCCTGATCGGAGGTGGGCCGCACGTTGCGCGCGACCCGCTGGCGTGCAGCCGCGGTCATCTGCGGAATTCGTCCATCGGGCGGGTCGATGAGGATCGAGGCGCGCTTCTGCCCCTCTATCGTCGAGTAACGCGACCCCGAATCGATCCAGAAGCTGTTGTAGCCGCCGACGTTGCCGGCGGCGCCCGCCGATCCGTCGCCGCCGACCGGCGGGGCATTGCGGTCGGCCTTGATCGGCGCATCCTGATTGCTCTTCCGTGCGGCGACATCGTTCTCGAGCTTCGCCGCCTGCTGGTCGGTCATCACCAGCGGAGTGCCGGCCGGGCGCTCGACCGGCGTCAGCGTCGCGAGATCGTACATCCCCTGCAGATCGGGATGGCCATCGGGCAGCCGGGGAATCGACCGCTTCGCTGGCGGCAGGGCCTTCGCCCCCGGTGTGGTGTTTGGCGCCGCCTGGCCGGCCACACGCGCCGGCATCAGAGACGCCAGCGCCAACACGCCGGCGAGCGTGCCCGTCGTCGCCAGGAGCCTGGTACGCATTCTGAGCTTTTGATTCCGAATTCTTACTTCGTGAGCGGCTTCTTGCGATATTGACCGTACAGCAGCTCTTCGACGAACTCCACGCACTTGAAATCCATCAGCTGGGCGTTCTTTTCGATCCGACGGTAGAGCGGCAAGCTGATCTTCCAGGGCCGCGTGAACGTCTGCGGGTCCTCAATCGTCGCTTCGTAGCTGATCACGTCCGGCGCGGTGCGCGTGTAGCGCTCGATCACGTGCAGCGCCTCGCTGTGGAAGTTGCCGGAGCGATCGAACCACGTGCTGTCGTTGAATCCCCTGGCATCGACGACGAGCGTGTCGCCTTCCCATTTGGCGACCGACTGGCCCATCCACGAGTCGATCGGCGGGGGGCCGGGGTCCTTCAGGTAGACGTTCCGGACGGCGCCGGCGTACTGATACGCGAAGAAAATGGCGCTCGGACTCTGGAGAATCTGAAACGGCTGCGGCATGTACGTCGCGCGCGGTACGCCCGGCAGGTAGCACTTGATCTCCGGATCGCGCTCGAGCCACTTCTCCTGGTTCTCTTTCTTCTTGGCGAGCGCGTCCGGTTTGTACGGAATCGGTCCGCCTTCCACCACGCCCATGCCGGGAGGCACCGAGCCTACCGCACCCAGCGCGAGCACGGCCGCCGCGGGCACGGGGCCGTACGGTCCCGCCCGCAGCGCCATCGCGGGGCGCGCCATGTGCGCCTCGAGATCGAAGTTGGCCTCGGTGTTGGCCTGCCAGATCCCGTTCAGGTCCGGCTTGCCGTCAGCGCCTCGAGGCGCCCGATAGGCCGCGGGCGCTTGCCCGGCCAACGAAGTCGCCGACACGGCCAGCAGCGCGCCACCGGCCGCCGCAACAATTGCGATGATCACGCCACACAAAGTTTTTCGCACTGGAAACAGACCTCCCGCCGGCGCTCATACTGGCCGCACTCGACGTGAATGTCAAGGTTTCGCAAAGGTTTAGAGAAGCCAGCGATTCTTCAGCACGTTGTCGATCTCGGCTTTCGTGATGTCGAAGGCGATCGTCGGCGCCGCGCCGTTCTGAGCGAACGCCGCGGTCTGCCACGCCGGGAAGGTGAGCAGGACGATGACACCGAGGATGAGCTTCTTCATGATGTCCCCCTTTGGTCCGGCTGACGCCGGACACGGTCGAGATCCTGTTTTCGCGGCTGTCGTTTCATGGCCGGTGCGTGCTCTGCGATCCCTGCGCGCTCTGCGTTGATTGGTCGTGGACTTTTTCCGCGAACGCCAGCATGTGCGGACGTTCAGGTTGATTTCCTGCGCCGAATGCTACCCGAAAAGCTGTATTCCGCCCGGAGAAGTCTACGGCTTTGGCGAGAGGAACGTGATCGTCTTGAGCGTGGCGAGGTCGGCCGGCAGCTCGGTCTGTCCCGCAGCGAACTTTCCCTTGTTCAACAGGAACGCGATGACGTCGGCGACGTCCGCCGGCGGAAGGCTGCCGGGTTTGTCGGCGGGCATGCTGAGCCGCGTGCGCTCGAACAGGTCGCCGAGTGACTGATCGTTCCAGTCCATGTTGAAGTCCTTGCCGGCGAGCGCGGGCGTCTGGCCGTCGCCGGACAAGTCGGGCTGGTGACAGCCCGCGCACGCTTTCGCGTAGACGGCTTCGCCGCGCTTCGACTGCGCCTCTGTGTAGACACCGTCGAGCGTCGTCTTGCCTTGCGCCGACACGAGGATGAGAGCCTGGACGAACAGGAGCGAGGCGATCGGGAGCGTCGGTGTCATGTCGGGTTCTCCGCGAGGCGGGCTGCATGCCGCGCCAGATACGCCACGCGCGCGTCGAAGGTGGCGAACCGGCGATCGGTGGTCTGCCCCTGCGCGTAGCGGTAGTAAATCTGCTGGATGACGACGGCGATCTTGAAGACCGCGAAGATCTCATAATAGCGGACGCCGGAGAGATCGCGGCCGGAGCGGGCGGCATAGCGGTCGATGATCTGCTGCCGCGTGAAGTACCCCTCGCGATCGGTGACCGTCGTCAGCGCGTCGCGCTGCTCGGGCGGCGCAGTCGGCGACCAGTACGTCAGCAGAATCCCGACGTCCACCAGGGGATCCCCAAGCGCGCTCATCTCCCAATCGAAGACGGCGACGATGCGGCCGAGGTCGCCCGGATCGAGCATGACGTTGTCGAGCTTGAAGTCGCCGTGGACGACCGACGGCACGGCCGGATCGGACGGCAGGTGCGCGCGCAGCCAATCGGCTAGCGCGTCCATCTCGGGCAGCGGCGTGGTTTTCGATCGGTGCCAGCGTTCGGACCATCCGCGCACCTGGCGCTCCACGAAACCGGCCGGCTTGCCGAGCGTGCTCAGCCCCTGCGCGGTGACGTCGATCGCGTGGAGATCGGCGAGCGTGTCGATCATCGCCTCGCTGAGGCGGCGCCGGGCCGCGGGGTTCGCGAGCTCGGGCGGTTCCTCCGCGCGCACGACCAGCCCCTGCCGCCGTTCCATCGCGTAGAAGACCGAACCGATGACGTCGAGATCCTCACAGAGCAGATAGGGCCGCGGCGCCAGCGGAAACACGCGATGCATCGCCGACAGCCAGCGGAACTCGCGCGCCATGTCGTGCGCCGTCGGCGGGACGGGGCCGAAGGGCGGCCGCCGCACGACGATGTCCACCTCGCCGAACCGCACCAGATACGTGAGGTTGGAATGGCCGCCTGGGAACTGCGCCACCTCGGGCTCGCGGCTGGCGTCCAGCCCCGGCACGCGGCAGGCCGGTAGGCGCTCGCGCAGCCAGGCCCCGAGCCGCGCCCAATCGAGCTGTTCGGCGGGCCGAATGTCCCGGGCATCCGATGCCATCGGGAAAAGGCTATCATGCGCGCCATGCGCTTCGAGCATTCCGACGCGGCCATCGAGCTCCAGCGGCGTCTGACGGCCTTCATGAACGAGCACGTCTATCCGAACGAAGCCACGTTCCATCGCCAGATCGCCGACGGCGATCGCTGGCAGCCGACGGCGATTGTCGAGGATTTGAAGCCGAAGGCGCGGGCCGCTGGACTGTGGAATCTCTTTCTTCCTGAGAGCGCGTACGGCGCGGGGCTCACCAATGTCGAGTACGCGCCGCTCTGCGAGATCATGGGCCGCGTGCCCGGCTTCGGCCCGGAGGTGTTCAACTGCTCGGCGCCCGACACCGGCAACATGGAAGTGCTCGTGCGCTATGGCACCGACGCGCAGCGCCGGCAGTGGCTCGAGCCGCTGCTCGCCGGACACATCCGGTCGTGCTTTGCGATGACCGAGCCCGACGTCGCTTCGTCGGACGCGACCAACATCCAGTCGCGCATCGAGCGCCTGGGTGACGGCTACGTGATCAACGGCCGCAAGTGGTGGACTTCCGGCGCCGGCGATCCGCGCTGCCGGATCGCCATCTTCATGGGCAAGTCCGATCCGAGTGCGGCGAAACATCAGCAGCAGTCGATGATCCTGGTGCCGATGGACGCCCCCGGCGTGACGATCCGCCGCATGCTCACGGTCTTCGGGTACGACGATGCGCCGCACGGGCACGGTGAGGTGACGTTCGAGAACGTGCGGGTGCCGGCGTCGAACATGCTGCTGGGCGAAGGGCGCGGCTTCGAGATCGCGCAGGGGCGTCTCGGTCCGGGACGCATCCATCACTGCATGCGGCTCATCGGCGTCGCCGAGCGGGCGCTCGAGCTGATGTGCGCGCGCGTGCAGAAGCGCGTCGCGTTCGGCAAGACGCTGGCGGAGCAGGGGACGATCCGCGCCGACATCGCCGAGTCGCGGATGGAGATCGAGCAGGCGCGTTTGCTGACCATGAAGGCGGCGCACCTGATGGACACGGTGGGGAACAAGGCCGCGCGCGGCGAGCTGGCGATGGTCAAGGTCGTCGTCCCGCGCATGACGCTGCGCGTGCTCGATCGCGCGATTCAGGCGCACGGCGCCGCCGGCGTCTGCGACGACTTTCCGCTGGCGGCGATGTGGGCGCACACGCGCACCATCCGGCTCGCCGACGGTCCCGACGAAGTGCACCGCGAGGCGATTGCGAAGCTCGAGCTCAAAAAGGGGCCGGGGGCCGGGAGATTGACGTAGCGCCTCCGACGCTGGCATCGTCGTCCCGAGGTCAGAAAGCACGAGAGCGATGTCGCCGGTGAGAAGCACAGGTGTTGCAGGAGAAGCTTCGTGATCCCGCGTCAGCCGAGTTGAGCGGTAACAATATACGTGACTAACTACTAACGAGGCCCTGCCTCAGACCGTCCCCCTGTCTTCGGTCAGCGCATGA
>JRHI01003086.1_pt1 | contig 10346 bp, 13 predicted proteins | sample 215371 | NCBI WGS metagenome assembly JRHI01 (sample SAMN02929681, study PRJNA255918) | sediment metagenome | biome: cave system; feature: Ice Cave; material: Sediment; isolation source: sediment from deep within a dark volcanic ice cave with no known source of... ... | reverse complement strand
GAGCGTTCCTGGCCGCGCTGCGCGGCCTGTCATCAACACCACCCGGGAGTCACGCGATGAGCAGCGAAGTTCGGAGAAGCTCACAGGGGTACTTGCTGCGCGGCGAGCACGGGGTCGTGCTGCTGCTCGGGGCCGGGACCCTCGGCGCTGGCGCGACTGGCGCACTGTTCGCCGCCGGTCAGCTGGCCGGTGGCGCAGCGCGGCATGTCTGGATCGCCCAGCCGTCGCTGCAGGGGATCTGGGGAGCCGTCGTGCACCCGCTCACGCCGCTGAGCGAGTGGGCGGAGACGCCGTCCGCGGTCTCCCCTGCCCTGTTCTGGCTGGCCGGCGTTCCCCTGCTCCTGGCGGCCCTCGCCCTGGCTGTCCTGGTGACCACGCTCACCTGGCGGGTGCTCATCCCCGGCACCGCTCACGTGGGTCTGGCCGAAGGCATCGACGAACGCCGCGACCTGGGGGCGGGCGCTGCCCGCCGGCAGGCGCAGTTCCTCCGCCCCTCGGTCAGGGCTGGCAAGGTGGCCATGACGGAGATCGCCCTGCCGCTCGGGCATTCGGTGCGGACCCGCCAGCCGCTCTACATGAACCTGAGGCAGTCGCTGGGACTGGTGGCACAGCCCGGCGGCGGCAAGACGACCAGCCTGATGGGTGTCTTCCCCATCGACTGGCCCGGGCCCTGTGTGGTGACCATGACCCAGCGGCCGGACGCGCTGGCCATGTCGCTGTGCCAGCCCGACTTCGAGCGCCCGCGCCTGGTGTTCGACCCCGAGGCTCTCGTCCCCAACTGCCCGTACCCCATGCGCTTCAACCTGCTCGCCGGCTGCAGCCGGATCGAGGAGGCCCGGCTGCGGGCTCGCGCCATCGTCGAGGCCGGCGTGAACAAGCGCCAGATGAGCGGCAACATCGAGTTCTTCATCGGCGAGGCCTCGACGGTGCTGGCCGGCTGGATGCACGCGGCCGAGCTGCAGGGCGGCGGCCTGGAGGCGGCCTATCGCTGGAGTCGTCGTTGGGGGGACGATGAGCCGGTCGACATTCTCCGCGCCGCCGGCGGCGACAGTGCTGACCTCGGCACGGCCGTCAAGGCCATCCACGACGTGCATGGCCCCCAGCAGTCTGGGACCGCCGGGGAGCTGCGCAACGCGCTCGCTTGCCTGGAGAACCCGAGTGTGCGCGCGGCATTCGGCGGCGCCGGCTCGGGAGAGGAGCTCGATGCCGCGGCCTTCATCCGGGAGGGCGCGCGGCTCTACGTGCTGGGCAGTGGCGATGTTCAGCGGTCGATCGGGCCCCTGGTGTCGGTCGCGCTCGGCGAGGTGGTCAAGGCCGCCAAGCGCCAGGCGGCGCTGCAGCGCAGCCTGCGCCTGGACCCTCCCCTGCTCCTCGACCTCGACGAGGTCACCAACATCGCTCCGCTGCCCGAGCTGCCCAGCATCATCTCCGCCGGCGGAGGCTCGGGGATCGTGACCGCCTGGGCGGCACAGGGGCTGAGCCAGCTCGAGGACCGCTGGGGTCAGGCGGGCAGGGAGGCGATCTGGCAGGCGACCACCTGCAAGCTGTGGTTCGGGGGCTCGTCCGAGTTCGAGGCCATGCGGGGTCTCTCGGAGATGGCCGGCATGGTCGACGAGGAGATCTTCACCGAGGACCGTCCGTCGTTCTGGGTGATGCATCGCGAGGAGCAGCGCCACCGGCTCTCCCGCAGCCTGCGCCAGGTCCCGGTCGTGAGCGTCGAGCGCCTGGCGCACCTTCGCCGGGGTCGGGCCATGCTCTACGCGCAGGCAACGCGGCCCGTCGAGGTGGAGCTGCGTCCCTGGTGGCAGCGTCGCGATGTGCGGGGGCGCATCCGAGCCAGCCTGGACGAGTTCGAGCGGATCACCGGGATTCGGGCGGCATGAGCCGGGGCCGGGTCGACTGCCCGTTCTGCGGCCGCGCCCTCGAGGACCGAACGGTGCCGACCAGCCGGCGGCTGCCGGTCGCCGGCGCCCACCCGTCGACGTACGCGGTGTGCGAGTGCGGTGGTGAGCTGCGATGGGCACTGGACGACACCGAGGTGCGGGTGCTGGCCGCGCGGGTACCGCCCCAGCCACCGGTGTGGGTCGGAGATGGGGAACAGCAATGACGGACGGAACGGCGCCGACACCGGAGGAGCGGCTCGTAGCGCTCGAGGCGAGGTGTGGCGAGTTGGAAGCTATGGCCGGCGAGGTGGCCTATCTCGATGGGGTGGTGGCCGATCTGCGGCGCCACAGCGGCCTCCTGCCGCTCGCCGGCGAGGCGGTGGGATTGGCCCCTGCCCTCCCCGCTCCGGCGGGTCCGGCATCGTCGCCCAGGGGGCCGGGCCCTGGCGATCCCAGCGACGGTGTCGACCCGATCAATGGGGTGGTTCTGGTCGGAGTGCGAGGTGTTGACCACGGTGCTCCCCAGCTCGCGCACCGCACGCCCACCGCCTGGAGCGGACGGTCGCCGAGGTGGAGATGGCGTGCCTGGCGGGATCTCGACGGCTGGGTGCGCTGGCTGATCGGTGCCTACCTCCTGGATGGAGCGAACGAGGGGTGGGCGGCATGGTGGAGCTGTCGAGGAGCTGTCGAGGAGCTGGTGGCCCTGCGGGAATGGCACCGCGAGCTGGTTGACATCGAGGTCGCCACCGTGGCACCGGACGCGCAGCTCACGCCCGCGCAACTGGTGAATCTGGAGAGGGATGCCAGCGCCGCCCGCCGCGACCGTGGAAGGGACTGGGTGGCGTGGCACGAGGCGGTGGAGTGTGTCGCGACCCGTGTGGCGGGGCGGGACGCGCGGGAGCTGCTCGGCCGGCAGCGCGGTCTGGCTGCGCCGGCGACGGCGAGTCGCGTGGAGCAGGCGGCGGTGCAGCTGCGAGAGGGCTTCGTCGTCTATCTGGCCGAGCTGGAAGGGTCTGGGGAGGTGACCCGTCCCCCACAGAACGCACTCAACACCATCTGAGGAGAGTTCGACTCATGGAACAGCAGGATCTTCGTCGCAGCCCTGCCGACGGGCAGGAGGGTCGCCGGGAGCAGCGGCATCGCGAGCAGGCGGCGGAGCGCGAACGGCGCCGTGTGGAGGCAGAGCGCCAGCGCGAGGCACTTCGCCGGCTGGAGGCCCAGCCACTGGAGGAGGCCCGTCGACATGAGCGGAGTTGGTGGTGAGCGGGCGGTGAGTGAGGCCGCCAGCGTCGCAGGCTGTAGCCAGCGCTTCTCGTTGATGACGTAGCTGGCGAGAACGTCGGCGCTACTTGGTGATGGGGTCCTGTGGATATCTAGTCGTCGTGGTTGGCAAGGAGGGGTTGGGCGGCGGTGGAAGCTGTGGCCAGGGATTGCGGGAAGAGGGCTCTACAGACCTACACGGGACATGCGACGTAGGTCCCCAGGGCTGGTGGGCTGGCGAACGGCGGGTCGTGATGCTGTATGCGGTTGAGGCAGTCGGTGCCATCGGGGGCTCCCGTGGCCGCACTGCTGAAAAGGCGAGGGCGACGCCGGCCAGCTGCCAGGACCAGGAGTACGAGGAGCGCCATGCGGCCGTGGCGGCGGGCGCCCTTCAATGACACCCAGACCTGAGCTCGATTGTCGTGGTGGCAGGTCGCTGCCGAAGGGTTGAGAACGTGGGCATGATCGTGGTCCCAGAGAAGGAAGTGGCCCCGTCCGCGGATGAGGCTGGCGAGAGGGCCGTGGGGGTCGTATCCGCATGGGCATCGTATGGCCCTGCCGCCTCGGCGTGGGACGCTGGGAGCAACCGTCCTCAGGCCGCCGCGCTGGCCTCCGGACGTGGCGCGGAGAGGGGAGGCAGGGTACTCCAGCGCGTTTCGACGTCGGTCATCACCAAGGCATGGTCGAACTCAATAGACCCAGACGGGAACCTGGATCGATCGTGGAAGTCGGAGGACCGGACCGTCGCCACCGTCAATGGAGTGACCGACCACCGATTGGTCGACAGTGCGACGCCGTCGAAGCGGTCGGGCGTTGCCCCCGTCGAGTAGCCGATCGAACCGTTCTCGAAGAAGGCCGAGCTGGCCGCGAGGTTGGCCAACACTGAGGTCGCCGGCAGCGCCTCGCTGACTGCCGCATCGATGGCCACGTCGGTTTGGTGGTCCTTGCTGGTGAGCTCCACGCGATAACGGCCAGCACCTTCGGCCACCGAAAAGAACGCTCGATGGAGGCCGCCGGAAAGGTATCGGGAACCTGCAATCGCGACGACCTTCGAGCTCGTGTCGCGCCGAGGGATGAAGACTCCCACCTCCGTCCCTTCGCCCGACGGTATGGTCACGGCGATGCGATGTGCGACGTGCTCGGCGTGCACCCCGAGCCACGATGGAAGACCGCTTGGTCGTGCGGCGGCAAGCCGAACGACGCAGATGCCCACGATGCTCGGCCCGCCGACCAGCTGCGGTCGGAACGGCTCGGGCAGGATGGAGGCAATGACCCCGGGGTCGGCTCTGAAGTTGATGAGAAGGCGGCGCTCAATGCGTCCGGACAGGCTGCCGACGTGCAGCATCATGGATTCTCCCCTCGGACTCGGTGCCGTCGGCGGATCACATCGACGGGGCAGATCGAACTCAGGAAGGAGCCGACCTCTGTGGCCAGGCATTCCTCCTCGAGGCGGTAGTAGATGCGATTGCCATCCCGACGCTCCGCGATGAGCCCGGCGTTGCGCAGCACGCTCAGGTGCCGAGAGATGGAGGGCGCTGAGATTGAGAAGCGGGAAGCGATCTCACCGGCCGGCAACTCACCATCACGAAGCGCGTGAAGGATGTCGCGGCGCGTGTGGTCAGCGAGGGCCTTGAAGATGCCGGTGTCCCTGCTCATGCGCCCAGCATAGCATGTTAGCTAATTAGCGGCGTAACGAAACGGTGCGCACGTCTCTTTCGATCCAAGCCGTTCCGACGTCCTCATGATGTGCAGCGCGACCGTGGCGATGAGACGGTGACGAAGAGGATCTACCTCGATCACTGGGTGTGGATCGCGCTCGCGCGAGCCGATCGCGGTGATGCGAACGCGGCGGAATGGAAGGACGTGTTGGGGCTCGCTCGTCACGCGAGCAAGGCGGGTCTGGTCAGCTTTCCACTCTCATCCGTTCACTACATGGAGTTGTACGCCGGGTCACGCCCTCACCAACGCGCACTGATCGGGCCACTCATGAGGGAACTCTCTCGCGGGCACACCATGCGAGGTATGGGCGATGACGTTCTCGACATGGAGGTCGATCTCGCGCTGAGGATGCGGACTGGCCGACCGCTATCGCCCCGAGTCATCCAGGTCTTCGGCGAGGGGATTGGCCATGCCCTCGGGATCCCCAACTTCAGGCCTCGAATCGTGGACAAGGAGGGACGGCGACCCTCGCTCACCCCGGAGTTGATTCGGCTCGAGTTGTGGGCTGAGGAGTACGCCGAGGAATTCTTCCTCACCGGTCCTCCGGAGGGCGCCGACGTCCCCGGCTACGACCCCAGGGCTCACACGAGGTTCGACCGCGAGTTCGCTGACCGAGAGAAGCAATTCGCCCTCGTCATCGCAGATCTCTCGAAGGCCAAGCATCCAGACATGCATGCTGCTCGCACGTGGATGAAGGAGCTCCTTCCTGCCCTTACCCGTGCCACGGCCCACGCTGGCATCGATGAGAATAGGCTGACCTTCGGCAGTAAGGAGGCGCTCATCGCTTTCATGAAGAGGGTACCCAGTGTTTGGGCCTTCAACGAACTCCGTCGTGTACAGCATGAAAACCCGGAGCACACCTGGGCCTCTCAGGACCACCAGGACATCAACGCATTGGTGATGGCCCTCGTCTACTGTGATGCCATCATCCCGGACAAGCATTGGGGGCACGTTGCGCGCAGGGCCAAGCTCGAGGAGCTGCGCGGTTGCCGCATCCTGCGGACCCCGACCGAACTCCTCATTGAGCTAGCAAGCGCTTGAGCCCCATGAGGAGCCGTGCGGCGGAATTGACCTCGTGATCGGGAACGGACCTGGGACCCCGGAGTGTCTACATGAGGTTGCTTGATGCCGGCCCATGCCAGGCTACCGGAACGTGGTCTGAGCCTACACATACCTGTGGCGGTGGAGGCGCGGGGTCCCGATCCGAATGTGTACCTGTGGGGTGGAGCCGGCACGACGGTCGGGCGAGTTGACAGCGACCATGGCCATGACCCGAACAACCATCACAGACATCGGGACTGTCACCGTCACCGTGGCCGACCAGGACAAGGCCGTCGTGTTCTACACCGAGACTCTCGGCTTCGAGAAGCGTATGGACGCCCTGATGCCGAACGGCGGGCGCTGGATCACGGTGGCCCCTCCTGGGTCGGCCGTCGCGATCTCGTTGGCACCAGCGTCGAACGTGTCGCCCGCGGGTGTCGATACCGGTATCCGTCTAACCGCGGCCAACGCCGCCGAGGATCACGCGACCCTTCAGGCTCGCGGCACCGATGTAGACGATGTCGCGAACTGGCCGGGAGTGCCGCCGATGTTCAGCTTCCGTGACCGCGACGGCAACACGCTCTACGTCGTCGAAACGAGCGGGACCGGCTCATGAGTGACGCGCTGCATCCCTACGACGCCCGCGGCGACCAGCACCGGAGGGAGGAGTAGAAACGCGAAGCCTGGAGCGACTGCCGCGGACGACGATGATCGATCCTGTGGGATCGCCGCCCATGTCACGGCAATAGCCCGTACCACGCCCGCTCCGGTCCAGCGAGCGGCACGGACGCCGGCGGCCGAGAGGGCTGCGGTCACCTCCCGGGTTGTCGTCGAAGCTGGCGACGATATCCACACCGCCGCTCTGCAGCGCCTCCACCGTCGCGCGCTTGGAGCCCACCTGTCCGACGTGCCCGTCGACCAGATCGTCGGCCGAGCCCGGGATGAAGATGGCGGCCACCTCGAGGCCGATCTCGACCAGCCAGTCGGCGGTCACCTGGTGCAGCCCCGCGCGCCACGACAACACCACCGGCTGCGCGTCGGCGGCGCGGCAGATGCGCCGGACAGCGGCCAGCGTGTCCGCCCGGACGTGCGTGCAGCCATCCGAGGAAGGGTGGTTGCCCGCGTAGCCGTGGCAGGCCCAGGGGTCGAAGAGCGTGCCGTCCATGTCGACGGTGACGACGCGTGCGGGGAGGGGCTGGGCGGGGGAGGGCCTCGGCGCCTGCCCTGGGTGGGAACCAGCTCGCTACCGGCCATTGACCACAAAGCGTGTCTAAGAGCCAGGCGCGCAGGTCGAGCTTTCCGCTGAGACGGTGGTTCTCCAAGAGAGCCCACCTTGGCGGACCCCTGGCCGCGGTTCAGTTGGGCCTCCCCTTGTGCCGCATCCGTCGAGGATGAGATCCGTGCCGTCGTGTCCAGCGACGGCTAAGATCAGCAGATCGGCGTGATGGCCGATGTCCTCGACACGGACGACATCAGCCCCGCGGTCAGCGCGATGCGCGAGAAGCGAGCGCAGCCACAGCACGAGGAGCCAGGCTATGACGATTGCGGAGGCGACGCGCGAGAACTTCCACGAGCTCGTTGCAGAGGGCACGGTCCTCGTCGACGTGTGGGGCCCACGGTGCCGCGAGTGCCTGGCGCTCATGCCCCACGTCGAACGGATCGCGGCCGCACGGGACCTCACCCTCGTGAAGCTCGAGGCGCCGAAGGCGCGCAGCGTCTGCATCGAGCTTCGGGTGATGTCGATGCCCACGCTGCTCCTTTTCCAAGATGGCAAGGAGCAGTCGCGTGTCACCGGCCAGGATCTCACCGCAGCGCGCGTCGAGGAGTGGCTGGACGCGTCGGCGAGTTGACATTCGTCGAGGGACAGTCCGGTCCCCCGGCCGCGGGCGTGAACTCCGTGAGTGCTCCCAGAAATCTGACCAGATTAGCGTATCGTGGCCCACGCCACGGAGGTTACGTTCGGGTCAATTCCTCCGTTTTCGAGCGCGAGTCTCGGCGACCGAGGTAGCCGTCGCGCCTTCAGCTCGACCCGATGGATGGACCTGTTCGTCGCTTCTCGCTTTCACCTTGCCGGCGCCTTTGCTCGGCCTCACGACGTCGCCGCTGCTCCGCTCCTGGAAGCGTGGCGGCGGATGGTCGGCCAGGGGCCCGGGGTTCCGATGGCGGCTGCTCCGCTGCGGCCCCCGCCTCCCGAGACAGGCGCGAAGCACGGAGCTGGGCCGTGACATCGGCCACCGTTGAGTGGGGTGGCGTCTGGACGGGTGGGGGAGGACTGGCAGGGTCGAGGTCGGTGCCCGCAACTGATTGCTGCTGCTGCGATTCCTGTCGATGCCAGCCCGCCCGGCGCATCGCCGTGTCCTCGAAGTAGATGGGATGGACGCCGGCGAGCACGCGATCGGCGCGCAGGCTGGGGAAGGCGTAGAACATCCCCTCCTCAAGGGTTGCGACCGATGCTGCGCGGAGGAATTGCGCGTCGGCCGTGACCAGGAACGAGGAGCCAGTCAGGATCGCCGCGGTGAGGATGTGCGCGTCGTCATTGGACACGTCAGGCGCCCGAAAGACCTCGCTGCCGTGTAAGGCCCTTACGACCTCCCCACTGTTCGCGAGCACCAATCTCCGCACCTCATCAGCCCAGGCTCCAGCCCGGTCCGGAGCCCAGCCGTAGTCACGCACCAGGCCGTGACGCAGTCCGCTGAGCTGCCACTCGGACGTATGGACGATGAGTGAGGGGTCGCTGAGTGCCCGCTCCGTGATCCGCCGGTCACGGTCACCGCCGGGCTCCGGGACTTCGCCGGCAGCGAGGGCCGCCCGTGCGCGACCACCATGAAGCCAGGCATTGGTGTCGAAGAAGACGCTGCGCCGCTGGTCCGGATCACCCGAACCGCGCCGCGGCACCCTCACGCCGCGGAGTGCTTCTCAGATGTCGTGCCGAAGATCTTGTCGAGGTACTCTGCCGCGGCCGGGCTCTCCGGTCGGTTGGGGTCGCTGACGATCTCCGGCTGGGCGGCGATACGCGCTTCCTTGGCGCGGAAGTGCTCGATGAAGATGCTGCCGCGGTACTCGTCGATCGCCTGACGGATCGCCAACTGCTCGTCGCCGCCCGCGCGCTCGAGGGCGCAATAGCTGAGCGACGCGGCGTCGTCGTCGTCCAGTTCCACGGTGATCGTGCGTGTCATAGGTCGATGATACCGAGGGTTCAGGGTCAGCATGGCCAGGGTTCCTCCGAATGCGGGACCGGCTCCGGCCCCGATGGCCCGGGGGAGGGAGGGCCGCCTGAGCGCGGTCAACGCCGAGCACAGCGAGCCGCGCAGCGGTTGCGTTGAGGGCGCGACGGGCGGTCCGCTGACATGCCCGGCCCCGGGGTCCGGGGTCACTCGCCGCCGACGGACGGCCCGCGAGTGCGCTTCTCGGCGGCATCCCGGTCGCGCCGCCGCTGGCGGCGTAGCTCCTCCCGGCGTCGGTGTTCGTCGGAGGTTCGCTCCGCCGCGCGGCCGCCTGCGGGACGGGCGGGAGTCGGCGTGCCGGTCTCGGCCTCGCGCGCCAGGCGCGACGCCCGGAGCGCCGCTGTGGCGGCTGCAACGGGCGAGAGAGTGCCAGCCTCCGGCGCGAGCGCATCCGGAGTGACGTCGATCTCGACGCGCGCCCCGCCGCGCGCCTGTCGCATCTCCTGCGGATCTGGCTCGGAGGGCGGCGTCGGGGCCGCTGGGCGGACCTGGGCAACCTCGGCGTCCCAGCCGGCCGCCAGCGGCTGCGCAGCCTGCTCGAGGCGCTCGGTCACCACCCGTCCCGCGAGGTGCAACTCGGGCTGGTCGGCCCGGCTGACACCGTGGTCCTCTGCGAGCCGGCGCCAGCCGCCGGCGAGGTCCTGTCGATAGCCGGCCAGGAGGGCCCCGGCGCGGTCTGGGCCCAGTTCCTCGACCCGCCGCAGACCGGCGACGAGCACGCGGGTCTTGGCGCGCTCGACCTCGGCCCACTCCCGTTCGGCCGCGAGCAGGGCCGGCCGCTGGCTGGGGCTGGGCTGCCAGGGCACGGTTAGCTGTGGCTGGCGGACCACCTCGATCCGCAGCCCGGCGCGCTCGTCGACCACCGAGCCGGTCGCCAGCTCCTCCATCCACCGAGGCATCGCCGGTCGCGGGCCCGGCGCCGCCGGGCTGATGCCATCGGCATGACTCCCTCCCGCGCCGGCGGTGGGCCCTCGCAGGAGCGCCAGCTCGCGCCCCCGCTGCCCCAGCGCTGGCTCGGAGATGGCCCGCCGCATCGCCGCGTCGAACTCCATCGGGGTGAGCGTCCGGGCGTCCAGTTCGCCGCGGGCCGCGGCCGCGACGCGCAGCTCGTCGACGGCCTCGACGACTTCCTCAGGTCCGGCTGGGGACGGGCGGTAGCGCGGCGCCGCGGCCAGCGCGGCCAGCTCGGCAGAGGGCTCTGCCCCGGGACCGATTGTCG
>JRHI01003085.1_pt1 | contig 10347 bp, 7 predicted proteins | sample 215371 | NCBI WGS metagenome assembly JRHI01 (sample SAMN02929681, study PRJNA255918) | sediment metagenome | biome: cave system; feature: Ice Cave; material: Sediment; isolation source: sediment from deep within a dark volcanic ice cave with no known source of... ... | reverse complement strand
CGACAGGGCCGAGACGGTCTTGCCCGAGCCCGATTCGCCGACCAGCCCCACGATCTCCCCCTTGGCGACGCTGAAGGAGACATGTCTGACGGCGTCTACAGCGGTCGGCCCGGCAGCGAACCTCACCGAGAGGTCGCGGACTTCGACGAGGGGAGCCATGGCCGCCATGGGCGCCCTCACTTGTAGGTCTTGCGCGGATCGAGCGCGTCGCGCACGCCCTCGCCGATGAAAATGAGCAGGCTCAGCAGCCCGGCGATCGAGATGAAGGCGGTCAGGCCCAGCCAAGGCGCCTGCAGGTTGGCCTTGCCCTGGGCCAGCAGCTCGCCCAGGGAGGCGGAGCCGGGCGGCAGGCCGAGCCCCAGGAAGTCGAGCGCAGTGAGCGCCGTGATCGAGCCCGACAACTTGAAGGGCAGGAACGTCAGTGTCGCCACCATGGCGTTCGGCAGCAGGTGCTTGAACATGATCTTGACGTCGGAGAGGCCGAGCGCGCGTGCCGCCGTGATGTATTCGAAGTTGCGTCCGCGCAGGAACTCGGCGCGCACTACGCCGACGAGATAGACCCAGTGGAAGAGCAGGAGCACGCCGAGCAGCGTCCAGAAGCCGGGCACCAGGACAGAGGAGATGATGATGAGCACGAACAGCGAGGGGATCGATGACCAGATCTCGAGGAAGCGCTGGAAGACGAGATCGACGCGGCCCCCGAAATAACCCTGCGTGGCGCCGGCGGTCACCCCGACGATGGAGGACAGGATGGTCAGCAACAGTCCAAACAGCACGGACACGCGGAAGCCGTAGATCAGGCGTGCCAGCACGTCGCGACCCTGATCGTCGGTGCCGAGCCAGTTGCGGTTGCCGATGGTCACGTAGCGTGCCATGTGGTCGGCAGGCGTGTCGCAGAAGACGGCGCTGGTCGACCACGGCGGCGGCCCGGGGAACCCCAGGCACTGGCCGCTCGCATTCTTGATGCGCGGATAATCCCTGTTGATGGAATGGTAGGAATAGCTGATCGGCGGCCAGATGGCCCAGCCGTTCTTCTCCATCTCCTCGAGGATTACCGGGTCCTTGTAGTCGGTGACCGCCAGGAAGCCGCCGAACCTCGACTCCGGATAGTCGACGAGCGCCGGGAACAGCAGCTCGCCCTTGTAGTAGGCGACGATCGGCTTGTCGTTGGCGACGAACTCGGCAAACAGGCTGAAGACGAACAGCACGAGGAAGATCCACAAGCTCCAGTAGCCGCGGCCGTTGCCCTTGAAATTGCGCCAGCGCCGCCGGTTGAGCGGGGAGAGCGAGAAGCCGCTGAGGAAACTGCGCAAGGGCAACGTCTCGCGGCCGATCTGCCTTGTGGGCAGCGGCTCGCCGGGCTCGGCCGGATCGCCGGACCGGATGACGGGCTTGTCCTCGATGCGGGTATCCAAGGGCCTCAAACCTCCCGCGACTCGAAGTCGATGCGCGGATCGACGAGCGTGTACACGAAGTCCGAGACCAGATTAACGACCAGACCCAGCAGCGCAAAAATGAAGAGCGTGGCGAAGACCACCGGATAGTCGCGATTGATCACGCTCTCGAAGCTCAGCAGGCCCAGGCCGTCGAGCGAGAAGATCGTCTCGATCAGCAGCGAACCCGAGAAGAAGGCGTGGATGAAGGCGCCGGGGAAGCCGGCGATGATCAGCAGCATGGCGTTGCGGAACACGTGGCCATACAGGACCTGGCGCTGGCCCAGCCCCTTCGACTGCGCCGTCATCACGTATTGCTTGCGGATCTCGTCGAGGAAGGAGTTGCGTGTCAGGAACGTCATGGTCGTGAACGCGCCGAGCGACATGGCGATCAGCGGCAGGGCGAGATGCCAGAAGTAGTCGGCGGCCTTGCCAATCAGCGACATCTGGTTCCAGGTGTCCGACGTCAGCCCACGCGAGGGGAACCACTGGAAGAACGAGCCGCCGGCGAACATCACCAGCAGAAACACGGCGACCAGGAAGCCAGGGATCGCATAGCCGATCACGAGGATGCCCGACGTCCAGGTGTCGAACGTCTCGCCGTCGTGCACCGCCTTGTGGATGCCGAGCGGGATCGAGATGAGATAGGTGATGAGCGTCATCCAGATGCCGAGCGAGACCGAGACGGGCAGCTTCTCCTTGATGAGCTGCAGCACGCTCACGTCGCGGAAGTAGCTCTTGCCGAAGTCGAACAGCAGGTAGTTCTTCATCATCAGGAAGAAGCGCTCGTGTGCCGGCTTGTCGAAGCCGAACTGCCTCTCGAGCTGCTTGATGAACTCGGGGTCCAGGCCCTGCGCGCCGCGATACTTGGAGGTGATCTCGGAGGCACCCTGGCCGGTTTGCGATTGCGTCGAGGTGGTGAGCCCATCGCCCTGGCCGCCGCCGATGCGGGCGGTGGCGGAGACGTCCGTGCCGCTGATCTGGGCGATGACCCGCTCGACCGGTCCGCCGGGCGCGAACTGCACGATGGCAAAGCTGATCAGCATGATCCCGAGCAGGGTCGGGATGATGAGCAGAACGCGCTTCAGAAGATAGGTCGTCATTGCTGGGCGCTTGCCCACTCCGCGTCAGTTGGCCTTGAGCTTGGCTGCTTTCTCGGCGTCGTACCACCAAGTATGGGTAATGCCCCGCTCGTAGCGTGGTTTCACGGCAGGCTGGCCGTATTTGTCCCAGTAGGCGACATAATGGAACGGCCGGTACCAGTGTGGCACCCAATAGTGACCGGCGCGTAGCACGCGGTCGAGTGCGCGGGTGGCGGTCTTCAGCTCCTCCCGGCTGTTGGCCTCCGTCACCTTGCCGATGAGGGCATCAATGGCAGGGTGGCTGATGCCGGCAAGATTGTAGCTTCCGTCCGTCCGGGCCGCCTCGCTGCCCCAGAAAGCCCTGATTTCGACGCCGGGCGTCAGGCGCAGGGAGTAGCGCGTGGTGATCACGTCGAAGTCGAACGACTTGACGCGGCGCTCGTACTGCGCCGCGTCGATGCGGCGGATCGTCGATTGAACGCCGATGGCCTGCAGGTTCTTCACGTAGGCCGTCAGGATGCGCTCGGTCGTCGGGTCCGTGATCAGGAACTCCAGATCGAGCGCCTCGCCCTTGGCGTTGACGCGCTTGCCGTCCTTGACCTGCCAGCCGGCCTCGCCCAGCAGCCGCCCGGCCTCGCGCAGCAAGGTGCGGTCCTGTCCAGAGCCGTCCGAGACCGGCGACTTGTAGGGCGCGTCGAACACCTCGGCCGGCAGTTGTCCGCGCAAGGGCTCCAGCAGCGCCAGCTCGGCCGGGCTCGGCTTGTCCGACGCCTTCATGTCGGAGTTCTCGAAGAAGCTCTCGGTGCGCGTGTAGAGCCCGTAGAAGATGTTCTTGTTGGTCCATTCGAAGTCGAAAGCGTAGTCGAGCGCCTTGCGCACGCGCACATCTGCGAGCTTGGGCCGGCGCGTGTTGAGGAAGAAGCCCTGGGCGCCGGAGGGGCTCTCGTCGGGCAGGGTGAGGAGCAGGAGGCGACCCTCCTTGACGGCCGCGATGTCGTAGCCCGTGGCCCAGTCCCGCGCGGTGAACTCCTCGCGCAAGTCGAAGGCGCCAGCCTTGAAGCTTTCGAGCGCTGCGGTGCGGTCGCGGTAGTACTCGTAGCGCAGCTCCTCGAAGTTGAAGCGGCCGCGGTTGACGGGCAGGTCCTTGGCCCAATAGTCGTCGCGGCGCTTGTAGCTGACGAATGCGCCCTGCTTGAAGTCGCCTATCCGATAGGGGCCGGAGCCCAGCGGCGGCTCGAGAGTGGTCTGATCGAACTCGTGCGTCGCATAGTAGGCCTTCGACAGGATCGGCAGGCCGGCCGCCACCAGGGGCAGATCGCGCGTCTGCGTGCCCGTGAGGGTGAAGCGCACGGTGCGCGCATCGAGGGCCTCGGCCTTCGTGATGTCCCTGAGCTGCACGCGATAAAGCGGATGGCCCTTCTCCTTCAGGATATCGAAGCTGAAGACGACGTCGTCGGCGGTGAGCGCAGAGCCGTCGGCGAACTTCGCTTCGGGGCGCATGTGGAACGTGGCCGAGCTGCGGTCGGGGGCAACCTCGGCCGAGTGGGCGACGAGGCCGTAAACAGCATCCGGCTCGTCGTACGCCCGTGTCATCAGCGAGTCGAACAGGGACTCGAGACCCTGCGCCGCATCGCCCTTGAGGATGAAGGCGTTGAAGCTGTCGAAGGTGTTGCGCGCCGAAGTGCCGATGGTGGCGAGACGGCCCCCTTTTGGCGCGTCCGAGTTGACCCATTCGAAGTTCTTGAAGTCGGCGGGGTACTTGAGCTCGCCGAACGCGGACAGGCCGTGCTTGGGGCCGTCGGCTGTCGAGGCTGCCGTCGCGAAAGCGAGAACGGCCAGCAGCACTGCCGGCTTGAGGATAGGCATGAGCCTCGCTTTCACGGACGCCCGCATCTTCATCTCGCGGCCGGGTCGTCTAGCCCCGCGACGCTCCCAGCCGCTTGGCCGCCGCGTCGTCATACCACCACACCTGGAGGAAGGCCTCGGTCTGCGACGGCAGTTTGGCCGGCCGGCCGAACGTATCCCAGATCGCAATGCGATCCGTGGGCGCACGCCACTGCGGCACGACGTAGTGGTTCCACAGTAGCACGCGATCCAACGCCCGCGTGGCGGCAACCAGATCGGCGCGATCCTTGGCGAGCACGATCTTGTCGATCAGCACGTCGATCGCGGGATTCTTGATGCCAATGCTGTTGCGACTTCCCTCCCTATCGGCCGCGGCCGATCCCCAGAAGTCGCGCTGCTCATTGCCCGGCGACAGGGACTGGCCGAAACTGGAGACGACGATGTCGTAGTCGAAGGTGTCGTGGCGGCGCTGGTATTGCGAAGTGTCGACCGTGCGCACGGTGGCCTTGATGCCTAGTCTCTCCAGGGTGTTCTTATAAGGCAGCACGACTCGCTCGAAATCAGGCTGCACGAGCAGGAACTCCGCGGTGAGCTGCGCGCCCGCAGCATTCGTCAAGACGCCGTTCTTGACCTGCCAGCCGGCATCGGCCAGCAGCTTGGTCGCGTGCGAAAGATGCTTGCGCATGTCCTCGGGCGTGGCGTTGACGGGGTTCTTGTATTCCGTCGTGAAGACCTCGGGCGGAACCTTGTCGGCCAGCTCCTTCAGGATTTCGAGCTCGCGGCCTTGCGGCAGACCGGTCGCCTGCAGGTCCGAGTTGCCGAAGAAGCTCTCAGCCCGGGCGTACTGCTCGTAGAACAGGTTCTTGTTGATGAATTCGAAGTCGAGGGCGAGATTGAACGCCTGCCGCACGCGCACATCCTGGAATTGCGGGCGCCGCAGGTTGAGGGCGAAACCCTGCATCGATTGCACGCGCTTGATCGGCACCTCGTGCCGCTTCACTAGCCCGCGCTTGACCGCGTCGAAGTCGAAGGCGGTCGCCCAGTCCTTGGCGCTCGACTCGAACCAGTACTCGAGGTTGCCCGCCTTGAAGTCCTCGAAGGCGGAAATCTTGTTGAGGTAGTAGACGAACTTCGCCTCGTCGAAGTTCCATTGGCCCTTGGAGGCCGGCAGGTCCTTCGCCCACCAATCCTTGACGCGCTCGTAGGTGATGCTGCGCCCGGGGTCCATCTCCTTGATGCGGTAGGGACCGGAGCCCAGGGGGACCTCCAGCGTCGACTTTCCGAGATCACGCGGCTCCCCGTTGGCCCCCGTGCCCTGCCAGTAGTGCTTGGGCAGAACCGGCAGCTCGGTGATGATCATCGGCAACTCTCGGTTGCCTTTGACATCGAAGCGGAAGGTCACCTCGTGATCGCCGGTCTTCTCGGCCCCCAACACGTTCTTGTAGTAGGCGCCGTAGAAGTGCGAGACCTTCTTGAGCTCCGTCAGGGAGAAGATGACGTCATCAGCCGTGATGGGCTTGCCGTCGTGGAATCGCGCGCTTGCCCGTAGGCGCACCGTCGCGGAGGAGAAATCCGCGGGGTAGCTCACCCATTCCGCGATATGGGCGTAAGCCGTCGCCGGTTCGTCCGGGCTGGACACCATCAGCCGGTCGTAGATGAGGTCTACGGCGGCTGCGGGTCTACCCTTGTTGTCGGGAAAGCGGTTGAGGGTGTCGAAGGTGCCCATCACCCACTGCCGGACGCGTCCACCCTTGGGCGCGTTTGGATTGACCCAATCGAAATGCTTGAAATCCGCACCGTACTTGGGGCTATCGACCAGCGACAGCGCGTGATGCTTGGTGCGATCGTCCGCGGCAGACGCGACGGGACCGCCGACGACCAGCAAGCAGACCAGGGCGGCTCCAAAGCGGCATTTGCGGACCATACGGTGTCTCACGTGCTCCCACGATCGAGCCGGAGCGGCCGCTAACCCGCCGCCCGCGCGATTGTGCCCGACGACTATGCCGGCACACGGACGGAGCGCCAAGTTAATCCTTGTTCACGCCGCGGCCGCCCTGAGCCGAAGTCGACGCGCTAACGGTGTCCACTGCATGTTTCTGCTGCAGTGCAGCATTATTGGGGCAGCGGGGCTGGGCTGTCTGCAAGCTTGCGCAAGTAAACGAGCAGATCGGCCAGCTCGGCATCGTCCTTGACGCCGACGAACGCCATTTTGTTGCCGGGGATATCGGCCTTCGGGTCGTGCAAATACTTGGCCAGCTCCTCGAACGTCCAGTTTCCAGGGTGGCTCTTCATGGCCTCCGAGTACGGGAAGCCCGGCTGCGCCGCTCTGGCACGGCCGACGACGCCCCACAGATTGGGGCCGGTGAGGATGCGTCCGCCCTTATCGGGTGTATGACATTGCAGGCACTTCTTGAAGGTATCTTGCCCGGCCTCGGGGCTGGCCTTGGGCAGGAGGGCCAGCACTTTGGCGACTTCGAACGGTGCGGCCGGCTCCTTGGAAGCGGTCGGCGCGATCTCGGTGATCGGCAGGGCCCAGCCCGGCTTCTCCGGCTTGTGCTCCTTGTAGACGATGTCGAGCATCGTCTTGCTGCCGAAAACCACCAGCAGCGCCGAGAGCACCGCCCCGATCGTCTTGTTGACCTCGAAAGCATCCATGGGTCGGCAATTCCCCGATTGCGTGGGCGAGCCGCGCACAAGCTCGCCGATCGGCGGCAACTATAGGTTTTCGCTTCCACCTTGCAACCGCGGCCTCCTCCGTTCTAGGAGCTAGACCCCGAGACCAATTGTCACCCGCGCACCTCCCTGGGAACCCATGCAGCGCACGCTCATCGTCATTCCGGCCCGCATGCAATCGACGCGCTTGCCGGACAAGCCGCTGGTGGACATCGCCGGCGAGCCGATGATCGTGCACGTGTGGCGTCGCGCCATGGCTGCGGAACGGGGCCGGGTGGTGGTGGCAACCGACACCGAGGCGATCGTTGCGGCGGTGCGCAAGGTCGGCGGCGAGGCAGTCCTGACGCGCGCCGACCACGTTTCCGGCTCCGACCGCGTGTTCGAAGCCGTGAGCCGCGTCGATGCCGAGGGCGATTTCGAGATCATCCTCAACCTGCAGGGCGATTTGCCGGCCGTGGAGCCGGAAACCATCGCCGCCTGCCTCGCGCCTTTGCAGGACAAGGGGCCGCAGGTCGCCACCATCGCCGCTCTGATCACCAATGCCGAGGACCGCACCAACGCCAACTCGGTGAAGGTGATCGGCACACCCACTGGCGTGCCGGGCAGGCTCAGGGCGCTGTATTTCACCCGCGCCACGGCTCCCGCCGGCGAGGGCCCGCTCTACCATCATTTCGGCATGTACGCCTACCGCCGCTCGGCGCTCGAGCGGTTCGTGTCGCTGCGGCCCTCGACGCTTGAGAAGCGCGAGCAGCTCGAGCAGCTGCGCGCGCTGGAGGACGGCATGCGCATCGACGTGACGCTCGTTGACAGGGTGCCGGTCGAGGTCAATACTCCCGCCGATCTTGAGCGCGCCCGCCGTCTCATCGCCGGCCAATGACTGGCTGGGGGAGGGCGCGTTTGATTTTCCCAGCCCCCGCAAAGCCCCCAGTCCGGACCCCATGGCGGACCGAAAGCTGAAGCCGCCTGCCGCCAAGCCCAAGCGCGCGACCCCGCTCGAGCGCAAGACGCTGGTGCGCGTCTCCTACCAGGGTGAGCCCGGCGCCAACTCGCACCTGGCGGCCCGCGAGGCTTATCCCGATCTGGAGCCGCTGGCCTGCGCCACCTTCGAGGACGCGCTGGCGGCCGTGAAGGGCGGGGACGCCCGCTACGCCATGATCCCGATCGAGAACTCGGTGGCGGGGCGCGTTGCCGACATCCACCACTTGCTCCCAGAAGCCGGCCTGCACATCGTTGGTGAGCACTTCCTGCGCGTGCGCCACCAGCTCATGGCACTGCCGGGTGCGTCCCTGCTCACGGTCAAGCGGGCGCTGTCGCATACCCAGGCGCTCGGCCAGTGCCGCAACACGCTGCGCAAGCTCGGCCTCAAGGCGATCCCCGAGGCCGACACGGCCGGCTCCGCGCGCGTCGTCGCGGAGGCCAACAATCCCGAGCTCGCGGCCATCGCCACCACGCTTGCCGCCGAGATCTACGGCCTGAAGATCCTCATGCACGACATCGAGGACGAGAAGCACAACACCACCCGCTTCGTGGTGCTTTCCGCCATACCGGACGATGCCAAGCCGGGCAACGGTCCCGTCGTCACCACCTTCATCTTCCGCGTGCGCAACGTGCCGGCTGCGCTCTACAAGGCCATGGGCGGATTCGCCACCAATGGCGTCAACATGACCAAGCTCGAGAGCTACCAGCTCGACGGGCGCTTCGTCGCCACCATGTTCTACGCCGACATCGAGGGCCACCCGGACGATCCCGCAGTGGCGCGCGCGCTGGAGGAGCTGTCGTTCTTTTCCAGTGAGCTCAAGATCCTCGGCGCCTACCCTGCGAGCCCCTACCGCGCCGAGGCGACCAAGCTGAGCGCAGGCGCGTAGCGCGCGGGCGCGACGCCATTTACCAGGCCCCCACATGACGATGGTCCACGCCTGGACCAGTCGATAGGTATGCGGTCACAGCTAAAGGCCATTTCTTGCCCGGACGAGCACCATGCGCCACGACCAGCTCCTGCGATCCGCCTTGCGAGCGACATCGGTGCAAGAAGACAGATCGTTCGTGGGTTCCATTCATCCGGTCATTCTCTCCGGCGGCTCGGGCACGCGCCTGTGGCCGTTGTCGCGGGCCATGTATCCAAAGCAGTTCGTGCGCTTTTCCCAGGCCCAGGCCTCCAGCTTTCTGTCGTCGACCTTGCAGCGTCTGCCGGCCTCTGCCGGGTTCGCAGCGCCCATCGTCATCGGCAACAACGACCACCGCTTCCTGATCGAGGAAGAGGCCGCGCGCTCGGGCGTGAAGCCGCGCGCCGTCATCCTCGAGCCGATGGCCCGCAACACGGCACCCGCCATTGCGGTTGCCGCGCTCGTCGTCGCCGGTGAGGACCCGAGCGGCATCCTCGTCGTCATGCCCTCCGACCACGCCATCAAGGACGAACCGGGGTTCGTCGAGGCCGTGCGTCGCGCTGCCGAAGTGGCCGCGACCGGCAAGCTGACGCTGTTCGGCATCAAGCCGAACACGCCCCACGTCGGCTACGGCTACATCCGCCAGGGCGTGCCGCTGCCGGGGTTCGAGGGCGCCCACAGCGTAGCGGCATTCGCCGAGAAGCCCGACAAGGCGGCCGCCGAGCGCTATCTTGCGGCCGGCGACTACCTTTGGAACAGCGGCATCTTCGTGCTCGGCGCCCGTGCATTCATCGAGGAGCTGGCGCGGCTGGAGCCCGATATCCTCAAGACCGCCCGCAAAGCGCTCGCCGGTGCCAAGGAGGATCTGGGTTTCTTGCGCCTCGATGCCCAAGCCTTCGCGCGCGCACCCGCGATCTCCGTCGACTTCGCGGTGATGGAGCGGACCGGCTCCGCCGCGGTGCTGCCGGTCGATATCGGCTGGAACGACGTCGGCTCGTGGTCGTCGCTCTGGGAGATGGCCCCGCACGATGGGCAGGGCAACGTCGTCGAGGGCGACGCGCTGCTGGAGTCGACCAGCGACTGCTACGTCTACTCCGAGCGCGCACTCGTCTCCACGCTCGGCGTCAAGGACCTCGTAATCGTCGACACCCCCGATGCGCTACTGGTGGCCGACCGCTCCAGGGCGCAGGACGTCTCGAGCATCGTTGCGCACCTCAAGCGCGCCAAGCGCAAGGAGCACGAGCGCCACCTGCGCAGCTACCGGCCGTGGGGTTACTTCGAGACGCTCGGTCTCGCCCCGCGCTTTCAGGTCAAGCTGCTGCACGTCAAGCCCGGCGGCAAGCTCTCCATGCAGATGCACCACCATCGCTCCGAGCACTGGGTGGTGGTGCACGGCACGGCCAGGGTGAGCATCGGCGGGGAGGAGAAGCT
>JRHI01003084.1_pt1 | contig 10348 bp, 11 predicted proteins | sample 215371 | NCBI WGS metagenome assembly JRHI01 (sample SAMN02929681, study PRJNA255918) | sediment metagenome | biome: cave system; feature: Ice Cave; material: Sediment; isolation source: sediment from deep within a dark volcanic ice cave with no known source of... ... | reverse complement strand
CCCGGAGACTACGCCACACTCAATTCCTACCAACTCCGCGACGGCACCGCACGCCGCGCTGACGTACCTCTGTTCTTATGACAGCGAACAAGACCGGTTGCCGGATTCGCGGGAGATCAAGGGATGGAGCACTCAGAGAAATTGAAGCAATTAGAAGAGTCGAGACAGCTCCGCCGACTAGGAGGCATGGTCATTTATCCCGTTGCCGACCAACAGGGGTGTGCGATGGCCCCCTTTGCGTTCGCGCAAGTTGCGGAGCCGGTGGCGCTTCAAAAACCCCGTGCGCTGAACGATGGCGAGTACCAGAAACGAGACCCAAGATGCCGCAACGGCGATTGACCGGGATCAAACGAACCAGCGGAGCGCCAGCGTAGAAGTTAGTTCCAGTCACCCTTCCCCGACGCTTGAGGAAGACGGCCTTCCCCCCTAAAGGCTTTGGTGATTCTAAGGGCGCTCGGTTTCCCCCCGGACCAGAGCGCCTTTTTCGTTCTGTCGCCACACTGCCCGCTGCCGCACCCATCGCGTCCGACGCTATGCGCGCATTTGCCTGCCCACTGGCACGAATGTTTTCCAGGTCGCGGCCGTTTATGTGAAGTGGGGAGATCACAATCGCGAAAAGGGGCCATCTGCCACCTCGAACGACAGCGATGATGGCGATGCGCGAAGCCTTTCCGTGCAAGTGAAACTTCCACGCAGCGACGGGCAGCTTGGGCCTCGCGCCCACCCTTCACCCCGGTATCTCCGGCTCAACCAACTGCGCGAGCTGCAACAGCGATTGTTGCCAGCCGAGATAGCACTGCTCGACCGGGATCGCTGCAGGAATGCCGCACTGCTCGATGTCGATCTCCGTGCCGCAGGGCACGGCCCTAAGCTTTACCGTGACATGCATGACGCCCGGCAAATTCGGATCATCGAATTTGTCGGTGTAGCGGATCAGCTCGTGCGGAACGAGTTCGAGGTACTCGCCGCCGAATGAATGCGCGTTCCCCGTCGTGAAGTTCTTGAACGACATTTTGAATGTGCCGCCGTCCTTGGCGTTCATATGCTCGACGTGGCAGGTGAAGCCGTACGGCGGCAGCCATTTCGCGATTCCGTCGGCGTCGAGAAAGGCGCGGTAGACCTTCTCGGGCTTGGTGGCGAATACCCGGTGCAGGCGCACGGTATTGGCGGCGGTTGCGGGCGCCGCGGCCGGTTTCGATTTCGCTTTATCGGACATAGTGGCGCTCCTTCGCTTATCTCGCGTGCGGGGGGATCCTGACGACGGCCTGCTCTATCGAGGGACAAGCTCGAAGAGCACGGCTCCTCGCTCATGAGGCGCGAGGCCACGGTTTTCAAGCGTGAGGCGCGATGCTTGTTATAGCTCACCTTTCCAACACGGGCCTGTGCTGACCTATCGGACGACGACCTAACCGACAAGACGTACCAATCCGCGAATTTCAAGTTTGCCCCCGCGAGTTCATCAGGCGACCGTTTCGCGGTTGCGAGACAGCGAAAGCGTAAGGCTCCTGCAGCCAGTCGGTGTGCGCATCGCAAACCGCGAGCTCGGTGAACCCCTCATGGGATCACGCCTGAGCAACGGCTGGAAATATGTGAGGGCGCTCTGGTACGCCCCCACCAAGCTACTATGCACAGCCGCTCGGTTCCTCACGGAGCCGGGCGGCTTTCTTTAGGATGATGCGCGGCGCGGCTGGAGCTGAATGGAGCTACGCGTCGTTCCAGGGAGCAACTATATGCAGGGTATCGGCGTTAAGCCGACAACAAGTTGCGGTATGCGTGCGTGAGAACAAGTCATGGCCCACAGGGCTTATTGGAAAGGTTTTCTCCGGCTCTCCTTGGTGAGCATCGCCGTTGAGGTCTACACCGCGGTCGATACCAAGTCGGAAATCTCGTTCCGCCAGATCCATAAGCCTTCCGGCCGGCGCATCAACTACACCAAGACGGTGGAAGGCGTCGGCGAGGTCCAGAACACCGACATCGTCAAGGGCTACGAGGTTGACCACGACCGCTACGTGACCCTTGAGCCTGATGAGCTCGATGCGTTGAAACTCGAGAGTCGAAAGACGATCGACCTCGTCAAATTCGTCGACGCCGGTGACCTCGATCCGCGGTATTTCGAGCGGCCCTATTATCTAGGACCCGGCGACAAGAACTCGGGCGAGGGTTACGTCGTCATCCGCGATGCGCTGCGAAAAACCGGCAGGGTCGGCCTGGGGCAGATGACCATCGGCGGGCGCGAGTGGCTGATTGCTATCAGTCCGCTCGACGACGGTCTGTCCATGACCATGCTGCGCTACGCTGACGAGCTCAGGGATGCGGCATCCTTCTTCGACGAGGTGCCGACGGCAAAACCCGAGAAGGAAATGGTCGATCTCGCCATCGAGCTGATCAACCGCAAGTCGGGCATGTTCAAGCCCGATGAGTTCGAGAACCACTACGCGACGGCGATGCGCGAGCTCGTCGAAAAGAAGATGAAGGGGCAGAAGATCATCGCCCCACGTGAGGAGGCTGCGCCGCGCGGCAAGGTCGCCGACCTGATGGCAGCGCTCCGCAACAGCGTCGGTGAGGCGCCCACGAAGTCTAAGGTGAAGACCGGCGCACCGCCGGCGGCACGCCGACAGGCAGCGAGCCGCCGAGCCGCAAAACGTTGATCGAGTGGTGAGGTCGCGATATCCAAGAACCCAAATATCCTGAAATGGCCGTTCCGGCACTTCAGACAGTTCGGCGACTGGCGATCACTGCCCTCGTCGATGCAGGCCGCCCTCGTTCGCTTATGGCGCGCGGAGCAGGACTTGGAGCGGGTTGGTAGCAAACGCACGCGTAAGGAGTGAAGCCATGGCCATGACCCTCCAACATCAGATCATCGAGGGAGCTTTACATCTCCTCGCCGCGGAGGACCATTGGACGCGCTGTTCCATGGCGCGGGACGGCGAAGGGTATCCGTGTTCCGTCTGGGACCCTGCCGCCGTCCGTTTCTGCGCGGTGGGCGCGTTATGGCGCGCTGCCTGCGAACTGATGGACGACCGCGATGTTTTCCCGTTGGTTGAGCGGACGGCCCTGCAGGTTCTTATGAGCAATGACCGCACCGACGGGTTGCAAACATTGAACGATGTCGAAGGCCATGCTGCTATCGTTCAGATGTTTCGGACCGCGCTTGCGGCTTGAGCGATCTCTGTGCTCGATTTCGTAGGCCTCAAAGGCACCCACAACCTCGATGTCGGTGATGCCGCATTCGTCCTCGGGTTCTGCCATCACCGCTCCATTATTGCTGCCAGCGCCCGCAGGCATCGACGAGGGAAGGTGGGCGGACGTGACAGCACATCTGCTCGATCAGATGCGATCAGACTGAGCAGCAACAGCGTCGAAAATGCGTTGCGGGTAAGTCCTGTCCGCAAGGATAGGCTCCCCCCGGGGCTCCGGCGCGAACGTCTAACCCCGCAAACGCCGGAGTCCTAGTTCCACCTCAGGCTTGAGCACCCCGACCTCGCATCTCACGAGCGCGTAGCCTTGCGTCTCGATGTCGAGGAGATACTGCGTGTTTGGCCCCGCATCCGGTTAGCTCGACCAATCTAGGTGCTCAACTCATAGACTTCCCTGGCGGATACAGTGACCGGCCACCCTGGCTTTGCCGCTCAGCGCTTGACGGAGGACGGTAGGTCAACACCAGATTCCCGAGTGCCGTTTCCTGACGAGGACGAAGCGGATGATGCAATCTCTTCCATACTCCTCGGTCTCGCCCCGCAGGCGGGACGGCGCACGTCTCCTAAAAACGCTACGAGCGCCGAAACCTCTAGAGGATCCGGCGCTCGTTTTTCCACGGGCCAGCTAACCCCTTGCTCATGACGCTGGACAGCACTTAGGCGGCGGAATGGCGCGGTACAACTATTTATCTGCGGGAAGTGCCTCGGCCTCACTCTTGGATAGGCGCAGGACGATGCGATCGGCTTGAACGTTATCGATCTGACTAGCCGTCACGTGTTTGCGCGTGGCGCCGAGGCCAAGAAAGCCGCCCATATCAAAATCGACTTCGTTTAAGCCGCCGCTCGTCTTCACAGCAGCCACCTTCCCGAGCTCCCTGTTGTCGCTGCTGTAGATATAGCGGCCAACCCACTGCGGATCTGGAATGACGCCCGGCGCTTTAGTCGTGCTATCGGCCGCACCCATCTTGTCCGTCCGAAGCGGCACCGGGGTCGCCTTCATGTCCGGAGTAGCCGGCTCGGACTGGTTTGCCGGCGGAGTAGCGTTGGGTTCAGGAGTTGGTGTCCGCTCTTGGGCGAATGCAATGCTGCTGGCTGTAAGTGCAAACGCGGCAACGCCTAGTAATAAAGGTCTCATGCTTTCCTCCATTGTTTTATACCCGGTTCTCCTCAGATTCAACGCGCACTAGCGACCAGCGTTCCGCGACAGCCCCATTCACAAGGCTGCCAAACTCTCCGAACCGCGGCTCCGCTGGGCCGCCGAAGGTTTCCAGGCCGTGCTCGCTCAACACCGACCAGACCCGCTCCGCAGTCGCGTGGGCGCGCGCCGCCGCGGACGATGAGACGCGCATCGCCGCGTTGGCAGTGCTTGAGCAGGTGCCGCTCGCGCTCAATCTGCTCGCCGAGCTAGAGCGCGCGAGGCAGACCGCGATTTATTTGAGGTCTCGTACCGACAAACCCGCTGTTGGTCAGGTGAGAGCGAGATAGGCCAGGCCGAAGAGCAACGCGACACAAACTGCGATCACGGCTTCAACCACGTCAGGCGTGAGATCGTGGTGAGCTTCGCTTACGCGAACCTGACGGTGCCTCTCTGACAGGAAAGAAAAGCCCCAGAGGATCGCTCCAGCGGGGCCAGTCGGCAATGGTCGGAGGGCGATCACCAAGGAGTAGTGCGAGATTACCTGGAGGCACCGCCTGATTTGAGCTGGTCTTCCTGCGCCTTGTCGCTCTTGTGGGTTTCCGCGTAGGCCTGCTCCTGCGAAGACGACACCCCCGCTGTTCCCATGCCCTCCTCGCCCGAGCCGGCGCCATTTGAACCGTGGTTAGATGGCGTGCGGTCAGAGGTCTCGCCGTTCTTCGTCGTGTCGACTTGAGAATTAGGTAAGGTCGCCTGGTTACCAGGGGAGAGGGTTGAGGTGGGATTACCCTCGGTGCTCCTGGATTTGCCCGGTGCCGATGGCGATGCAGCCATAGCTCCGGCGCTAAAGAGCGCGAGCGATGCCGCTAACGAGATGATGAGCTTCTTCATTGGGGATCCTGCTCTATGTTGTTGTTACGTCTTAGAGGCCAACAACAGGGGCGAGATCCAGTTCCGACTCTTACCTATCAATCGATGAGCATCGCGCTGCAAAAAAGCACGACGATGGTTCTCCGGTACTAAGGAAATAGCCCCGCCGGGTGATCCTGCGGGGCTTCTAAACTTGGATTGGTGAAAGGCCTCACTTGAGGCCGTTCACCCAGGAATCGACATCGGCTTTCACTTTGTCCTTAGCCAAGCCGTAGCGCGATTGAATCTTGCCTTCGAGCTGCTCGCGATTGCCGTTTATCTGAGCGAGGTCGTCATCGGTGAGCTGGCCCCACTTCTGCTTCACCTTGCCTGAGAACTGTGTCCAATCGCCTTGGACGCGGTCCCAATTCATCGCTCGATCCTCCTTGAATATGTAACGAGTGCTTTCAGAATGTCTGCGGGGATCAGTTTGTTCCCGTCGAAGGAATTGTGCGCTGCGCTTGACCATCGGGTGCGCGGCCCACACGTTGTTGTCCCGGTTATAGCCACCGCGTTGTGCCGCGTACCATGCTGCTGCCAAGCCGATTAGCAATGCGCTTGCAGTCAGCAGGGCGGTGAGCGCCGCCGCCTTCCGTGCGTGCTCAACGGCGCGCTGCGCATCGGCAAAAGCCGCATCAACTCGCTTCTCGGCCTCAGCCTGCGGAATGCCATCTCGTTGCGCTAAGGTCTGTGCCAAATACTGTCGATCATTGCTGTTCATTTGACCGTCGGCCACAGCGACGCCGAGGATGTTCCCTACTTCATCCTGATCGATTTGAGGGGTGTTGCTAGGACTGGCGGCTGCGCCCGTCGGGGCTGTCGTCTTCGGTGAGACTCGGAGCAGCGCTTCCGTTGCGGGCGCTAGAACGGTACCGCCATGCTGAACAGTTGTTGCGACCTGCGCGCCCAACTGAGCGCTAGTGATTGTAGCAAACATCGCAAGAAGCGCACCCGCCACTATACCGAGCGACCAGACCAGGAAACCGTGCATCCCGTCTCGGAAAGCGACTTCGTCGGCTGCCCCTTCAGCCCACGACGAGCGCATGCGACCCGCGATGTAGCCCCCCAGCATGAATGACCCGATGGTCACGATTAGGGACCAAGCGGCCGCGAGGGTGCCCGCGGACTTCGCGTAAGAGTATCCTGGATAGGCCGAAATCAGCGACAAACCTAGCGCCGCGCCCGCAGTGAGAAGCACCGATGACAGGGCCGCAGCGACAAGGGCGCCCGCAAAAACCGGGCTCCATTCGACGTGACTTTTTTCTATGATGACTTCTGTCGCCATGGCCAGCTCCTTCGGTTAGCGCAGGCCGAGCGCACCCAACACGAACATGATCACTACGACCAATCCAACCAAGTAAATGATCTCGTGCATTTTGGAGGCCCCTGTCTGCGGTCCGAGCACAACTACGGCGGCTACGGATTAGTTCCAATCCGCCATCGATTGGCCGAACCGTAACCAAGCGTCCTTAGACTGGTGTCGCTGGAGTTTACTCCGTCCAGAGTCACTCCCACACTAGGCCTCGGGCTCCAAACCCTCCGGGGCCTTCTTGTTTCACAGCGCGACGAGCTGCGCTACATCCCTCACCGACACCAAAGCCCTCGATAGCGCTCGGGCCTCACATCGCTGGCCGGTCCCATAATGCTGACCACCTGCCGCTCCGTCATCCGTATAAGGCGGCTGCCCGTTCCGCGGTGGGGGCACACGAAAGTGTAGGTTACCGTGATCGAACAAAGCGAGCGCGCCGTTCGTTTTTCTGCAAGGGCAACCCAACCATGGAGCCTATGTGGAAGAGCTATTCGCGATGCTTACCATGCCAGAGGCCTACGATTGTTATTGGCACAATGGCGAAATCTACCTCAGCCGAGCCACTGAGCTCGCGTTTGGGGTGGAACGCACAAGTGATCGGTGCGTCTCTACCACGAGGTCACCGTCAGGCACTTGAGAGAAACTTGGAAGCGGCGATTGCTAGCTCCTCCGCTGCTGCGGGCGCACACGCTCGGCCACCTCGCGCCAGTGGTTCTCCCACACGCCGCGCGCGGATGCGAGCTGCTCTTGCTCGCGGATGCAATCCTCGGCGCGACTGTCCATGGGATCAGCCTGCCACGTTCTGCGGGATGCCCAGCACGAAGCACACGACGCCAGTCTCGGCGCCTGCTATCGCGCGCATCGGGCCAGCCGGAGCACGGCCCGGACTGCACCCCCGCGGCGAGCCGTTGAACGCGGGCGCAGGAGGCCCGAATAACACCTCGTTAACCGACTCATATCAGCCTGGGCTCAAACCGATGGCGCAACGCGCCCGCCACCGGAGCCGCGAATGATAAAACCCCAGGGACAGCCGCCCTGGGGTTTTGTTGCCTAGCCCAGCCGCTCCGCGGCCAGTTCGCCATTCACGCCGAAGGCGAGTTCCTGCACCTCCTTCGCCGTGATCTCGCTGACGCCAGTGGGCAGCAGACGGAAGTTCGTCTCATCGACCTGATCTGCGGCGTGCCGAAGCTGACGTGGTCGCGTCCTCGCTTCAGCACACTGCTCAGCCCATGTGGTTCAAGATAAGAGGCCTGCAAGCTGCGCAGCAATTGCGAGCCCAACAAAGATGTTGGTGAGCAGTTGCTCGGGGCGCGGGTGTTTCCGGCGGTGCATGATGTCCCCGATATAGGGGTCGCTCGGGAAATGAAAAGCCCCGCATTTGCGATAGGCCGCAAGCTGCTGTTTTGGAACGGAGACGGAGGCTCTGCGTTCCACCGCCAGATTAGATTTCGAGAGACATCTATGGCCACCACCCGCCCGTACTGGAAAGGTTATCTGAGGCTCTCCCTCGTCACGACCCCCATCCTCGTCTACCCGGCGGCGAGTGAGACCGAGAAAATCCACTTCCATCAGATCAACCGGAAAACCGGCCACCGTCTGCGCCAGCAGATGGTGGACGAGCGCACGGGCAAGGTGGTGGAAAAAGAAGACAAAGGTCGCGGTTACGAACTCCGCAAGGGAAAGTACGTGGAAATCGAGCCCGACGAGCTGGATGCGGTCGAGGTCGAGGCCACACACACGATCGACATCGATAAATTCGTGCCCGAAGACGAGATCGATCGCCGCTATTACGACAAGCCCTACTATATCGCGCCCGACGGCAAGACCGGCGTCGATGCCTTTGCTGTCATTCGCGACGCCATGAAGGATAAGAAGCGTGTGGCTCTAGCTCGCATCGTGATGGCGAACCGCGAGCACATCATCGCGCTCGAACCCTTCGACAAAGGCTTCCTAGGAACGACGCTCCGCTACGACTACGAAGTACGTGATGCCAAGGATTATCTCGGCGACATTCCAAGCCCCCGTATCGATCGCGAGATGGTCGAACTCGCCTCACACGTCCTCGACAGCAAGGCAGGTCACTTCGATCCCTCGAAGTTCAAGGATGAATACGAGGCCGCGCTCAAGAAACTCGTGAAGCGCAAGGCCGCCGGATACACGATTGAACCAAGCCCTGAGCCCGAGCGTCCGAGCAACGTCGTCAATCTAATGGACGCGCTCCGCGAGAGTATGGGAGCCGGTCGTAAAGGCGGTCGGCAGAACCGAACTCGTTCGCAGCCAGCATCAGCGCAGCGCGGAACGTCCCGTAAGAGACGCTCGAAACGCAAGAGAACGAACGGTCGCCGACGCAAAGCCGCCTGACCGCCAAAGCTCTAGCGGAGAGCAGCGAAGAGCTAGTTCGATGCTGGCGGAACTGCTGCTGGCCGTCAGCGTTGGTCACATGGCCGATACGGTGGAGGAAAGACATGGCTGACCGCAACCCCGTCTACACTAAGCTGAAAAGCTGGTTGCCCGGTCGTAAGGGGCAAGGCGGCGAGGGCCTGAGCCATGGATTAGGTGGAACCGCTGGATCGGGGACAGGTCCCTCGGGACCGCAAGACGAGACATCTGACATGAGAGCCCGCGACGATTTGGGTCCGACAGGGCCATCGAAACTGCCCGGAGGACCAAAAGAGAGCTACGACAAAAAGCAAAGTCCAAAGACCTCAAGGACGTGATCGATAAAAAGCGGGCCGAGACTCCAGCCGATTAGAGCAGTGACGCGGTATCACTCAGTCCATGGATTGAGGTAGGCCCGCAGTTTCGCGCGAGTGCACTGCGAGACAAGTCTCGGGACTGCTCGTAACTGCTGACTGACCCCTGTAGCATCCTCGTTAATGCCGTGGGCGAGTGGTATGCCGTGATCTCCAACCCGGCGCTCGCCGATCGTAGGTTATTGGCGCACCTACTTACGGCTGGGTTCCGGATGCTCACCTTCCTCGTCCGCTCCTGCCAGCTCGATGTTTAGGGCGCGCTTTCGTCGAGGTGGCACTGATAGGCATTCAGCATACCACTCGCCTGTAGGCGTCGGCTGCAACAAGCCGGTTGCGAGACGAGATTCGCAAACAAAAGCGAAGGCTGCTGGATCAGATCAGCAGCCAAATAACGACGCGGAGTCTACTGCTTCGGCGTGGTGGTGGTAGAGTCCTTGCTGTCTGTGGCCTTCTCGCCCGCCTTCATCGGCGGGACTGCCTTGTCCATCGCGGCAGCGGGCGGATGCTCAGCGTTTGGGTCACCGGGAGACTTCATTGTCGGCGTCGCCGAGTCCATTGCCTTGGTGGGTGCGTCCGCTCCCGGCTTCGTCGGGGGAGTCGGGTTATCCTGCGCCAGCGCGAAGGCGGACGAGAACAGCAGACAGTTGAGAGTTAGCAGGACCTTTTTCATAAGGGCGTCCTCCAGGCTTTAGTTGTTATGCGCAAGTAACTCGCGCCAGCGCGACTACGTTCCTGGAATATCCGTGTTGCGCTGCACTGGGGCGCCCATCCGGCAATATTTTCTGCGCCGCGGATACACGCCGCTCGCAACCGCGTTGTCTGACCATGGCCGGGTGAGACCCACACCGGCAATTTCAAACCCTTGGAGGCCTAAGATGAAGAAACTCGCAGCGCTCGGCGTCGCAATCGCGATGTTCTCGGCACCCGTGCTTGCCGATACGACAACGATGTCCGCATTGCCCGGCCAAAGCATGACCGTGACCAACTGGTACAATCAAAACGTCTACGACGCCGCTGATAACAAGATCGGCGAGGTGAAGGACGT
>JRHI01003083.1_pt1 | contig 10350 bp, 8 predicted proteins | sample 215371 | NCBI WGS metagenome assembly JRHI01 (sample SAMN02929681, study PRJNA255918) | sediment metagenome | biome: cave system; feature: Ice Cave; material: Sediment; isolation source: sediment from deep within a dark volcanic ice cave with no known source of... ... | reverse complement strand
CGACATCCCGATCATGCTCATCGACGAAGCCGAGACGGTCAACGACGCCGAACATGACCGCCTGATGGCCAAAGCAAAAGCCGAGGGTGTCCAGCCGACGTTCGAGGCCTAACTCGGTGTCCGGCGACACGCTCGGGTTCCTCGACGCCGTTGCCGGCCTCCCCGAGCAGCTCGCGACCGCCCACGAGCGCGCCGCGGTCATCCTCGACCGGGCCGCGCTGCCCCGCCCCGAGGCCATCGACCACATCGTCGTGCTCGGGATGGGCGGATCCGGGATCGCCGGTGACGTGCTGCGCGCCGTCGCCAGTTCGCTGCCGGTCCCCGTCATCGTGCTCAAGCAGATCCGCACCCCGTCGTTTATCGGGCCCCGCACACTGGCGTTCGCCGTCTCGTACTCGGGGAATACCGAGGAGACCAACGCCATGGCCGACGGCGCCCTCGATGCCGGCGCCCGACTGATCGCCGTCACCGCCGGCGGCGACCTCGCCGCCCTCGCCGCCGAGCGCGGCGCGATCCACGTCCCGTGCGCCGAGGGCTACGTCATGCCCCGCGCCGCCATCGGCGCGCTCGTCGCCCCGCTCTTCGTCGCGCCGTTCCGCATGGGCATCTACCCCGAAGCGCACGCGCTCCTCGTGCAGGCCCAAGCGCAGCTCAAACGGCGCTGCGAGCAGTGCCATCCCGACGCCGGCCCGACCAACCCGGCCCGAGAGCTCGCCCGGCGCATCGGGCGCACCATCCCCCTGATCTACGGCGGTGGCGCGCTCGGCGGCACCGCCGCCTACCGCTGGAAGTGCGACATCAACGAGAACGCCAAAGCACCCGCGTTCTCCGCCACGTACCCCGAGCTCGACCACAACGAGATCTGCGGATGGGGTCAGCACGGCGACGTCACCCGGCAGCTCCTGACGCTCGTCTCGCTGCGGCACGGCTTCGAGGACGGCCGCCTCACGGCCCGCATCGACCGCACCGCAGAGTTGATCGACGAGGCGTTCCTCCAAGTCCTCGACGTCCAAGCCGAAGGCTCCGGTCGCCTCGCCCAGCTGCTCGACCTCATGTACCTCGGCGACTGGGTCTCCGCGTACCTGGCACTCGACAACGACGTCGATCCCGGTCCGATCGACGCCATCACCCAACTCAAGGCGGCCCTCGCCCCGACCCCGGACTAGGCTCAGTCCTAGTCGGGCTCTTTGGCTGTCACCCGGTGATCCGGGCCGACTCCCCAGCATTCAGGCGCGCGTCGTCGCGCCCGAGCATCTCCGGAGGAGTCCCATGACCACGACCGCACCCTCGACCCGGTCCACCGACCGACCCGACTTCAAAGTCGCGGACCTGTCCCTCGCCGACTTCGGCCGCAAGGAGATCGAGCTCGCCGAGCACGAGATGCCCGGCCTGATGGCGATGCGGGAACGTCACGCCGCCAAGCAGCCCCTCGCCGGCGCCCGCATCACCGGCTCGCTCCACATGACGGTCCAGACCGCGGTGCTGATCGAGACCCTCATTGCCCTCGGCGCCGAGGTCCGCTGGGCGTCGTGCAACATCTTCTCCACCCAGGACCACGCCGCCGCCGCGATCGCGGCCCGCGGGATCCCGGTGTTCGCCTGGAAAGGCGAGACGCTCGAGGAGTACTGGTGGTGCACCGAGCAGGCGCTGCGCTGGCCCGCCGACGTGCACGGCCACGACGGTCCGAGCCTCATCCTCGACGACGGCGGCGACGCCACCCTGGTGGTCCACAAGGGCGTCGAGTTCGAGCGGGCCGGAGCCGTCCCCGCACCGACCGCCGAGGACTCCGAGGAGTGGCGCGTCGTGCTCGGCATGCTGCAACGCGTGCTCGCCGACGACGACCACGTCTGGCACCGCATGGCCGAAGGGTTGCGCGGCGTCACCGAAGAGACCACCACCGGTGTGCACCGGCTCTACCAGATGCACGAAGCCGGGACGCTGCTCTTCCCCGCGATCAACGTCAACGACTCGGTTACCAAGTCGAAGTTCGACAACCTGTACGGGTGTCGTCACTCCCTCGTCGACGGGATCTGCCGGGCCACCGACGTCATGCTCGCCGGCAAGGTCGCGGTCGTGTGCGGCTACGGCGACGTCGGGAAAGGCTGCGCCCAGTCACTGCGAGGGCAGGGAGCCCGGGTCGTCGTCACCGAGATCGACCCGATCTGCGCGCTGCAAGCCGCGATGGAGGGCTACCAGGTCCTCACCCTCGACGACATCGTCGAGACCGCCGACCTGATCGTCACCGCGACCGGGAACCGCAACATCGTGACGGCCGACGACATGGGCCGGATGAAGCACAACGCGATCGTCGGCAACATCGGCCACTTCGACAACGAGATCGACATGGCCGGGCTGAAGAAGTACAAGGGCGTCGAGCGGATCAACATCAAGCCGCAGTACGACGAGTTCCGCTTCCCGGACGGCCACAGCGTGATGGTCCTCGCCGAGGGGCGTCTGCTGAACCTCGGCTGCGCCACGGGACACCCGAGCTTCGTGATGTCGGCGTCGTTCACCAACCAGGTGATCGCGCAGCTCGAGTTGCACGCCAACACCGGCAAGTACGAGAAGAAGGTGTACATGCTGCCCAAGCACCTGGACGAGCAGGTGGCGCGGCTGCACCTCGACCACCTCGGGGTGAAGCTGACGAAGCTGTCGAAGGATCAGGCCGATTACATCGGCGTGCCGGTCGACGGCCCGTACAAGCCGGATCACTATCGGTACTAGCGCACCCAAGGTCGAATCGACGCACTTTATCAAAATGTAGGATATCGTTACATCGGCTTACCTCATTGATATAGTAAGATATGTTACGAGGTGGGCATGGATACCGGAAGTGTGACGACAAAGGGCCAGCTGGTGATTCCGGCGCGGATCCGGCGCCGGTTCGGCATCAAGGCCGGAACGCGCGTCCGCTTCCTCGAGCGCGGCGGCGAGATCGTGCTGCAGCCGGTGACGAGCGCCGCCATCCGCGGTCTCTGCGGTGTGCTCGAGAGCGACACGTCGGTCACGGCCGAACTACTGGCGGACCGCACCAGGGACCGCAAGCGGGAGGAGCGGAAGGGTGCGAAGCTCCGTACTCGATAGTTACGCAGTGCTCGCCTACCTCTTTCGAGAGCGCGGACACGAAGCCGTCATCGCGCTCCTGGAGAAGACCGCCGAATCAGGCGGGAATGCGTTCATCGCCGCACCCAACTGGGCAGAGATCCGGTATCAAGTCCAACGAAAGACCAGCAGCGCAAGATGGGACGAGATCCGCGACAAGCTTCTTGCGCTGCCGATTGAGGTCGTCGCCGCGACCCAGGAGCTCGCCGAAGTGGCCGGCGCGATCAAGGCGGACAGGAAGATGTCTCTCGCAGATTGTTTCGCCGTGGCCCTGGCCAAGGCGCACAAAGCCGAGGTCTACACCGGCGATCCTGAGTTCAAGGCCGTCGAACACGAGATCAAGGTCGTTTGGATATGAAGATCTCCAGGACTCAGACAGCACTCGGCGCCGCTCTCGCTCAACCCACGCTCAGCGCCTCCCGTGCACTCGAGGAGGTTCTCCGACGCGAGGGCTTCGAAAACAGGGTATTTGGCCGCGTCAATCAAAAAGCCTCTCTTGAAGCCAATTCGGAAAGCGACCGTGGCATCGCGGAACGGCTCGCGAACGCGTTCGATGCTTCCTTGACCGCCGCGCGCCTCGCCGTGGGTATCGCCAGCACGAAAGATCTAACTCCTCGCAAAGCTGCGCAACGATTATTCTCCCCCACGAAGGACAGGTGCGAATGGAAACCGCCGGATAAACGTGTCTCGTTTGGCGCACCGAGCATTCAGTTCTGGCTGGAGCACTCGGACGCAAAGGTCCGGTACAAGCGGTATCACACAGCAGAGGGGCTCTGCACGGTGCTTGTCCATGATTTCGGAATGGGCATCGCGCGCGACGTGATGCCGTCCACAATTCTCGATCTCAACAGCGACTCCAAACTACGGGCCTTTGAAGCAATCGGGCAATTCGGACACGGCGGCAGTAGTTCCTTGGCTTTTTGCGAATCCGCGCTCATCGTCTCGCAATCTCGATTCGCCAAATCAGACGACGATGAATTCTGTTGGACGTTGGTAGTGCCCGAGCGCGTGAAGGGGGACTCCAAGCAAGACCTTGTTCGGCACTGGTTTTGCGAGCCCGATGGCTTTCCATTTCGCGAGAAGCTGACTGAATTCCCAGCTCTCAAAGATCTGCTGCCAGGAACAGCGGTTTGGCACTTTGGGTATTCACGCGGCGGCTGGATCAAAGCAATCGCGGGACCCGAGCAGACGAATCCTTGGGGTCGGTTGGGGCGTCTCTTCTTCTCGTATCCACTTCCGTTCTCAGTGCGAGGAGAACTCGCCAGAACTGACTCGACCTCAGGCCAACGTTTGCTGAAGGGGGCCTTCTTTAGACTGATCGAAAGCGAATCCGTTGAGTACAGTTCCGGCGAACGCTCGCAATCCATCGTTCTCGGAAACACGAGGTTCGGTGAATTCCATGTTTTTTATTTCGTGCTCAAGGAGGGTTCGAGCGTACGAGACTACGTGGATCCAAATCACCCGATCATCGGCACGCTGAATGGGCAAAACCATGGCGAAATGACACGGACCCTCGTCAACAAGGCCGGGCTTCCTGAACTGTCGACGAGCATGATCATCGAAATGAGACTCGACGCACTTGATGTCGAGGCTCAGAGCAATATCATCAACAACTCACGGGAGGCCTTCAAACGGACTGAATTCACACGCGAGCTCGAAAGCAGACTCCTGGCTATGCTTGAGGAGGATGACGTCCTGAAGGACCTCGAACTCGCCAGGCAAGAGAAAAAGGCGCGCGAGGCGAGCGTTGATATGAGCAAGCGCCTCTCTGCCTTCCTATCCGCGATACTGTCTGACGCGAAGGGTCGGCCGGCCCCATCAATCGGCAGCCAAGCGCCCGGCAACCGTCACAAGGAACCCAGGCCTCGACCTTCGCCTCTTCCCGAGGTGCCGCCTGCGGATCCACCAGTAGTGATTGAATTCCTGTACTCATCACCTCTATCCGTACCCGAGGGATCGACGAAGCTTGCCAAGTTCCGAAGTGACGCGAGGGCGCCGAAGTACTCGTTCTACGGCGACAACCCTCGTCTGTTTGCCGAACTCCGCGCCGCCTCAGCGCTCCGCGATCGAATCTCCGTAAGTGGCAAGGCGGATATCAACCAGAGGGGGTACGGATCGGTTAGCGTCACGTGCGTCCAAGACGACAGCAATCCCATCCAGGAATCGATTGACGTCGGTGAGCTGCATTTGACACTCCAGTCTGCGTCTGGTCGAACGCTTCACGCTGTGTTACCAATTCGTGTTGCACCAAAGCCGCCCGAAAGTGGCCGACGCCGAGAGCCCGACGTTCACGTAGAGCTACATTTCTCGACTAGCAATCCAGCGGAGACGGACGAACTGAAACATGTTTTTGCCGAAGATCACGTGTCGCAGATGGGACCGGACCTCGAAAAGAAGGCTGAGGATCTCGGCCTACCTGGTGACTCGTCGACGTACACGGGCGATCGCAGCGACCGACATGGAGAATCCGTACTACGCGTTGAGATCAATGCCGGCAACCAGCGGTTGCGCGAGCTGATGGCTTCGTGTGCGACCGCTGAAGAAAAGGCGTTAGCCAAGGAGCGGTACTGTCAGGACGTTGTTCTTGACTGCTACCAGCACGAATTCGAGCTTGACAGCGTGCCTGAAGTGGTTACGTTCGCAGTGACGACGCATAGAGAAGAAGAGATTCGGGCGGCGGAGACGTACTTGAACCACGATAAGGCGGTGAGATTCGCGCTTGCGGAGCGGGAACGCGACAGAAAGAGTCGAGGCTAGCCGTGGAACAACATCGGATGCACGCCCTGTGTTCGTACTTCGCGATGTTTCCGCCTGAATTTGCGCGCAAGGCCATCCTTACACATACGAAGCCTGGCGATCTCGTCCTAGACCCCTTCTCAGGGAGAGGCACGACTCTCTTGGAGGCCGTATTGCTGGGACGACGCGCGATTGCGTCTGACATCAATCCTGTCGCGTTCTGTATTTCATCTGCGAAGGCTCAACCCCCAAGCCTCGGCCGAATCCTCAGGCGTATCGACAAATTGGAAATCGCGTACTACAACGCCAAGCGTGAGGGTCGCAGCGAACATACGCTACCTGAATTCTTCGACTTGGCGTTCCATCGCGATACGCTCGCTCAGATTCTGTTCATGCGAAGGAGGCTGCGCTGGAAGAGCGGAGCCATCGACCGCTTTGTTGCCGCTCTGATGCTCGGGCAACTTCACGGGGAAGCCGATCATTCACCGAATTTCTTCAGCAATCAGATGCCTCATACGATCAGTACAAAACCGGCATATTCAGTTCGGTACTGGCGAAAACGAGGGTTACGTCCACCTCGTCGGGACGTCTTTGCGATTCTGCGAGACAGAGCAGTGTTTCGTCTCGCGCAAGGTCGGCCGATCGGTGACGCCAGAGTTGTGTGCTCGGACGCACGACAACTTTCACAACGATTTCGGAAGGACACGAGAAAAGTCTCCGCTGTTATCACTTCACCTCCGTACCTCGACGTGACATCGTTCGAAGAGGATCAATGGCTTCGCCTTTGGTTACTCGGCGGTCCGCCGCGGCCAACTGCGGGGACCTGCTCCAAGGATGATCGACACCGCAGCGAGATCCGATACTGGCAGTTCCTAGCTGACTCGTGGAAAGGTATCGCGCCCCTGTTAAAGAAACGGTCGGTAATCGTGTGCAGAGTGGGATCGAGACGACACTCTCGCGAAGAGCTGGATCAGCGTGTTCGACGGTCCCTGACGGAAGTGTGGCCAAGCGTCACGCATGTGGGTAGACCCGTTATTAGCCAGCTGCGTGGCAGCCGTGCCACGCTGATGCAGGCGGAATCGACAGGTTGTCGGTTCGAAATGGACTTGGCGTACCACGTTTCGTGAACTAGCGCGCGCTCCGTTACGTCTGGCTGGCGCGACGCGAAGGGAAGACGTCTCGCGCAGCGAGCCGTTAGAGTCAGACCGTCAGGCTGATGAAAAACACCGCGGAGCGAAGCCCTTCGCGGCGGTCTGATCGAAAGTCACCCCCGTCGTACGAGTTACCAAGAGCGCCACTTGTTGTTCGGAGCGATGTTCGAACCAGTAGGACCGCCGCGGCTGCGGATGGGTCCCGAGCGTAGCGGCGTTTTTCCGGTCTGACGAAAGGCTCGCGGCGCGAGATGCCGTCCCTTCGCCACACAGCCGCTCGGCTAACGCCTTCCAGCCTTCGCTCGAGGCGAGTCCCAGAGCTTCGGCCTGGCAGGCGCGCTACACTCTGCTCACGCTCGCCTGAAAGGCTCGCGCTCCGGGCCTCGCTCGGCTAAAGCCTTCGCGCTACAGGTCCGGCTGAAGCCGGACACTACCGATGCACGACATGCTTCGCCTCTGACTCGGGTTACCCGAACGTTCAACCACCCGAGGCGCCGCTTGTTGATCTGAGCGATGTCGGAGCCAGTAGGACCGCCGCGGCTGCGGAAGGGTTCGAGCGCAGCGGCGTTTTTCCGGTCTGACGAAAAGGCTCGCGGAGCGAGATGTCGTCCCTTCGCCGGCAGAGCGCTCGGCTAAGCCTTCGGGCTACGACTCGGCGCCACGCTCGCCTGAAAGGCTCGCGCTCCATGATACGCGGCTGTATCATCGCCCCATGAAGAAGAACATCCTTCGCCACCTCATTGCGGCGACACTGATCGCGACGGCGGGCGCCGCGGTCGTCGTGCGCGCGCAGCAGGGCCCGCTCAGCGCGGCCGACAGGCAGCGCCGCATCGAAACCGAGACCGAACTGCAGTCGCTCGCCTTCGTCGAGCGCAAGGTGATGATGCCGATGCCCGACGGCGTGCGGCTCGCCACCGACATCTACCGCCCGAAGAACATCACTGGCAAGGTCCCGACCATCTGGGTGCGGACGCCGTACAACTTCAACTTCTGGGACATCCAGAACGGGGTCCCGGCCGACATGAACGCGCCGCTGACCGCCGTCAAGCGCGGCTACGCCTACGTCGTCCAGAACGAGCGCGGGCACTTCTTTTCCGAAGGCAACTACGACATCCTGGGATCGAAAACCGACGGCTACAACACGGTGGAGTGGCTGACGAAGCAGTCGTGGTCGAACGGCAAGATCGGCACGACCGGCTGCTCCTCTACCGCCGAGTATCAGATGGGCGTGGCGGCGCTCGGCCATCCCGGTTACGCCGCGATGAACGTGCAGGGCTTCGGCGCCGGCGTCGGGCGCGTCGGTCCGTACTACGAACAGGGCAACTGGTACCGGGGCGGCGCGGTGCAGATGCTGTTCATCGCCTGGCTCTACGGCGAACAGAACCAGGTGCGGCCGATGTTTCCGCCCAACACATCGCGCGAGGATCTGATCCGCGCTTCGAAAGCGTTCGACCTCGCCGAGCACGCGCCGCCGGTCGACTGGTCGAAGGCGCTGTGGCATCTGCCGGCGCAGGACATCCTCGAAGCGGTCGACGGCCCGAACGGCATCTTCGCCGATGCGATGAAGGTCGAGACGGGCGGGAGGATGATTCAGCGGACGCCGAACGACGCCGCCTGGTACCGCGGCGGCCTGTACCACGACGACATGAAGCTCGACGTCCCCGGCCTCTGGTTCATGTCGTGGTACGACGTGTCGGTCGGCCCGAACCTGGCGCTGTACAACCACGTCCGCAAGGCGGCATCACGGGCGGTCGCCGACGAGCAATGGGCGGTGATCGCGCCGGTGGGGCACTGTGCCTACACGCGCGCGACGGCCGACACGGTCGTCGGCGAGCGCAGCATGGGCGACGCGCGGCTCGATTACAACGAGATCGTCTACAGCTTCTTCGATCGCTTTCTCAAGGGCGAGAAGACGTCTCGCCTCGACGCGATGCCGAAGGTCACGTACTACACGATGGGAATGAACAAGTGGCAGACGGCGGACACCTGGCCGCCCGCGGGCGCGCAGCCGCTGACCTTCTATCTCTCGAGCGGCGGCAAGGCCAACTCGCTCGCCGGCGACGGCGCACTCTCGGCCGCGGCGCCCGACGCCGACAAGCCTGACGCCTTCACGTACGACCCGCTGAACCCCGTGCTCTCGTACGGCGGCAACGTCTGCTGCACCGGCACCGCCGTGCAGGCGGGGGCATTCGATCAGCGGCGGATGGAAGCGCGCGAGGACATCCTCGTCTATACGAGCGATCCGTTCAAGGAGGGCACCGAGGTCAGCGGACCGATGACGCCGACGCTGTATGTGTCGTCTGACGCCAGGGACACCGACGTCACCGTCAAGGTGCTGGACGTGTATCCGGATGGGCGGGCGTACAACCTGGACGAATCCATCCAGCGGATGCGGTATCGCGACGGCTACGACAAACCGCTCGCGTGGATGGAATCGGGCAAGGTCTACAAGGTGGCGCTGCAGCCGCTCACGACGAGCAACTACTTCGCCGCCGGCCACAGGCTGCGCATCGAAGTGTCGAGCAGCAATTTCCCGCGCTTCGACCGCAACCTGAACACCGGCGGCAACAACTACGACGAGGCCAACGCTGTGGTGGCGCACAACGCCGTGCACCACTCGAAGCAACACCCGTCACAGATCACGGTGACGGTGGTCAAGAAAGCCGCGGCATCCACCGCCGGTGCGGTCAGGTAGACGGGCTCCATGATCTCGCTCGGCTAGAGCCTCGCGCTACGTCGCGGGCGTCAGGTCGAGCGCTTCGACGATGCGGGTGAACGGGAGGCCGGCCGATTCGTTGACGTCGCGCACCGCGTCGGTCGTCTTCGCCTCGAACAGGCACATGCACCGCGCCTCGCCCGGCACGAACGTGCTGCGGATATAGCGGACCGGTGTGCCGCTGGTGGTGGACTTCTGCGAGCTTGCGATCGCCGCCTTCTGCGCGCCCGCGAGTTGCTCGTTCGTGATGCCCGGGAGATCCCGCTCGACCATATAAACCGCCATCATTCTTCTCCTTTGAACGTCCGCGTCCGCCGCGTGACGGACATACAATCAGCCGATTCGACGTCAAGAGTCTTTAGACGTACCCTCAAAAATTCTCAAATGTTTGAATTCGCCGGATTTCGGCTCGATCTGCGGTCCCGGCGGCTCCTGCGGGGAGACGAAGCGGTCCCGATTACGGTCAAGGCCTTCGACACGCTGGCCGCGCTGGTGGAGCACGCCGGCGCCGTGGTCGAGAAAGACCAGCTGATGCGCCGCGTCTGGCCGGACGCCGTCGTCGAAGAGGCGAACCTCAGCCAACAGATTTTCCTGCTGCGTAAGCTGCTCGGCGAGGATCCGAAGGACCACCGGTACATCCAGACC
>JRHI01003082.1_pt1 | contig 10351 bp, 7 predicted proteins | sample 215371 | NCBI WGS metagenome assembly JRHI01 (sample SAMN02929681, study PRJNA255918) | sediment metagenome | biome: cave system; feature: Ice Cave; material: Sediment; isolation source: sediment from deep within a dark volcanic ice cave with no known source of... ... | reverse complement strand
GGGGAACTGGCGTGGCGGGCCTCGCCGCCTGAGGGCGGCGGGGCGCCGGTGACCGTCGTCCCCGGCGTGCTGTTTTTCGCGTCGAGCGCAGGCACCGTGTACGCGTACGGGACCGCCGACGGCAAAGCGCTCTGGCAGTTCGACACCGCGCGCGATTTTCAGACCGTGAACGGCGTGGTCGCGAAGGGCGGGAACATCAACGCCGCGGGCCCCGTCGTCGCCGGCGGCATGCTGTTCGTGGCGTCCGGGTACTCGGAGCTGGGCAACGGCGTCCGCGGAAACGTGCTGCTCGCGTTCGGCGTGCAGTAAAGGATCGGCGAGCTTCGGGCAGGCTTCGCTCACGGGCGCCGTGGCGTCCAGAGGTCGACAGGCCAGCGCTGGTTGGCCCAGGCGAAATCGAAATCGAGATCGATGGCGGCCGTCTGGCGATAATGCGCCGCCATCAGATCGCGCGGGATGAGGCCGTCACGGCGGCTCCGTACAATCAGGTCGAAGCGCCCCGCGCTGATGTCGTCCGCCATCGCCGCGACGAACGCGTCCCATCGGGCGTACAGCAACGCAGCGGGCACCAGGCCAGGCACTGGCCGTTCCAGCGCGGTTTCCCAGAAATATTCGGACTGGCCGGTGTCGACCACCGGCCGCCCGGCGAGGGCGAGCAGCCCCGCGACCTCGGTCGAGCCCAGCACGTTCCGATGCCCCTCCACCACCTGGGACACGCGGGCGAACCCTTGTTCAGCAGCTGCGAAGCGCCCGAACGTCATCGGAAAATACTGAGCATCGAGCACGAAGGCCAGGGGCAGGATGGCAGTCACCGCGGCCCGCGGCCACGCGCTCCTTCCGATTTGGGGCCAGACTGCCAGAATCAGGGCCGGGGTCACGAGCTGGAACAAGTACGTCATGTGCGCGCCCCGGTGCCGGCCGAGCCAGTAGAAGAAGACGACCGCATTGGCCGCGCTGGCGAACGCGAAGATATTCGGCCGGGCCCGCCAACGGCCGAGCGAGCTGGCGCCGGCCATCGCCTGCAGAGCCACGAGGGACATCGCCACGGTCAGCGGGAGGCTGAACATCAACCAGTCCGATGTCTGGCGCCAGAGATGTTCCGCGTCCTCGTAGCCAGTCTGAGCGTTCCCGACCAGCGACATGTTCACGTACGCCGGATAGAACGTCGTCAGAGCGTAGAGGAGCACGCCAGCGGCAGCCACACTCGTCAGTCCATAAGCCAGGCCCCGAGGACGGGAGACGTACAGGAACACATACGCCGCCATGATGAAGGGTGGATAGGCCAGATAGATCTTGGTCGCCAGTGCCATGAGGGCCAGGCAGAGGCCGAGCAGGAACGCGCCCGGCGTCACCTTGTCGCGGAACAGCACGGAAATGCTGGCTATCGAGAGCAGGACGCCGAGGCTGTCAGGTCTGGCAAGCGGCGCGACGAAATAGAGGGACGATGCGTAGAAGAGCAGGACGCCGCAGAAGGCAAAAACAGAGTCGACCTGCTCACGCTTGAGCAGTCTGTAAAGCAGCACACATGCACACAGGATGCACAGCCCGGACACCGTTCGGTGCACCGCAAAGCCGTTTCCGAAGATCAGGGCGAAGGGCAGCGCGACCAGGTGATAGAAGATGCCGTAGACGTTCGTGCTGGCCGGTAGCTCGGCCAGGTCGTACGGGTTGCGTCCTTCGAGCAGCAGGCGCGTGATCCAGACGACTGCGCCCTCCCGCATCTCCTGCGGGGCAGGGGAGACAATCATGCGGACGTGGAGCAGGAACAACCAGCCGCCGAACAGGCTGGCCATCGGAGCAGCGGCAATCGCGATGCGTCTCGGGAGCCGCGTGACATCCATCACCGTTTCGCCGCGATGGTATACCCAATATCGGATTTCGGCCGGCGACGTGTCGCCGTGCGCCCGAGCCTGGCTGTCCCGATATAAGCTCGCCTCGTCTTGCCTGGCCCACTCGAATCCGAGATCGCGGTGCCGGTGTGAATCGGCACAGGTTCATCCAGTTGTTGGCGGTTGGCGTTCTTGTGCGCGCCGTCGCCTTGCCGCTGCCGGGCACGTTTGACGTGAACTACTGGAAGGTGTGGAGCTACGCCGCCGCGACCGGCGGCGCCGCGCGAATTTACGGAACCGACTCAGGACTCTCGCCTCACCTCCTCCGGTTCCGGGAAACCACGGCCACGGCCAACTATCCGCCGCTCGCCATTTACGAGCTTGGCGCCGTGGGCCGGGCGTATCTGCTGGCGACCGGAGGTCGTTTTCCGGATACGGCCGCTCTGACCCTCACGATCAAAGGGTCGATCGTACTCGCGGAGGCCGGGTTTGCGCTCCTGCTGTTTCTCTGCGTTCGGCCGATCGGAGCCGCAGCCGCGCGATGGGCGGCCCTGGCATTCTGGCTGAACCCGGCCATGCTCCTTGCGAGCAGCGCGCTTGGCTATCTCGACATCAGCTACACACTGCCTGCGGTCGGCGCACTGGCGGCGGCCGCTGCGGGCTGGTCCATCACCGCTGGTGCGCTCATTGGCGCTGCGGTCCTGACCAAGCCGCAAGCGCTCTTCCTCTCGCCGGCCGTGGCGCTCGCGGTCTGGAACATCGGCCATCGCCGGGGCGCTCCGCGGCGGGCGCTGTCGGCTCTCAGCGGTGCCATCGTCGTGTCGGCGATTATCATCGCGCCCGTTGTCGCCGCCGGTGGGACGGCGGGAATGCTGAAGGCGCTCGCCTCGATGGCGAGTCATGACATGCTCTCGGGAAACACGTGCAACGTCTGGTGGCTCGTCGGTTACGTCCTGCGGGCCGCGCCCGTGATGCACGCGGCGGGCGTCGCCGCGGCTCTCGTCGTTCCAGCGGACATCGTGACAATCTCGAACGCGGTCCAGATCGGCGTTCCCAGCCCGCGGGCGATCGGAACGGTGCTGACGCTGATTGTCGGTGGCTGGGCGCTGTGGACGGCTCGGCACGCGCGTGACCTGGGGCTGCTGTCAGCGCTCGGGGCGTTCCACGTGCACGCCTACACGATGCTTTCGGCACAGGTCCACGAGAATCACCTGTTCGCGGCCATTCCGCTGCTCGTGCTCGCGGCGACCACCCGGCGACGGCTTGCACCCGTGCAGATGGCCGCGAGCGCGATCTTCTTCGCGAACGTGTACTTGTTCTACGGATTCGGCGGAGGCGGTTCCGCCTTTCCGCGCACGGCAACGTGGATCGACGCCACGATCCTCGTGGCGGCGCTGAACTGCGCCGCGCTCGCATGGCACGCGGTGGCGTTCAAGCGCGAATGCGTCGGCGCAACGTCTCTCCGCGGTTCACGGCGTCCACGTTTCGAGAGCGAGCGCCAGCAGGAAGGCCGCAGGAACAGCCAAAACAGCGCAGGCGAGCGGATCGAAAATCAATTCCCAACCCTTCCGCGGCAGACCGGATAGACGGCTCGGCGTCGGAGGCCAGGGTTTGCAACAGCCTCGTCGCCTGGGGCGCCGTGCACTGTCCCGGCAAGGACACGACGATTTCGGCGACCCGACCACCTCCAGGTTGCTGCCGCGCGCGGACAAGCGTTTCCTGCAAGGGTGACCAATTCTACCGGCGCGATAGCAAGAACCCGTTGATCCAGTTTCGGATTGCGGAGTGCGAATCGCGGCTTTAGTATCAGCATAACGAAGGAGCCTGCCATGTCCTTGTCACGAGTCTGGTTGCCCGTTCTCGGCGTCGGTGCCGCTGCCTTCCTGTCGGCGCAGAACCTCGACACACGCGCCCACGCGCAGGCCTCGGCGTCGAACGCGCGTCGCGCGTCCGTGGCCAATCCGATCACCGGCGAAGGGCTGCCGAACCCGGCCCCGGCGGTGACGCGCAACTGGGGTCAGCTCCCGGCGGGCCGCAAATGGGGTACGACAGCCGGCATCGACATCGATCCGGGCGACGGCAACATCTGGGCGTACGAGCGTTGCGGGGCGGGCACGGCCGGCGGCGGTCCCGTCGACTGCGATAACACGCCGCTCGATCCCATTTTCAAGTTCGATCGGAAGACCGGCGCGGCGCTCGCCAACTTCGGCAAGGGCGTGATGGTGACGCCGCACGGCATCGCCGTGGACAAGCAAGGCAACGTGTGGATGGCCGATTTCGCGGGCAACAAGGACGGCACCAAGGGCCATCAGGTCCACAAGTTCAGCCCGAAAGGCGAGAAGCTGTTGAGCCTGGGCGTCGCGGGCAAGCCCGGCAACACCGACGGCCAGTTCAACCAGCCGAATGCCGTCGCCGTTGGGCCCGACGGCAGCATCTACGTCGCGGACGGTCACGACGCGCAGGGCATGACCACCGCGAACGCGGTCGCCGAAGGCCTCAAGCGCGGCGCGACGTCGCGCATCAGCAAGTTCTCACCCGACGGGAAGTTCATCAAATCGTGGGGCGGGATCGGCGTGCGCCATGGCGAGTTCCGCACACCGCACGCGTTGAAGTTCGACTCGAAGGGCCGTCTATGGGTCGCCGATCGCGGCAACCACCGCATCGAGATCTTCGACCAGAACGGGACGTACCTCGAGTCGCGCTATTCGTTCAGCCGCCCCAGCGGTCTTTTTATCAAGGGTGAGACGGTCTACGTGATCGACTCCGAGTCGAGTCCGTACACGCACCCGAACTGGCATGACGGCGTCCGGATCGGCCCGGTCGACCAAGACCGCGTCACCGGGTTCATCCCGCCGTTCGATCGGGATGATCGGGTGTATCAGGGTACGATGGGTGAGGGCGTCGCCGTGGACGCAGACGGCAACGTCTACGCCGCCGAAGGACCGAACTCGATCCAGCAGGCGGGCGGAGCGTTTACGAAGTATTCGGTCAGACGATAGCGTGATTCGCCGTCTAAACCCTTCGCCGTTGATCGGGACATAGTCGACGACGCGGTGCAAATTCCGCCGCTCCGACGGGTCCTGAAGGTTCGCCGGCCCGACGTCGAGGACCCGACGCGAGGGTCTTGTCACACGACGCGTAGTCGGCTACCGTGACACGGGCCATCGTCTCACTGGTCCAGGAGGATTCGCGATGCGTGTTCAATGTCTCGTCGCGATGGTCAGCGCCCTGGCCGCGACCATCGTGGTCCCCTCCGCCGCGGGCCAGTCAGGCAAGTTGACGCCTGCGCGCACGCCTGACGGCAAGCCCGACATCCAGGGCACGTTCACGTTCAGTACGATCACGCCACTGCAGCGGCCCCAGGCCCTCACCGGCAAGGACGTCCTGACGTCTGCGGAGGCGGCCGAGTTCGAGGTCAGCGAGAACAAACGCCTGAACCGCGATCTGTACGATCCGGAGATTGGTGCGCCGAGCGCCGGGTATGCGCCCAGATCGCAGGGCGGCGTGCTCTCCTATAACGATTTCTGGTATGAGCGCGGCAGCCAGCTGACCGAAGACAGGCGCACGTCGCTCATCATCGATCCCCCCGACGGTCGCATCCCGTTCACGGCGGCCACGCGCGCACGGATGGCGGAGCGGGCGGCCAAGGCCAACGCCGGGGTCTTCGACTCGTACGAGGATCTCAGCCTCGTCGACCGCTGCATGCTCGGCTTCAACTCGGGGCCCCCGATGATTTCGGGCACCTACAACAACAACCTGCAAATTGTCCAAACGCCCGGCTACGTCGTCATTTTCAACGAGATGGTCCACAACGCGCGGATCGTCCCGACCGACGGCCGCCCGCATGGCACGCTCCCCCAATGGACCGGCGACTCGCGCGGCCGCTGGGAGGGCGATACGCTCGTGGTCGAAACCCTCAACTTCAGGCGTGAGACCAGCCTTCCCGGCTCGACCGCCGACACACACGTGGTGGAACGCTTCACGCGGGTTGACCCCCAAACGATCGAGTACCAGTTCACCGTCACTGACCCGACGGCGTACACGCGACCCTGGACGGCGGTAATGCCGCTGCGGGCGATCGACGAGCTCCTGTATGAGTACGCGTGCCACGAGGGGAACTACGGCCTAACGGGCATCCTCCGGGGCGCTCGTTTCAGGGAGAGAGAGGAAGCCGCGAAGCGGTGAGACCCTCCGCCCCGCGCCGTCTGCCCTTGCAGGGTCCATCGCCAGACCGACGTCCAACACCTTCACCGTGCCGTCGTCGCGCACTTTGGTGTTCGCCGGGTTGATCGTTACCGCGTCCTCGATCTCCAGACGCGCATCCGCCGCATCGGCCAGCCGCTTCTTGCGATGGCTGAAGAAGCCATTACGGCATTAGCGCTAGTCGATACCCATCCTCGTTCGGCTGGGTGTCAGGGACGGAATTCGCAACTGGCTGTTGACGGCCGCGTGAAGGCAGCCGCTACCGATCAGGGTGACAACACGGCGGGGAGCATCCTCATGAAGACGCGAATGTCGCCGATGTGGGCGGTCGTCGAGATGAACTCGAACGCGGTCGGGCTGACCGACGTCGTGCGGCCTTCGAGCACGGCTGTCAGCGCCGCGGGCAGGATGGGACATTCGTCCAGCAATCCGAGCACGCTGATCCAGGCGGTCATGTCGAGCATCGCGAGCACGTCGGCGGCGTCGCGTGCGAGCCACGGTGTGCCGGCCTCGCGCTGCTTCACGAGCGTGCGCCGCAGCGTGAGGAGTCCGCGGCGAGTGTCGGCGTCGACACAATGAAGATCGGCCAACGTCGACATGAGCTGATCCGCCACGAACAGGCTCACGTCCTGGTACAACACCGACCAGCCCACCTCGAATGCCGTCACGAGGTCGTGATCCACGAGGAACGCGTCGGGAGGCATGGCCGGGTCGAGTTCTCGTGACGACGATGCACCCTGCGAGGTCGCGCCCGGTCCGCGCGCGGGCCAGCATTCGAGACCCAGGTTGCAGATGCACGCAGCCGCATCGGACGCCTCCTGGGGCGTGAACGGCCGCGACTGAACGGAGGATCCCGCGAGCAGCGTATTCGCGAGGAACGCAAGCTCACGACTGCGGGTGAAGTACGCGGTCTCGTCGTGGTGCAGCACGAACTCCATCAGCCGTTTCAGGAGCGGGAGTCTCGCGGCTCGAGAGTCCTCGTCTGCGGCTTCGAGCAGCGCCCGCGGCCGTTCCGGCATCATGCCAGCCTCGGCCAGCAGTTCGATGACCGCGTCCATCGATGTGGGGATGTCGTCGTCGGCGCGCGCGGACACGTCGGTCGCGTCGTGGTGCGGCGCACTTTCAGGCGCACCTGCAGACGTGCCTTCTGGTGTGGTCTCCGATTTTTCTTCGGCCGCGCGAAAGTAGGCCGTGGCGATGGGGTTGATCGCGATCGGGGCCGTCGGTGCCGACGCCGCCCACGACGCGGACATCGACGCCCAGGCCGATGCGCCTGGCGTGTGTTGCGGCTGCCGCGCCATCTGAAGGAAGGCGCGCGCGTCGGCCGGTGTCGCGTAGCCGCGCCGCGATCGCCGTCGTTCCCGTTCGACCGCGACGTCCTGGAGGTGCTGTTCCGGTGCCATCAGCAGATCATCCAGGCCGTCGATCTCGGGCCTGGAGTTGGACAGGCGGCGGCATCCCTGCATCACCGCGTGAAAGTAGTGATTGTGCTCGGTCTCGAGCGTGACGAGGAGCGCGACGATCGCATCCCACACGTCCGTGCTCGGCGCCCGCACCAGATAGCGGCCCACTTCACACTCGAGCACGTCACCGCTCGTCTCGCTGTTCATCATCTCGTTGCGATCCATCGGCTCGTCATCACTCGATGCTGTCGGTTCGAACGTGCCCGGGTCGAATACACGTAGGTAACGGCAGAGGCCGACGATCACCAGGTGCGTGTCGAGGGCGGCGACGGTGCGTGCTGCCACCGAGTCTCCGGCGTCCACCAGCACTTCGAGCCATTCGCCGAAGCGATTGGCATCGAACTGTTCGTCGCGTCCCGGCTGCGCGTGGCGCCACAGATCGAGGTCGAGCAGGGAGGTGAGCTGCGCGGGCGTGGCAGACGCGATGAGCTCGCCGCACGCATCGAGTCCGCGGTACTGAACGAGCTGATGCAGCGTCTCGGGCGCGAGGTGCGGGACGACCCGCGCAAGGAATGGCGTGTCCAGGAGACGCGCCAGCCGATGCTCCACCGAGCCGCCATCGCGGGGCGCCGTTTCGCGGTTTGTGGTTTTCGACATGGGCCGGCGATGATACCCGTCCTACGGGCCAACAAACAGTCTTGAAGAGTGGGGTGGTGTGAGGGATACTCCTAGTGGGATTGGCGTCCGTCATCCCATCCTGGTTCTCCGGGGCCTCACCTTCCGCCTTCCTCCCCTCACCTCGAGGTTCCTCAGCCTCATCCCAGATCCGCGCTCGTGCTACTACGGCGATGGTGATATTCCCTAGGAGGCAGGGATTCGAACCCGAAGAATGGCTCGACGGGAAAACGCTTCAAGTCAGCGTGCCCTGGTTGCAATTGGTTCTGAGCAAGGTGGATTATGATCCGCACGCAATGATAGAAGCCAAGCCGGCCGGCAAGAGCGTCAACAGCCCGGCTCAGGTCCTGTTCGCGAGCCTGATCGGCACGACGATCGAGTTCTTCGACTTCTATATCTACGCCACCGCGGCCGTGCTCGTCTTTCCGCAGCTGTTTTTTCCGAAGTCCGATCCGGCGTCGGCCAGGCTTGCCTCCCTCGCGACGTTCGCGATTGCGTTCGTGGCGCGGCCGATCGGCTCCGCATTGTTCGGCCACTTCGGCGACCGCGTCGGCCGCAAGACCACCCTGGTCGCCGCGCTTCTGACGATGGGCGTGTCCACGGTCGCGATTGGCGCGCTGCCGGCCTACAACACGATCGGCATTGCGGCGCCGCTGCTCCTCTCGCTCTGCCGCTTCGGCCAGGGTCTCGGGCTGGGCGGCGAATGGGGCGGCGCGGTGCTGCTGGCCGTCGAGAACGCGCCGCCGGGCAAACGCGCGTGGTATGGCATGTTTCCGCAGCTTGGCGCGCCGATTGGATTTCTCTTTTCCGGCGGCATCTTTCTGCTCCTGTCCGAAACGCTCACCGACGCGCAGTTTTTCGCCTTCGGCTGGCGGCTGCCGTTTCTCGCGAGCGCCGCGCTGGTGGGCGTCGGCCTCTACGTGCGGCTGACGATCACCGAGACCCCCGTGTTTCGTGAAGCGCTCCAGCGTCGCGAGCGCGTGGACGTGCCGATGGTGACGGTCATCAGGGACCACGCCGGGACGCTCTTCCTCGGCGTGCTCGTGTCGCTCACGGCGTTCGTGATCTTCTACTTGATGACCGTGTTTGCGCTGTCGTGGGGCACCACCGCTCTCGGCTACACGCGCGAGAAATTTCTCGTGATGCAGCTGTTCGCCATCCTGTTTTTCGCGCTGTTCACGCCGATTTCAGCGCTCCTCGCCGAACGAGGCCGCCGCCGCATGCTGATGTGGGTCAACGTCGCGATCTTCGGGTTCGGCCTGGTGATGGCGCCGCTGTTCAGCGCCGGCACCGGCGGCGCGGTGGCGATGATGGTCCTCGGGATGTCGCTGGTCGGCCTGGTGTACGGACCGCTCGGCACCGTGCTGTCCGAGCTCTTTCCCACAGCGGTGCGCTATTCCGGCAGCTCGCTGACGTTCAATCTCGCCGGCATTTTCGGCGCCTCGCTGGCGCCCTACGCGGCCACGTTTCTCGCCAAGACCTACGGGCTGCAGTACGTCGGCTATTACCTCTGCGCGGCCGCGGTGCTCTCGCTCGCCGGGCTGCTCGCCACGCGCGAAACCAAAGACGACGTGCTCTGACCATGCGCATCGCCATCGTCGGCGGACCGGGCATCGGGAAGAGTACGCTCCTGCGGCAGCTCGGCGATCTCTACCACCACGGATCCTACGGTGAAGGCGAGGAAGGCGTGTGGGATCCGCGCGTGCTCGAGGACATCGACGCCGGCCGCAATCCGGTCGGTGTCACCGCGTACTTCGGCCGGCTCTACGACGCGAACTACCGGAACGCGGCCGAGAACGACCGGCCCGACAAGGTCATTTTTTTCGAAGGCGCGCGCATCACGCTCGAAGCGCACATCGCGGAGTACCCGGCCGAGCACCACGCGGAGCTCCGGAAGGTGCTGGCCATCGGCGACGCGTGGAACCCGGATCGGGTGATTGTCCTCACGTCGAATACCGACACGGTCGAGAAGCACATCCGGCAGCGGCACCGCCCGCACGAGAGCGCCGAGAACATGGTGCGGCGCTTCACGCTGATCGACGGCGAGTTCCGCCGCCTGGCGCCGCTGTACCCCAACACCGTCGTCATCAACCGCGACAACATGGAGTTCCACCAGCGCGCCGGCCTCAACGCCATCATCGAGGCCGCCGGGATCCCCATGTTCCGCGAGATCCGGTACGAGACGATGGACCGCTTTGGCGGGGTATGACGTGCGGCGGGCGCACCCGCGACGAAGGGGTG
>JRHI01003081.1_pt1 | contig 10355 bp, 5 predicted proteins | sample 215371 | NCBI WGS metagenome assembly JRHI01 (sample SAMN02929681, study PRJNA255918) | sediment metagenome | biome: cave system; feature: Ice Cave; material: Sediment; isolation source: sediment from deep within a dark volcanic ice cave with no known source of... ... | reverse complement strand
CTGCCGCGATGCAAGATCCGTACAGCTGAATCCCGCACGGTCATTTAGAGTCGTCACAATAGGAAAGCAAGGGAAAATAGTCAGAAATCTTTTTTTCTCTCTAAATTGCTTGCCCCCCCTATCCTCCCCATTCAAACCCAATGCAGTTCATCGCCCACCCGAGCGGCGGGCGCGATCGAAGACACCCTGAACACCTCCGAGGGCAAGGAGAGGACTATGAAGAGGGGCCGAGGGCAAATGCGTCAGCCGCCCGTATCGTGGGACTTTTCTTACTTCAAATCGGTCCTCAGAAGTTCATTGATGTGCCGCTTCAGTTCGGCCCGGCGGTCATGGTTCTGGCACCCCGCACGGACCAGCTGGACGAACTTATGCCCGAAGTCTCTGACGCGCTCGCAGCGCCGGATTCCGTCCTCGCTCTGCAACAGCGCCTCGTTCGCCGCCCTCAGCTGCGCCGTCAGTGACGCCAACTCGTCCGACTCGGGCAGCGCCCGTTCCCGCACCGCTTCCAGCTCCGCCAGTTCCCGCCGCACCGTTCGCAGCCTGTCCGGATCGGCAATGCGTTCGGCCTCGATCCGGAGCAAGACAATCTTGTCGATCAGCTCCCCCGGAGCAATCTCGACCAGGATCGGCCCCGCCCGCCGGGGCAACGCCGCCAGGCGGTCCAACTCCACGGCCATGCGTCCGAACACCTCCTCCCAGTCGCCCCAGCGACTTTGCCGGAAGAGGCGCATGGTGGGATACCAGGGAGTGTCGTCGCGTCCCATCATCCAGACCCAGTGTGGCGAGTAGGCCAGCGCTAGCCACACTGGCACGCCGAGCGCCCCTGCCAGGTGGGCGATGGCGGTGTCCGGCGTGATGACCAGGTCCAGGTTCTTCATCACCGCCGCCGTGTCCATGAACGGGCCGGACGCCTCGTCGAGCCTCGGCCCCAGGTCCACCACCGGGAAGTGGATGTCCCGCAACTGCTCGGATCCGTATCCTTTTTGCAGGCTGAACAGCCGCACGCCGGGCGTCCGCGCCAGCGGCGCCAACCGCGCCAGCGGAAAGGAGCGCTGGCGGTCGCTCTTGTAGTTCGGGTTGCCCTGCCAGACGACTCCCACCTTGAAGCGCTGGAAGTCGGGGGCCAATTCCCGCCCCCAGTGCTCGACCAGGGCGGAGTCGGCGGAGAGATATGGGACGTCCGCCGGCGCGTTCTCCGGCGTCGTGCCGAAGACGCCCGGCAGGCTCAGCAGCGGGGCGTGGACGTCGAAGGCCGGTGGCCGCTCGCCCTGCCCGACCAGCTGATCGATGCCGGGGCAGGTCGCCAGCAGGCGCAGCAACGCCTTCGCACAGGTCAGGACCACAGTGCCGCCGCGCTGCTTGACCAGCTGCGCGTAGCGGACGAACAGCAGCGTGTCGCCCGCGCCTTGTTCGGCGTGCAGCAAGATGGTCCGCCCTGCCAGCGGCGAGCCGTCCCACTGCGGCTGTTTGTGCGGCAGCCCGCCGAATTCTTCGCAGCGCCAGCGCCATTCATATTCCTTCCACCCCCGGCCCCAGTCGCCCATGAGGAGCAGCGCGATGGCGCGGCCCAGGTGGATGTCGGGGAGGTCCGGATTGCGCCGCAGGACGTCGTCAAAGGCGGCCAGGGCCTCATCGAGTTTGCCCTGGAGGAGGAACGCAGCCGCGATGTTGGCGCAGGCCTCGGCGTAATCCGGCTTGAGGCGCAGCGCCTCGCGGTAGCAAGCCTCGGCCTCGGCGAGCTTCCCCTGCTCGGCGAGGGCGGCGCCCAGGTGATGGTGGGCCTCGGCGTATTCGGGCTTGAGGCGCAGGGCCTCGCGGTAGCAGGCCTCGGCCTCGGCGAACTTCCGCCGGGCGACCATGAGGACGCCCAGGTTGTTGTGCGCGTCCACGTAAGCCGGCCGCAGGCGGAGGGCCTCGCGGTGGTGCGCCTCGGCCTCGTCCAGCCGCCCCATGCGGGTCAGCACGCTGCCCAGGTTCGTGTGGGCCTCCGGGTGATCCGGCTTAAGGCGCAGCGCCTCGCGGTACTCGGCCTCGGCCTCCTCCAGGCGGCCGCGCCCCAGCAAGGCGACGCCGAGGTTGCTGTGCGCTTCCACGTAGTCGGGCCTGAGGCGCACGGCCTCGCGGTACTCGGCCTCGGCCTCGGCCCACTTGCCCTGCCGGCGCAGGGCCGCGGCCAGGTTGTTGTGCGCCTCGGCGTAGCCGGGGCGCAGGCCCAGCACGTGCCGGAGGGCGGCGGCGGCCTCGTCCACCTTGTCGTCGTTGAGCAGGGCGTTGCCCAGGTTGTTCCACGCCTCCACGAAGTCTGGCCGGAGGCGCAGCGCCTCGCGGTAACTGGCCACCGCTTCCGCGGGCAGACCCGCCGCCCGCTGCACGATGCCCAGAAAACACCAAAGGTCGGCATTGCCGGGGTCGTCGCGCAACGCCTCACGGTACAGCCGGGCTGCCTCGGCGGAGTTGCCCGACTGAAACGCGCCCCACGCCTGCACTGCCGCCTTGGGCGTCATGGTCGTCCCCCGGCTCAATCGATGGTAGATAGTGCTTGGTGAAGGAGGGCCATTGCCGCTTGTCTTCTCCAGCCCCCAACCACCATTCACACCACTATATCAAGCGGGAGAAGGCTTGCACGGACCAAAAAAGGGGACCCGGCAGATAATTGCCGCTACCGACCGACACAGTTGACTGGGCCGGAATTCGCGCACTCCGGAAAAGGTGCCAGGAACTTTTATCGCCATTAGGTAGCTATAAAGGCTTCTGACTCCTTTTTTCTTCATTTCTTCCCGCTAAACCTCGGGTTCGATAAGACGGCCGTCGCCCGGGCCGGGCGCATTTTCCGGAACCACCTCGCCCCAATCCGCCTCGAATTCGTGGCGGCACCGGCGGCACTGAATCTTGCGGCCCAGGTGCTTCTGCGGCAGCTGGATGGCGTGGCCGCAGCCTGGACAACTCAGGCGGAAGATGCGGGTCCCCTGCTCCAGACCGCTCCAGGCCGCCGGGGACACGTCCTCCAGAACGAGGTCCTCAGGTTGAAGGGTAGTGAGCAGGGTGCGCGTCAGAGGCGTGATGCCGGCCAGGCGGTTGGCTAGCCGGCGGACCGAGCGCTCGAAGACGTTGCGCGCCAGCCGGCCGTTGCCGAAGCCCTCGTCGCGGCGGTCCAGCAGATACTGGAAACCCAGGAGCAGCTTCGCCCGCGTCTGGGCCGGCAACTGGTAGTGGTCCCGCAGGCACATGGTTTCGAAGATCCGCCCCAGTTCGGCCGCGGTGTAATCCGGAAAAACGAACGTGCGGCTGAACCGTGACGCCAGGCCCGGGTTCGTCCCCAGCAGACCTGTCATCGGCATGGGATAGCCGGCCAGAACAACCACTAGCCGAGCGCGGTTGTCCTCCATGCGTTTCAACAGCGTCTGTAAAGCTTCCGTGCCGTAGGGATCGTCGCCGCTCTCGGCCACCAGGCTGTAGGCCTCGTCGATGAAGAGTACCCCGTCGAGGGCCTCGTCGATGCGTTTGTTGGTCTTGGGTCCGGTCTGGCCGGCGTACTCGGCGACCAGGCCCGACCGGTCCGTCTCGACCAGGTGCCCCCGGACCAGGATGCCCATGGCGCCCAGGATCCGGCCGACCAACCGGGCCACCGTGGTCTTGCCGGTGCCGGGGTTGCCGGTGAACACCGCATGCAGGGTGATGGGCGTGGCGGGCAGGTCGAACTTCGCGCGCTCCTTCTGGATCTTCAGAAAGTTTACCAGCTCGAGGACATCGCGCTTGATGGCATCCAGGCCGATGAGGGCGGCCAGCTCGTCGAGGACCTCGGCAAGTTGCTCCGCGCTTGTCCGGGTCTGGATGCGCACGGCCTGGGCTGACTGAGACAGCGTCTGCGGCGTGATCTCGAAATCCGCCTGCTGTCGCACCGGGGACCGGCGGGCCGGCGTCGTGGCTGAGACGGGCGGCATACTGGCCAGCGGCACGGGCTGGCTGGCCCGCTGCACTTCCGTGATGATCCAGCGCATCTGCTGGAGCGCGCGCCGATCCACGTGCCGGTTTGCCTCGACGACGAGGAGCGCCAGCCGCTCCACCAGCGCGGCCACCTCGGCAGCCCGCGGCCGAAATGACGACAGCCGCTCAAAAGGCCACAACAGGCTGTCCCAGCGCAGGTGCGTCGTTTCCGCGTAGTGCGTGAGGACTTCCTTGAGCTGCTCCTTGTTGAGGCGCTTGCCCCAGGCGTGGTCGAACAGCTCCTGGGCCAGCTCCAGCTCGGCCGAGCTCACCCGATGATCAGCCTGGGCGATCTCCACGAAGACCTTGAGGACCAGGCCGCGCTGCAGATTGAGCATCCGCTCCAAGAAGGATTCGGCGGAATCCTGGATCAGCTCCGGGTGCCGCTCGGCATAATCCAGGGCACAGCTGCGGTACAGTTCCTCGCAGTCGCACAGCACCGCGCGGAAATTCTGGATAGACGGGGTGCTTTCAGGTTCGGCAAGTTCGGCCATGGCGTGCCTCTGCGTGCAAGGCGAGCAATCTCCAATAGCCCGTGGGAAAACCGGTCGGAAATAAACGACACTTCCATCTCGCCATAACCATGGTAATCGAAAGGGTGTGTTGCGCCGCCACCAAATCGCGCGCAGCCGCGGAGAATGGGCTTGCGGAGCTTCGCCGCCGACTGCGAGACGGCTATCGGTCGCCGGTTGGCCGACAACCAAAGCCTATCACTTACAGATAACCTTCCCCTTTAATGTACCTGAAACGTCATCCTGTGGATGCGAGCCGTTCGACGAGGCCAGTCAAGGTAGCGCGCATGTCCGACTCTTCTTCCAGCTCACAGCGCTCTTTGAGGGCCCCGACAAACGCCGCGCCCGCAGCGCCAAGCGAATCGACCAGTTCCAGCGCTGCCCTGCGGACCCGCGGCGCTGGGTCGCCCAGCGCATCAACGACCACAGCACCCGCCTTGGCGTCGCTTCCATCCGTGGACAGCAAGCAGCTGGCGGCAATCAGGCGCACCCGTACGTTGGCGTCCTCGACCAGGCGCTGCATGACCTCGCCGACCACGGTGGCGGGAGCCAGCTTGAGCGCCATCGCCGCATTCATGCGCACGGGGTCGCTGCCATCGCTCGTACACTCGACCAGCAGCGGGATGGCGTCGGCAGGTGGGGCTTCCAGCCGCGCCAGGGCGTGAGCAGCGTTCGCCCGCACCTGCACTTCCGGGTCGCGGAGGGCCTCGACCAGAGCAGGGATTGCGTCTTCGGGGATAGTCGCCACTTTCATCCAACCTGCCGAGGCCACCATGCGAATATCGCCGCTGGTATCCTTGAGTCCCGCGGTGAAGGCCTCCCCGGCTTCGGGAGGTTGAATCATGGCCAGCGCCCGCATGGCCTGTTCGCGCACACCCACTTCCCCGGTCTGGGAAACGCGGAGCAGGGCCCCGCCCGCAGCGACTGCCGCTTGACCCAGTGTGCCCAGGGCCAGGGCAGCGTTGACCTGAACCCAGGCGCTGTCATCTTCAAGTAACCGCCGACACAAGCCATCGATGACCGCAGGAGTGGCGCCGGCCAGTTTCGGCAAGACCCTGGTCGCCTCAACCTTCACCTGGTCGTTCGCATCCTCCAGCAAGGGCGCCAGGCTATTCAGCACCGCTTCGCTCGGCTCGCCCCACTGTCCGATGGACGCCACGGCAGCAGCCCGCACCGCAGGGTCGGCATCTTGCAATCCCGCCAGAACTACCTCGGATGTGACCGGTGTGGGGTGGCCAATCGCGCCCAGGGCACGAATGGCCTGGCTGCGGACCCCGCCGTCCTCCTCCCGCGCCGCTTTTTCGAGAGCACGCCGCATACCCGCGGTATCCGCACCCATCTTACCGAGCGCCTCGGCAGCGTTGGCGCGCACCTGAGGGTTGAGATGGCCCAGGGAATGGACCAGCGCGGAAATGGCTCCGTCCGCGGACTCTCCCATCTGCCCCAGGGCTTCTGCCGCCAGGGCACTGACCCAGTTATCTTGATCCCTCAGCGCCCGCACCAGACTGGGAACGGCGGCCGCCGCCGCGGATTCGCCGATCTTGCCCAGTGCCTCCACGGCCTTGGCCCGCACCCGGTCGTTGCCGTCTTCCATGGCCGAAACCAGAGCCGGAGCGGCTTCCTCGGCCGCCGGGCCAATGGTCCCCAGCGCCTCCGCCGTCTGGGCGCGGACGACATCATCCCGGCTGCCCAGCCCTTCGACCAGGGAAGCTGTTGCGCGCTCATCCAATGGCCCAACTTGGGCGATGGCTTCGGCCGCCGCCTCCCGGACGGATTCCTCCCGGTCTTGCAAGAGGGGCACGAGGGCAGGTACGGCGGGAGCGGCTGCTTTTTTCAGCGTCCCCAGGGCTCGCGCCGCCGCCGTCTTGACCGGAGCACTCGCTTCTTGCAGCAATTCAACCAGCGCGGCGACCCTGATTCCTTCATCCCCTCCTATCTTGCCCAGGGCCTCGGCCGCCTGACAGCGCACTGTTTCGTCCGGATCCTTTAGCAGGCCGATCAGCCCGGGCGCCGTCTCCGCGGCGGCTGGTCCGATCCGGCCCAGGGCAACAGCGGCCTGGGTCCGCACCGCCGTCGATTCATCGGCAAGTGCAATATTCAGCGTCGTCACGGCCACTTCGATCGGGTCGGCAGTCGGCGGCGGCGGCTCCCTACGCTTTCGCCACCCGACCAGCCCCCCGAGGTCCTGAACGCGCGACTCAAGGATAAGTCCCCTCAGCCGCCGCCGATGAGCCGGTTGGGTTCCCACGCCTGCCATGATTCCCAGCGCCTCCACCAGGCTCTGCCGTACGGTAGGGCTTGGGTCCTGGCCGAGGGTGGCGAGCAAGGGCGCCGTCTCCAGGGCGTGCATTTGGCCGAGCGCGCCCGCGACGAAGGCTCGCACGTGTTCGTGGGAGTCGTGCAGGTGACGTACCAGCGTTGGGATGGTCGAGGGACCGATCGTCGCCAGGATCACCGGCAGCTGGTCGCGTTGCTCCTTAGTCAAGGTCGGGACCGCGCGCAGCGACGCAAGCAGCGGCACAATGGCCAGGCGGCCGTACTGAGGCAACGCGTTGCGCGCCCGCTCGTGGATCGGCTCGTGTGGACTCCAAAAATCTGCGATCGTCTCCATCAGCAGTTTCCCCTGGCGGAGGGAGGCAAAGATCTGTTGTAACAGGACGAGGGTAATGAACGCCTTGAACGCGGCCATCAGCGCGGAGGCCGGCCATTGGGCCTGTTGCACCTGCGCGGAGCGCAGGAAGTGGTGCGATTGAGCCAAATTGAGCACGTCCACGATACCGAGCAGGTGGATGAGTGCATTCGCCAGGAAATCGACATATTTGGGAGCCCCCTGATCGTCCGCTACACTGTACCAGTCCTTGCCAATGGTCTCAAAGAGTCCCATGTTGAGCAGAGCAAACCCGCCGATCAGGCCGACCGTGGCGGCAATCAGCAGCGGAACGCGAACCTGGTGGCCGTACCGCGCCAGATGCACCGCAAGGTCCTGACCTTTGAGGGGGTTGTGGACCGCCTTGTAGCCGCGCTCGACCTCGTATCGCTCCAGGTCGATGAACATGTAGGCCAGACAGGTGGTTGCTCCCATGAACAGGGGAGCCAGGCCACACAGGACTGTCAGGGTCGGCAACAATCCGACGGCCAACCTGCCCACAACCAGGAAGCCCAGGACGACGGCCAGAAACAATGGCCACGAAGCCCAGGAGAGCAGACGTTCCCACACCACGAAGCCTTGCCGGATGGCTCCTCTCACGAGCAGGCTGAGGGTCTGCAAGACCCAACGGATCACGCCGAGGTATGCGAGCAAACTCCCCGCAAGAGCCACGACGGCGAGTGAACACAGGACCAGATACGACGAGTGGACCTGATCCAAGTCGATGAGCCAGGAAGGCATTCTCATGGCCGAGGTTCCTTACAGCCGCTTGTATACGTCCATTCAGGGGCAGCCTCTTGTCGAGCCAAATCGGCAGGAGAGAATTCATCTGCACCAGCGGCGCTCCCGAAGCAGACGAGCCATGCGATATTATAGGTGAACCGACAGCATTCCATCGACCCTCCTGCCGCCTCTTGTGAAAACACCGCACCACTCCCGTGACTGCGCTGAGTTCAAGGGTAACTTTGGGTGAAAGACAAATATTCCTTGACGATGCAAGCGCAGTCTCGGCAAGAAGATCCGGAGGCGAGCGCCCCGGCTCGGCGGGCACGGACAGTTATTCGCAAACGATCTCGGGAAGGCGGGGCCCAAGCGACTGGCTCAACTCCACCGCGCGGGGGGCTTCTGCTTCCACAGCCAGATGATCCAGTCCACGTTCTTCGGTTCACCCCCGAAGTCCTTGAGTCGCGTCATGCACTGGCCGCGGTGGTGCTGCGTGTGCATCGCTACTTGCACCAGCGCCTCGGCGACGGTGAGCACGCAGGGCGGATCCGGAAACCAGGGTATCCGCACCGTGCGTGCCAGGGTCGCTGGCTCCAGGGTAGCTGCGAACTCACGCAGGCCGGCGTGGCTGGTTTCGGCGCGTGCCTTCAAGTCCTCGAAAGAAGAAGGCGGTCCACCCGGGGGGCCTCCAGGCGGCGCCCCGAGCAGCACCGACAAGAACCCCTGCTGAACCCCGAGGATGTGGTCCACGCGCCGGCGGAGCTCCTCGTGGTCGCGCGCTGGCGATTTGCCCCAGGCGTGGAAGAACACGGCATTGGCCCATTCGGCGTGGGCCATGAGATCACGCAGAAAAACAAGCATGGGTATGTCCACTTGAAAACGATATCAGTCAACCAATGGCATGATAATATGGTGAAACCCCACCGAGGGGAAGAAGAAAACGCTCCAACAGCGGGTGACGCACCCGGCCGGCGGACTCCTGGATTCCTGGGGCCATAAGCTGCCCCGAGGCCACACGCGCTGCCAGAGGATCGTGGATCCTCGACTGCTAAATCACCGTGCATGATTCGGCAGCACACAAGCCCGACGCGCCAGCGAAGGACGCTGCTTCCCTCGCTGGCGCTTCAGGCTTGCGTGCTACACCTTCACCCACGGTCATGTAGAGATTCTCAGACAGGACCGCACCACGGTGCGAAAGGGAGTGATCCCATCGTGCAATAGATTGCGGCCGGATAGAGGGCGAAAAAGGCCCAGATGAACTTGTTCAGGCCCATGGCAAACGTGGTTCCCAGGTGGAACAGGACGCCGCAAGCAAAATAGCCCAGGCAGATTTCGCGCGGGGCAACGAGGACCACCGGGAAAGAAACCTCCCAGGCGATGGTGGCCCACGCCAGGGACCACGCTAACAACCTGTGCCGGACCAGCCAGGCCCCGAACGCCGGGAAGCCGAACAGTCGCGGCGACAGAAGTGCGGGCATGGCGTAGCCATCTCGCCAGGAGGGGGACCGCAGCTTGTGGAAACCTGCAGCAAAGTAGGCGATGCACAATTGCAGCGTCAGAAAGTACAAACAATAAGCCGCGACGACCGCCGTGTCGGAAAAGAGAGTCAGTGCGATGGCGCTGTAGGTTATCAAGGTCAACTGGGCGTCTCCACCTTTCGTCAGGGGTATCATCAGGCAAATGAGAAAGGTGAGGACCAATAACCCGACGACGTAGTATTTCCAGTACAGGCCCACGCCGGGGTCGAAGAGCAGCAATACCCCCAGCACCAGACGGCCGGCCGCCACGGCCGGCAGGCCGGCGTGCCAGCTCCCGGCTCCCCAGCGCACGGCCTTTTCCTCAGGCGGCTCCGGACGACCTCTCTCGGCCGCCCGGCGCGGCCGCAGGCTGTGCGAGAAGAGTTCCAGGCAACCCAGGCACACGCCGACGGCCGACAGACGCGCGACGAGGTGAAGAACACTCTCGGGGCACGTGGGAATCATGACACCTCAGCCGGCTCTTCTTCTCCGGTAACGAGAAACGCGGCCACGCTGTCAGGGGCCAGGGGACAGCTGCGGCGTATCATGAATTGCATCGTTTCCGGCCGCTCGCCGGCGCGGAGCGCAATCAGAGAATGAAGAAACTCAAAGGCGCCTTGTCGCAGTCCCTCGACTCTTCGGTCCTTCTCGTCAAGCTCGACGAGTGCCTGGCACAGTCGAAACAGGAGAATCTGTTCGTCGAAGCCGGGATTCCAGACGGCATGGTGCAACGCGCGCGTGTAACTCGCCTGCAGCGGCTGCCAGGGGGAGAACTCCCCGTCGGCATGCTTGGTCCGGAAGGCAAGGTCGTAATTGTAATGGATCGGGGTCGGGGCGAAGAGCGGCCAGCTTGGGGCGAGGGTGGAAACAATGCCGGGAAAGACGTGCCGGCATTGCCACATCCCACACATCGTAATGATGATCCACAGCAGGTAGGCACCACCCACCAGCGCCTCGGCCGTAGTGCCCGGG
>JRHI01003080.1_pt1 | contig 10360 bp, 11 predicted proteins | sample 215371 | NCBI WGS metagenome assembly JRHI01 (sample SAMN02929681, study PRJNA255918) | sediment metagenome | biome: cave system; feature: Ice Cave; material: Sediment; isolation source: sediment from deep within a dark volcanic ice cave with no known source of... ... | reverse complement strand
CACCGGGGCGCAGGCCCTGGTCGAGGGGCAGCGGCGGGTGCGCATCGAGTCGCTCGAGACCGACGGCGAGCGCTGGACCGGCACCGTGGTCAGCGTCGAGGACACGATCGCGGAGGGCAGCGAGATCGACGCCCTCGCCGGCTCGGTGAAGTCGCTGTTCGGCGAGTACGTGGTCGCCGGCGCGGCGGTGGCGCCGGAGGTGGCGGTGGCGGTGTCGCGCGCCACCGAGCCGGTGCGCATCGCCGACGTCTGCAGCGCCGCGCCCGACATCGCCGCCGCCGACAAGGTGGCGCTGCTCCAGGAGACGGACGTGGCCGCGCGGCTGCGCCTGCTCGTGCCCCTGCTCGCCCGGCAGGTGGAGGTCGCCCAGCTGCGCAGCAAGATCAACGAGGACGTGCAGAAGACCATCAACAAGGGTCAGCGCGAGCACATCCTCCGCGAGCAGCTTCGGGCGATCAGGCGCGAGCTCGCCGAGCTCGAGGGCACGGTCGACGACGAGGACGATCTGGCCACCCGTGTCGAGAACGCGGGGATGCCCGACGCGGTGCGCGCCCGGACCCTCAAGGAGGTGTCGCGCCTGGAGCAGATCCCCCAGGCCTCGCCCGAGCTGGGCATGGTGCGCACCTACGTCGACTGGCTGCTCGACCTCCCCTGGGCCGACCCTCCTGCCGAGGAGATCGACATCGAGCGCGCCAAGCAGATCCTCGACGAGGACCACTACGGCCTGCCCAAGGTGAAGGACCGCCTGCTGGAGTGGCTGGCGGTGCGCCAGCGCACCCTCGGCCGGCAGCGCCTGCGCGAGGCCGAGAGGGCCGCCGCGCCGGAGGGCGACGCGCCGTTGCCGCCGCCCGCCTCGGACGCGCCCAGCACCCCCACCCCCGCGGTCGAGGAGCCGCGCCCGCGACGCGCCCTGCAGACCCCGATCCTCTGCCTGGTGGGGCCCCCCGGGGTGGGGAAGACCTCGCTGGGCCGGAGCATCGCCCGGGCCATGAACCGCCGCTTCGTGCGCATGTCGCTGGGCGGCATCCGCGACGAGGCGGAGATCCGCGGCCACCGCCGCACCTACATCGGCGCGCTGCCCGGCCGGATCATCCAGTCGATGAAGCAGGCGGGCACCCGCAACCCGGTGATCATGCTCGACGAGATCGACAAGGTCGGCGCCGACTTCCGCGGCGACCCCTCGGCGGCGCTGCTCGAGGTGCTCGACCCGGAGCAGAACCGCGAGTTCTCCGATCACTACCTGGAGGTCCCCTACGACCTCTCCCAGGTGCTCTTCATCACCACCGCGAACGTCGCCGAGACCATCGGCCCCGCGCTCCGCGACCGGATGGAGCTGATCCGCATCACCGGCTACACCGAGGCGGAGAAGCTGGGCATCGCCGAGCGTCACCTGGTGCCCCGTCAGATGGATCAGCACGGCCTCGACAGCACCGAGATGGAGATCACCGGCGACGCCCTGCTGGGGATGATCCGCGGCTACACCCACGAGGCCGGGGTGCGCCAGCTCGACCGCACCATCGCCCAGGTGTGCCGCAAGGTGCCCCGCAAGCTGGTCGAGTCGGGCAGCACCGACGCCGTGGTCGTCCAGCCCGGCGACCTCGAGGAGTACCTCGGGCCGCAGCGGTTCGACTTCGGCGAGGCCGAGGAGGAGGACCAGGTGGGCGCCGTCACCGGGGTGGTGGTCAGCGAGGTCGGCGGCGACATCGTCACCGTCGAGGCGCTCGCCATCGAGGGCAAGAACGAGCTGCTGCTCACCGGCCAGCTCGGCAACGTGATGGAGGAGTCGGCGCGCGCCGCGCTGAGCTGGTCGCGGGTGAACGCCCACCGCTACGGCGCCCGCAAGGGCTTCTTCGACAACCACGGCCTCCACATCCACGTGCCCGCGGGCGGGATCCCCAAGGACGGCCCCTCCGCCGGGGTCACCATGGTCACCGCCATGGTGAGCGCCGCCAGCGGACGGAAGGTCGACCGCCGCGTCGCCATGACCGGCGAGGTGACCCTGCGCGGCCGGGTGCTCCCCATCGGCGGGGTCAAGGACAAGCTGCTCGCCGCCCACCGCGCCGGGATCAAGGTCTTCCTCCTGCCCCGCCGCAACGAGCGCGATCTCCGCGAGGTCGACCGCGAGATCCTCGACCGCATCGAGGTGGTCCCGGTGGACAACGTCGACCAGGTGCTCGCCCGAGCACTGCTCCCCGGCGGCGAGCGCCGTCACGGCGGCGACCGCCGCGCCGGGTTCGTGATCGCGGGTGAGGGCGCCGCCCCCGTGACCCCCGGTGTGGCGGTCGAGCTCCGGGGTTGACAGCGGGACCCGACCCGGTGACCCTGCAGCGATCGGGTCGTGGGGCAGGGGGAGGAACGAGGGAGGTGGCGATGGGACGGGTCCGACGTGCGAGCGCGCTGATCGCGCTGTCGCTGCTCCTGGTGGCCACCGGCGGCCGGGTTCCGGCGGCCGCCGCCGGAGGGCTCGCCTACGCGGCCCTCGGCGACTCCTACGTCGCCGGCAACGGATCGGGGAGCGAGGACGGGACCGGCTGCCGCCGCTCCGCCAACAGCTACGCCCCGGTCTTCGCGCGCTCCAGCGGCGGCCGGTTCACGCTCACCGACTTCGCCGCCTGCTCCGGCGCCACCATCGGCAACGTCGAGCAGTCCCAGCTCGCCGGGCTGGCGCCGGAGCAGCTGGTGAGCCTCACCATCGGCGGCAACGACGCCCGCTTCGGCGAGATCGTCGCCCACTGCCTCGTCCCGGGCGCGGGCTGCCGCACCGACTACCCCGACGAGGACCAGCGGATCGACTCCCTCGCCGGCCCGCTGCACCGCCTCTACGGCGAGGTGGTCGCCGCGGCCCCCGGCGCCCAGCTGCTGGTGGTCACCTATCCGCAGATCGTCCGCTCCGGGGGCACCTGCGAGTCGACCTGGACGCTCACCCCCGAGGACGTCGACTGGTTCCGCGCCGAGTGGACGCGGATGAACGCGGTGATCCGCCGGGCCGCCGAGGGCGTGCCCCGCACCCAGGTCGTCGACGTCGAGAACGCCTTCGCCGGCCACGAGCTGTGCACCGCCCAGGAGTGGGCCTTCGGCGGCCGCTGGCGCGACCCCTACAGCAGCTTCCACCCCAACGCGCTCGGCCACGCCTCGGTCGCCTCCTTCCTCCGCGCCGCGACGGGCTGAGGGGGGCCGCCGGGTAGACTGGGTTCCATGCCGGAAGCCCTTCGCGACCTGGTCCAGCTGTCGATCGTCGTCGACCCCACCTACGACCAGAACTGCTACGTGCTGCGGCGCCGCGACACCGACGCGGTGCTGGTCCTCGACCCCGGCCTGCAGCACCCCCGGACCCTCGAGCTGCTGGAGCGGGACGGGCTGCGCTGCGAGCGCATCCTGCTCACCCACGGCCACCCCGACCACGTCAACGGGGTGCCCGCGGTGAAGGCGGCGCACCGCTGCGAGGCCGCGATCCACGCCGAGGACCGGCCGCTCCTGGAGTGGGCGTCACGGCTTCCCGGCATCCCCGCCGACCTGCCGCCGGTGGTCTGCGAGACCGACCTGGTCCCGGGCGAGACTTTGCGCTGGCATGACCTCGACGTCCGCGTGCTCCACACCCCGGGGCACACCCGCGGCTCGGTCTGCTTCCTGGTCGGCCCCGACCTGATCGCCGGCGACACTCTCTTCCAGCGCAGCGTGGGCCGCACCGACCTCCCCGGCGGCGACTGGGACACGCTGATGTTCTCGATCGAGAACACCATTTACGCGCTGCCCCCGGAGACCCGCGTCTATCCGGGCCACGGCCCCAGCACCACGGTGCGCGAGGAGATGCGCCACAACCCCTTCGTGGTGCACCCCCGCTACCGCTGAGCGGCGACTCCGCGGGGCGCGCCCAGCCGTCCCAGGAGGTCGTTGAGGACCGCGGCGGTGGCCCCCCAGATCACCTGCCCGTGGGCCTCGTAGAAGTGCACCACCGCGTCCTGCTCCATCCCGGGGATGCGGCGGCTGGTGAGCGGCGCCTCGAGCAGCTCGGCGATGGGGATGCGGAACCAGGTCGCCACCTCGTAGCCGTCGGCCACCGGGGTGAGCGGGCGGCGCTGCAGGCCGACCACCGGGCAGAGGCTGCGCACCGAGCCGCGGGTGCGCACCGTCGCCAGCAGCCCCAGGGGCTCGACCGCGTCGACAGGGACCGCCAGCTCCTCCTGCGCCTCGCGCAGCGCCGCGCCGACCACCCCGGAGTCGCCGGGGTCGATGCCACCGCCGGGGAACGCGATCTGCCCGCGGTGGGTGCGCACCCGCCGGGTCCGGCGGATGAAGAGCAGCGGCAGCGCCGCGTCGGCGGGATCGACCAGCAGCAGCACCGCTGCGGTGACCTCGGGGGGGAGTGCCGCGCCCGGCGCCGGAACCGGGTCGACGGCGCCGCGCAGGCGGTCCAGCAGCATCCGGGTCAGCGTACCCGGTGCGGCGTGTGAGTCAGATGACCTGCGGCTGCTGGAGGGCGAGCTCGAGCCGGCTCATGGCGTCGTCGTGGCGGAGCGCGTCGGCGAGCAGGCAGGTGTAGTCGCGGAGGCGGCGGTAGCGCGCGGCGGCGGTGTCCTCGGCGAGGTCGACCTGCGCCTGGAGCTCCTCGGGCCCGGGATGATCGACGACGGTGGGACCGCCCTGCACCGGGTTCACTTCCCTTTCCATTGCCGCATACTCCTCCGGCGACCGGTCGTCCCGCGCTGCCTGCGGGTCTCGCCCTCGCCGTGAGTCCATCGTCCTCGTGTGCTCTTAAGCGGTGGTGACGAGTCCACTGAACCCCGGTCCCGGAGGGTGACAGCCGATGGTGAGTGCGACACGACACCGTGACGCTGCCGTCACGGTGGGCGCATTCTGGCCGAACACGTCACCCTGTCGCTCGTGAGCCGCGCCGATCGGGGGGCGCCCGACGCCCTCCCCGCCAACCGCACCTGCCGCCTCTGCGGCGCCGCGACGCGCTTCTCCCACACCACGTACGTGCGCGCCGGCGAGAGCGTGGCGCTGTACGTCTGCACCTCGTGCGGCACGACGTTCCGCGGCGGCCTCCGTGGCGGCGACCGGCCGCCGCCGCCCGGCCGCGACGCCCGCTCCGGCGGCCGCGCCGGCCGGCGCCCCCCGGTCGACGAGGGACCGCCCGCCAACCCCGTCCTCGACGAGGACACAGCGCGGCTGCTCCGCGAGGCCCTGGGAGGTCAGCAATAGCGCCTCAGCCGGTGCGGGCCACGCCGGCGTCGCCGGTGTGACGCTCGAACCAGGCGGCGATTCGCGGGTTGAGCTCGTCGCGGTCGACGTCCACGCTCATGGCGTGGCCGCTGCGGGGATAGCGACCCACCTCGACCTCGCGGCTGCAGACCAGCCCGCGGGCGATGTCGTCGGCGTTCCTCGGGTCCACGGTGCGGTCGCGCCCGCCCTGCAGCACCAGCACCGGCTGGCGCACCATCGCCAGCTCGCCGCGCACGGTGCGCAGCAGCCGGGTGAGCTCGTGGATGGAGCGGGTGGAGCGGCGCCCGTAGGAGTGCAGCTCCTCGACCGCCTCGGGCAGGAACAGGTCGATGTCGTTCGGGTCGGGGGTGTGCCAGCGCTGCACGTACTTGGCGGCGAAGATGACCCGCAGCCGCCAGTCGCTGAGCCAGATCGGCGCCGCCAGGGTGGCCACCGCGGCGATCCGGGTGTCGTGGGCGGCGAGGTGCAGCGCCAGGCTGCCGCCCATCGACTGCCCCGCCACCACCACCTCGTCGCACTCGGCGGCGACCCGGTCGACGGCGCCGGCGGCGGAGCGGGCCCAGTCCTGCCAGCGGGTGCGCGCGAAGTCCTCCGGGGTGGTGCCGTGGCCGGTGAGCAACGGTCCGTCGACGCGCCAGCCCTGGGCGGCGAGGTGCTCGCCGAGGCGGCGCAGCTCCGGCGGGGTGCCGGCGAAGCCGTGGAGGAGCACCGCGCCGCGGCGCCCCGAGCCCAGCCGCCAGGGCCGGATCGCCTCGGGATCGAAGGGGAGGGACGAGCGTGCCGGCATCTGGGCGGAGTATGCATTCGGCGGGCGCTCCCCGGTGCGACTCCGGTCCTCGCTCGTCGCGGACCTGCTACCGTCCGGCGGCGATGACCGAGGCCGACACGCTCCTGCGCGAGGCGCTCGAGCGGCTCGTCCGCGGAGAGCATCTGGACGTCGAGACGGCGCGCTCGGTGATGGACCGGATGATGCAGGGCAGCGCCACGCCGGCGCAGATCGGCGCCATCCTCGCGGCGCTGCGCATCCGCGGCGAGACCGTCGAGGAGCTCACCGGCATGGTGATGTCGATGCGCGACCACGCGCTGCGCGTCGAGCTGGCGGTCGAGGCGGTCGACACCTGCGGCACCGGCGGCGACGGCAGCGGCACGTTCAACATCTCGACGGCGGCGGCGTTCGTGGTCGCCGGCGCTGGCTGCCCGGTCGCGAAGCACGGCGGCCGGGCCGCGTCCAGCCGATGCGGCAGCGCCGACGTCCTCGAGGAGCTGGGGGTGACCATCGCCCTCAGCCCCGACGGGGTGCGCGCCTGCGTCGAAGAGGTCGGCATCGGCTTCCTGTTCGCACCCGCCTTCCACCCCGCGATGCGCCACGTCGGCCCGCTCCGGCGCGAGCTGGGCATCCGCACCGCCTTCAACGTGCTCGGTCCCCTCGCCAACCCGGCGCGCGTGCCCTACCAGTCGCTCGGCGTCGGCGACCACGGTCTGGCGGGCCGAATGGCCGGCGTGCTCCGCAGCCTCGGCCACCGCCACGCGCTCGTCTTCGCCGGCCCCGGCGGCATCGACGAGCTCGGGCTGAGCGGTGTCGCCCGGTGCATCGAGGTGAGCCCCGCCGGGTTGCGCGAGTTCGAGATCGACCCCGCCGCCCTGGGGCTGCGCCCGGCCCCGGTGGAGGCGCTGCGCGGCGGCGACGCCCAGCACAACGCGGCGCGGCTGCGCGCCGTGCTCGACGGCGAGAGCGGGCCGATGCGCGACGTGGTGCTGCTCAACGCCGCCGCCGCGCTCTGGGCCGCGGAGCGCGTCGCCGACCTCGGCGAGGGCCTGGAGCGGGCCCGCGGGTCGATCGACCGAGGCGCCGCGCGCGGCGCGCTCGACGGTCTGGTGGCGGCCTCGGTGGCGGCGGCGGAGCGGGACGCCCGGCCCCGCCCCCGGCCCGCCGCGGCCCCCCGCCCGGCGGCGGGCGGATGACCACCCCGCCCCTGCCCCGCCGGCTCCAGGGGCTGCTCGCCGTCCTGCCCGAGGCGGAGAGCGTCGCCGACGTCGCCGCCGGCCACGGCCGCCTCGCCGTCCACCTCGCCGCCCGCTCCCACCGCGTGATCGCCACCGAGAACACCGACGGCCCCTACGCCGAGCTCTGCCGCAACCTCGAGCGCTGGGAGGCCGAGGGCCGGGTGGAGGCGCGGCGCGGCAACGGCCTCGAGCCGCTCGGCGCCGGCGAGGTCGAGGGCGTGGTCATCGCCGGCCTGGGCGCCCGCAGGCTCACCCAGATCGCCGCGCAGGCGCCGGGGCGGGGGCTGCGGTGGGTGGCGCTGCAGTGCGTCCAGCATCCCGACGAGCTCGCTGAATGGGTGCGCGCCGCGGGCTGGCGGGTGGCGGTCGAGACCGTCTGCGAGCAGCGCGGCCGCGCCTACGCGACCTGGGTGCTCGAGGTGTGAGCACCGCCGCGATGCTCGAGCTCCAGCAGATCGACGACCGGATCGCCGGGCGCCGCACCGCGGCCCGCGAGGTCGAGGCGCGGATCGCCGGCTCTCCCGAGCTCGAGGCGGCGCGGCGGCGCGCCGCCGGCCGGGCGGCGGAGCGCGGCGAGATCGAGGACCGGCTCGCCGCCGCGGCGCGCGAGAGCGCCGCCCTGCGCGCCCGCGTGAAGGTCATCGACCGCCAGCTCTACGGCGGCTCGGTGCGCAACCCCCAGGACCTGCTCACCCTCCAGCGCGAGCTCGCCGAGGTGCGCGAGCGGATGGCCGAGGCCGACGACGCCGAGCTGCAGCTGATGGAGGAGGCGGAGGCGGCGGACGCGGCCGCGATCGCCGCCGCGGCGACGGTCGGCGCCATCGAGCAGGATCGCAGCGCCGCCGACGCCGGCGAGCGCGCCCGGCTCGAGGCGCTGCGCGCGGAGATCGCCGAGCTGGAGAGGGACCGTGCCGCCCTCGCCGGTGCGCTGCCGCCCGCCGAGCTCGCGCTCTACACCCGGCTGGCGACCCGGCTGCATCCCGCGGTCACCCCGCTCCAGGGCGACTCCTGCGGCGGCTGCCACCTGCCCCTGGGGGTGCGCGAGGTCCGCGCCGCCCGGATGGGCAGCGAGCTGGTGCAGTGCTCCAACTGCGACCGGGTGGTGGTGAGGTGACGGTGGAGGTCACGCAGCTGCGGCTGGACGTGGCCGCTCCGGTCCGCACCGTGGTGGCCTACACCGACGGCGCCTGCTCGGGGAATCCCGGGGCCGGCGCCTGGGCCTACCGCCTCGAGTGGCCGGACGGCACCGTCGAGGAGGGGGCCGAGGCCGAGGCGATGACCACCAACAACCGCGAGGAGCTGAAGGCGGTGCGCGAGGCGCTGCGTGCGGTGCGCCGGCGCATCGGCGACGACCCCTCGTGGCGGGTGGTGGTCCGCACCGACAGCCTCGGGGTGATCAACTGGCTGGACAAGCGCCTGACCAAGCGCTGGAAGCGCAACAAGAACCTCGACCTGTTCCCCGCCATCGACCCGCTGGTCGACGGCCGCGTCGAGTTCGAGCACGTCCGCGGGCACAGCGGCGATCCCGGCAACGACCGCGTCGACCGGCTCGCGGTCGGCGCCTACGAGCGGCTGCTCGGCCGCTGAGCCGGGGTCAGTAGTAGAGGGCGAGGCCGATGGTCTCGCCGCGCAGCAGGAACGTGCCGCCGGTCACGAGGCGGGCGATGACCAGGGTCTGCGGCTGGAACCGGTAGACCACCACCACGTCGAGGCCGTCGCCGTTGGGACCCTGCTGGCCCTGGGCGCAGAACGGATTGCACGGCTGCGGGCGCAGCTGCCAGCCGCTGTACGAGCCCGGCGCGCAGCTGTAGAGGTCGGCGCTGGTGTTGCTGAGGGTGCAGCTGCGCACCGCGAAGCACGCGATCTGGCCGGGTTGCCAGGAGTTGGGCCCGGTGCAGCCGTTGGGGTCACCGCAGGGCGTCGCCGGGCCGCTGCAGTCCGCATAGCTCTGCGTGGCACCTCCCGAGGGCGGTCCCTCTCGTCCCCACACCGCCACGGTGTTGGCGACCGCGGTGTTGGGCTCGGAGCGGACGGCGTCGCCGATGTCGATGGTGTCCGCCTTGATGCCGGCGCGCATCCCCCCCCGCGCCGCACCGGTGATCTCGTCGCTGAGGTAGTAGCCGCGGGCCAGGTCGGTGGCGCCGAGGGCGAGCAGGAGCAGGATCGGCAGGGTGATCGCGAGCTCGACGAACGACTGGCCGCGCTCGTGGCGGCGGCGGGCTCTCATTCCTCGAGCAGCACCGAGCCGGCGCTCTGCTGCCCGCCCGCGGGGGCGCCGATGTTGTTGAAGGTGTAGGTCGCAGTCGCGTAGTCGCCGCAGCGGTCGCCGTCGGTCATGAACATCTGGATGTGCACCGAGGCGCCGGTGGGGACCGGGAAGGTGTAGCGGATGGTGGCGATGTTGGTCTGCGAGCGTGCGCTGCTGATGTCGCGCTCGTGTCCCCAGGTCCACTGGCCGCTGATCTCCATCGTGGAGTGGTTGGCGTAGGTCATCGTCCAGTCGTCCCAGATGTGGGTGGCGGGGTCGAGCGCGGTGGTGTAGGTGCCGTTGCCGCCCACCACGGAGCCGCTCCGCGCCGCCGAGTAGTTGGGATAGGCGGGGGTGTTGTCACCGGGATTGTTGGCCGCGGGCGGCAGGCTGGTGTTGGCGGCGGGCGCCGAGCTCCAGATGCCCTGCGAGAAGAACACCGGGCTGCCGCCGTTCACCTTGATGTAGACGTCGTAGGCGTCGAGCGCCCACTCGTCGGTGTAGCTGAGGGTGAAGGTCTCGAGCCCGTTGCCGCTACCGGTGACGCTGGGGCTGGGGGTGCCGATGATCTGCGACTCGTTCTGGCCGGAGGTGGTCACCTGGGGGATGCTCGACGAGCCGTAGCCGTTGCTGAAGTCGATGCCGATGCCGCTGCCGCCGCCGAAGAAGGTGAGGTTGTAGGCGAGCACCTGGCCGATGAGCGCGCCCGGTGACCCGGTGCTGCCGCCGCTCAGGGTGGGGTCGATCTCCACCCCACCGCCGGTGACCGCGGGGTTCTGGTAGACGATGCCGGTGAAGGCGCTGGGCGCGGCGGTGGCCCCGCCACTGCCGCCGTCGTCGTCCTTGTTGGTGTTGGGGCCTCCCGGCATGGATGTGGGTCGGGAT
>JRHI01003079.1_pt1 | contig 10361 bp, 9 predicted proteins | sample 215371 | NCBI WGS metagenome assembly JRHI01 (sample SAMN02929681, study PRJNA255918) | sediment metagenome | biome: cave system; feature: Ice Cave; material: Sediment; isolation source: sediment from deep within a dark volcanic ice cave with no known source of... ... | reverse complement strand
GGCCAGCGGCTCGGAGGCGGCGAACAGCAGCGCCTCGAGAACCCGCAACTGGTCGCGGCAATCGGCGGAGGGCAGCCGGCCGACGTTGGGCGGCAGCCCACGCCAGCCCTCGTGCGCCAGCACCTCGCTCGCATCCGACGCGGGCTCGGCCCTTGCAGCGTCCTCGCGGGCTTCCTCCAGCTCGTCCCTGTGCGGGACCACGGTGAGCTTCGGCGGAACCATTTCTGTCCCCTTCTTCTTCTGCACGCGCTGGTGTGATGATCGAGAAGTCCGCATCATCGCTCTCGGCCAGGTGGTGGAGCGGGCTTCTCGATCTGAATCACACCAGCTTCATTAGCTTTGCTAGTGTCCTTCAGATCGCGAAATTCGTTCCAAGCACGCCGCAGATGTAGACGAATTTCGCGATCAGGACACTAGCTCCGACGCTCACCTCAACCGATACGCTGCCACGCGGCCCCGTCCCCGCGCTTGCGCACATAGATGGGCGCGAAGGGCTCCGCCTGCGAGATCTCGACCAGCCCCTCGCGCGCCATTTCCAGCGTCGCTCCGAACGAGCTGGCGACGGCCGTGCGGGCGATGTCGGGGCTGCCCAGATATTGCTCGAGATACTTCGACAGGGCCATCCACTCTCCCGTCCATTGGCCGATCAGCGCCTCGAGGCGTTCCCGCGCATCCTTGATGGACCACACCGTGCGCCGGGGAACGACGTGCACGCGCTTGGTGGTGCGCCGGCGCTGCTCGGCGTAGGCTTTGAGCAGGTCGTAGATGATGGCGGTATACTGCCGCACGCGGATGGTGCGCATGCCCTCCGGCATGCCGCGCGCAAAAATGTCGCGTCCGAGCCGCTTGCGGGTCATCAGGCCGGCAGCGGCGTTGCGCATGGCTTCCAGCCGCTTGAGCCGGAACGCCAGCCGGGCGGCCAGCTCCTCTCCGGTCGGCTGGTCGGCGGCGGCTTCGCGCGGCAGCAGCAGCCTCGACTTCAGATAGGCAAGCCAGGCCGCCATCACCAGGTAGTCGGCTGCAAGCTCCAGGCGCAGCTTGTGCGCATGGGCAATGAACAGCAGATACTGATCGGCCAGCGCCAGCACGGAAATCTTGGCGAGGTCCACCTTTTGCGTGCGCGCCAGCGCCAGCAGCACGTCGAGCGGACCCTCGAAGCCGTCGAGACTCACCACCAGCGCATCCTGCGTCCCAATGGCGTCCTCAGCAGCCTCCCAGGCCTCGAAATCGGGCTGGGAAGTCTGTGACGTTTCAGGCGCTTGTGGCGTCTCGGGTGTGGCGGCGCCGGCATCAGCCATGCTGGTTTCGATCTCCCTGGTCGGTGGAAAACCTGTGAATCATTAGAGTGAGATTACACTGATTCAGGCAGTCAGGTGCAGTACCTCGGCGAGGCAGGCCTCCGCCTCGGCGACCTCCAAGGGCTGCTGTTGCCGGAATACGGCACGGGCGCGCCCGAAGCGCCCTAACGCGCGCCCCGCAAGCGGCGGTGCGACTGCGGCTACGCTCTCGGTTTCCTCCAGGCCGCCGTTGCACGCCAGCACCACGTCGGAGCCGGCGGCGAACACGGCGGCAGCCCGCTCGGCAACATTACCCGCAAGCGCCTTCATGGCGAGATCGTCGCTCATCAGCAGGCCGTCGAAGCCGATGCTGCCGCGGATGACGTCCTCGGTCACGCGCCTGGAAATGCTGGCCGGCGCGTCCGCATCGTAGGCGGTGAAGACGACGTGCGCCGTCATGGCCGCGGGCAGTGTGGCGAGCCGACGGAACGGCACGAAATCGGAGGCTTCCAGGTCCTCCCGCGTCGCCCTGACGACGGGCAAGTCGAAGTGGCTGTCGGCCATGGCGCGGCCGTGCCCCGGGATATGCTTGATGACGGGCAGCACGCCCCCGGCAATCAGGCCTTCCGCCACCGCCGCGCCCAACGCAGCCACATCCTCGGCTCGGTCCGCGTAGGCCCGATCGCCGATGACGCCGTGACTGCCGGGGGCTGGCACGTCCAGCAGGGGAGCGCAGTTGGTGTTGATGCCGACGGCGCGCAGGTCTGCCGCCGTCAGCCGGGCCGCCGCGCGCGCCGCCCGCGCCGCCCGCTGCAGATCGCCCCCATAGCCCGCGGCATAGGCGGCAGCCGCGGGGAGCACCCGCCAATGGGGCGGTTTGAGCCGCTGCACGCGTCCGCCCTCCTGATCGATGAGGACGAGGATTTCTTCGCCCACCGCGGCGCTTGCGGCGTCGGTCAGGCGGCGCAGCTGGTCCGGGTCGACGGCGTTGCGCGCAAACAGGATCACGCCGCACGGACGCGCCTCGCGCAACACGGCGGCCTCGCGAGCCGAAAGCTCGGGACCTGCAAGGCCGGTGATGAACGCGGAGAGCATGCCAAGATCACTCTTGCGGCTCGGCGAGCCATCGGGGCTGGGGCAATTGCGGCTCAGGGCCGCGACACCGCACGTGCCGATCGCGGCGAAATCGGCGCTACTTCACGTCGAATTTCGGACGACGCATTGCACGCGCGGCAAGCCGACGAACTCAAAGGATCGCCTCAGTACGACGTCACCCAGCAGTCGGCGTGACCGGCGGTCTTGAGCTGAGCGCACAGGTCCTTGGCCGCCTCACGCGAGCCCGGCGGGCCGACGACCAGGCGATACCGTACGCCCTTCTCGCCGAGGTTCGCCTCCTGCACGTCGGGTGTGCGGTTCGCAAGCACGCTACCGTACTTCTCCTGCATGTTGGCGAAGATAGTCAGGGCATCTATGCGCGACTTCTGCGAGGACAACACAGCCACGAACCCTGCGCCCGACGACGACGTCGCAGCCGAGGCCTCCTTGGTCTTCGGCACGGGGCTCTTGGCCGGCGCCGCCTTGGCCACGACAGGCGCCTTCTTGGCTGGAGCGGCAGATTCCGCCGCTGCCGGCGCGGGCATGTTGGAAGCGGATGCGACCCTGACCGGTGGCTGCTGGACCGCCTTGACCGGCGGCCCCGGTGGCGGAAGCTGCACGCGGGCCGCCGAGGGGGGTGCCTGTGGCGGGAGCTGGGCGCGGGCCGGCGGCGGTCCCATGTTCTCCACCGTCATGCCGGGCACGACGATCAGACCTGGAGGCGCGGAGGGCGCGGCCGCCGGCGCCGGCTGCGGACCGCCAGGCGAGATCGGGATGAGCCTCACCTTGCGCGGCGCGTTGGGATCGTCGATGACGCGCTCCTCCGGCGCCGCCGATGCGTTGCCGGGCGCTGCCGGAGCACCCTCGTCGCCCAGCCGGTTCAGGAGCTTCTTGTCCGTGTGCGCGAATCCCTTGCCGTCGGCAACCTCGGGCTTGGACTTGGTCGGCCCCTGCGTGTCCTTGATCACCGCGACCGGGCCGGTGCGCGAGGGGAAGAAGGTCTTGTAGGCGTAGGCCATGCCACCGCCCAGGCCGATCGCGCCGACCAGCGCCGCGACGATCATCAAACCGCGACGTCCGCGACGCGGCTCGTCCTCTTCGTCGGCCATGGCCTCGTCGAACTCGGCGTCGGTCTCGCCGTAGCCCTGCGGGGCGCCGAACTGGGCTGGATCCTGCGGGGATTGGAAATGGCCGGGGTCAGGCTGCGCATATCCCTGGCCCGGTGTCGACATGTAGTTGCCGAGATCGTAGCCGCGTGGATCGGCCTGCTGTCCCCAGGGCGGTCCAGCGGACCCATGCTGGCCCTGCTGCGCATAGCCGTAGTTGGGATCCTGGTCCGCCACGGGTTGCGGTGGATAGCGATTGAAGGGCAGTTGCTGCCCCGAGCTCTGGGGAGGAAACGGCAACGGCTGCGGCGCGTGCTCCGCATAGCCCTGCGCGGCATCCGGTTGCGGGAAATGGAATCCCTGTGCCGGCTGCTGGCCGTAGTCCTGCTGCGGCGGCCATTGCGGCGGCGGCTGCGTAATGGGCTGCGAATTGGGCTGCATCCTGAGGAGATCATCCGCCGCGGTTCGACGCGGCTGCGGCTTCATCCCCAGTTGCCCCGTCGGACCGCTCCGAGACATGGCCGAAATCCCCTGTCTTTTCCCCGTTCACGCGCTTCGAATCGTGACTTTATCGCATCTCGTCAGGAGCGTGTACGCCAATAATGGCCAAACCCGCGGCCAAAACCTGTGCATTGGCCCGGATTAGCGCGAGGCGTGCGGCAGTTAGCATCCCATCATGGGCCTGGATAAAGCGCAAATGTGGCGATTCATTGCCCTTCGTCCATTGCGTGTGAAAAGCTGCAGCCAAATCATAGAGATAGAACGCCAGGCGATGCGGCTCGTGGGCGCGTGCTGCCCCCTCGGCAACGTTGGGGAAGGCCGCGAGCTTCTTGATGAGGTCGATCTCGCCAGCATCCTGCAGCAAGGACAGATCGGCGTTGGCCACCTCCGGCGCCTCGGCGGTCAAATTGGGAAAGGTGTCCCGCACGTTGCGGAACACGGATCGCGCCCGGGCATGCGCGTATTGCACATAGAAGACCGGATTGTCCTTCGTCTGCTCCAGCACTTTGGCGAGGTCGAAGTCGAGCGGCGCGTCGTTCTTGCGGTAGAGCATCATGAAGCGCACGGGGTCGCGGCCGACCTCGTCGACCACCTCGCGCAGCGTCACGAAGGTGCCGGCGCGCTTCGACATGCGCACCGGCTCGCCGGCGCGGAACAGGCGCACGAGCTGGCACACCTTGATGTCGAGATCGGCCTTGCCGTCCGACAGCGCCGCCACCGTCGCCTTGACGCGCGCCAGATAGCCGGCGTGGTCGGCGCCGAACACGTTGATCAGATGGCGGAAGCCCCGGCTCAGCTTGTTGTGGTGGTAGGCCATGTCGGCGGCGAAATAGGTGTAGCTGCCATCGGATTTCAGCAGCGCGCGGTCGACGTCGTCGCCGAACGCGGTCGATTTGAACAGCGTTTGCTCGCGGTCCTCCCAGTCGGCGTCGTCGTGGCCCTTGGGCTTCTCCAGCCGACCCTGAAAGACGAGACCCTTGCGGCGCAACTCCTCGATCGTCTCGGCCACCTCGTCCCTGCCCTTCGTCAGCGAGCGCTCGGAGAAGAACACATCGTGGCGAATGTTGAGGGCGGCGAGGTCGTGCTTGATCATCGCCAGCATCGCCGCCACCGTCGCCTCGCGCACCAGCGGCAGCCAGCGCTCTTCGGGGAAGTTGAGCAGCGAAGGCCCATGCTCCTGCGCCAGGGCCTGGCCGACGGGCACGAGATAGTCGCCGGGATAGAGACCGGTGGGGATCTCGCCGATCGCCTCGCCCAGCGCCTCGCGGTAGCGCAGGTAGGCGGAGCGGGCCAGCGCATCGACCTGCGCGCCGGCGTCGTTGACGTAGTATTCGCGCGTCACGTCGTAGCCGACGAAGGCCAGCAGGTTGGCCAGTGCATCGCCGAACACCGCGCCGCGGGTGTGGCCGACGTGCATGGGGCCGGTAGGGTTGGAAGAGACGAATTCGACGTCGACCTTCTCGCCACGGCCGATCTGCGCTCGTCCGTAAGCGGGACCCGCCTTCAGGATGGCGGCGACGATGCCCTGCCAGAAGGCCGGCCGGAAGCCGAGGTTGAGAAAGCCCGGCCCTGCCACCTCGACTTTCTCGATGTCGGAATCGGCCGCGAGCTTGTTCGCCAGCAGCTGGGCGATGTCGCGCGGCTTCATCTTGGCCGCCTTCGCCAGCACCAGCGCCGCGTTGGAGGCGAGATCGCCATGCGCCGCGTCGCGCGGCGGGGACACCTCGACGTGGGCGAAGTCGAGTCGAGCCGGCAGCGCACCGTCGGCCTGCAAGGCTTTCAGCGCGTCGAGAATGCGGTTGTGCACGAGCGCGTAGACGTTCATCGGCGCGACCTGTGGGCCCAAGCTGTTGCAGCGTGCGCGGGAGCTATCGCAAGTCCGGGGTAGCGTCAAACAGGCGACGGTGCTCCTTGAGTGCGTAGCGGTCCGTCATGCCGGCGACGAAGTCAGCCACCACCTCGGCGCGGGCCCCCTGCCCATCGCGCTCGGCGCTCGCGCGCCAGGACTCCGGCATCTCGCCGGGGTCATGCATGTACCGCTCGAACAGGTCGCGCACGATGGTCTCCGCGGCGGCCATGACGACCATTACGCGCGCGTGGCGGTAGACGTTGGCGAAGAGATAGTCCTTGAGGCCCTGCGCCTCGGCGCGCCGCTGGGCCGAATGGCCGACCACAGGCGCGGATGCAGCGCGCACGCCCGCCAGGCTTTGGTCGGCGAGACCCGCCAGGCGCTCGCGCGATTCGCACACGGCGTCCTCGATCATGGCCGAGATCATGCGCCGGTTGACCTCGTAGACGGCGCGCTGCGTCTCGAGCCCGGCGCGCGGCAACTCGGCCACGAAACCTCCCGCCAGCGGCACGTCGACCAGGTCGTCGAGCCGAATGAGGCCGGCCCGCAGGCCGTCGTCGAGATCGTGGCTGTTGTAGGCGATGTCGTCGGCGATCGCCGCTGCCTGCGCTTCCGCCGGCGCAAACCCGTCGAGATAGAGCTGGTCGGTGAGGCCGGCCGCCTCGATTTCCGTGCGCAGCACCGTCTCGTGCCGGCCTTGCCCGGTGAGAGGCCCGTTGTGCTTGGCCAGCCCCTCCAGCGTCTCATAGGTGAGGTTGAGCCCATCGAAGCCCGCGTACTTGCGCTCGAGCCGCGTCACCACTTTGAGGCTCTGCGCATTGTGGTCGAAGCCCCCGAACGCCGCCATGGCTGCCGCCAGCGCTCGCTCGCCGGCATGCCCGAAGGGCGGGTGGCCCAGGTCGTGCGCCAGGGCCAGCCCCTCCGCCAGGTCCTCGTCGAGGCCCAGCATGCGAGCGATGGCGCGGGCGATCTGCGCCACTTCCAGGCTGTGGGTGAGGCGCGTGCGATAATGGTCGCCCTCGTGGAACACGAAAACCTGCGTCTTGTAGGTGAGGCGCCGGAAGGCGGTGGCGTGCACGATGCGGTCCCGGTCGCGCTGGAAGGGAGTGCGCATGGGGCAGGCGGGCTCGGGGTGGACGCGGCCGGCGCTCGCCTCTGCCCGGGTTGCGTAGGCCGCCACGGGCCGGCCCGGACGCTGTTCGGCGCCAAAGGCGAGGCTTGTGCCGGGGTTTGGGCCGGCGTCTCGTCGCGTTGCAATGCCGGCTGCCATGCGGAAACACCGGGTTTGACAAGGGGATGCGCGACCCTATGTTTAAAGTCAGGAATCGCGCGCGCTGCAGTTTAACTGAAAAAAGGTGCGCTCGCGTTGCAAGATGCTGCGAAAGCGCAAGAGTAGACCATGAGCCAGCCCGCCACCGTATCCGAGCGCCCTACCGTGACCGTATCGGAGCGCGCTGCCAGGCGCATCGCCGAGATCGTGGCCGGCGAGCCCGGCACGCCTTTGCTGCGGGTGAGCGTCGAGGGCGGCGGCTGCTCGGGATTCTCCTACAAGTTCGATCTCGTACCCTCCTCCGAGCCGGACGACCTGGTGATCGAGCGGGGCAGCGCGCGCGTCCTGGTCGACCCGGTGTCGCTCGAGTACCTCTCCGGCTCCGAGATCGACTTCGTCGACGACCTGATCGGCTCCTCCTTCAAGGTGCGCAACCCCAACGCCACCGCCTCGTGCGGCTGCGGGACCAGTTTTTCGATTTGATGCGACGGCGCCGGTAGCGCCCCCACGCTTTTGACGCGTCACAGGGGAACGATGTTGCCTGCTCGAAGGTTAGTCGGGCATCGCGAGAGGCGCTGATGTTCAAATTTGTCCCCGATGCGCACAGCGATGGCGCCCGCCTCGTGGCCGATACGGTTCTGACCCCGGAGCAGTTCGACGGGATTGCCGAAGAGCTGGGAACGCCTCCCATCCGAGCCCGAAAGATCGGCTTCGTCGCCGCGCGCAAGACCACCAAGAGCGAGGTGGTGGAGACGCGCGCCGATGGCAGGGAGACGACCAACACCGCGCGCGCGGGAGACTTCATCGTCACCAACCTGTCGCCGAAGCGCGAGCCGCTGCGCGATCACGACGGCCATCTGAACGTCTACGTGATCGAGGCCGCGCGGTTCCCGGAACTCTACGAGCCCGGCGGCGGCGAGAGCGCGCAGGGGCCGATCTACCGCGCCAAGGGCGTCATCTCCGCGATCCCGCTGCCCGGTGGGTTCGATATCTTGGCCCCCTGGGGCGAGCGCCAGACCGCGGCGAGCGGGTATCTTCTGTACAACGGGGTGGAGGTCTATGGCAGCAGCAAGGGCGCGTTCGCGAAGACGTATGAGGCGGAGGCTCCGATTTCCCGACCTTGAGTGGGCCACTCAGATGCCCGCTTCAACCTCACCCTTGCCTGCAATCCTCCATACACGATGCTCCGCGTCCAGCGCGTCCTGCACCTGTTTGGCAAACTCCAACACCTCTTTGGCGCTGCCGGCGGCCGCCGCTGCTCGCGCGCCCGGCAATGCCACCTTCTTCAGTCTGTCGAGATCAGCCGCTGCCAGAGTGTAGAAGGCCGCAACTTGCGCACCTCGGTCCATCGAAGCCCGGGCACTGACAAACGCCAGAACGCCGAACGCAAGAGCGCTCAGGCCGCCCTCCCATCGATGAGCGTGGGATATATTGTGTACCGCCGCGGACAAGTGCGGAATGGTGTAGCCAAATCCTTCGGCGATATTGGCAATGGCTATTACCCCAAAGCCTACCGCAGCGGCTGAGAGCACGTTTGCGACGCGTTTGTAAGGGTCCGTCCGGTGTGCCGCCTCGGTATGCTCCTTCATGCGCTTCTTGAAGAAGCCAAGCTGCCAATCGAGATGGACGGACTCGAAGCACGCCATAGCCTGACTGAGCAGCTCCTTGTCATGGGCGCTCGCTTCGATCACGTGCTTCAGAATCCGGCCACGAATTGCTTCCGCCTTGCTGCGTTCGTCCATCCATTTCCTGAGCGAGCCCCGCGCCCAGATCCACCACATGGCCAAGAATGCCAGGACGAGAGAAACGAACCGCATCGCACTCATGACGTGAAGCCACCATTCAGGCAGCCAATTCTCTATCGGCAGCAGTAGAATGGCCCAGACGATCGCACCGGCGAGCCCAGCCGAAACCGCAAGACCACCCGCACGGCGGTAGGATCTCTGCTTCCTCAATGCGGTCACGTCCGCTCGGTCGAACGCGGCCAGCTCCTTCTCGATCGCATCAGAGGCGATCACAGTGCGTATTGGCACATCCGGCGGCATTGTCGCCAAGAAGGCGTCGAAAGCTTGCCGCAAATCGGATTTGTGGTGATTGCGTCTGAACATTTTCCACCAGTGGGATATCCCCTTCACTGACCTCGCCGGACGTGCTACCCGCGCCGCATGGACAGCGAATCGCACCCAGTCGCAGGCATCGATTACCCGCGCACCTTCGAGGAGATGGAGCAGTGGTTTCGGGATGAGGCGGCGTGCCGGGACTACATCCGGCGCCTGCGCTGGCCGGCCGGGTTCGTCTGCCCGCATTGCGGTGTCGCCGGCAAGCCTTGGATGATGTCGGATCAGCTGCTGCGCTGCCGCAGTTGCCACGCGCGCACCTCGTTCACGGCCGGCACCATTTTTGAAGGCACRCGCAAGCCGCTCAGGACCTGGTTCATGGCCATGTGGTTCGTGACCAGCCAGAAGAACGGGGTGAGCGCGCTCGGCCTGCAACGGGTGCTCGGGCTCGGCAGCTACGAGACCGCCTGGACCTGGCTGCACAAGCTGCGCCGGGCAATGGTGCGCCCTGGACGCGACTGCCTGAGCGGCGCGGTCGAGGTCGATGAAACCTATGTCGGCGGCGCGGAAAAGGGCAAGTGGGGCCGCGAGGTCGAGAGCAAGGCGATCGTCGCCGTCGCCGCCGAGGAGGATGGCAAAGGCATCGGCCGCATCCGCCTGCGCCGCATCGCGGACGTGTCGGCCGGCAGCCTGCTGCCGTTCGTGCGCGAGGCCGTGGCGCCGGGCACGGTCGTCCATACGGACGGCTGGAAGGGCTATGCGGGTCTCGCGGAGGCCGGCTTCAAGCACCGGGTCAGCGTCATCAGCGCGGGCCCGGACCCTGCCCACGTGGTCATGCCGCGGGTGCATCGCGTCGCCGCCTTGCTCAAGCGCTGGCTGCTCGGCACGCACCAGGGCGGCGTCAAGGAGCAGCATCTCGACTACTACCTCGACGAGTTTACCTTCCGCTTCAACCGCCGCCGCTCGAAGGCGCGAGGCCTGCTGTTCCATCGCCTCGCCGAGCAGGCCGTGGCGGTGGCCCCCGCGCCCTATCGCGCTATCACCGGAAACCCGCTCAAATCGGGCACATCTGCGTGCTCAGGTCAGTGAAGGGGATATCCCACAAAGATAAAATTCGCATGGCGTGTCTTTGTCCATATTACCATTTAAGAGTAAATGTCAACGCCGGAGTGATTTTGCATCGGCGGGTCGGAGAGATTTTGCATC
>JRHI01003078.1_pt1 | contig 10361 bp, 13 predicted proteins | sample 215371 | NCBI WGS metagenome assembly JRHI01 (sample SAMN02929681, study PRJNA255918) | sediment metagenome | biome: cave system; feature: Ice Cave; material: Sediment; isolation source: sediment from deep within a dark volcanic ice cave with no known source of... ... | reverse complement strand
GAGCCTGGCTCCCGGCCAGGTGACCCAAGGGGTCATCGCGATACGCCAGGATTTGCACTCGCCCTCGGTCGTCGAGTTGGTGTTCAAGGGCCTGAGGGCAACGTTCGTGCTGTAACTATGAAACGGAGTGTACAGTTCGACTCAATGCGCGACCGTCTCAGGGCCCTTCACGCCGAGGACCCGGAGGAAAGTGTCTCGCGCAGCATATTGCGTCTCCTTGAATATCCTCTAAAACCCCGAACCCAGGAAGGGCGGTTCCGGCTCAATCCAATCCTGTTGCTCTTGGCGGCGCTGGCTGTGCTCGCCATCGGCACTTTTCTCTACTTCAGCTTTGGTAAACTATGAATCCCGATAATGAATACCGGCTTGGCCGCCGCGCCTATCATCACAACCAAGAAGAGAATCCAGCTATCGTTCTGGCCGTCTTCGCCATCGTCGTTCTGGCCGCCGGCGCTTACATCCTGGTGAATCGCTTTCACCTGCGCCCGGCGCAGCTGGTCGAGGGCTCGCTCTATCTCCTTTACGCTGCGACTGCCGTGGTCTCCCTCGCCTGGTATGCGCTCACCTTGCGCAAGCGCCGCGAAGCGAATTGGCCTCATCCTCTTTTATTTATTACCCAGGCCAAAGACCGCAAGGCCGTCAAGGCCGCATATGAGCAGAATGCAATCGTGCTCGGCTATGACGTACACGGCAAGCCCTGGTTCTGGTCCGATGCGACGCGGGTGATGCAGTCGGCCATGTTCGGAGCAACCGGGTCGGGCAAGACCACGGTGCTCAGGAACATCATCACTCAGGACGTCTTCCGCGTCCTCGGCCCTCCGGGCGACCAACACCGGATTCCCATGATTATCTTCGACGGCAAGGGCGACAAGGAGTTTCTCTCCGACCTCTTTCCGGCGATTCAGACTGCCGGCCGCATGCATCAGCTGAGGGTCCTCGATCCGTCCCAGCCGGACATTTCCGCGCGCTACAACCCGTTCTTCAGCGAGCACGGGCTGTACCAGGAACACGCCAACTTCGTCTTCGAATCCTTCGACCTGAAGGAGGACTTCTTCCACGGACACCAGGCCACTTACTTAAGCGATCTCGTTCGCGTACTGGCGCACGCCGGCAAGCGTTTCAACATTCACGACGTGCTGGTGCTTGCGCTGGATCAGCAGGTGCTAAAAGAACAAATAGCGATTGCCCGAGCGCTTCTTGACAAGCAGCCGGGCGTGACGATCCAGCGACGGTTGAACCTCGACATGTCGGTTCGCAACCTGCAGCTATCGTTTGAGGACCGCGAACGCGTCCCCAAGATTCAAGGCCTTCTGAACGAGCTAATGACATTTCTCGAGGATGACCTCTCGGTCATTACGGGCGCCTACGACGATCTGCTATCGCTCGACGAAGTCATCGACCAGGAGTTGATCCTGTTCGTCTCACTCAATACCAACAAGAACTCTAAAGCCGTCACCTCCCTTGGCCGGATGCTGCTCCAGAATATGCAACTGATGCTGGGTAAGCGGTACGAAAACGAACAGCAGCGGCGGCGCGAAAACCGCCCCATGGTCAGCGTGATCCTCGACGAGTTCGCACCCTTCGCGTACTCAAACTTCGCCCAGATCCTGCAGACGGCGCGCGGCACCAACACCGCTTTCCTGTTCGCCCTGCAGTCTCTCCCGCAGCTGATGACGGTCGGTCGAGGCTTCAAAGATGACGTATCCTCGGCGCCGAATACGACGATGCTGTTGCATACGCGCGACGAGGAGACATCACAGTATTTCCTCAAAGCCTCGGCGCGCGTCCGCCAGAAGCGGCGCACCTTAACCATCCAGCGTAAGGGCCTCTTCGAAGACAAGTACGAGCCCATTGGCTTTGGCAGCGAGACCGACATCAAGGACACCCGGTCGCAGGATGACCACATTAAGAATCTGCCGGTCGGCCAGATGGAGATCCTGATGACAGACAAACGATTGGGCACCTTGCATTCGCATCTGCATGTGCGCGTGCCACGGACCTACCGCTTCCCGGGGTTTGAGCCAAGGATCTATCCCAGGCTCTACTCGGCTGCTCATATCGAAGGCGCGAATCTGCGTTTCAAAGATCCGGAGATGATGCGCCGCCACGGGCGCGTTGGCGTCAGAAATGGCCGGATGGCATGGATGTGAACCGCCCATTTCGAATTGCAGTGTCCGGCCTCCTCCTGGCCGCGCTGGCGGCGCCGTGCTGCGCCCAGGCCGGCAGGTCGAGCTACGATCCTTTGGCGCAACAGCGCTCCTCAAAGCAAAAAGACGGCTTCGTTGATTTCACCCTGAAGCGGATCAATCCCTGCGACACAGACTACGGGAAACAGCTTGATGATGGCCGCAAGCTGTTCCTCGAAGAAACCATGGAGAACGGCTACTTCTGGTCAAACATGGCCGCACTCGGTCTGCTTGGCTGCCTGTTTGTCATCATCGTTTATCAGAATCGGGTCCACTCGAGACGGGAGTGGACGGCCGCGGAAACGCTAGCGGAATTAGAGCATGCGATGGCGCTCGCCAACGCGCAGCTTGAAGAGGCCACAAAGAGGAACCGTGGCTTGATGGAGGCCATGGCCGCGCTGCGGGACTCGACCCTTCGTTCCCACTCGACATCCTCGGGCCCATCGGAGTCAACCACGCCGACGCCGACACTCAGGCGTGCGCCGGTAGTCTCGACCGTCGTGACCGTGGCCGCAAAGAATGAGTCAGTGAAGCCGGCAAACAATCCTTCGTCGGTCGTCGCAACAGCCACAGAGCCAGCGGGCCAGATAGGGCTCTTCATGCCCGAGGTTGACCTCATTACCAAGGTCAATTCGTTGCAACAACAGTTGGGCCGTTCGGAGGAGCGGGAGAAGCAATTGCGCCGGCAGTTGAACGAATCCGTGCGCAAGTTGCAAACGGAACGGGAACAAAACCGGAGCCTCAAGGGCGAGTGATTGGGGTGGAACTGGAGCAAAACTTGGAGTCGAGAAATGCCAAAGGATGAAGGACAGAATCAGCCGGGGAACGATGTCGAAGGCTCGCTGAGCAAGTTCGAGCCAGACGGCGAATTGGGACCCATTGAGGACCGCAATGAATACGAACGACGCATCAATCGCCTGCCTCTGGAGGAACGAGAGCTGGCCAGGGAGAGCGCACGTTTCGCCGATCTCTGCCATTACTTCTCGCAGCAGAACATGGACCTTCCGCCCGAGGTTGTCGACGAAGTCAGCTGCGTCTCAAAGCTTGCCCTGCGCGACCGAATTGACGCGATGAAGAGGCTCAACCAGGCCCTGATGGAGTACCTCCATGATGTTGGTCAAGATCCTCAAATTCGGCAGTAACTGGTGGGCCAGCTTCGGCCGCGATCCCCAGGATCGCTACCGCTTCACCAGGCACGCCGCCTACTTTAACTCGGCCGGCGTGCGCTGCGGGAACAAGATCAGGCGGCACTGGATCGTTCCCGGTTTGGTCCGATTCAACGGAGCGGGAGACTTCAATCCGCACTTCTCTCGCCGGTCGGTGGGTGAGACGTTTGAGTGCGTCGATCTGGCCTTCGCCTGCGGCGGCAACCGGTTGCTGTTTGTCAGGAAAGCGCGACCGTTCGCGCTGCCTGAGTTTTGCCTGACCGCCGTTTCGAGTGAGGAGTATGGCGAATTCAACTTCGACGATCCTGGCTGGAAACCCGAGTCCGTGATGCCGATTGCCGTGAGCCATTTGCACCACAAGCAGGAAGCAATGCTGCTCATGAAAACCGGCGATTGGGTGCGGACCAAGCTCGGAGTGTGGCAACTGAGGACCACGCCGGCTGTTCCGCAAGGGATGGCGCTGGAACTGCTCGAAGACGGAGTTGTCAGCTGAAAGCATTGGTTTATGCGATACGCCAAAAACAGCCTGGTGATTCAGGCAGAACGCGATATTCCACTATTGCGCCAGGTCCGCAACTCGAAGTTTGTCAGCCACAGCCAACTGTTCGAGCTGATGAAATTCGGCGGCTGGGAATCCTCACGTGATAGCTTCAATTGGCGCGTCCGGCGCTTGCTGAAGGCCAGATGCTTCTCAATCTGCGACGGGCCATTCGGCGCCGGCTCCGCCATCTATCGGATCACCCGCGAGGGCATCGCCTTGCTCGAACATCACGGGCAATTCACGACTGTCCTCAATTCGAGGACCGAACATCTGCCGCATCCATCGCATGTCTTCCATTCCCTCGAATTGAACAACATTCAGTTGGCGCTGGCCAACCAGAACCTGCTCGCCGGCTGGCAGTCGGAGATCGAAGTAGCGTCGTTCAATACCATTTCCTCCTCACCCTACCAGAAGGACTACGACGCTGTCGTCGACGTGTGGGTGGGAGAGCAGAGGGCAAGATTTGCGCTTGAATATGAACGCTCGCTTAAAAACTACCGGCAATACGACCGCATCAAGGCGGCGCTTGAGGCTGAACGCCGGGTTGGCTGCATCCTGTATCTGACTTCAGGGATCGAGATGCTCCTTCATCTCCTGGAGGAACTCCGGTCCGTGCCCCATACCCTGGCGTTCGCCAATGCCAGCGACTTCGAGGAGAAGCTCCTTGAGACCAAAGTCATCACCACCCAGAATCTTTCCGGCACCAGCTTCCGGGAGTTGCTGCAATGAGCACTCGGACTTCGGTCTCGCTCGTCCCTTCGCTTTGCCGTGTGATTGACGTGTTCCCGCCTTGTTTACGCCGTTGGTATCCCATAGGTATCGCGTTTTTGGAGGGCCAGTAAGATGCTTCGGCTCAATATCTTCCGTTCTGACTACCCTCTGTATTTGATCTTCGTTTTGTGGCTGGGTTTTAACCCTGTTTCAGGCATCCACCGGCTTTGCGCAGTCGCGCCACTGAACAACCACGCTCAACGTCGTGGCTCGGGCGTTGCATGGCTCATATTTCACTGTCTCGGCGATCTTCGTCGCCGCTTGGCGAATTATCCCGCCGCATTCTCACAGAGGACAAGCCGACCGCGATTATCAGTGTTCGGCACTCAACTGTGCCAGCGCACATCAGCCCCTATCTCTTTCGCCCCAGATACCGCAGGCTCTTTGTTCGTAGCACTTGGTTGTCCTATTTGTGCGAGTACGTCTACGGGTGTACTTCGCCGGACCTTGTACACGCGTGCGCACCTTCCTTCGTCTACGCCCGGCCCATGTTCGTCGACTCTGGCGCTCCAAGGCTGCTCTTCAAGGTCTCGTCTCTGTCCGCATCAAGAGTGTATCGGAAGCGCATTGCTTGCGCTCCTGTTGCACCGCAAATACCGAGGCGCTTGTTCCAGTCCTGGTGCCTTGACTCGCCTGATCACACTGAACAACCCGTCCCTCGTTGGAGCCTTCATCTGGAGGCCACGGCCAAAGATCAATTGCAGACACCGCGCATGGTTCGCGCCAACTTGGTGCGATCCCTTCGCGCAATCAGGCAAAAGTCAGAACAGACAGAAAGGACCAGATCATGTTTGAAAGCAGAGGAGCAATCACTTTCCACCCTTTGTTTACAGCCGAAGACATTGGCCTGCGCAAAGACTCGAGCGTCGAACACGCCATCAAAGTATTTCTCTACATCGGCGAGGCCATCGCGTCACGCTGGGTCCAGATGCCGGGCGGTGTTTTGTTGCTGCAAGCAGTGCCGGACGATCCTCAGTCCGGAGCGATCTATCTCTACGACCGCGAACGGCAGATCTTCTATTTCGTTTGCTTCGACCAGGGCCGCGACGACAGCCTGAGCGTCCAGGAATTCGAGCAACTGGTGGCCGAATACGACCTGGTGTCCTGGACGGCGAACCCCGCACTTCTGCGCCCTGTTGCCGCGGAGCTAAGCACAGCCTGAGGAGAGTTGAGTCATGCATGTGTCAGGCCAATCGGACCTAAAAATGGCAGCACGGTACTTCGCGCTGTTCGTGAACCGCCTGGCCCATACCATGCAGTCGCACCGGCCAGACGAAAAAGGTAAGTACTACTACTATCGTCCCAAAGGCAGTCGCAGCTTGTCGCTTGAGACGCTGCGCGAACATCTCAATGGTCAGCACACCATCGGCCTCTATGCCCTCAATCCCAAGACCCAACGCTCCAAGTGGGTTGCCATTGATGCCGACTACGCAAATGCCCTCGACGACCTGCTTCGCCTGCAATGGGAGTTGCGCCAGGACGGCGTTGAGGCGGCGCTTGAAAAATCCCGGCGCGGAGGGCATCTCTGGATCTTTGCCGCCAAGCCCCTGCTGGCCCGGCACTGCCGGATCTACATCTATAACCTTGCCCTCCGTCTGAGAGTGCCGGTGAAAGGTGGCGCTGGACTGGCCGAAGGTATCGAAGTATTCCCCCGCCAGGATTCGCTCGATGCCGATGAGTTCGGGAACGCGCTTCGCGGCCCGCTTGGCATCCACCGGGCTGTCGAAAAGCGTTACTGGTTCTACGGCGCCGACTACAAAATCGAGGCGCAGTTGGACTATCTCGAACGTCTTAAGAAACTCACCGAGGCGGAACTGGCTGCCTTCGTGGAGGGCCTCGAGATGCCGCAGGAGTTCCGGCCCAAACCGAGGATTGATTTGCCTCCTTACGATCCCAGCCGCCGGGAGTTTCGGATTCTCGATCACGTTCGTCCGGTGCGGAAACGCTCCGGAAACTATTGGGCGCGATGCCCATCGTGCGCTGAGCAGGGGCGAGACCGGGATGGGGACAACCTGGCGATTTCAGTCGCCGATCCGCGCAAGTACAAGTGCTGGGCAGGTTGTGGCAAAGAGATGATCCGCGCTGCATTGGGCTGCCCAATTCGACCGAGGATGCCCGCATATCCATGACGCTTCTGGGAACAAATCGTGAGCGTCAGGAGCAGCGGGAAATCATCGCCCGGCAGGGGTTGCGGCTCCCGGCGATCACCCTGAAGCGGCTTCGCAGCGCCGGCATCTACTGCCAGCCCACAGTTTCGATCGAATACCAGCATCTGGCCAACAAATACGTCCTTCGTGGCGTGGAATCTGGCGGAGCCGTGGCGGAACTAGGCGCCTATTCGAGCTTCGTAGATGAACACGGAAATGCCCTGCCGTGGCTTCAGCGCATTGACAGCGTGGGCGTGAACGGTGTGCATGCAATCGTCGTCGCGCCAGTCCTGGTGCGGGTCGAGATGCTGCGCGTTGAGCGCACCTATGACCTGCTCCTCACCCGGCACAGCTTGGCAGCTTTCGAGGGAGGAAGAAGACCCCGGCTTGCGAGTTCGATCCTCTTCTACGGACGAAGAGGGAGTCTCGAGATGGAGCTTTGGGGAAAAGACGCCGCCTTCCGTGGCGCAGTCTCTCCCGTCTTCTACACCCGCAGCGGAGAGACCGTGAACGTGCCGTCTGAGTTTCAACTTGCAGCGGCCCGGCTTACCTCTGCTGTTGCTTGCGTTCCTTGCCGGCACTGCCATCTTTTGGAACCGAAGCCCATTGCAGTGGATGCTCGAAATGATGCGAACACGCCAAGGGAACGGGCAACCGGCGGCCCGGTCGACATTGACGCCCACTGATGTGTTTCGCATGAGCGACCCGTTTGAAACCCGTGATTTGCCCGACATCGACGAGATCCTTGCCGACCGGGCTGCTTCCTCTTGGCTTAAGGCGGCACTTCGAGCAGCTCTGTCCCGTGACCCTGTTGATGCAGCCAATGATTCGGAGGGCCTGGCACGTGTACTGGAGCAGCGATGTCGCGCAGCGCTCGACGCCGGCTCGACAGGTTGAGAGCACTTATCTTCCTGCGTTGAGTTCCTTGCTCCGCCGACAAATTGCGCAGTGCGAACGCCCGAGACAGGGGTCACACCTGACCACCGTGTGAGTGCTTACAATTCCCACCCCATCCGTTTGCGAGTATCATCGTCTTGACAAGGCTTTCATCCTTTACCCCCTTCGGGCCGGGCCGTGCCAATGGTGGTGCGGCCCATCTCTCTAGAGTCCTTTATAATTCCCCGTCTGTAAATTGGGCAACTTCGGCCCGAGACAGGGCTCGTCCAGCCTGCGACAATCATTGGACTCCTAAGATGGCCGATCTCACAAAGCGAGCCCACAAGGCAAGCAAGGACAAAGTCTCTCGGCTCGGCGGACGACAAGCCGCGAAGGTCCTCGCCGGAATGTGACAATCTTCTGCTCCACAGCTCCGATCTCCTGGGGAAGTTGCCGAGCCTTGGTTTCGCCGCCCTGTTGCGGGCTTTTAGTACGGACATCCTGCAGCTTGCGCTGGAACCGGACTCATGGGGCGAGCGCACGCGGGCCCGGCTCATGTCCGACATTGCTCCTGCCTTGCAGGGCGACCTGTCCGGGCGATACTCCGTAAATGTCGATGATGTCGCGCACTGCGCCAATATCGTGATGCCGTGCCTGCTACTTGAGCTTGGGCGACGCCAGCAACACATTGAAATCGAGTTTCCACCTGACCCGACCGATTCTTCGGCGCGCTTCAGGATTCGCACGAGCAAATCTTGCCGGTTCCATTCCATCAACAATGAGGAACTGGTGAAGCTCGCCTCGGACATTGGCGAAGAACTCGTGGGCCTGTGTTATTTCGGCGATCAAAAGAGCCGCGATTCTATCGAAGCCAGGTTGAGCGCACAGCACGCGGCGTAAACACGGGGCCATCCCTTTGCGCACCTTCTTTCTGCTCGCCACATAAAATCCTCTTCACCCACTAACCTAACGCGGGCGCCTTTCACGCCCCTCATCGCGCATCTGGCTCAGTCCCGGAAACCTAATCGCGCAAAGGTACGCGCGTGAACTCTATCTCTTGTTCTAAGGGAGCAAAACATGGCGAAAAGCGTAAACAAAGTCATCCTCGTCGGAAATCTGGGTAAGGACCCGGAGGTCAAATACACACCCAGCGGAGTCCCGGTGGCAAAGTTCAGCCTTGCTACCAACGAACGCTTCAAAGACAAAAGCGGCGAATTTCAGGAGCGTACAGAATGGCACAACGTCATTGCCTGGCAAAGACTCGCTGAGATCGTGGGTGAGTACGTTACCAAAGGCTCCAAAGTTTACCTGGAAGGCAAGCTTCAGACTTCGAGCTGGGAGGACTGGCAAAGCGGGGAGCGGAAGTACCGAACAGAGATCGTCGCGCGAGACCTCGTCCTGCTTGGTTCCGGCCAGAACGGGCGCGCGGGGAACGGCGATCATGACACGCACCAGGACAGGGAGCCTGTCCAGACTGGCGCCGGCGGAATCGTGGACTCCGAGATCCCGTTTTGATCGGCTACAAATAATTTGTGCAGCAACCTACGAACCGGAACCAGGAGAACACTTATGAGTCCCGCCAATGGTCACGCGAATGGCGCCCCAACGGGTGGCGCCAGCGCCTACCCCATGTTTGTGCCGCCCTCTGCTACGAATTCAGCGTCCGGGCCGCAATTCTCTCCCGAGCAGATCAGGGAGTTGACGGCGGCGCTGGAGGCGCCCTTTGATCCGAGAGTGATTGAATGGCGCGTTACCAACACCAGCAAGAATGGAAAGCCCCGCGGCCAAGTCATTCCTTACGCCGACCAACGAGCCTACACGGACCGACTCAACGCATTGCTCAGTCCCGCGGGCTGGACGCGGAAGTATGTTGTGGACACCAGCGCCAACTTCGAGCGCAGCAAAGACCAGAAGATGGTCGCGAAAGTGTTCGTTACCTGTGAACTGACGATCTTCGGTCTGGGTTCGCATTCGGCCACGGGCGAGGAATGGGCCGATGACGAAAACGCCGTCACGAGCGCCGAAGCCCAAGCATTCAAGCGGGCTTGCTGCTGCTTCGGTCTCGGCCGTTATCTTTATTATTTCTCTGGCGAGTGGATCGATCTCGATGACCGCAAGCGCCCGAAGAGCGTTCCTAAACTCCCGAAGTGGGCGACACCGGAAGGGTGGAAGCAAGGACTGCGCCCCGGACAGGAGACTCGTAACAATCCGCCTAAGCAAGAACCGGCGAACGGCTGCGGAAACGCGAGGCCCCGCCAACCTGACCAGCGCGATCCGGCCGCGCTAGTGCGACAGATCGAAGCTCTCGAAGAACCCTTGGGCAAAGGCCTTTACCGCGGCCTGCTGAAGAGAGTTGCACGCGTCTGGAAACCAGCTGAAGTTCGAGATGTGGCCTTGCTGGAAAGGCTGTTGGTCTCGATGCAAGCAGCAAAGCGAGGCCTTGAGCGCCTGGATGCTGCGCTCGAAATCACCGGCCCCGAGGCTTTGGACCCAATCTTCAAAGAGTTAAAAGTCAGTTCATTGGACAAGGTGGATAACCTTGACACGCTCAAACAGATTGTCTTAGGGCTTGAGGAAGTAGCCAAGGCAGGCGCTGAGCGATCGCCAAAGGCAGATTTAGCCGTAGGAAGCATCAACTGGATTGTGCTACACTACGTATGAGATTGTGCTACAT
>JRHI01003077.1_pt1 | contig 10371 bp, 8 predicted proteins | sample 215371 | NCBI WGS metagenome assembly JRHI01 (sample SAMN02929681, study PRJNA255918) | sediment metagenome | biome: cave system; feature: Ice Cave; material: Sediment; isolation source: sediment from deep within a dark volcanic ice cave with no known source of... ... | reverse complement strand
GAGATCTTCGGGCCGGTGCTGTCGGTAGCTCACGTCGACAGCCTGGAAGTGGCGATTGCCCAGGCCAACCGGATGACGCTGGGCAACATGGCGGTGATCTTCACCCAGAGCGGGCGCGCCGCCCGAACCTTTCGCGAGCGGGTGGAGGCGGGCATGTGTGGAATCAATGTGCCGGTCGCGCAGCCGTTCGCGTTTTTCCCGTTCTCGGGCTGGAAGGGCTCCTTCTACGGCGATCTCCACGTTCATGGCACCGACGGCATCGAGTTCTACACCCGGAAGAAGGTGGTGGTCACCCGCTGGTGAGGCGGCGCTGGGGGCGGGCGAGGATCGCCCCGGCGGCGGGGGGAAAGGGGCGATCAGGCCAGAGGCTGCAGGCCGGCCTCGATCTCGGTTCTGCGCGGCTCGAGGAAGGGGGGCAGGGCCAGGCTGGATCCCATCGACGCCTCGGGTTCGTCGGTGGCGAAGCCGGGGCCGTCGGTGGCGATCTCGAACAGGATCCCGCCCGGTTCCCGGAAGTACACCGACCTGAAGTAGTAACGGTCGATTACCGGCGTCGGCTGGAGACCGGAGGCGGCGATCCACTCGCGCCACTCGAGCTGGGTGCCGGGGTCGGGTACGCGAAATGCGACGTGGTGCACCCCGCCGCGTCCAGGCCGCCCCCACCGAGCCCGCTCCGGAACCTGGAGCACGACCTCAGCGCCAGGTCCTCCCGGGCCTACCGCGAACACGTGCTCCACCGTGCGGTCGGGGAGTTCGCGGCGCCCGGTGGCCGTAAAGCCGAGCACCCCCGACAGCACCTCCGCCGTGACCTGGGGCCGCGCGCTCACCAGGGTCACACCGTAAAGCCCCTTCACCTGGTGCTCGGGGGGCACCGGGCTGCCGGTCCATGGCTGTCCGCCCGGGCGGCCGCTGTCGGTGATCAGCTGGAGCCGCTGGCCCTCCGGGTCCTCGAAGGCGAGCGAAATCCGGTCCGGCTCGGCCAGCGGCATTCCGTGGACGACCCCGTGCTCCTGGAAGCGGGCGATCCACCAATCGAGCGAGCGTTCGTCCGCCACCCGGAGCCCGATCGGCCCGATGCTCCCGGCGCCGGGCTGGTTGGCCGGGAGCATCGGCCAATCGAAGAAGGTGAGATCGGTGCCGGGGCTGCCCCGGCCGTCGGCGTAGAAGAGGTGATAAGCGGAGGTGTCGTCCTGGTTGACGGTCCGTTTGACCAGGCGCATGCCCATCACCCTGGTGTAGAAGTCGAGGTTGGCGCGGGCGTCGCCGGTGATCGCCGTCACGTGGTGGAGGCCGCCGAGAGGTTGCATCTCCTCTGGTATACCCGCTCAGCGGGGCCGCCCGGCAATCGGCGGATCCAGGTGGGAACCGGCCGATCCGAGCAGATCCGTGAGAGGTTCGGAGGAGCGATCGGCGCTCAGCGCCCAGCGGCCGCTCCGAACCCGATCTCTACCGCTTCCAGTCAGTGGGGACCGGCTTCCAGCCCGACCTCGTAATGACCGTCCACGGTCCGCAGCCGGACCCCGGCCCCATAGACGCGGCTGAGGTTGGCCTCGCTCAGCACCTGCGCCTTGGCTCCGTCGAGCGCCACCCGGCCCGCCTCCAGGAGGATCACCCGCTCGATCTCGGGCACCACCTCCTCGACGTGATGAGTGACCAGGATCAGGGTCACCCCCGACCGGGCCACCTCCCGGATCGCGGCGAGGAAGCGGGCTCGGGCCACGAAGTCCAGGCCGGTGGTTGGTTCGTCCAGCACCAGCGCCCGCGGCCGGGTCACCAGCGCCCGGGCGATCAGCACCCGGCGAGCCTCACCGGTGGACATGGTGTCGAGGGTCTTGCCGGCCAGATGGGAGGCGTCCATCAGCTCCAGGACCTCGGCGGCGCGAAGCCGCATCTCGGCGTCGATGGCCTGGTGCGCCCAGATCCCCTGACTGGCGAAGAACCCTGACAGTACCGCGTCGATCCCCCGGATCCGGCCCGCGACATTACCGCTGACGAAGCGCTGGTGGAGGTCGGCGGTGACGATGCCCAGCCGGCTGCGGAGGTCGAACACGTTCCAGCGGTCGAGACCCATCAGGCGCACCGGGGGCGGGCCGTCGCCGGCCAGCGGATACACCTGGAGGGTGAGCAGGGCGATCAGGGTCGACTTACCGGAACCGTTGGGTCCGATGATCGCGGTGTGTTCACCCTCGGCGATGGCAAGGCTGATCCGATCGAGGATCGGGCGGCCATCGCGCACCACGGTGGCCTCGTGAAGCTGCAGCAGCGGGGGCGTGGGGAGACTCATCAGCAGGACCTGAATCGAGCTTATCGGGGCCGGAGTCACCAGGTGGCCGGCGCGGAGCCCGTACGATTGCTGATGTCGATGGCGCGGAGCTTGGTGGCGGGCCGGTTGGCGGCGGCGCTGGTCGGGCTGCTGGTTGCCGGCGCCTGCCAGGGAGGCTCACCGGGAGCCACTGGCGTTCGAGGTGCTTCGGAGCTGCGGGCCGCCCAGCAGAAGCTTTACACCGGCGACCTGGAAGGGGCGGAGGCCGATCTTCGGCGGCTGGCGGGCGCCGGTGACACCCGGGCCGCCGCCGACCTGGTGCTCACCCTCGCCTACCAGCACCGGCTGGACGAGGCCCGCGCCACCGCTGAGCAGCTGGTGCGCGACCACCCGGGTTCGCTCGCCTACGGCGTGCTGGCCCGGGCCGACGACTGGTCCGAGGACGTCAGCGGGGCGATCACCGCCGGGGCCCGGGCCGTCTCCCTCAAGCCATTGGATCCGGTCGCACGGGTCTTTTATGCCGAGGCTCTCTCCGACGCCCATCTGGTCCGGGAGGCGGACCGGCAGCTGCGGATCGCTGACGTCGAGATGCGCGCCCAGGGCGCCGGACCCTTCCCGAGATCGGAGCTGTTCCGTGAGTGGGGCAATCTGATGCGGGCCAGAGGCGACAACGAGCAGGCGATGAACTACTTCTTGATTGCCCGCAAGCTGATGCCCGGCAATCCCGAGCGCGGATTCGAGGTGGCCAGCATCCAGGGGCTGACCGGCCAGGCGACCCAGGCCCATGCCACGGTGGAGGCGGCGCTCGCGTTGCAGCCAGGCAGCCCCGCCCAGCGGGTGCGGGCGGCCCAGGTACTGCAGACACTGGGGGACCCGGAAGGCGCCCTCGCCCAGCTCAGAAAGGCACTGGACCTGGCTCCCAACCACCGGGAGGCGGCGCTGGCGTACGCGCAATTGTTGGTGGCTACCCGGCGTAACCCGCAGCAGGACGTGCAGGTCGCGCACGACGTCGCCTACGGGGCCCTGCGGGTGAACCCGGATGACCTCGACTTGAGGGCTTTCGTCGAATACCTCGACCGGCTGGTGTTGAGAGTCGATCCGGCCCCTGAGCTGGCCGGCCTGCCCAGCCCCACCTCGCCTGCGGCCGGCGCCCAGGTGGCGATCGGCAGGATCAACCGGACCCGGCAGGTGGCCGGGCTGCCGGCGCTTCGGGAGGATTCGAGCCTCGACCAGAGCGCCACCGCGCACGCCTATTACGTGCTGTTCAACCTGGGGCGCCCGCAATTGCAGGGCACCGCCATCGTCACCGAAGATCCTGGCCTGCTCGGCTTCACCGGCCGATTGCCTTTGGAGCGGGCGGCCAATGCTGGGGCGAAGCTGGCCCGGGTGGAGGAATTGATCTCGCCGCGACGCGACGTGGACGCCGCGGCCCGGAGCTGGGTGGACTCGGTTTTCCATCGCTATCCGGTGCTGAGCGCGGACGCCGAAGCCGTCGGCTATGGAGGGGCCCGGGCCGGCGTGGTGTCGGTGCGCGYGGTGGAGATCGGCGAGCACGCCGCCACCAGGGGAACCGACCCGGTCGTCTACCCGGCCGACGGCCAGACTCAGGTGCCGATTCTCTTCGACGGGGAGGAGATCCCGACTCCTTTGCCGCCGAATGTGCGGCTGCCGGTCGGCTATCCGGTCTCGGTCAGCCTGCCGGGGGGCTCGGTGATCGGCCTCAGCAGCGGCCGGCTGCTCGACGCCCAGGGCCAGGAGGTGGATTCGATCCTGATCCCGCCCGGACGCGGCGTGGCTCTCAACCAGTGGTCGCTGATCCCGATCCGGCCGCTGGCCCCGGCCGCCTCCTATTCCTTCGAGTTCAGCGGTCAGGTCGATGGCCGGCCGGTTCAGCAGCGGACCAGGTTCACTACCGCGGCCCTGGCCGGGTAGATTCAGGTCATGTCCGACCCCGGCGCCGCGGCTTCCCCAACGCTCGGACACCGGCGGGTCCCGCCTGGTCAGACCCTGACCGACAAGTGGCCGCTGCTTCATGTCGGCCCGGTGCCGGAGGTCGACTTGGCCACCTGGAACTTCCGTGTCTTCGGAGAGGTCGAGCGTCCTCTGAGCTGGAGTCACTCCGAATTGATGGCTCAGCCCTCGGTCGAGCTGATCGCCGACATCCACTGCGTGACCGGTTGGAGCCGGCTCGACGACGGCTGGACCGGAGTCCCGATCCGGCACCTGCTGGAGTCGGTGGTTCCCCGCCCGGGCGCCGGCTACGTGATCGCCCACTGCGAGCATGGCTACACCACCAGCTTGCCCCTCGACGTGCTGGACAGGGACGATGTCCTTCTCTGCTACGGGTGGAACCGCCGGCCGCTCAGCCCCGACCACGGCTGGCCGCTGCGGCTGCTGGTGCCGAAACGTTACTTCTGGAAATCGGCGAAGTGGCTGCGCGGGCTGGAGTTCGCCGGAGTCAACCGGCTCGGGTTCTGGGAAAAGCGCGGCTATCACGACCAGGCCGATCCCTGGAAGGAGCAGCGGTTCTGGTAGTCACCCTGACCACCGACTTCGGAGCCGGTGCGCCCTACGTGGGGGCGATCAAGGGAGTGATCCTGCGGCTCTGTCCCGGCGCCCAGGTGGTCGACCTGACGCATGGGGTGCCGCCCTTCGCGGTTGACGCGGGAGCGCTGCTCTGGTGGGGCGCGGCCCGGGAGTTTCCCGGGCCGACCGTGCATATGGCGGTGGTGGATCCCGGCGTGGGCGGTCCCCGGCGGGCGATCGCGGCGCGGGCGGCGGGCAGCCTGTGGGTGGCGCCGGACAACGGCCTGTTCGGCCATGTCCTGGCCGAGGCCGGCGTGGAGCGCGCGGTGGTGCTGGCGCGACCGCCAGGGGCGTCGGCTACCTTTGAAGGCCGGGACGTCTTCGCCCCGGCTGCCGCCCGGCTGGCGGCCGGAGCCCAGCTGGAGGATCTCGGCGAGCCGGTGGACCCGGCCGGGTTGGTCAGGCTGGATGCCTCACCCCGGGTGGTTTGGATCGACGGTTTCGGTAACCTGGTGACCAACCTGCGCCCGCCGGTCGGACCTCTGGCGGTGGGCTCGACCCGGGTGGAGGCGGTGGCCCGGACCTATTCCGAGGCGCCGCCGGGCGCGCCGTTCGTCTACCTGGGAAGCTTCGGCTTCCTCGAGATCGGGGTGTGGCAGGGGGCGGCCGCTGCCCTGATCGGGGCTGGGGCGGGCACGGAGGTCCGACGCCTGTGAACGGAGCCGCTTAACCGCCCCGGTTGCCGTCCAACCGCGGCCGGCCCAGGCTGGCGGCATGCGCACCCGGTGGCCGGCCTTGCTTCTGGGGTGGCTGCTGCTTGCCGGCTGCGTCCAGCCGCCGCCAGCGGGTTCGGCCGCCGAGCCGCCGTCGACGCCAGTGGGAGCGGCAGCGCCCGAAGAAGAGACCCGGCTCTGGCAAGATGCAGCGATTCTGGGTCGGGCGGGAGCCGTGATCGAGGCCGAGGCGGATCGGCTCCGGATCGAGATGTACGAGCTCGGTGAACCGGGGCTGCTCGCCTCGGTCGCCGCCGCCCGGGCCCGCGGGGTCCGGGTGCAGGTGATCACCGACCCGACCGTAGAGGCGAGCCGGGTGGCGGCGGCCTGGTTGAGGGCGAGGGGGGTGGAGGTGGCGCTGTTCCCGGTCGACGACCGCCGCCATCAGATCGATCACGTGAAGCTACTGCTCACCCCATCCGCAGCCCTGGTGGGAGGAATGAACTGGGGCCGGCACAGTGGTCGCAACCACGATTTCGCCCTCGAGGTGACCACCCCCGCCTACCTCCGGCGGCTGGAGGCGCTTTTCTGCCACGACTGGGCTTACTCCGCCCGAGCTGCCGACTGCCCATCGCCACCACCAGGGCTCGAGGCCCCGGTGGCCTTCACCTATCCGGGTGAGGCGATCCGTGCGGAACTGGTGCGGGCGGTCGCCGCGGCGCGTCAGGACATCAGCGCCGAGGTGTTCACCTTCACCGACCCGCAGTTAAGAGCGGAGCTGATCGCCGCCCGCCGGCGCGGGGTCCGGGTTCGACTGCTCCTGGACCGCGGGCAGGCGGTCAACCTGGACCCCGCCCGGGTGGTGGCCGGAGCGGGGGTCGAAGTGAGATGGTACCGGGCCGCGCCCGGCGCCAAATTGCACGCCAAGGCCGGCTTGTTCGATCAGAAGTTGGTGCTGGGTTCGGCCAACTGGAGCCTGGGCGGGCTGTCGCGGAACCATGAACTCGACCTGAGCACCGAGGCGCGGCAACCGGTAGCGGACTTCAGCCGGCGCTTCGAGTTCGACTGGGCGCACGCCGACGCGCGGAACTCACCGTGAAGATCGGGAGCGGTCCGTTGAACTGGATGCGGCGCGGGCTGGAACCGCGAGAAGAGAGGTCAGGCGCTGACGATCAGGCCTTGGCGCGACGCTGCCATCGCGTCTTCTTGAGCATCTTCCGGTGCTTGTGCTTGCGCATCTTCTTGCGGCGCTTCTTGATGACCGAGCCCATGACTCAGGCCCTTGAAGCTGCGTGCGTGATCAGTGATCGAAACAAGACGAAGGTGATGATACCCGACCTGCCGGCTCGACGTCGGCGGTGGCGGTCTCGTGCGAAGCCGCCGAGGCCGGGGACGCCGCGGTCGTGGCATGGCACCGGTGCGCCGGGATCGGCCGGCCGCCTATTCTGCGTACGGACGGTGGGCACTCGTCGGGCAGGGTCGAGTCGCCCGCCATACCCCGCGGGGCTTTGCCCCGCGGGGTGGTCCGACCACCGCTCCGGCGGTGTTCGCCGCATGGCCGGCGGACCGCAGTCCCCACCAAATCGTGGGCGAAGCGTTCGCCGGGTATGCCGGAAGCTCCCATACACTGAAGGTTCGACGATGGGAGCAGTGAGGACAGGCGCGGGTTCCTACGCGCCTCAGCAGATCGAGCCGAAGTGGCAGCAGCGCTGGGTCGAACGCGGCACCATGCGCGCGGACGACCGATCCAGCCGGCCCAAGTTCTACAACCTGGTGATGTTCCCCTACCCATCGGGCGAGTTGCACATGGGACACATGCGCAACTACACCATGGGCGATCTGGTCTCCCGATACAAGCGGATGCAGGGCTACGAGGTGCTCGCCCCGTTCGGCTGGGACGCCTTCGGCCTGCCGGCCGAGAACGCGGCGATCAAAGCGGGCACCCATCCCAGGCACTGGACCCTGAACAACATCGCGATCGCCAAGGCCCAGTTGCCGAGCATGGGCATCCTGTACGACTGGTCGCGCGAGGTCACTACCTGCGAGCCCGACTACTACCGCTGGACCCAGTGGCTGTTCCTGCTCTTTCACGAGCGCGGCCTGGCCTACCGGCGGTTGGCTCCGGTCAACTGGTGCCCGGTCGACCAGACGGTACTGGCCAACGAGCAGGTGGTCGACGGCCGGTGTTGGCGCTGCGACTCCCCGGTCGAGAAGCGCGATCTCGAGCAGTGGTTCCTGAAGATCACTGACTACGCCGACCGCCTGCTCGACGACCTCGATCTGCTGGCCGGCCACTGGCCCGAGAAGGTACGGGTGATGCAGGCGAACTGGATCGGCCGCAGCCGGGGGGCCGAGGTCGACTTCGAGCTGCTGCCGGGGGCTGGCGCCGATCCCGAACTGGCCGGACAGCCCCTGCGCATCTACACGACCCGGCCCGACACCATCTACGGGGCCACCTTCATGGTGCTGGCGCCGGAGCATCCATTGGCGCTCCGGCTGACCACGCCCGAGCGCCGGGAGGCGGTCGAGAAATACCAGGCCCGGGCGCGGCTCACCCGCGAGATCGACCGGCTGTCGGCCGAGAAGGAGAAAACCGGCATCTTCACTGGCAGCCATGCCGTCAACCCGGTGAACGGAGAGCGGCTGCCGATCTGGGTGGCCGATTACGTGGTCGCCACCTACGGTACCGGGGCGATCATGGCGGTGCCCGCGCACGATCAGCGCGATCTCGAGTTCGCCATCCGCTTCGGCCTGCCGGTTCGGGTGGTGGTGGCCCCGGCCGACGGCCGACCGGCCGAGCCGGGGGCGGCGTTCACCGGGTACGGAGTGAGCATCGACAGCGGCCCTTATACGGGTATGAAGTCGCCGGAGATGATCGAGAAGATCGCCGCCGACCTCGCCGCCTCTGGCCGGGGCGCGCCGGTCACCCGCTACCGGCTGCGCGACTGGCTGATTTCCCGCCAGCGTTACTGGGGTTGTCCGATCCCGATCGTGCACTGCGATCGGTGCGGTCTGGTGCCGGTGCCCCGCGACCAGCTCCCGGTGATGCTCCCGGACGACAATCGGCCGCTGGCCGAGCAGCCCGAGTGGTACACCACCACATGTCCCGCCTGCGCCGGGCCGGCCCGGCGCGACACCGACACCATGGACACCTTCATCGACTCCTCCTGGTACTTCCTGCGCTACACCAGCGCCGGGTGCACGGATGGGCCGTTCGATCCCGAGCTGGCCAACCGCTGGATGCCAGTTGATCAGTACACCGGCGGGGTCGAGCACGCGATTCTGCACCTCCTCTACTCGCGGTTCTTCCAGAAGGTGCTGCACGACGCCGGCATGGTGGATGCGGTGGAGCCGTTCACCCGCCTATTCACCCAGGGCATGGTCAAGAATGGCGGTGCGGTCATGTCCAAGTCGCGGGGCACCGGGGTCTCGCCGGAGGAGTTCACCGCCCGCTGGGGGGCAGACACGGGGCGGGTCTACGAGATGTTCATCGCCCCTCCGGAGGAAGACGCCGAGTGGTCCGACCGGGCGATCGCCGGGCCCCACCGGTTCCTCCAGCGGGTATGGCGCCTGGTGCTGGAGCCGGAGACGTTTTCCGCTCCCGGCGGCGGGGCCGTCGAGGTGACGCCCGAGCCGGTCGTTGCCGGGCTGCGCCGCCGCACCCACCAGACGGTGCAGAAGGTCACCGAGGACCTCGACACCTTCCGCTTCAACACCGCGGTCTCGGCCTTGATGGAGCTGTCGAACGCGATGCAGGATTACCTGGAGGCGGGAGGTGGGCCGGGACCGGCCTGGGAGGAAGCGGTCGACACCCTTTTGCGCCTGCTCCATCCGTTAGCGCCGCACCTAACCGAGGAACTCTGGGAACGCACTGGCCGCCCCGGGATGTGCGGTGACGCCTCCTGGCCCATCGCCGATCCCGAGATCGCGAGGGAGACCACGATCACCCTGGTGATTCAGGTCAACGGTCGGCTCCGGGACCGGATCGAAGTGCCGGCCGGGCTCGACGAGGCGGCCGCGCTCGACCTTGCCCGCGCTTCCGAGCGGGTGCGGGCGGTGCTGGCTGGCCGGGAGCCGCGCAAGGCGATCTACGTGCCGGGGCGCCTGGTCAACCTGGTCGTCTGACCTTGGCCGGCCGCTTCCCCCAGCTCGGGATCTGCCTTCCGGGTGGAATCGCGCCTCGGGACGCGGCCGAGCTGGGGCGGCTGGCCGAGGCGGCCGGCTTCGATGCGGTGTGGGTGCTGGACGTTCGTCGGGAGCCGTACCTCACGGCCGCCGCGGTGATCGGGGCCACCTCCAGAGTGGAGGTGGGGACCAACGTGGCGGTGGCCTTTTCGAGGTCGCCCGCGGCCACCGCGGCGGCCGCCTGGGACCTCGCCCTGTGGAGCGGTGGCCGCTTCATCCTCGGCCTCGGCAGCCAGGTCAAAGGCACGCTGGAGGCCAGGTTCGGAGTCTCGGCGCCCCACCCGGCCCCCATGCTGAAGGACTACGTCGCCGCCGTGCGAGCCTGCTTCGCCGCTTACCGGCGGGGGAAAGGAGGCTACCACGGCGAGTACTACCAGATCACTCGAGCCGTCTTCCAGCCGGGTTCGGATCAGCTCGATCAGGATCCCCCGATTCACCTGGCCGGGGTCAATCCGGTGATGATCCGCACCGCTGGCGAGTGCGCCGATGGCTTTGCCGCCCATCCGTTCTGCACGGTGCCGTACCTGGAGGAGGTGATCCGGCCCGCGCTGCGGGAGGGCGCCGGGCGGGCCGGCCGGGAGCCGCCGGGGGTGCACTGGCAACTGGTGGTGGCTGAAAACCGCGGCCAGGCCGTCACCCAGATGACGGCCTACGCGGTGCCCGCCTACCGCCGGGTGATGGACC
>JRHI01003076.1_pt1 | contig 10371 bp, 8 predicted proteins | sample 215371 | NCBI WGS metagenome assembly JRHI01 (sample SAMN02929681, study PRJNA255918) | sediment metagenome | biome: cave system; feature: Ice Cave; material: Sediment; isolation source: sediment from deep within a dark volcanic ice cave with no known source of... ... | reverse complement strand
GCTTGACATGGCTGCGGCGAGCGAGCCGCAGCGGCGCGCCCGGCGCGGACTGTACGTCGGCGCGGTCTTCCAGGATCCGATGGCCGCGCTCAACCCGGCGATGCGGATCGGCCGCCAGGTCGCCGAAGCCGCGGGCGGCACCGACGCAGGGGTGGCCGCCGGGCTGCTCGCCGACGCCGGCATTCCCGCCCCGCAGGAGCGGCTGCGCCAGTACCCGCACGAGCTGTCGGGTGGCCTGCGCCAGCGCGTGATGATCGCGATGGCCGTCGCCCGGCGGCCGCGGCTGATCGTCGCCGACGAGCCGACCACGGCACTCGACGTGACTGTGCAGGCGCACGTGCTGCGCCTGCTCGCCGGTCTGCGCGACCAGGGCATGTCGGTGCTGCTGGTGACCCACGACCTCGCCGTGGCGGCCTCGATCTGCGATCGGATCGCCGTGGCGTACGCCGGTCGGATCGTCGAGAGCGGCCCGACGGCGGAGCTGATCGGCGCGCCGCTGCACCCGTACACGCTCGGGTTGCTCGCGAGCCGGCCACGCATCGACGCGCCGGCCGGGCCGCTCGCCTCGCTGCCCGGGCGCGCACCCGACCCGCGCGCGATTCCGGACGGCTGCGCCCTGGGCCCACGCTGCCCGCTCGCCGGACCGGCCTGTGCCGAGCAGCCGCCGCTGGTGGCGCCGGACCACTCCCGGACGGTCGAATGCCACCACGCCGGAGCGCTGCGCGCCTGGCCGCCGGCCCCCCGCCCGGAGGTTGCGCCCGGGCCGGACGCCGGGCCACGGCCGGGCTTCGCGGTGCGCCTGACCGACGTGACGCGGGAGTTCGGCGGCCGACGCCCGGCGCCGTGGCGTGCGGGTGCGGCACGCCCGCCGGTCAAAGCCGTGGACGCCGTGAGCTTCGAGCTGCGCAACGGCGGCTCGCTGGCGATCGTAGGCGAGTCCGGGAGCGGCAAGACCACGCTGCTGCGGATGGTTGTCGGGCTGCTCGCGCCGACCCGCGGGCAGATCGAGCACTTCCCCGGAGACGGCCCACAGCTCATCTTCCAGGACGCCGGGGCGTCGCTGACGCCGTGGCTGACGATCGGCCAGCTCCTCGGCGAGCGGCTGACCCGCTTCGGCTTGACGCGGATCGAGCGCGAGGCGCTGATCCAGGCGACGCTCAGCGGCGTCGGCCTGTCGGCGGAGGTCGCGGCCAAGCGCCCGCGCGAGCTCTCGGGCGGGCAGCGCCAGCGGGCGGCGATCGCGCGCGCGGTGATCGTCCCGCCCGCGCTGCTCGCGTGCGACGAACCGGTCTCGGCGCTCGACGTCTCGCTCGCGGCCCAGGTGCTCAACCTGCTCGGCGAGCTACGCGCCAGGCTGCACCTGACGATCCTCTTCGTCACCCACGACCTCGCGATCGCCCGGGCGGTGGCCGACGAGGTGATCGTGATGAAGGACGGCGCGGTGGTCGAGCGAGGGCCGACCAGCGAGGTGCTGGCGGCGCCGAGCAACCCCTACACGCGGGCGCTGCTCGACGCGGTGCCGCGGCTCCAGCCGGCGGCAGGAGCCTGATGGCGACGGTCGCCGCACCAGCCGCCGTGACGCGCGGGCCCGCCCGGCGGCGCCCGCGCGCCGGGACGACATCGCTCGGCGCGTTCGCGGCGGTGACGCTGGTCGCGCTGCTCGCCGGGCCGCTGGCGCCGCACGGGGCGCAGGAGATCATCCACGTCGCGCCACTGCACCCGCCGAGCGCCGCGGCGTGGTTCGGCACCGACGAGGTTGGCCGCGACATCTTCTCGCGCGTCCTCTACGGGATCCGCGAGTCATGGTTCGCCGCGGCCGTGGTGATCGCCGGCGGAGTGGCGATCGGCGCCCTGGTCGGCGGCATCGCCGGGGCGGCGGGGGGGCTCCTCGACGGACTCCTGATGCGCCTGACCGACCTCTTCCTCGCTCTCCCGGCGCCGATCCTCGCGATCGCGGTCGTCGCCGCGCTGGGCCCGAGCCTGCCCCACTCGCTGATCGCGCTGTCGATCGTCTGGTGGCCGTGGTACGCGCGGATCGTGCGCGGCGAGGTCCGAGCACAGAGCGTGCGCCCGCACGCCGACGCCGCGCGCCTCGCGGGCGTCAGCCCGGCGCGGCTGCTGGCCCGCCACCTGCTCCCGGGCGCGGTGCGGCCGGTGGTCGTGACGATGTCGCTGGACGTCGGCAACCTCGTGCTGGCGCTCGCGGCGCTGTCGTTCATCGGCCTCGGCGCGCCGGCGCCGTCGCCCGAGCTCGGCGGGATGAGCGCCCGTGGACTCGACTACCTGCTCGGGCACGCCTGGGTGCCCCTGTTCCCGGCCTTCGGCGTCGCACTGCTGGCCCTGATCGCCAACCTCGCCGGGGACGGCGTGGCCCGCCTCCTCGACCCTCGCGAAAGGACACGATGAAGCCCACCACCACCCTCCTGAGGCGCGGCTGCGCAGCCGCGCTGGTGTCGCTGGTCGCGGCCGGCTGCGGCTCGACCGCGAAGACCTCCTCCTCCGGGCCGGCGGCGGCCGCGTCGGGCGACCGCGCCACGACGCTGCGCGTGCCCTACCTCGCCGACATGAGCGTGCCCGATCCGGACATCTTCTACGACATCGAGGGCAACTCGGTGATCCTGTCCAACTACCAGACGCTGCTGGCCTACGCCCCGGGCTCGACGAGGATCGTCGGCCTGCTCGCGAAGACGTTCGCGGCCTCCCCGGACGGGCTCACGTACACCTTCCACCTCCAGTCGGGGGTCAAGTTCCACGACGGCACGCCGTTCACGAGCGCGTCGGTGAAGGCGAGCTTCCAGCGGCGCGAGGCGCTGGGCACCACCGCGCCGGCCGGCTACATGCTCCAGACGGTCAAGCAGGTGCTCACGCCCGACCCGATGACGGTGATCGTCAAGCTGAAGATGCGCACCGTGCCGTTCCTCCACTACCTCGCCGCGGCGTGGGGTCCGAAGATGATAGGCCCGCTGGCCCTGGTCACCAACAAGGGCAAGGATTTCAGCCAGACCTACCTGCAGACACACGACGACGGCACCGGGCCGTACGTCCTCTCCTCCTTCCAGCGCGGCCAGCAGTACACGCTCACAGCCTTCCCGCAGTACTGGGGCCAGGCGCCGGGCTTCAAGCAGGTTCTGATCAAGATCGTCCCCGATATCGGGACGCAGCAGCTCGAGCTCAAGAACGGCGATCTCGACCTGATCAGCCACTCGTTCCCGGCGTCCCAGCTGGGGTCGCTGAGCGCGAACCTGGCCGCGCAGGAGTACCCCTCGTTTCTGCGGGCGATGCTCTACGTGAACACGAACAAGGCCCCGTTCAACGATCCGGCGGCCCGCGCGGCGCTGGCCAAGACGATCGACGTACAGAAGATCGTGAGCGAGGCGTACGCCGGCACGGCGACGGTGGCGACCGGCCCCTACCCGCTCGGGATCCTCGCGGGGCAGCCGCCGCTCGACTACGGGCAGGCGGCGCCGACCCCGGCGAAGGGCAAGGGCGGCGCGATCACGCTCGCCTACACGGCCGACGAGTCGGGGATCCAGCGAAGGGTCTCGGAGATCCTCCAGAACGAGCTGGCCGCGGTCGGCTATACGGTCACGCTGAAGGAGGTCCAGCTGCCCGAGGTCTACAACTTCGCCAAGAGCCTCGGCACGGCGCCTGACCTGCTCCTCCAGACCAACACGCCCGACGCCGCGCAACCCGACCCGTGGGCGCGGATCGTCTGGGGATCGCAGGGCGGCCTCAACTTCTTCGGCTACAAGAACCCCCAGATGGACAAGGAGCTGGACGCGGCCCTGAGCGCGACACCGGCGAAGGCCGACGCGCTCTACAAGACGGTCGGGCAGCAGCTCGTTGCCTCCCACTCGCTGTTCTTCCTCGCCGACGCGAAGGACACGATCGTGACGAGCAAGTCGATCACCGGCGCTGTCCACGTGCCGGCCTACCCGTGGCAGCTCGACTACGCGACACTCAAGCGGGGCTAGGAGCGCCCTGATGGCCGCACTGATCGGACGACGCCTGGTGGCGATGGTGGCCGTGCTCTTCGGGCTGGCCGTGATCGTCTTCATCCTGCAGGTGCTGATCCCCGCCGACCCCGCCCGGGCGATCCTGGGCGCGGCGGCGTCGCCGGCAGCGGTCGCGGCGAAGGCCCACCAACTGGGCTACGACCAGCCGGTCCCGGCGCGCTTCGTCCGCTTCATGGGCCGCCTGCTCCAGGGCGACCTGCAGGACTCGCTGCGGACGCGAAACCCGGTGACGAAGGACCTCGGAACGTTCGTGCCGGCGACGCTCGAGCTCGCGTTCGTCGCCTCGCTGATGGCCGCGGCGCTCGGCCTCGGCCTCGGGCTGGCGATGGCCGGCGGGATGAGGGGCCGCCAGGTCATGCGCGTCGTGCTGGTCGGCGGGGCATCGATGCCGAGCTTCCTGCTCGCGCTGCTGGCGATCCTGCTGCTCTACTCGACGCTGCACATCTTCCCGGCGTCCGGGCGCCTGAGCGACACGCTGACGGCGCCTGACGGGCCGACGAAGCTGATCCTGGTCGACTCGCTCCTGCAGCTCGACTTCAGCGTGTTCGCCGACGCCGCGCGCCAGATCTTCATGCCGGCGCTCGTGCTCGCGCTGACGCCGGCGGTCGCCCTGGCACGCACGCTCAACGCGTCGCTCGAGCAGGCGATGCAAGAGGACTGGGCGCGGACGGCGCGCTCGAAGGGGCTGCGCGAGCGGACGATCCTGCTTCGGCACGCCCTGCGCAACGCGCTCGGCCCGACGCTGACGATGGGCGGCCTGCAGTTCGGCTTCCTGCTCGGCGGCGTCGTCGTGGTCGAGCAGATCTTCGCCTGGCCCGGGGTCGGCCTCTACACCGACCAGGCGATCGCCTACGCCGACTTCCCGGCGATCACGGGGGTCACGCTGGCGCTGGGAGCCGGTTACGTCGTCGTCAACCTGCTCGTCGACCTCGCCCAGATGTGGGCCGACCCGCGGGTGCGCGTATGAGCCTCTCCTTTGAGCTCCCCGCCGGCCAGGCGTGGTCCCACCAGATCCGGCGCGGCCGGGCGCTGCGCCTGACGGCACTCGAGGACGGCGCCAATGTGGCGCTGCTGCTCTACGCGGCCGCGAACCCGCTCGAGCGCTACTGCATGCCCGACACGCTGAAGGGGCAGCAGATCGCGCGCCTCGCGGGAGGCGACGCGCTCTTCTCGGACATGGGCCGGGTGATGGCCGTGATCACGGCCGACAGCCTGGGCTGGCACGACGCGATCTGCGGCCTGGGCGCCACGGCGGCGGACGACGAGCGGTTCGGCGGGCGCTCCTACCAGCAGCACGGCAACGACATGCGCCGCGGCGGGCGCGAGCGCCTGCTCGTCGAGCTGGCGAAGCACGGCCTCGGGGCGCGCGACCTCGTCCCGCCGGTCAACTGCTTCGCGAAGGTGACGGTCAGCCCCGACGGAGCGCTCGAGCACGTGGCGGGCCACGCGCGGGCCGGCGACCACATCGAGCTGCGGGCCGAGCTGGACCTGCTCGCGCTGCTGTGCAGCTCACCCCATCCGCTCGATGCCAGCGCCGAACATCCCGCCCGCCGCATCCGCGTCGAGGTCGGCCCGGCCAGCGGCCTGCTCGCCCCGATCTCGAGGCCGGAGACCGAACGCGGCCTACGCAACGTGATCGAGCACCTGTGCTGATCGACCTCGAGCTCCCGGCCGGCGAGGGCTGGGCAGGCATCGTCGAAGCCCGACAGCGCCTGCGGATCACCGACCTCCACGGCAACCAGGCGGTCGACACGCTGATCTTCGACGCCGCCGACCACGCCGATCGCTACGCGCCAGGCGAGACGATCGCAGCACAGCGGAACGCCTACCTGACCGAGGGATCGGTTCTGCGATCGGTCACCGGGCGGGCCCTGATGCGGATCGTCGCCGACACGTGCGGGCGCCACGACACCCTGGGTGGAGCCTGCTCGCAGGAGAGCAACGACATCCGCTACGGCCGCCAGACCCGCTTCATGCACAGCTGCCGCGACACCTTCCTGGCGCTGGCGGCCGAGTCGGGCCACGGTCTGACCAAACGCGACATCGGCCCGAACATCAACTTCTTCATGAACGTCCCCGTCACGGAGGATGGCCGGCTGACGTTCGAGGATGGCATCTCGGCGCAGGGCAAGCACGTCGAGCTCGAGGCCGAGATCGCGGTGCTCGTGCTGATCTCGAACTGCCCGCAGCTGAACAACCCCTGCAACGGCTACAACCCGACGCCGGTGCGGCTCGAGGTGATCGGCCAGTGATCGTTCACGACCTGCCGGCGACGCCGCAGACCGTCCACTGGGGCCATTTCGACCCGGGCCTCGAGCCGGTGCTCACGGTCGCCTCGGGCGACCTCGTGCGTGTCGAGGCGGTCACCCACCACGCCGGCGACGCACCAGACCTGCTGATGGATGAGGGGATCGCCGAGATCTTCGACGCCGTCCAGGACCGGGGACCGGGCCCGCACATCCTGACCGGGCCGATCGCCGTGGCGGGCGCGCGGCCGGGGGATGTGCTCGAGGTGAAGATCCTGGCGGCCGACCCGCGGCTGCCATACGGCTCGAACCTCGCCGCTCACTGGGGCCAGCTCCACGGCGACTTCGGTCACGAGCGGGTGACGATCTATCAGCTCGACGCGCGGGCGATGCTCGGGCGTGCGCTGTTCGCCTACCCCTGGACCGCGAGCCCGCTCTACGACGCGCCGGGGACGATCGTCGCGCCGGATCCGGCGAGCCGCGTCGCGGCGCTCGCGGGCGTACAGGTGCCGCTGCGCCCGCACTTCGGCACGATGGGCGTCGCCCCGGCCGCGCCGGGGCGGACGAGCTCGGCCCCCCCGGGCGACCACGGCGGCAACATCGACAACTGGCGGATCGGGGCCGGCGGGACGATGCACTATCCGGTCCAGGTGCCGGGCGGATTGCTCTCGATCGGCGACCCGCACGTCTCCCAGGGCGACGGGGAGGTCAGCGGCACGGCCCTCGAGGCGTCGCTGACGGGCCTGATCCAGCTGACGCTCCGGCGCGACCTGCCCTATACGGTCCCGGTGCTCGAGGACGCGACCCACCTGCTCGTGCACGGCTTCGGCGACGACCTCGACGAGGCGATGCTCGCCGCGAGCCGGCGCACCCTCGATCTGCTCGGCGCGGTCTACGACCTATCCCGCGACGACGCCTACTCCCTGCTGAGCGTCGCGGTCGACTTCACCGTCACCCAGGTCGTCGACGGGCGCAAGGGCGTCCACGCGAGCGTCGCGAAGGCGCTCTTCCCGCGGCTCGCGTGAGGTGGGCATGAGGCGCTGGACGTTCACACCCGCCGACGGCGTGCCGGCCCCGATCGCGCCGTACTCGCACGCGAGCGCAGCGGGTGGACTCCTCTGCGTGACCGGGCAGATGCCGCTCGAGGCGGCGAGCGGTCGGCTCGTCGCGGGCGGGATCGCCGCGCAGACCGATCAGGTGATGCGCAACCTCACGCGCGTCCTCGAGCTGTGCGGGTCGGACATGGATCGTGTGCTCCACGTGCGTGCCTACCTGACCGACATGGAGCTCTACCCGGCGTTCAACGAGGCCTACGCGCGCTGGTTCGCAGGCGACCACACCCCGGCGCGGACCTGCGTCGCCGTGGATGGGCTCGCCGTGGGCGCGCTCGTCGAGATCGACCTGCTGGTCGCCCACCCCGAGGGACGAGCTTGACGGGCGCAGGCGCAGGCGCAGGCACAGGCACAGGCGCAGGCGCAGGCGCAGGCGAGAGCGTGGTCGAGAAGGTGATCCCCCTGACGGTCGGCGCCGAGCGCCTGCCAAGATCCTTCTCGCTGCACGGCGACGAGTCGGGAGAGTTCCTCGTCGAGCCGGTCACGGCGGTGCTGCTCCAATGCCGCGACGGCCCGCGACTGATCGACACGGGAATCAACACGGCGATCGTCCGCGACCCATGGCTCTACGCCCGCCTGCACGGGCGCAACCATTCGATCACGCCGCTGCTGCCCGAGGGCGTCGCCGAACCGCTGCTCGCCGAGCTCGCCCGCCACAGCGTCGGTCCGGCCGACCTCGTCGAGGTCTACCTCTCCCACCTGCACAACGACCACGCCGGCGGCCTGCGGCTGCTGCCCGTCGGGCTTCCGGTCTACGTGCAGGCTGGGGAGCTCGCGTACGGAATGGGCGATCACCCGTTCCCCGAGCGACACGGGATGTTCCGGATCGACTTCGACGACCCCGAGATCAACTGGGTGGCGATCGACGGCGACACCGATCTCGCCCCCGGGGTGACCGCGATCCTCAGCCCGGGCCACACGCCCGGGCACCAGAGCTTCGCGGTGCGCACGTGCGCCGGTGACGGCTACCTGTTCGCGTTCGATGCGGCCGACCTGCAGGAGAACATCGACGAGGAGATCGGCCCCGGCGGCTTCGTGCACTGCTCCGCCGAGGTGCCGCTCGCCTCGCTGCGGCGACTGAAGTCCTACGCGGCGCAGCACGGCCTGCGGCTGCTGCCGGGTCACTGCCCCGTCACGTGGCCGGCTTTCACAGCAGAGCAGGAAGCATGAGCTTCGACACGCTGCTGATCGCCAACCGGGGCGAGATCGCCTGCGCCATCAACCGCTCGGCGAAGGCGTTGGGGCTGCGCACGGTCGCGGTCTTCTCCCAGGCAGACCGGGGCGCCCGCCACGTGCACGAGGCGGACGCGGCGGTGCTGATCGGCCCGGCGCCCGCCCGGGAGAGCTACCTGCTCAGCGAGGTGATCCTCGCGGCGGCGGCCGCGACCGGCGCGGGCGCGATCCACCCGGGCTACGGCCTGCTCTCCGAGGACGCGGCGTTCGCGGGCGCAGTCGAGGCGCAGGGCCTGTGCTTCGTCGGGCCGACGCCGTCCCAACTCGCGTTATTCGGGCGCAAGGACGCGGCCCGGCGGCTCGCCCGCGAGGCGGGCGTCCCGCTGATCGACGGCAGCGAGCTACTCGCGGACGTCGGGCAGGCCGTCGCGGCGGCGGCGCGGATCGGCTACCCGGTGATGCTGAAGGCGACCGGCGGCGGCGGGGGGATCGGCCTCGAGCCGTGCCGGACCGAGGCCGAACTGACGGACGCGTTCGCCCGGGTCGAGCGGCTGGCCGGAGCGAGCTTCGCGAGCAGCGGCGTCTTCCTCGAGCGACTCGTCGAGCGGGCGCGCCACGTCGAGGTGCAGATCTTCGGCGACGGCGAGGGACGAGTGGTCGCCCTCGGCGACCGCGACTGCTCGCTCCAGCGCCGCCGCCAGAAGGTGATCGAGGAGGCACCGGCGCCCGGTCTCCCGGCGGCCGTCAGGGCGGCGATGACGCGCTCGGCCGTTGCGCTGGGCGGCGCTGCCGGCTACCGGTCGGCCGGCACGGTCGAGTTCATCTACGACGCGGAGCGCGAGGACTTCTCCTTCCTCGAGGTCAACGCCCGCCTCCAGGTCGAGCACCCGGTGACAGAGGAGACGCAGGGAATCGACCTCGTCGCCTGGATGCTTCGCCTTGCCCTGGGCGACACGACGATGCTCGACGAGCCGCGTGCGTGCAGCGGCCACGCGATTGAGGCGCGCGTCTACGCCGAGGACCCCTCGCGCGAGCACCAGCCGAGCGCCGGCCTGATCACGGGGTGCGCCTTCCCGAGTGACCTGCGCGTCGAGACGTGGATCGAGCGGGGGACCGAGATCGGGACGGCATACGACCCGCTGCTCGCCAAGCTGATCAGCTTCGGCGCGACCCGGGCGGAGGCGATCGCCGAGCTCGACCGGGGCCTCGGGCAGTGCCGGATCGACGGCATCAGCACGAACCTCGGGCTGCTGCGCGCCGCGCTTGCCGACGAGCGCTTCCAGACGGCAACCCACACGACGGCGACACTCGCGAGCGTCGGCGACGACGACGCTCGGATCGAGGTGATCCGGCCGGGGACGATGACGACGGTGCAGGACTGGCCGGGCCGGGTCGGCCTCTGGCGGGTCGGGGTGCCACCGTCGGGACCGATGGACGACCGCTCGTTCCGCCTGGGCAACCGGGCGCTCGGCAACCCGGAGGGGGCGGCGGGCCTCGAGTGCACGCTGAGCGGTCCGCGGCTGCGCTTCACCGCGGCGAGCACGATCTGCGTCACGGGCGCCGAATGCGCGCCGACGCTCGACGCCCAGCCGCTCGCCCGGTGGGAGCCGGTCGAGGTGGCGGCCGGGCAGGTGCTCGACGTCGGCGAGGCCGACGGACTGGGTCTGCGCGCTTACGTGCTGTTCGCCGGCGGACTCGACGTCCCCGAGTACCTCGGCAGCCGCTCGACGTTCACGCTCGGGCGCTTCGGCGGGCATGGCGGGCGGGCACTGCGCTTGGGCGACGTGCTGAGGTGCGCCGCTCCGGCGGCGGGCGGCCTGCGGG
>JRHI01003075.1_pt1 | contig 10372 bp, 8 predicted proteins | sample 215371 | NCBI WGS metagenome assembly JRHI01 (sample SAMN02929681, study PRJNA255918) | sediment metagenome | biome: cave system; feature: Ice Cave; material: Sediment; isolation source: sediment from deep within a dark volcanic ice cave with no known source of... ... | reverse complement strand
GCCCCGTGCCCCTAACCCTTGAGTCCTGACCCCTGACCCCTCGTTCGGCGGTCGATCCGCATCACGGTCTTAAGCAGGTAGGTGATCGTGACGGGGTCGCCCGGTTTGAGGGTGGGATCGAGCGCGTCGGCCGGGAGTTGACACTGGAGCACGTCGTCGGGGGTATCGACGTGAGCGTAGAAGACGCGGTAGTACGGGCTGCCGTGGATCGCGTACGGTTGCAGACCTTCGACGGTGCCGGCGATCTCCATGGGGCGGCTACTTTGCCGTCTCGGTCGTCATCGCCTCGGCGGCCTCCGCTTCCAGGCGCTCTTCGCGGCCTCGGGCGAAGAGGTAGAAGGCGATGGTCAGCAGGATGAGCGGGGCGACGACGAGGCAGAAGGCCAGGGGGAGGATGTCCTTGCCGGCGGTACCCGAGCGACCGAGAATGAGGTACCCCATCGTCGCGAAGACGATCAGCAACGCCAGCGAGGCCAGCGCCGCGGTCGGGGTGACGCAGCCACGCGCGTTGCAGTTGATGTCGGGGGCGCTCAGCGGCCGGAGGCGCCGCTCGGCCGTCTCGGGTAGGTCAAGATCGAGCAATCGAACGTAGCCGAGCTTGCCCTGCGCCAAGCGGATGCGGACGAAATCGGCCGGGGCGGCCGGATCGTCGAGGACGTCGAGCTCGCTGCCGGCCCGGACAATCTCAATCAGCCGGGATGCCGTGTCCGGCCGCTCGTAGACGCGAAGCCCCTCGGTACCGTGGAAGGCGTCGACCAACGTCGTGCCGCAGGCGGCGCAGAAGTGATTCGCGGCGGGATTGAGCGCCCCGCACATCCCGCAGAAGATCAGGGGCGAGCGGCTACCGGCATCCGAGCCTGCTGCGTCTCTCGGGCCGTCGGTCGGCCCATTTCCGTTGCTGGTCGTGGCATCCACGGGTCGGACCACCCTCTGCCCGGCATGGAACGGGCGTCGCCAAGCACGATCGTGCCCCGCGACCTATCCGGGCTGTCTTATACCATAGGCCGCAACCCGTCTCGACGCCGCGAGCGCGTCCCAGGGTGCGAGCGCGACCAGCGTGCCCCACCGGGCGCTGCCCAAGACTCCGCGGCGCCGGATGCATCCGGCGGGTGGCGATTGCCGTATCTTCCCGATTGGCCGATCATGTTACGACGTGAGGAGCGATCCGTCGATGAAGTGTGGTTTGTGTGGCGCGCCCAATCAGCCCGACGCGATCTTCTGCACTGCGTGCGGCGCGCTGCTGGCGGCGTACGCCACGCCGGTCGGCGCGCACACGTCCGCTGGGGTCGCGGCGGACGGGGTTGGGGAGACGGCGCCGGAACCCCGTCCGCCCATCTCGTCGCCGGCTCAGCCGGATGCCACCGGCGCGACGGACGACGCGCCGGTCCCCTGGATCATGCCGGGACCCGCAGCCGGCGTGGCCGACGACGATCGAACCGAGGCCGACGATCTCGTGTGGCAGCCAATCTTCGACCCCGCGGATCGTGAGGAGGAATCCGCCGACCCCGGGAACGTCTCGGCTCCGAGCCGAGGGGAAACGCCGGCCGGGTCCGGGCCGGCGTGGGCGCCGATCTTCGCGCCCGCATCCTCCGCGGGGTCGGGAGGGGAGGCCCCGGGCGGTGGCCAAACGCCGGGGGCGGTGGCGGGCGCCGCTGAGCCTGAGGAACAGTCGGCCTCGCCCACGGACGGGCGACCGCGGGGTGACCAACCTCCGATCCCGGCGACGGTACCCAGGGCGGACACCGTGCGCCAGCCGGTGTGGCCCGCGCCGCAGATCCCCACGTCCGGCCCAGGCCGGGACAAGGGTGACGGGCAGGATGTGGTACCCCCCTGGCTGCTCCTGACGAGGATCCCGCCTCGGATGACGGTCTGGCTCGGGGCGATGCTGATCCTGGTGGCCTGCGTCGCCGGTGTCATCGGCCACTCGCTCACGCTCGCCGCGCTGGTGACAGGCTGTTTTGGCTCGATGGGGTTCATCCTCGTGACGTTCGGACTCGTCGTCCTCGGCGCGCGGCGGTCCGAGCGTCCCTCGTAGCGTGCCGAGCGGCGTGCGGACGGCCTTGATGCGACGGGTATTGGACGAGCACACCCACCAGCTCGACCAGTTCCTCGTCGTGAGCCCTGCTGGTATTTGTGTCTGCCATTCGTAACCGCTCTTCTGCCGCGCTCCGGGTAATCCTGATCGAAGGCTGTCCACCGTCCCGAAGAGCGTCGCACCTGACGCGTCTTAATTGATGGCCATTCATCGGAGGGAGCCGACTGCCAGGACGTGTCCGCTCACGGCACGAGAAGGCGGGAAACCCTGCGCATGCCGAGGATAAAGGGGTTGGTGGGAGGCGGCTTCGCCGGGCAACCGGGCTACGCGGGACGGTGCTCGTCGTCGCCTCGATCGCCGCGGCGCAGGGCGGCGTAGCTCTCGTAACGGGCGCCGGGGATCAGCCCAGCGGTCAGCGCCTGGCGGACGGCGCAGCCAGGCTCGCGCAGGTGGGTGCAGTCGGCAAAGAAGCACTGACCCAGATAAGGCCGGAATTCGGGGAAGCAACGGTCGAGCGTCTGCAGCGGCACGCCGTGGAGGGCGAGAGCTCGGATGCCTGGGGTATCGGCAACGTAGGTGTCGGGCCCGATCCGGTAGAGCTGGGTTGCGATGGTCGTATGGCGGCCCTTGCCGGTGGCGGCAGAGATCTCGGCCACGGTGCGCTCGCGGGTTGGGTCGAGCGCGTTGAGCAGGCTCGACTTGCCGACGCCGGACGGGCCGGCGACGACGGTCACCCTGCCCGCCAGGTCCTCGCGCAGCTCCGCGAGGCCTTGCCCTGTCTGCACACTCAGGTAACGGACGGCGTAGACGGGTCGGTAGTCGCCGAAGATCGCATCCGCGGCGGTCCGGCCATCGCCGGCGGGCAGCGGCTCGTCGAGGTCGATCTTGTTGACCCCGATCGTGGCGGGCAGACCCGCCGCCTCGGCCAGGATGAGGAAACGGTCGAGCATGCGCCGGTGCGGTTCCGGCTGATGCACCGCGAACAGGAAGAGCACCCGATCGGGGTTTGCCAGGATGACTTGCTCGACGTCGTCGGTGTTGCGCGCCAGCCGTGCCAGCGAACGCACGCGCGGCTCGACGACCTCGATCTGCCCCTCGCCTGCGCCAACATCGACGACCCAGACGCGGTCACCGACCGCAACCAGGTCGGTGCGGCGGCGCTCGCGCCTGAGCGTACCTTTGATCGTGGAGAGGAGGACGCGGGGCTCGTCGCGCAGCGCGACGTCGAAGTACTTGCCGTAGGCGCGCACGACGATGCCGGGCAAGGCCGCCGACGTGACGGTGGGACGCGGGTCCTCAGATCCCGCCGCACCGGATGCCGGCTTGGCCGGCGTGGGAGGAACGCCCCGCCTCACGCGCGAATCCGTCGGGGCGCCGCTGGGCGCGCGCGTCTGAGCACCGCGTCGATGATCGGGGCGTAGCCACCAGCGCCCCGACGAGGTTCGGGTTGGCGATCCGATGGCATAGACGGGCGCTCGGCAATGGCGGTTGTCATTGAGCCCACGAGGCGCATGAAGGAACCGATACATCAACCAGTGACCATACCGGCCGTGCGGCCGGTCGCGACGAGTCTACACGCGAGGGACGCCAATGGCTACGAGCGATCCAGAGATGGCGGCAACAGGGCCGTGCCACCGCCCGCGGAGGTGCTAGAATGGGGCAACTTCCGCAATTTGAGGCCCTGCCCGCCGGTGTCAACCGCCGGGCGATGGTGAAGCCGGCGGAGACCGGCTCGGACGCAACCCAGGAGACGGAGCGATGGATACGTTACTTCTCCTCGCGCGACTGGTTTTGGCCGCCGTCTTCGCAGTGGCCGGGTTCGCGAAGCTCGCCGACCGCGAAGGCTCGCGCAGGGGACTGGAAGGCTTCGGCGTGCCGGCGACGGTCACGATCCCGGTGGCCATCGCCTTACCCCTGGCCGAGCTGGCGGTGGCGATCCTCTTGCTGCCCACGGCGACGGCCTGGTGGGGCGGTCTCGGCGCACTCATCCTGCTGCTGCTGTTCGTCGCGGGCATCGGGTACAACATGGCCAAGGGCCGCCACCCCGATTGCCACTGCTTCGGGCAGCTCCATTCGGAGCCGGCGGGGTTGGCGACGCTGGTCCGCAACGGGGTCTTGGCCGCGGTCGCGGTCTTCCTGGTTGCGGCGGGAACCGGTGATCCGGGGCACAGCCTGGTCGCCTGGATCGGCAACCTATCGACAGCCGAAAGGGTCTTCGCCATCATCGGGGTGGTCGCGCTCGGGGCGGTCGCCGGCGAGGGATGGTTGCTCGTCCATCTCCTCGGGCAGAATGGACGCGTCCTGCTCCGCCTCGACGGGCTCGAGACGATCGTCGCCGAGGGAGGCACGGCGCTGCGACCGGCCGGCGGGGTCGCCGAGGCCGCGGTGCGGCCCGCTCCGGGTCTGCCGGAGGGGTCACCAGCGCCGGCGTTTCGGTTGGAGGGTCTGCACGGGGAGACGATGACGCTCGACGCGCTGCGCGCCGCGGGCAACCCGGTCATGCTGATCTTCTCCGACCCCGGGTGCGGACCATGCATGGCGATGCTGCCGGACATCAGCCGCTGGCAACGAGATCACGCCAGCAAGCTCACCATCGCGCTGATCAGCCGCGGCAAGGCCGAGGCGAACCGCGGGAAGGCGATCGAGCATGGGTTGCGCCATGTCTTGCTCCAACAGGACCGGGAAGTCTCGCAGGCGTACCAGGCGCACGGCACGCCGGCCGCGGTGGTGATCCGGCCGGACGGAACGATCGGCAGCCCCGTCTCGGGCGGCGCCGAGGCGATCGGCACGCTCCTTGCTAAGACGACCGGGACGCTCTCGCTGGCTGCCGCGCCGGCGCCGCCGCAACCCACGGCCAACGGCTCGCCGAACGGCGGCAACGACCCACCCGCGCCGGCTCCAGCCTCTCGGGCCAGGGCCGGCGGGCCGGCTCCTGCCATTTCGCTGCCGGATCTCGCGGGCAAGGCGATCAACCTGAGCGATTTCAAGGGGCAGCCGACGCTGGTTCTCTTCTGGAATCCGGTCTGCGCTTTCTGCATGCGGATGGCCGACGACCTCAAAGCGTGGGAGGTCAACCCGCCGAAGGGGGCGCCGAAGCTGTTCATTGTCTCCACCGGCACGGTCGAGGCGAACCGGGAGATGGGACTGCAATCGCCCACCGTGCTCGATGAGGGGTTCGCGGTCGGGCGCGCGTTCGGGGCAAGCGGCACGCCGTCGGCGGTCCTCGTCGACGCCAAGGGGAACATCGCCTCGGACGTCGCAGTCGGCGCACCGGGCGTGCTCGCTTTGGCGAACGGGCAGGATCCGAAGACCGTGGCGAACGACGGCGGCGCACCGAAGGTGCCAAAGGTCGGCGACCCAGCGCCGGCGGTGAAGCTCAACGACCTGTCCGGCAAGCCGTTCGACCTTGCCGCGCAGCGTGGTGGAAAGACGATGCTTCTCTTTTGGAACCCCGGCTGCGCGTTCTGTCGGCGGATGGCCGACGACCTCAAGGCGTGGGAGGCCGCACCGAAGACGGGCGCGCCGAAGATGGTGATCGTCTCGACGGGCACCGTGGCAGCGAACCAGGAGCTCGGGCTGAAGTCGCCGACGTTGCTCGACGAGGACTTCGCGGTCGGCCGCGCATTCGGGGCGAGCGGAACGCCCTCGGCAGTGATCGTCGACGCCAAGGGCAAGATCGCTTCGGCGATGGCCGTCGGCGCGCCCGCGGTCCTGGCACTGGCCGGGGCGCCGCAAGACAAGGGGCACCCGGCTTCGGTCTAGAACCCGCTCAAGTCATCCGAAAGCGGGACCCGAAGCCTTGCGCCAGGGTCATTTCAAGCGACTCCGCTCTGCCAGAACCGAGCGCACGGCCCTTCCATGGGACCCGATCACTGCCACGGCGCACGAACCGCTGAGAAGGTCCACGGACTTGCCGGATCCACCACTACGTCGTCAGTTCCTCGGCGTCGAAGATGTTTTTGGCTGCTTGGACGCGCCGTTCGTCGAGCGCGGCCGTCGCCTCAAGCGGCGGCGGTGAGTCAACGGGCGCCTGACCACGATCCCCTGCGGTGTTGGCCTTCAGCGCCGATGTGCCGTTTGAGCCGGCGACCGGTCCCGATCCGGTCGCCGCGACTTCCTCGCCCCGAAGAACGCAGCAGATGCGAACCGATCGGCCAACGAGGCGCCCGACCACCCCTTCGATGATCGGCCGCACCTCGTCCGAATTCAAGCGATTGCGGTGAAAATCATAGGCGGCCGCGAGGGTAATCTGGTCGCCATCGACCGCGATCGGATCGATGGAGGCGAGGAGTGCTTCGATCCGTCGATTGATCGCCTTCACGTCAAGCCGGATCTTCGGCCAGAGGTCGGCAAGTTGATCGACGGTGATGCCGTCGCCAGGAACGGAAACGCGACCCGCCGGTGCGACGTCCTTGACGACCTCCGCGATCCGCGGCTTCGCCACTGCGGCAGACATGCCGTCGCTGGGCGGCTGGCTGTGCGGCGGTCGGTCTTGCTCGCTGACCTGTCCCCGCAGTCGATCGCGCAACGCCGTCGTCGCCGGTTTTGCCAACAGGTCGGCCGGCGGGGAGCCCGCCTCGGGTGTGTCAATGGACCGAGACCGGGTGGCAGAGGCCGGCGGTTCGTCTGGCGGCGCGCCCTCACGCTGATCCGCCGCGGCCCTGGCGATGGGCGCGCGCCGGAGGATCGCTTCAACCAGGGCGACTTCAAACGGAAGCTGACCGTAGGAGGAGTGGCGAATCTTGTAATCGACCTCGCTGAAGAGCCGCGACATCTGGGCCAACTCCAGGAGGTCGAAGCGGCCGGCGAGATCGCGGGCGCGCTCGTCCGCATCGGGTGAGCCGCCGGCCCGCTGATGGAGCAGCACGCGCAGGTAGGCCACGAGCTGGCGATTGAACTGGCGCGGGTCCGCTCCCGCCTCGACCGCCGCGTTGACGGTGCCCAGCGCCAGGCTGGGATCGCGCTCGGCGAGCGCGGAGACGAGCGTTTCCACCCGATCGTTCCGGCTCACCCCGAGCAGCGCGCGAACTGCCGCGACGTCGATCGTCCTGACGCCCGCCGCCCCGTCCAGCTCGCCGAAGACCGCGAGCTGATCGAGGAGACCGAGCGCATCGCGCAGGCTGCCAGTCGCGTGTCGCGCGATCACTCTGAGCGCGTCGTCGTCGACCTGGAGCGACTCCGCACCCGCCACCGTGCGCAACCGGGCGACGATCGCGTCCACGTCGATCCGCCGGAAGTCGAAGCGCTGGCATCGCGAGACGATGGTCGGTAGCAATTCCTCCGGATCGGTTGTGGCGAGGATGAACTTGGTGTGACCCGGCGGTTCCTCCAGCGTCTTCAAGAAGGCGTTCGCCGCCGCCCCCGTGATTTGATGCGCCTCGTCGACGATATAGAACTTGGATCGGAGCTGAGTCGGTGCGTACCTGACCCGCTCGCGCAGCTCACGGATGTCGTCGATCCCACGATTGCTCGCCGCGTCGATCTCGATCACGTCCGTCGCAGACCCGGTCGCGATCGCGCGACAGCTCTCGCAGCGGTTGCAGGGTCGCTGAGACGGATCCGGATCGAGGCAATTGACGGCCTTGGCCAGGAGCCGCGCCGTCGTCGTCTTGCCGGTGCCGCGGGGGCCACAGAAGAGATAGGCGTGGGCCACCCGACCGAGCACGATGGCGTTGCGGAGCGTCCGAACGATCGGCTCCTGTCCGACCATCTCGGCGACGTGAAACGTCTGCGGTCGGTACTTCCGATACAATGACTGAGTCTGTCCACCGCGCGGCCCCGCATCGACGGCGGACGTCGGCGTCGCCTCCGAATCCCGCGCGGCGGATTCAGTGGGCTGGACAGCACCGGTGGAGGTGATCTGCTCTGCGCCGAACAGCGGTGGCATGCTCATCAACCTGCGGCCTCCGGTCACGGGAACGGGCGGGCAACGGCGCACAAAAACTGTCCGTACACAAGTATAGCCGCTCGATCATCTGTTCAACAATCCAAGGCGAGCGTAAATCGGACCGACTATGGGGACACTCTATGTCGTGGCCACGCCGATCGGCAACCTTGAGGACATCTCGCCGCGCGCCCTGCGGGTGCTCCGGGAGGTGACGCTGATCGCGGCCGAGGACACCCGCCACACCGGTCGGCTGCTTGCCCACTTTGGCATCGAGACTCCGCAGATCAGCTATCACGCCTTCAACGAACGATCGCGCCGGGAACGATTGTTGACCGCGCTCACCGCGGGGGATGTGGCGCTCGTGAGCGACGCCGGCACGCCGGCCATTGCCGACCCCGGACAGGATATCGTCGCCGCTGCGCTCGCGGCCGGTCACGCAGTGTCCCCCGTTCCGGGTCCGTCCTCACTGGTCGCCGCGATCTCGGTCTCCGGCCTGGTGGCCGGTCCGTGCGTCGCGCTCGGGTTTCTGCCGCGCCGCGGTGAGGAACGTCGGCGGCTGCTGGTGCGCGCGGCGGCAACCGGATTCGCGGTGGTGTTGTTCGAGGCCGCCCCCCGCGTCGCGCCGACGCTGGAGGACCTGGCGCGGCTGCTCGGCGAGCGCCAGGCCGCGGTGCTGCGCGAGCTGACGAAGCTGCACGAGGAGACAGCCCGCGGCGATCTGCGGCAGCTGGCCGAGCGTTTCGCGCACGAGCCCGTGCGCGGGGAGGTCGTCATCGTCGTCGGTGCCGGGACAGGCTCGGCGGCCGGCGCCGAGGAGCCGCGTGTCGTGGTCGACCGCCTCCTGGGATCGGGGCTCCGACCCAGCGAGGCGGCGAAGGAAGCCGCCGCGCTGACCGGTCTGCCCCGGTCGGAACTGTACACCCTCGCGCGCGAGATTATGAAGAATCGGGCCGATCCCGGGTCGCACCGGTAGCCTGGAACTCGGTTCAGTCGGGCTGGAAGGCCAGTTTGCGGTGCCGCATCAAGATGCTCTGGAGCACTCCCTGGCAGAGGAGGAAGGTCCACAGCGAGGACGACCCCTGACTCACGAACGGCAAGGTGATCCCCGTCACGGGCATCAGGCCGACGTTCATGCCGATGTTGACGAACGCCTGAAAGAAGAGCACGCCGGTGATGCCCAATGTGAGGCATTGTCCGAAGCTGTCCTTGGCGGTCTCGGCGACGCGCAGGCAGCGCCAAAGGAGCACGAGGTAGGCCGCGAACAGGGCGACCATACCGATGAAGCCGAACATGCCGCTGACGTGGGCGAAAATGAAGTCGGACTCACGGACCTTGAGCAGCTCCAGCCGGCTTTGGGTGCCGCCCCGCAGACCGAATCCAAACAGGCCGCCGGACCCGATGCTGATGCGGGCCTGCAGGATGTTGTACCCGGCGCCCTGCGGATCGAGGTCGGGGCTGTAGGACACTCGCAGACGGACCTTCTGGTAGTCGTGCAAGATGAACTTCCAGGCGAAGAGGGAGGCCGGGATGGCGGCGACGACCAACCCGAGCAGGTAGATGGGACGCGTTCGGGTGACGACCATCATCGAGAGCCAGATCACGCCGTAGACGACTGCCGTGCCTAGGTCGGGCTCCCGAAACACTAGAATCGCCGGCACCGCGACGATCAGGAGCGAGACGACGAAATTGCCGAACTGCCGCATCTCTTCGCCGCGCGCGGCGATGAACGCGGCCAGCGAGATGATGGTCGCGAGCTTGACGAACTCGGAGGGTTGGATCGTCAGGACCCGGAAGTCAAACCAGCGGCGCGAGCCCGCGATGTCGGTGCCGATCTGGGGCACCAACACCAGCAGCAGCAACCCAAGCCCGCCGAAGTAGAGCAACCAGGAAAACGAGGCGAAAAATCGGTAGTCGAAGCCGGCGACGACGAGCATCAGGCAGAGCCCGAAGCACCCAAAGAGGGCCTGCTTAACGCCGTCGTTGCGCGGCGTCAGGGCGCCCCCGCCCGTTGCGCTCCAGATGGCGACCACGCCGAAGCCCATCAGGACCATCGTCGTCAGGAGCATGGCGAGATCGAAATCTTTCCAGCGGTGGCTCACCAAGCCGCGTCCGCTCCTTTCACCTCTGCCCCGTCTTCGTCACAGAACGACCACCTCGTTGATTGTGATGTGGAAGGCGCATCCCAGGAGCTCCGCCGCATGGCGACTCATCAGCATGCGCGGGAGAAAGATCTCGAAGTATTGCATCACTGGCGCCATCACGGTGTCGATCGTCAGTTCAAGTGTGATCGTCTTGGCCTCGGGCGCGACGCGCAGGAACGACGACGTCGCGGCATAGTTGACGCGGTCGTGCTGGTCGAAGGAGCTCGGATCGGTGTTGCGCACGCGCGAGCGGTGGACGTCCGATTTGTCCGCCAAGATCAGCGCCGCCGAGACGGGGTGGACCGGCTC
>JRHI01003074.1_pt1 | contig 10375 bp, 13 predicted proteins | sample 215371 | NCBI WGS metagenome assembly JRHI01 (sample SAMN02929681, study PRJNA255918) | sediment metagenome | biome: cave system; feature: Ice Cave; material: Sediment; isolation source: sediment from deep within a dark volcanic ice cave with no known source of... ... | reverse complement strand
TGGCAAAGTGTTGCTTCTGACATTTATCTACACGCGCTGTCCCTTCCCTGACTTTTGCCCGCGGATGAGCAAGAACTTCGCTGAGATCTACCATCAGATTGGCAATGATCCGGTGCTCTCCCGGCAGACGCACCTGTTGAGCATCAGCTTTGATCCGGCCCACGACACGCCAGGAGTTCTTCGTGATTACGCTTTCTCGGTAGCTGGGAGTAAGCAGGACTCGCTATTCGAGCGTTGGGAGTACGTCGCGCCGCGTCCGGCAGACTTGTCGAAAATCGCGGATTACTTCGCTCTTGCTTACAAGCCGGAAGGTGGCTTGATTACTCATACGCTTAGCAGCGCCGTGATTGGAGCGGACGGAAAGATCGTGAAGTGGTATCACGGCGGTGATTGGCAGCCTTCGGAACTGGTCAAAGACGCAAGTGACGCTGCTCGGCTTCCCAAGTGAAGGCTGCGCTACAGGGGCACAACGACAACTACTTTACCTTAGCTCCCAGCTTGCGATTGATGTCGCGGGTAAACTCGGTAAAGAAATTCAACAGCGCTCCGTATCCAGCCTGCCCCAACATGGCGCGACCTCCCTCCGCGAAAGCATTCCGGGGATGCGTTTTCCACGCTGTCGAGACTAAGCCACCGCCGAAGGCGCCTCCATACAGCGCCCACTGTGGACGCACCTCCTGCTCGGTGCGGTTGTATGTGACAAAGTTCCGCAGCAGCGCATGCCGCGTGCGCGGCCAGAAACCCCTGCAACGGCACTGATCGTATCTCGGTTCGTAGTGCAGCCCCGCATTTCCCAGCGCGGCCAGACTATTGGACGTAATGAATTGGCCTTCACGCGAGGCAAACCGTTCCGCATAACCTCCTAAGCCGTCGTCCCATTGGCCCGGCACCCCACGCGCCTGATCGACGCCCGCAGCAAACATGCGCTTTGTATAGGCTCCGGGAGTCGTCAGCGTTTGGCGCAGGTAAATCTGCCGTCGAGTTTCGCCGGTCAAAGGAATAAGAGGCTGATCCCTCTCCACATAAATGCCGGTCAGCCATCCGCTTTCCCAATCGCGCAGTCGAACCAACCCCTTCATGGCCATGTTTCTAGTGGATTCAGTGCCTTGGGCAGTAGGGCCTATCCTCTTCGCTGCATGTGCTTGCGGTGCATTCGAAGTTTCGTTTTTCCTATTGCCTGGCTTCTCTTGTGGATTTTTCGCGGACACGTCTGGACTTCGCCCTTCGACTGGATCACGCGGCTCCTGGGCTGCGACGTGCAGCGAAAGAAGCGTGAGAGAAAAAAAGAAAGGAAGAATAAACAGCGGTTTAAGGCAACATCTCATTTCGAAAGTTCGCCTACGGAACTGGTGAGGGCTTTGGGTTGTCTAATGTGATGGAGTGTTTGGCCTGGCATTCGTTCGCAGGATCGTACGTGAGTACTCCCACCAATTGGTCCTTGGAGGCCTGAAATTCGAGCGGCGGCCTGCGGATGCGGGAAGGCAGTCCGATGAACCTGACTCTGCCATCGGCGTTGGTGGCGGCTTCCAGATCAAGCTTGTGGAATCCGCCAAAACAATAGGCAATGTGAACCCTGACCTTCGCGCTGTAGACCGGTTTGTCGTCAGGGGTGGTGACAGTAAGCTGCAATTCGCAGGGACCAGCGGCACCGTCCATCACCGGAACCTCCGCCGCCGTTTGCGAGTGCAATTGCAGCTGGGTCGCAAAGACAAAGACAAGGACAAAGAGAAAGAAGAGGCCTGCGGAAGCCACAAGCCGCAAGAAACCACGAAGCAGATGTCGAGTTCTCATCATGAATTAAGTCTACGATGTGCCGAAGTCATCGCCGAGTGCGTGCCTTGCCTATGTGATCTTCAGGCAGGTCGTCATCCTCTCTCATACGCGTGCTTCTTCTCCAACTCCTCCAGCGCTCCGCGCATCGAGGCTTCAAATCTTTCCGAATGTTCCGTCAGGCCGGCCGTGGGCTCGGCCCAATCGCCTTCGATCCGAAGCAGCCCTTGTGCGGCCACCAACCTGCCGGCAACTTCCAACAGATGCGAAGTCGTGGTCTCGAGATACTGCGCCTCAGCGGGATCGGCGATCCACACCCGCGCCGAACCGCCGAGCTTGACTTGCCAGTAGACTTTCCGCTCGATAAACTCCGCAATCACCTCATCGGTAGCTTTGCCAAACACCCACTTCTCACGCTTGAAGTCATAGAGCCGGCTGGAAAATGCGAGCGGCAACAATTTCCCCGACTTTACAAACTCAATCTGCCTGCGATCAACCTCCTTCCGCAGGGCGTTGATCACTGGAGTTTCAGCATCCCTGGGTTCAAGCGAGGGCAGAACTTCGCGCACCGTCGCCGACAGGTTCACCGCTACCAGCGCATGCAGATCCGTGGAGTTTTCCAGCCGGATGTCAGCGTGTAGCACCCAGAAATCGGCGCCCGACGTCGACTGATGAAACGGCCATTGAATCGCGAAAGTCAGCGGAAGGCCGTTCAGGGTCATCCAGATTTTCTTCTCGGGGTGTGTGACCACTGCTGCGCCGACATTTCCTTGTTCATTCATTCTGTAGAAGTTCCATATTAAGAAGATGAATACATTTTACCGGAGGTGAAGCTGGAAGCTTGGGTAGTGTAGTGCTTGATCACCATCTTCCAGGGGGACGTACTCTACGAAAAGAATAACCAAAAAAATCATCCCCCCCGCGCCTTTCGCGTCTTGGTACCCATTCGCAGCAGCTTACGCACTGTTCCAGTGGGTAGCCGCTTCATCTGATCGTGCAATTCCGTGACGGCTTCGAAAAATCCGGCCATAGCTTCCAGGCGCTGACGGGTGTAGTCGGCTCCCGATTCTTTGGGGTCGAGATCGGACAGGCAGCGCCGCAGCATTTCGCGGGTAGGATCAATCTCCCGCCGCTTTCGCTGCTCAATTACCAGGCGGAACATCTCCCACACATCTTTCATGGACTCGTAGTGCTCCCTCCGATCGCCCAGCACGTGGACGGCGCGGACGATCCCCCAGGTCTCGAGCTCGCGAATCGAAGTGCTGACATTTGAGCGGGCCACACTGAGAGTCGCGGCTATTTCCTCGGCGGGTAGCGCTTTTGGCGACAAGTAAAGCAGTGCGTGAATCTGCGCTACAGTGCGATTGATCCCCCACCGCGTCCCCATCTCGCCCCAGTGAAGGATATATTGTTTTTGTACTCCAGTAAGAGCAGCCATGTCGGTATATACAGGAAGGACTGAATATACCGAAGAGATGGATCCTCTTCAATACTTGGTTCGAGCCAAGGAATGGCTAGGAATGGCTAAGTTTCTCTGGCTGTGGGAAACTGAAGCATGAAGAAACAGGCCTCTGACCAGCAATTCCATGATCGTCGACATCAAGAACGGAAGCGAGCCGAAGCCGCGAAGAAATCGGTGACCAAGCAAACCGGCCGTGATGGCGCGGCCCAACCGGGTCCAGAAACGACTCAGGACGCGACAGGCAAGAGAAAGGAATAAAATTTCGCCGTCGCTGTTACCACGCGATTACTGTTATTACCATGTCGCGAAAATCGTTATTGGCGGAGTTCAACGCCGGTCGATCCCCACCCGCTCAGGAATGATGAATGTCACGAAATTAAAGTAAACTTTAGTAGGGCCTCCATCCTCTAAGGCTAGACCCTATTCCGGCTGGCCGACCGGAACGGCTGTTGGAGTCGAGCATGTTTATGTCCCATCCAAACCTGAGCGACGAGGTAAACGGAAGCATCGTCCAGTCCGAAGTCGAGGGCGGCGTCTTTTTAAGAGATCTACCGCCTTCCACGGTTCTGCAGATTCAAACGATGCATCACTGCTACACGGCAGTATTGCTGGGAGGTAGCGACGCGCTTATTTCGGGGCACCCAGAATTCTGTCCTCGCCCGGTACAAGTCGCGATTGCAGGGTCAACCTGGGGCGGATCTATGCTCAAGATTCAGTTCGTGGGCCGTGGCATGCATCTGGAGTTTCATCACCCGAAATATCCCACGCCGATTGTCACGTCTGCCATTCAAGAGATTCGAGACTATCTGCAGCCGTGTGGCAGGGAATCGGAATTGCCCATCTCGGGAAGTACGGCGCTCTAATCTCTGGAAGAGAATTAAGCTGCGCTTTTGCGGACTTTCATTTACGCTGTTCGCCGTTAAGAGTCCTACCCTCCCGCAAAGTTTAGGCGTTTCCCAATCACAACATTTACATAATCAGTTCATTGGCCCGCCGGGCAATGGGATGTTGCATCTCCAGCAGGTCATTCTTCACCATGTTCAGGGCATAGACACAGCTTTCAAAGTTCTTGGACAGGGTTGCGAATAGCGGCGCGACCTTGGCATACTCAAAGTGCTCGAACTTCGAGACGATGTAATAGCTTTCTTTGCCCGCCTTCATCCAGTCGATAAAATTTTCCATGCGGTGTCGGCGCAACCGCAGATGGTTAACACTTTCGGGAAACATGCCCGTGAAAAATAGCGTGAAGTCGCCGATATGTTTGCGCACCTGGCGCTCGCGATCAAAAGAAGGTGCGGGGCCGTAGACCGGATCGGACTCAAGCAGCATTTCCCCGACGTCGGCCAGCGGACGGTCGGCGGCGTCGTGGACCTTGAATAGTTGATCGGCCTCGCAAAATTCAGCGAGAAGATGAGAGACGTATGCGATCAATTGCGGATCACGAAGGCCAATCTCCTCGGCATAGTGACGTCCGACCAGGTCTTCAAAGAGGTGCTGCAGCGGATGCGATTCCGGAATCATATTTTCGTCCCTCGAATCTTTCCCTCGCGCGGCGTGTCAGCCCCAATCAAGGCTGAATCCTCATGCGTGAGTAAATACCTCAGCCGTGTTTCAAATGCAAGTGACTTTTGTTTATTGTTGTGATGCATATTTCTAATTGCTTAGGCGATCTTGCCGACCGCAGAGTTGTTTGGCAGTCTGATGGATAGGCTGCTAGTCAAGGCGCTACAGCCTCTCGAGCCTTACTGCTCATAGGGCCCGGGGCAGGGCCTGCAGTACCGGCATGAGAGTCCCAGGAATTGAACTGTAGAAAACAAACAATGGAGGCTGCATGGAACGGCAAAACATTTCCAGCGGGGCACCGTGGGAGTCTATCGTTGGTTACTCCCGTGCGGTGAAAATTGGTCCTTACATCCACGTTTCAGGTACGACTGCAACCGGCGCAGACGGAAAGATTGTTGGTGTTGGGGACCCATACGCGCAGGCGGTGCAGATCTTCAAAAACATTGAAAGCGCGTTGAAAAAAGCGGGCGGAAGCTTCAAAGACGTGGTCCGCACTCGCATTTATGTGACGAACATCGCAGAGTGGGAAAGCATCGGCAAGGCCCACGGCGAAATCTTCAGTGAGATTCGTCCCGCCACATCCATGATCCAGGTGAGTGCGCTCATCTCTCCTGAAATATTGGTGGAAATCGAGGCAGATGCGGTCGTATCGAGCTGAACTGACCTGTCCGCTGCCAGAGCTTGATTGATATAGAATCTCGCCGTCCGCCATTCAAGTTTCCGTTGCGGATGCAGTCGTCCTTCGCTGCGCGGAGCACTTTTTAAGTTTTGGGAAATTCAAGGAGACCCGGGTGAAAAATCTATGGTGGGCGTTGTTCCTAACTTTGGCAGCCGGTCTAGCCGCGCAAGACGCAAAGCCGTCGAACGCACCGGCTGTAACCGTGATTCGGGCGGGCACATTGATCGATGGCAGGTCAGATAAACCGCGCCACGATCAGGTCATTGTCATCCAGGGGGACCACATTGAGAGCGTCTCCGACGCTGCAAGTGCGAAGGTTCCGCTTGGCGCAGCCGTCATCGATCTGTCGAAAGCGACGGTTCTGCCGGGTCTCATCGACTCGCATACACACATTTTTCTGCAAGGCGAAGCACCAGCGCAAGGCGGATACGATGCCAACATTCTGAACGCTCCCCTGGCCCTCCGGGCCGCGCGGGCAACCGTCGCAGCTCGACGCGCTTTGGAGCAGGGATTCACAACACTGCGCGACGTGGAGACGGAAGGCGCGGGGTACGGCGATGTTGGCATCAAGCAGGCAATCGCGGCTGGCTACATTCCCGGCCCACGTCTTTTTGTCTCCACTCGTGCCATTTCAAGCACGGGCGGCTATCCGCTCGAAGGCTACGCACCCGAGCTGGACATGCCGAAAGGCGCGCAGATTGTCGACGGGGCAGTCGAGGCTCGCAAGGCAGCGCGCGAGCAGCTCGACCACGGCGCCGATTGGATCAAGGTGTACATGACGCATCGTTCGTGGGTCGGAAAGAACGGTGAGCTTGTATCCCAGCCGACGCTGACTGTCGACGAGTTGCGCGCAATCGTGGACGAAACCCACGGGTGGGGCAGGAAAGTTGCGTGTCACGCCTATAGCGGGATTGGCCTGCACCGCGCCCTCGATGGCGGATGCGACTCCATTGAGCACGGGCTCGATCTGGACGATGCGGCGATTTCACAGATGCTGAAACAGGGCACGTGGTATGTGCCGACGATCGCGGCATACTACACGGATTGGGCACCGGCCGACACCCCGGAAGGACGGCGAGACCGGCTGCGTGCCTCGGTGCACGAGCCGTCGTTCAAAAAAGCCCTTAAGGCAGGATTGAAGATTGTCTTCGGAACCGACATGGGCGGCATTCCCTGGACTGAGCCCATGGCGCAGGAGTTTTCACGCATGACCGAACTTGGAATGCAACCGATGGATGCGATCCAGAGCGCCACCTCGCGCGCGGCGATCATGCTCGACATGGAAGGCAAGATCGGAGTGGTTGCCCCAGGCGCATTCGCGGATCTCATCGCCGTCGCAGGCGATCCGCTGCGTGATATCAAAGCACTCGAAAGTGTGCAGTTCGTCATGAAAGACGGCAAGGTCTTCCGAAGCGAGCTAAAGTAATTCCTTTATTGAAGGCTCACGGTAGTAGTTCTTGTCAATTTTCGCAAATTCGCTTGACATCGGCTTCGCCACGGGCATAATGCGTCAATCCGCATTCTGGTTGTTAGCGAGCGGACGGCGCAATATCTTATCCGCCGAAGGAGGCATTCATGGGCGTCTTGGAGCTTTGTGACCGGGAGGTTGCTGCAGTCCCTTTGGAAGCCAGTGTGGCAGAAGCCATCCACAAAATGCTTGACCATCATGTCGGCGCGGTAGCGGTGGTCGACAGCGAATATCGGGTCGCGGGTATCTTCACCGAACGCGACGTGCTGCGAAAAATGGCGTTGAGCCGCATGGACCCGCAAAACACTCCCTTGCGCGATCTAATGACGACGCCGGTCGAGATGGCAACCTTAAATACCGGGCCGGGAGAAGCGCTGGCGACCATGCTCGAGCGGCACTTCCGCCATCTTCCCGTGGCCGACGATAATGGCAAACTGCTGGGAATCCTCTCCATTCGCAATCTGCTGGAGTGGCGCGTGGATGACCTGCGCCATGAACTGGATTCGCTCGAGCAGTATGTCTCCAATGATGGGCCCGGGGGCTAGACTGTCTGGTGGCTGAACGGCCTCGCGCTGCATATTCCTGAACCGATGGCTACAACTTCTCCTACTCTGCCAAGAACCATCGCTGCCGTGCGCATCGCGACGTCGGTATTCTTCCTGCTGTTTGGTGAATATAAGCTGGCCAGCCCGGGCTTTGCTCACGGAGGGTTTCAGGGATTTCTTCACGACTACATCGCCAGCACTGCGGTGGCGTTTTACCGCCCGGTGCTGTCCGGTATTGTGTCGCCCCATGCGGTATTTTTCGGCTATACCGTCGGGGTCCTCGAACTATTGATCGGGATATGCCTGCTCCTCGGGCTCTGGGTGCGTCCCGCCGCCGTTGTCGGGGTCTTGTTCTTGTTGAACCTGACGTTGGCTGCGTGGTGGGAGCCGGGGCACAGTGCGCCTTTGTGGCGGTACTTTGGGGCGAGGCTCGATACGCTGCCGCTGATTTTGCTGCTGATCATCTTCTATGTTGCTGACGCCGGGCGCGTGTGGGGCCTGGACGGGCGGCGGCATGTTCGAGCAAGTTGACTTCGTTCGTTTTTAAGTGGAGAGACGGTTAGAAACGAGTACGGAAAATGAACCATCTCAGCCGCGTGCTTGGCGGGCTTGTTCCGTGACCCAGTCCGTCCAGATCGAAGATGCCGCATTAGCGAGCAAAGGAGCTTTCCCTTCCACCGCGTCGACGAAGTTTTCCAGCAGGGGATAGTGCAGGTTGGCATTAGGCGGAAGATTTTCGCTGCCGTCCGGATAGACGAGCTCAGGGCCATTCAGCGGCGTCAATTCCATCTCTCCTGCGGTCCCGCGAATGCGGCATTCGTCCCGCTTGATTTTTGAGTGCCAGCGAACGTCCACGATGCCGCGCACGCCGCCTTCGTAGTCGATCATCACGGTTGCGTTATCCTCGACCGCATAGTGATGAACGGCGTTCGAAAGATGCGCACTGACGCGTAGCGGCTGGCCAAAAAGAAAATTCAGCACGTCGATGCGGTGTGAGGCGATGTCGTAAAGCGGGCCACCTCCTGCCTTCGCCGGGTCGATCAACCAGCTTCGATCCCCCTTTCCGTCAAACCAATCGTGGCAAGTAAGTTCGGCCAGCACCGGTTGGCCAATGGCGCCAGCCTGAAGTAATTGTTTCGCGCGCTGCACTTTGGGATAGCAACGCCGGTAGTAGGCCACGCCTAGAGTTTTACCGCTCGCGGTTGCAACATCTAACGTGCCGCGAGCTTCGGCTTCGTTCATGGCCATCGGCTTCTCGCACAACACGTGCTTACCGGCGCGAAGGGATTGGATCGTCTGTACTGCGTGGAGGAACACTGGAGTTGCGACGTAAACGGCGTGAACCGCTGGATCGGCGAGAGCTTCGTCCAACGTTCTCCAGACTCGTACGTTGAATGAATCGGCTTTTGCCGGATCGCCCGTCACCAGGCCGTACAATCGGCTGCGAGGTTCGGATTGGATAGCCGGGATGACACGCCTCTTGGCGACGTCGCCGATTCCGACCACAATCCAATTGAGCATGCCAGGAAATTTCTCTGTTCGGTTCGGCGGCTGATCGCAGCAAGAGTAAAGGCCGGCCCACGCCGGCCTTCCGTATCAGTCTTCACAGCAAGTTCGCAGTAACTACTTCTTGGGGGCGATCGCGTCTTTTGCTGCCTTGGCGACGCGGAACTTCACCACGGTCTTCGCCTTGATCTGAATGGGCTCGCCAGTTTGCGGATTGCGCCCTACGCGGGCCTTGCGGTGCGCCTTCACCAGACGGCCGAGGCCGGGGACCACAAATAGGCCATTCTTTTTAGTCTCTTTAATGGCGACGTCGGCCAGTTGCTCCAAAAATAATGCCGCAGTCTTGTTGGGCAGTTCGGTCTTCTCGGCCAGGTGCCGGATAAGCTGAGTCTTTGTCAAACCTGAAGCCATGTAGATCCTCCTAGAAAAAACTGTTGAATTTTATTCCGAGGACGCAATCTTATACCAGCGCCCTGTGGAAATGCCCATGTTTTATGCGGGTTAAAACAATATAACATGAGCCAGAGGCCCTTTTTACGCCCTTTCCAAGAAATTATGATGCTGAAACGGTCCATCCATGCGTACCAGCGTAGTAACCCTCGCCGATCGCGAACAGCTTTTCGCTTCTAACGTTTTTCAGGTACGGAAGAATCCATGCGCTATCAGCGTCCTGCTCAACATTTCTCGCACTCGCATTCGCGTCGTCGCGGAATGCCATAATGTTCAAGAGGAGCCACCAGTGAGTTGCGCCATATGTGAAATCCGCAAGGAGAAACGCTTTTGCCCGGCCCTCCACGGTCGGATCTGCCCGCAGTGCTGCGGCGAACAGCGAGAAGTAACTTTGGACTGTCCCAGCGATTGCCCCTACCTGCAACAGGCACGCCAGCACGAAAAGCCGCGCTCAGCAGGAGAAATCGAGCGTGCGGCACTGTTTCTGCAGGTGGAGGTTCCCGACCAATATCTATACGAGCGTGAGCATCTGCTTATGGGATTGACTTACGCTCTCGCCAAGACTGCGCACAGCGATCGCAGCTTGAACGATCACGACCTGATCGCAGCACTTTCAGCTTTATGCGCAAGCTACCAGCGGCTGGTCAATTCGGGTCTCCACTACGAGCAGCCACTCACCAGCGCGTCGCAGCAGAGAGTCGCTGCGGAAGTCGAAAACATGCTGAAGGAATATCGCGAGGCCGAGCGCAAGCACCTAGGCTATTCGAACGTTCCGGACTCCGATGCGCTCAAGGCCCTGGTGTTCCTCGTGAGGCTGGCATATGGGCGCACGTCGGGACGGCCAAAATCACGCGCGTTCGTGGATTTCCTTCTGGCGCAATTTCCTGAGAAGCCGGGGACGGCTGCCACACCGGAAGAGGGCAGCCGGATTA
>JRHI01003073.1_pt1 | contig 10379 bp, 9 predicted proteins | sample 215371 | NCBI WGS metagenome assembly JRHI01 (sample SAMN02929681, study PRJNA255918) | sediment metagenome | biome: cave system; feature: Ice Cave; material: Sediment; isolation source: sediment from deep within a dark volcanic ice cave with no known source of... ... | reverse complement strand
GTTGCGCTGGTGCTCGAGGAAGCCGCCGGTCCCCAGGTCTCGCACGAGTTCGGCGTTGATCGGCGTGCCCTTGAACGGGAGCCGCCGGACAGAGCGGCACCTGGCTTGCGGCTCTTGATTTCGTTGAGAACGAGGCGCGCACACCCCGTACGCAAGACCGTGCACATGGCTAGAGATGTTTGGTTACGCCTGAAACTCCCGCACGCTCACGGCACGCGAGGGTCCAGCACCCTCTACCCCTTACTTCGGCGCGTCGGCTGGGTTCACAAACGTTGCGCCGGCTGGCCCTACGCCATGTAACTGAATAACCGTGTCTTCACTCGCCCACGCGAAATGAGCTTTGCCCTTAGGTACGCTGAAGAAGCCCCCAGCTTTCACCGTCTGCCCTTTGGTCTCATCCAATTTCTCGCCAACGCCGATGTTGAATGTTCCCGATATCACCGTCACGTTCTCATCATTGGGATGCGTATGCGGTGCTACTTTTGTGCCCTTGGCGAGCTTGACGCGGATCACGTACCCTTCCGCATTCTTTGGATTGCCGACAATAATTGCCTGCTGAGCGCCAGGCGGGAAGGGTGCTGATGCGTATTTCGCATCGTCTGCTTGCGGGAGCACGGTCAGCTCTTGAGCCGCCACTACCGTCGAAACGAGAGCGACCAGTGAGATCGCAACCAGTGCGCGCTTCATGTACGGACCTCCCGAAAATCTGATTGATCGGCATCGTGACATTCCACGCGCCTCGGATGCAAGGCCCACATACACGCCCGTGCTACAATTTCCTTGTCATCCGCACCTCTCCGTCTCGCTCCAGGCACCCTCACCGTCCGCAGGGTCTGGCGATTTGCGTCACGACCGTCCATTCGCATTCGGCCTCCGGCTGCAGCGCACATCCCAGGTTGGTATGTGGTATACCAGGGGCCTCGAAGGGCACGCGGCAATCAAGCCGCGCGGCAGCCCTTGGCGGGGCCGCCGCCGCTGCTCTAAGATCGCGCCGCACCCACGGGGCGTAGGCCGATCACCGGGAAGAGTGATTGCCTTGCCGTCGCAACGTCAGCGTGGGACCTGGGAGGGTTCGTCGATGCAAGCCGGCCTGCCGCGTGACGTTCATGGGCGTTGGCCCTCCGCCCTGACGTCAAGGGCGGGCTGATGAACTTCACGCCAGCTTCCCAGCAGATCAAGGCGGCCTCGGTCCAGCTCGCGGTTGCCGGTGTCGGCAAGCGCTTCGGCGGCGTCACCGCGGTCGACGACGTATCGATCGACGTGCCCGCGGGCCGCATCGTCTCCATCATCGGCCCGAACGGCGCCGGCAAGACCTCGCTGCTCAACATGATCTCCGGCTTCTACAAGCCGGACTCGGGGCGCATCTCGCTCGAGGGTCGCGACATCACGCGCAGCCGGCCCAGCGAGATCGCGGCCCTCGGCGTGGCGCGCACCTTCCAGAACATCGCGCTGTTCGGCGGCCTCACCGTGCTCGACAACCTGATGCTCGGCCGCCACGTGCTGATGCGCTCGGGCGTGCTGCGGTGCGTGCTCTACTGGGGCCCCGCCCAGCGCGAGGAGATCCGCCACCGCGCCGCGTGCGAGGAGATCATCGAGTTCCTGAAGCTGCAGGACCTGCGCAAGCAGCCGACCGCCGCGCTCGCCTACGGCCTGCGCAAGCGCGTGGAGCTGGGGCGCGCACTCGCCCTCGAGCCCAAGGTGCTGCTGCTCGACGAGCCCATGGGCGGCATGAACCAGGACGAGAAGGAGGACATGGCGCGCTACGTCCTCGACGTGAACCAGGAGCGCGGCATCACCGTCGTCCTCATCGAGCACGACATGGGCGTCGTCATGGACATCTCCGACCACGTGGTCGTGCTCGACCGCGGCCGCAAGATCGCCGAAGGCGCGCCTGCCGCCGTACAGAGCAATCCTGCCGTGATCGCCGCCTATCTCGGTACCAGCAAAGGGGCCAAGGCATGAAGAGCGTCAAGCTCGCGGAGCAAACCGCCACCGACACGCTGCCGAAGCTGCTGCGCCGCAACGCGCAGAAGTACGCCAAGCGGATCGGCATGCGCGAGAAGGACCGCGGCATCTGGCAGTCCCATACCTGGCGCCAATGCTATGGGCACGTGCGCGATTTCGCGCTGGGGCTGGCGGCGGCGGGCTTCAAGCGCGGCGACAAGCTCTCCGTGCTCGGCGACAATCGCGCCCGGCTGTACTGGGCTCAGGTGGCCGCGCAGGCGCTCGGCGGCATGTCCGTTCCCCTCTATCAGGACTCGATTGCGAGCGAGCTTGCCTACGTGCTCGGCCACGCCGAGGTGTCCGTGGTCGTGGCCGAGGACCAGGAGCAGGTCGACAAGGTCCTCTCGATCGCCGGCGAGCTGCCGAGCCTGCGCCTCGTCGTCTACGACGACCCGCGCGGCATGAGCGCATACGAGCATCCGCTGCTCAAGTCCTTCGGCCAGCTCGAGGCGATGGGTGCCGCGTACGCCAAGGAGCATCCCGGCTATTTCGAGCGCGAGGTGGATCAGGGCTGCGCATCCGACATCGCCGCCATCGCCTATACCTCGGGGACCACCGGCAGGTCGAAGGGCGCGCTGCTGAGCCACAGCAACATGATCGCCACCTCCGAGATCTTCCAGGCGGTCGAGCCCCTGCGGCTCGGCGACAACTGGCTTTGCTACCTGCCGATGGGCTGGGTCGGCGACATGACCTACTCGCTGGGCACCAGCATGGTGTCCGGCGCCTGCTGCAATTGCCCCGAGAGCCCCGAGACGGTGCAGCGCGATCTGCGCGAGCTGGGGCCCAGCATATTCCTGGCGCCGCCGCGCATTTGGGAAACCATGCTGACCGGACTGCAGGTCAGGGCGGCCGATGCCTCCTGGCTCAAGCGGCGGGTGTTCGAGTATTTCCGCGCGCTTGCGGAGCGCCGCGAGCTGCTGAAAACCGATGGCAAGCCGATCCCCGCGATGACCCGGCTCGGCTACCGTCTGGGCGAGTTCTTCGTCTACGGTCCGGTGCGCGACCAGCTGGGCCTGCGCAACGCCCGTGCCTGCTTGACGGGCGGCGCCCCGCTCGGGGCCGACACGTTTCGATTCTTCCGCTCCTTCGGCGTCAACCTGAAGCAGGTCTACGGCGCCACTGAAGCGTGCGGCCTCGTTTCCCTGCAAGGCGACAACGACGCCGATCCCAACACGGTCGGGCACATCGTCCCCGACACGCAGGTGCGCATCGGCGAGCGCGGCGAGGTGGAGGTGAAGGGTCCAGGTGTTTTCGTCGGCTACTACAAGCAGGACGAGGCCACCCGCGATGCCATCACGGCGGACGGCTGGCTCAAGACCGGCGATGCCGGCCTAGTCGACCCGCGCGGGCAGCTCGCCATCATCGATCGCGCCAAGGACGTGGGCAAGCTCGCCGACGGCACGCCGTTCGCCCCGCAGTTCATCGAGAACAAGCTGAAGTTCAGCCCCTTCGTGCGCGAGGCTGTGGCCTTCGGCGACCAGCGCTCCTTCGTGGCGGCGATGGTCGCCATCGACATGACCACGGCCGGCAAGTGGGCCGAGCAGCGCACCCTGCCCTACACCAGCTACTTGGATCTCGCCCGCAAGCCCGAGGTGGCGCAACTCATCGTCCAGGAGGTCGCCAAGATCAACGCCACGCTGCCCGAAGCGATCCAGGTCCGGCGCATCGTCCTTCTCAACAAGGAGCTCGATGCCGACGACGCGGAGATCACGCGCACGCGCAAGGTGCGGCGCAGTTTCGTGGCGGAAAAGTATGCCCCGGTGATTGCGGCGCTCTACGATGGCTCCAAGGAGACGCAGCTGACCATGGACATCACCTACGAGGACGGCCGCAAGAGCCAGCTCACCTCGACGATGCTCGTCTACGACATCGCCTCCCCCGCCCCCGCTGGTCGCCTGGCAGCGTGAGCGGACAAAGATGTGGACGGCGCCATCTCCCCACGCTCCACCTGTCATCCCGGCCAGATCGCGTAAGCGCGGAGAGCCGGGACCCAGGGCCGAGGAAGCAGCATCTGATTTTGAGTCCCGGATATTCGCTGTCGCGAATTCCAGGATGACAGGTGCGGGGCCCGAAGGAGCACGCCATGTGGGATGAGATCCAGTTCGGGATTGCGCTGGCCGTCAGCGGGCTGTCGATCGGGCTCATGTACTCGCTGATCGCGCTCGGCTTCGTGCTCGTCTACAAGGCCACCGACGCCATCAACTTCGCGCAAGGCGAGTTCGTGATGCTGGCGGGCTTCGTCGCCGCCGTCGCGCTGGCGGTCAAGGGCATGCCGGTCATCGGCGCCGTCCTTGGGGCAGTGGCAGTGATGATCCTGTTCAGCTTCGCCCTCGAGCGCGTCGTGCTGCGCCCTCTGCTGGGCAGGCCCGTCGTCGCCGTCATCATGGCCACCATCGGGCTCGGCGCCATCCTGCGCGGACTGCCGCCGATCACGGTGGGCGGGCAGACGCGGGCGCTGTCGCTGCCGATCGGCGACACGCCGATCACCTTCGGGCCGATCTCGCTGCCGCCGATACAGGTGCTCGGCGTGATCGTCACATTGCTGTTCCTGGCCCTGTTCACCTGGTTCTTCCTCAAGAGCCGCATGGGCGTTGCCATGCGCGCCGTTGCCGACAACCAGCAGGTGGCGATGGCCATGGGCATCAACGTCGAGCGCTACTTCGGGCTGGCTTGGGCGATGGCCGGCGTAGTCTCGGCAATGGGCGGCGTCATCTGGGGCAGCATGCTGGGCGTCGACACGCAACTGGCGCTGGTGGGACTCAAGGTGTTCCCGGTCGTCATCCTCGGCGGTCTCGACTCCATTGTAGGCGTCGTGGTCGGCGGCCTCATCGTCGGACTGGTCGAGAGCCTGGCCGCCGGCTACCTCGACCCCTACGTCGGCGGCGGTACCAAGGACTTCGCGCCCTACGTGCTGATGATCATCGCCTTGATGTTCAAGCCCTACGGCATTTTCGGCACGCACAAGATCGAGCGGGTGTAACGGCGTCATGCTGCATCGCGAATCCGGAGTGTTTAAGACCAGCTATGCCGCCGACATGGCGCTCTACCCGCTGCCGATCGCGCGTTGGACGGTGGCCACCATCGTCGTGCTGTTCGCAGTCGTGTTGCCCGTGCTGCTGGGCGAGTACTACCTCTCCATCATCAATCTGTCGTTAATCGCCATCGTCGGCGCGCTGGGCTTGAATATCCTGGTCGGCTACACCGGCCAGATATCGGTCGGACATGCGGCCTTCATGTCCGTCGGCGCCTATACGGCGGCCAACCTCGCCGTGCACTTCCAGCTGCCGTTCTGGGCGACGCTGCCGGCCGGCGGGCTGATGGCTGCCTTCATCGGCGCCATCGTCGGCATTCCCAGTCTCAGGATCAAGGGGCTGTATCTCGCCATTGCCACGCTGGCCAGCCAGCTGATCATCGAGTGGATCATCAACCACACGCCGGCCATTTCCGGTGGCGCCGGGGCGTCGATCCAGGTGCCGCGGCCGGAGCTGTGGGGACTTCAGATGAAGACCCAGGGGGAGCTCTACTTCTTCCTGCTGTTCTTCGCGGCGCTGGCCATCCTGGCCACCCTCAACCTGGTGCGCAGCCGCATCGGGCGCGCGTTCGTGGCCATCCGCGACCAGGACATCGCTGCCGAAATCATCGGCATCAATATCTTCCGCTACAAGCTGCTCGCGTTCGCCATCTCGTCGTTCTACGCTGGCGTGTGCGGCGTGCTCTATACCTACTATTTTGGGATCGCCAACTACGAGGCGTTCCAGATCGGCGTCTCGATCGACTATCTGGCCATGATCATCATCGGCGGCCTCGGCTCCGTGCTCGGCACCATCTTCGGAGCCATCTTCGTGACCATGCTGCCGATCGCGCTGCGGCTGGCGATGGAGCCGCTGGGAGGCCTGATCTTCGATGCGGGCGAGCTTTCGAGCATCATCGCCAGCACCAGGCTCGTCCTGTTCGGCTGCCTCATCATCTTTTTCCTGGTGGTGGAGCCGGAGGGCCTGAACCGGTTGTGGCGCAACATCCGCAACTACTTCCGCGTCTGGCCATTTTCTTACTGAGCATTTGCAGCAAAGAAACCCAAGGAGGAAGCGAAAATGTCGAGAAACACGAGCTGGCGCACTGTGACCATCGCGGCTGGCGCAGTTGCGTTGGCGGCAAGCACCGTCCACGCGCAGGACAAGGAGATAGTTGTTGGCCTGCAGTGCGACCGGACCGGCCCGACCCAGACGGTCGGCATCTATCTTTGCCCCGGCTACCACGACTACATGAGCCTGCTGAACAGCAAGGGTGGCGTCGAGGGCTACAAGATCCGCGTGCTCGAGATCGACAACGAGTACAAGGTGCCCCCCGCCATGGAGGCGCATGAGCGCTTCAAGAAGGAGGGAGCCGTGCTGGATGGCATCTACGGCACCCCGCAGACTGCCGCGCTGACCAAGAAGCTGGAGGAGGACAAGATCCTCGGCACCTCACCGGGGTTCGGCACCGCCGCAGCAGCGGACGGCAAGCGCTATCCCTACCTGTTCCCTATCGCGGCGAGCTATTGGTCGCAGGCGACCGGGGCCGTTGCCTTTGCCAAGAAGGAGCTGGGCGGAAGTCTTCAAGGCAAGAAGATCGCATACGTGTTCTATGACAATCCGGCCGGCAAGGAGCCGCTCGTGATCCTGGAGGATCTCGCCAAGTCGGAAGGCTTCGAGATGAGGACCTTCGGGGTGCCGGCACCCGGCGTCGAGATGGCGGCACAGGTGCTAGACATCACCGGCCGCTTCAAGCCCGACTTCGTCATCGCGCATCTGTTCGGCCGCTCGCCGTCGGTGGCAATCAAGGAGCTCAAGGGCAAAGGCTATCCGCTGAGCAAGGTGATCGGGTTCGTGTGGGCCTCCTCGGAGGCCGACATCAAGGCGGCCGGCGGATTCGGCGTTGCCGAGGGCTATCACACCATCCAGTTCGCCGGAGTCGGCACGGACTTCCAGGTAATCCGGGACATCGACGCCATGTACAAGGCGCAAGGCAAGCCAAGTCCCAAGGAGCAGGAAGTCAGCGTCTACTACAACCGCGGCGTAATGGTCGCAGCCATCCATGCCGAGGCTGTGCGCAACGCCATCAAGGCCAAGGGCGGTGCCAAGCCCACCAGCGAGGACGTCAAGAACGGCATGGAGGCCATCAAGGGCTTCACGCTCGGCGGCATGGTGCCCCCGATGGAGATCAATCAGGCCGACCACGAAGGCGGCGGCTGGGTGCAAGTGTGGACCGTCAAGGACGGCAAGCTCGTCAAGGACGGCGAGTGGTTCCAGGCCTACCGCGATGTCATCAAGAGGCATCTGCAGGCCATCAACTGACGTCTTTCTTCTCCCTCTCCCCATTCTTTTTCAGAATGGGGAGAGGGTCGGGGTGAGGGGCGGTCACGAGCGCCGGAGCAAGCTTTCTGACCATGCTGTCGATCAACAATATCGAGGTCGTCTACGACAGCGTCATCCTGGTGCTGCGGGGCGTGTCGCTGGAGGTCAAGCCCGGCTCGATCACGACGCTGCTGGGTGCCAACGGCGCCGGCAAGACGACGACGCTGAAGGCCATCTCCGGCGTCCTGCGCACGGAGCGCGGAGAGGTGACCAAGGGCTCCGTCACCTTCGACGACAAGCGCATCGACGGCATGCGCGCCTTCGACGTGACGCGGCTCGGCATCTCGCAGGTGTTCGAAGGCCGCCGCGTGTTCGAGCACCTGACGACCGAAGAGAACCTGATCGCCGGCGGCCACGTGCAGCGGCACTATCGCCAGATCCGCGATGGCATGGAGCGGGTGTACGCGTATTTTCCGCAGCTCCAGCAGCGCCGCCATCAGCTCTCGGGCTACCTCTCCGGCGGCGAGCAGCAGATGCTGGCGATCGGCCGCGCGCTGATGTCGCAGCCCAAGTTGATTCTGCTCGACGAGCCCTCCCTCGGCCTCGCGCCCATGCTGGTCGAGGAGATCTTCGGCATCGTCGGCCGCCTGGTGGAGCAGGAGAAGCTGGCCGTCCTCCTGGTCGAGCAGAACGCCACCATGGCGCTGGCCGTCGCCCATCATGGCTACGTCATGGAGACCGGCCGCATCGTGCTGGAGGGCAACGTGCAGGCGCTGCGGGAGAATTCCGACATTCGCGAATTCTACCTGGGCCTCAACGAGATCGGCTCGCGCAAGTCCTACCGCGACGTCAAGCACTACAAGCGCCGCAAGCGCTGGCTTTCCTGATCTGCTCCCGCATCGCCGGCTTTGGCGACGGATCGCGGCCCCCTGCTCCGTCTATCGCGACGCAACACGGGGGTGCGCCTGCGCGATCGGCATTTGCGTCGCACGCCAGACAGGACTACTTAGGGGCTGCGGGAGACGTCCGAGCGCCCAACGACGGAGGCGGCGCATGCTCTCGGTCTTGGATCGTCACATACGCGCCTGGCACTTCTGGCTGGCCAACGCCGTGGCCGTGGGCTGGTTTGTCGCCATGGGCCTTGCGACGCAGTCGGCGTTGCCTGGCGTGAAGCTCTTCCGCTGTCCGATCGGCCTGTGCCTGGGCTACTACTCGCCCATCGAGCTGCAAACCACGCTCACCAAGATCGGCAAGAACGGGCGGGAATTCCTTACCGAGACGCTGCTGCCGCTCGACATGGTGCTGCCGGCGCTGCTGCTCGTGGCGCTGACGGTCACCTATGTCTGGTTCACCCGGCCGGGTCATCCCGTCAACGTGCCGGTCACCTCGGGATACCGCTACGCTTTCCTGTGTGTGCCGGTGTTGTATTGCGTGACCGACTATGCCGAGAACTGGACCCTCGTGGAAGCCCTGCAGGCTTATCCCAACATTCCCTACCGGCTGGCGCGCCGGGCGAGCTTCCTCACGGCCGCGAAGTCGCAGCTCATCGTCGCCTCGCTGGGGATTGCCGTGGCGCTGGCGATTGCGGGGTGGGGCTTCGCGCACCATTGGGCCGAGGCCTCGCGGCGGCGCGCGGGCCGGTAGTAACGCCCCGGCCGCTCAGGCCGGAGCAGGATCGCTTCAGATGGAATCACTGCCCCAGAATTCAAGGTGCGGCTGAAGCGTGAATCCTGCTCTACTTATTGCGTCTTAGATCACGCGTCCTTCTCGACCTCGGCGAACACCTTGCGCGCGGCGCGGAAGCATTCCACGGCCAGCGGCACGCCGGCATAGATCGCGATCTGGTGCAGGATGGCCTGGATCTCGTCCTTGGTCACGCCGTTGGTGAGCGCGCCCTTCAGGTGCAGCTCCCATTCGTGCATACGGCCGAGGCAGGCCAGCATGACGAGGTTCAGCATCGAGCGCGTCTTCCTGGGCAGGCGCTCGTCGGTCCAGGCCAGGCCCCAGCAGTACTCGTTGAGGATCTCCTGGAAGGGGCCGTTGAAAGAATCGGCCGACGCCAGCGACTTGTTGACGTAGTCCTCGCCCAGCACGGCCTTGCGCATGGCCAGGCCCTTGTCTCGCAACGCTTTGTCCATGTCTCTCTCCCTCGGATGGCGGATGGCTGTCGGGCGATGTTTGGCAGCCTTTCGCGCCCCGCTCAAGAGCGGGTAGGCCAGTCTTCTCCCTCTCCTCGTACTTCACGGGGAGAGGGGCGGGGTGAGGGGCAGACGCTTGCTCCAGCGTTTGTTGCTGCCCCTCACCCTAACCCCATTCTGAAAAAGGGAACGGGGAGAGGGGACAGGTGGCGCACAGCATCACGCCCGGGGATGGGCCTTGTCGTAGACGGCCAGCAGCCGCGTGCGGTCGACCTCGGTGTAGACCTGCGTGGTGGAGAGGCTGGCGTGGCCCAGCAGCTCCTGGATTTGCCTGAGGTCCGCGCCGGCGGAGAGCAGATGCGTGGCAAACGAGTGGCGCAGCGCGTGCGGCGTCGCCGTCTCGGGCAGGCCCAGCCCCTCGCGCATGCGCTCCATCAGCAGCTGAACGATGCGTGGGCTCAGGCGGCCGCCCTTGGCGCCGAGAAAGAGCGGGCCATCCGGCGTGAGCGTGTAGGGGCAGAGTTCGATGTAGCGGGCAACGGCCGCCTGCGTCACCGGCAGCACCGGCACGAGGCGCTCCTTGCCGCCCTTGCCGGTGATGCGCAGCACGTCGCGGCCGTCGAGCGGCGCTTCCTTGCGCAGCAGCCCCAGGGCCTCGGAGATGCGCAAGCCCGAGCCGTACAGCAGCAGCAGCACGGCCGCGTCGCGCGCCATGACCCAGTCGAGCTCGGCCCCGGCGCCGCCGTCCATCACGGCCGCGGCCTTCTCCACCGTCAGCGGCTTGGGGATGCCGTGCGGCACCTTGGGCATCGCCACCTGCAGCAGGCTGCGGTTGCGGGTGATCTCCTGCGCCTCGAGCCAGCGGAAGAAGACGCGCAGCGCCGATATGGTGCGCGCCAGCGAC
>JRHI01003072.1_pt1 | contig 10380 bp, 8 predicted proteins | sample 215371 | NCBI WGS metagenome assembly JRHI01 (sample SAMN02929681, study PRJNA255918) | sediment metagenome | biome: cave system; feature: Ice Cave; material: Sediment; isolation source: sediment from deep within a dark volcanic ice cave with no known source of... ... | reverse complement strand
TGGTACGACGACGAGATGAAAGCGAGCGCCGCAGCAGGCGTGCAGCATATTGATTTCCCGATTTCAGCCAATAGAGAACTCACGAACGATCAATTGATGCAGTTAATGGCACTTCTGCGCGATTCTCCACGTCCAGTATTGATTCATTGTGAGGGAGGCGCCGATCGCAGCGGCTTGGCGGCCGCGCTTTATGAACTCACTGTGGCGAGGCGGTCGCCGGCCGAAGCTGCAGAGCAACTGTCATTTCGTTACGGACATTTTCCTTGGCTGGGAAATAGTACGGCGTCGATGGACAGGACGTTCGAGCGAGTTTTAGAACGGGAGGTGAAGGCTGCGAGTAGCACCTCGAACTAGCCGGAGTCCAGATGAGCCGGATTGGACACGCTCCGAAGAAGCGGCGATTTTGCTCACTCGACAACGATTCGCGGCGCCGGCTTCCTGGCCCCCCCGGACGACAGCCCCGCCCAGATATGGGAAGCCATGCCGATAAACGCCTTGGCGTGATGGCCTTCGGGCTCGGTAGCAACGATAGGGCGTCCGTCGTCCGACGTTTCGCGAATCCGAATGTCGAGCGGCACCTCGCCGAGGAACGGCGCGCCGATCCTTGCCGCCTCTGCCCGGGTACCGCCGTGGCCGAAGATCGGAGAGATGATTCCGCAATCGGGACAACAAAAGTTCGACATGTTCTCGATGACGCCGAGCAGGGGAATGTTCACGCGCTGAAACATACCGATAGCGCGCCTGGCGTCGATCAGCGCGATATCCTGTGGCGTCGAGACGATAATCGCGCCTGAAAGCGGCGCCTGCTGTGCTATGGTGAGTTGCGCGTCTCCGGTGCCCGGCGGAAGATCGACCACGAGGACATCGAGGTCGCCCCACGCAACATTTCGCAACATCTGCGTGATGGCCGAGATCACCATTGGCCCGCGCCAGATCATCGCCAGGTCTTCCTCGACCAGAAATCCGATCGACATGATCTTCACGCCGAACCGCTCCATTGGCTCCAGTGTGCTCCCGCTTAGAACGCGCGGCTTGCCGCGGAGCCCAAACAGTTTCGGCTGCGACGGCCCATAGATGTCGGCATCGAGGATCCCGACCCGAAGCCCGATCGCCGCGAGACCGAGTGCGAGATTGCAGGACGTCGTGGACTTGCCGACGCCGCCTTTGCCGGACCCCACAGCAATGACGTGCTTGACGCCGGAAATGCCCGGCGTCACGACGCGAGGGGATCGCTGTCGGCCGCATTACGCGCGCGCAGATAGTCTTCCGTCGTCATTACCGGCGGCCGCGGCGCGGCATGAGGGTCGAAGCTCTCGTTGATCACAGCCTCGACCCGGCAATCCTCGCACATCTTCACCACGTCGATGCGCCGGGCACTGGCGCCCGTAAACATCCAATGCTTTTCCTCGAGTTTGGCGACCACGCGTTCGATCGTGCTTTTTGTGCCGAACGGCTTGCCGCAGCCGATGCAGAGAAACGGGTCTTCCTCTTTCAGAACGCGCTGCGGGGCGTTCCACGCCTGGAAATCAAGGCGCGGATCGAGCATGATCGCATTCTCCGGACAGGTTGCCTCGCACAGACCGCACTGCACACAGACGCTCTCTGTGAACCGTAGCATGGCGCGGTCGGGGTTGTCGGAAAGCGCGCCGGTCGGGCAGGCCGTGACGCAGGCGTGGCACAGTGTGCAGCTTTCGAGGTTGAGAACTACGCCGCCGAACGGAGCGCCGCGTTCGAGCGCTACCACGTAGACCGGCGCCGGCGCCGCGCGATGCAACTCCCGAAATGTCGTCTCGAGCAGGCCACGCTTGGCGCCACGAGGAATGAACGTCGCTGGCGTCGGGGCTGCAACGCCTGCAGGAGCGGCGTCGAGCTCCCTTCTTAATTGATCGGGATCGTCGGCCGCGATGATGCGCACCAGATCCGAGCCAAAGCCGAGCGCCGCCACCACCTTCTCCGATGCCGCGACGACCTGATTCAGACCGAGGATATCGTGTCTCGGTCGGGCGCGGGTAAGCAGTGCCGCACCGGTCGCGCCAAACGCGAAGATCGCGGCAATCGCCTCCGGCCCAACCTGTGTGACCTCGTTGACCTGCACCGGAATTACATGGGCCGGCAGGCCATCGCCAAAACGAGCCAGTGCATCGATGAGYGGCTCGCCGTGGTCGGCGTCGTGAAAGAGGACGACGGCATTGACGCCGCCGGCGTTGCGATAGGTCAGGAGCAGCGTGCGCAACCGGCGCAGCAGCGCATCGGCAGACGGCAGCGCGTATGCCGCGGCACCCGTCGGGCACGCCGCGGCGCACGAGCCACAGCCGGCGCAAACCGCGGCATCGATTGCCACCGCGTTCCCATTCGGCGTGATCGCGTCGGTCGGACAGAGATCGAGGCAGCGCGTACAACCAATGATTCCGGAACGCGAATGGGCGCATAGCGACTCGTCGAAATGAATGAAGCGAGGCTTGTCGAATGTCCCGACCAGATGCCCGGCTTCCGCGATTGCCCGTTCGACCGCGGCGGCATCGCGCGGATCGGCGCGCACATAGCCCGGCCGCAAGTCGTGTGCCGGGAACATCGGCGCGCCGCCGCTAAGGTCGAGCACAATGTCGCAACTCGATACCGCGCCATCACGTCCGGAGCCGAACACCAGCCGGTCGCGCGACGACGGCGCGGCCGCCGCATAGTCGTCGATCTGCAGTTCGAACTGGCCGAGATGTCCGCGGGCGCTTCGCACGGTGCCCCGCAGCATGGGGAATTCGCTGATGCGGGGAGGCTGCACATCGCCGGGCTTGGTCAGGACCACCGTGATGTCGAGGCGGTCGGCAAGTCTGCGGCCGGCCTCGACCGCGATCCSGTCGCGGCCATAGATCAGCACGACACCCTCGCTTTCGAGCGTCACCATGGGTATTGGCGCGACAGTTTCGGCGGCAGCCGCGATCAGCGCGGCGGTTTTCGGGCCGGCGGCGGCTGCGTCCCGTGACCATCCGCCGGTTTCCCGGATATTGACGAAGCTGAGCGCCGACGTCGGAAAATCTTCTGCGACCTCCCGAAACAGCGGCGCCTGCTGGGTGCAGGCCATCGTTACCGGTGAGCCGTCGGCGAGCGCGGCCTTGAACAGGTCGAGGTCGCGTCCGCACATCTGGTTCGCCTGCGTGACGTGCCCTGCGCAAGCTCGCCCGACCGCATCGGGGTGAAGCGGCATGGTCTTGTCGCAACTGCAGATCAGAAGATGCCGGGTCGTGTCGCTCATAGATCCTCCGGAAACATCGACCGTTCGCCGGCCTTTTTTTAGCCGAAAGTGCCTTGAAATTGTGGCTCCGTTAGCTTGACCGCGATCTTATAGCCTGCCCCAATGCAAGTCACGGAAGGAAACCTTGCATGAGTTGGGGACCCGGAGAAGTGGCGCGGGCGCTCGACCTGCCCCCCGGTTACACGCCGGTCTCGCTGCGCGAGCGCGGCGACGCGTTCAAGCATGGGCTCGAAATCGCTGAGAAGGCCGGCGCGGGAACGCTGGTCTGGGTGGGCCGGTATGATCTGGTGGAATTCGCCGTGGTGCTGGAACCGGAAGAGCCGCTGATGACCGCGCGACGCGCGTTCTTCGCGGGCATGAATGCCGTGGCGGACGCGATCGCAGCTCACGCACCGCCTGAGCGCGAGGTGAGCTTCGTTTGGCCGGATACGGTTCTATTCGATCGTCAGGTGCTTGGCGGTGTCCGGCTAGGCTGGCCGCAGGATTGCGCCGAGGATCAGGTTCCCGCCTGGCTCGTTTTCGGCGTCATGCTCCGCGCGGCGGATATGGCTGACCTCGAAGCGGCGATGTTCTCGGGCGACATGTCGCTATCCAGCGCCGGCTTCGAACTGGTCGAGACCGAGGCGATGGCCGGAAGTTTCGCCCGCCATCTGATGACGGGCTTCGATCAATGGAACGAGAGCGGATTCGGTCCGGTCGCGGCGAATTATCTTTCTCGGCTTACAAGAAGCAGCGCCTCCGGCGTGCGGCGGATCGATCGCAACGGCGACCTCCTGACCAAAGTTGAGGGCAGCGCGCCGCCGCTGCGGGCGAGCCTGCTGCAAGGGCTGTCGCGCTCCGCCTGGTACGATCCCGAACGTGGCGGCCCGGCAACCGCGCTGACGTCATGTTGAAACTTCCGCGCACGATCCGGCTCGACCCCTCGGACACTTTTGTGTTCGAGCGGGCGGCCGAGCCTGGCGAGTGGGCGGTGTCGGGAACGTTCGTGTTCTGGAGTTATGGCGATCCCGCGACGTTCGATCAGAAGCGGCGCACCGCGCTGCGCGCCGGCCTCTTCGGAATCGAGAGTCTCGGCTGGTCGACGCTGGCGATTGTCACCGAGGCGACCGAGACGGAACGCTCCGGCGCCGTGGAGCGGCTTGCCGAACAATTGCTGCAAAGATTTGGCGCGCCCGATCTCGCGGCCGCGCGGCGGGCGGCGGAGGAAGAAGTCGCCTTCGCAGCAACGCTCTGCGATCACCCGCTCCAGACCCTGCTCGCMGTGCAGCGCAGCGTCGAAAACGGTGAAATCCGCGAACGTTTCCGCACCTTGACGCCGCGTGCCTCGGCGACCGGCGCCGACCGGCTGCATGCCCACGCCCGCGCCTTCACCTTTCACGACGTCGAAGACGAAAGCGAGATCGCGGAGCAGGTCGATCTCATCAGTCTGATGAAGCCGAGCGCCGACGGCAAGCGCGGCTAGTTTCGCCCGATCAGATTGTGCCCGCCATCGGGGCCGACGCGGGTGCCGGTCGTTGCAAAGGCGACGTCGGTGGTGCGCTGCTGCGTCTGCAGGAGCAACGAAGCGCCGACGGCGACCACCACCAAGCAAATCAAGGCTGCAATAAACGCCTGCATCGTCCTCTCCCATGTCTGATTTGCGCCGACTCTGGGCGGCACGCGGCCAGAAATCAAGAGCGCGCTTGGTCGACCTTCGTGCAGGCGCGCGTCAATTGACCGCATGTGTTCTCTGCTTCATGGTCGGGCGCATGAGCGAGACCACCGCGGCTTGGCCGATTGAAATCCGCCTCAAGAAGGATCGGCACACGCTGGTCGTCACCTTCGACGACAGCATGCAGTCGACGATTAGTGCCGAACTGCTGCGGGTGACAAGTCCGTCGGCCGAGGTCCAGGGTCATTCCGAGGCGGAACGAAAGACGGTCGGCGGCAAGCGCAATGTGGCGATCCTGTCGGTCGATCCGGTCGGCAATTATGCCGTGCGCATCGTCTTCGACGACATGCACAATTCCGGTATCTATTCGTGGCCGTTCCTGCACGACCTTGGGCGGAATGCCGATCGACGATTCCAGCTTTATCTGGACGATCTGGCCGCGAAGGGGCTCAATCGGGACATGCCGGGCGTCGGCTGAAAAGCGCGAGACTGGAACCCGACCGCCACCCTTGGCGTTGTTCCACCATAATTAACGCCTTAGTGGACACAGGGATAATGACCATGCATTTCGGTTTGAAGAGTGTTTCGGCCGCAGCCGGTTTGCTGCTGGCTTCCACCATCGCTTTCGCGCAAGGCGCGCCAAAAACGGATGCGACGTCCACCCAAACCCCGACGACGCAGGGACAGGCGCCGCGCCCGGCCGATAAATCCGGTCAGTCCCAGCCGCAAGGCGATCCCGGCCCGACCCAAACGTCGTCCGGCGGCGCGCCTGCCGCAAGTCCACAAGGTGAAACGCCTCCGGGCATGCAGTCGCCGACGCCAGGATCTCCGTCCGCCGATCCGAAAAGCAAGTAAGGGAGCGCGGCCTATTCCGCGGGTGTGCCGAGCGGTCGCCTATCGTCGGCAGAATCCGGCTGCGCCATTTCCTGCTCGACCCACAGGCTGTGATGCTCCTTGGCCCAGTTGAGATCGACGGTGCCGCTTCCCATCGCCTCGAAGGCGCCTTCCATCCCGATGGTGCCGATATAGATGTGGCCCAGCATCGCGGCCACGAACAGGACCGACACGATGGCATGGACGACTTGCGCGGTCTGCATGTCCTCGATGTTGGTGCCGTAAAACGGAAACATCAGCAGATAGCCCGTGATGGCGACCGCGCCGCCGCCAATCACCACGATCCAGTAAATCAGCTTTTGCCCGGCATTGAAGCGATAGGCGGGAGGATGATCGTGTCCCACCATGCCGCCGCCCCGCTTTAGCCATTCGACGTCAGTCCGGTTTGGAATATTGCCGGCGATCCACATCAGGAAGATCAGCACGACGCCCAGCGTGAACGGGAAGCTGAGATAATTGTGAGCGTATTTCGCCAGCTCCGACCAAGCTGAGAAGGCCTGCGGACCGAGTAGCGGCAGCAGCAACGGCTTTCCGAATGTGATGTTGAGGCCGGAGATCGCGAGAATGACGAAGCAGGTCGCGGTCATCCAGTGCACCAGACGCTCCAGCATATTGAAGCGCACGATGGTGCGACCGGAGCGTCCACTTTCGATCCGGATCATGCCCCGCGACAGGTAGAAGATGACAAGGAGCGCCAGAATTCCGAGGATCGCTACGGCGCCGATCCAGCGCAACGTGACCTCATGGAAATGCCGCCAGTCGCGTCCCGCGGGCTGCTCGATGGTATAGGACCGGGTGTCCGGAATGGTGCCGCGGCCCTGGATCCGGTTCAACTCCTGCAGCAACTGGTCTTCCTTCACGGCATTCGCCGTTGGGTTGACCCCTTGCTGCTGCGCCGCTGCCGGCAGCGCGATGGTCGCAAGTGCGAGCAACGCGAAAGCGCCGATGACAATCCGAAGTTTCCCGATCAGCGCCGTCATTTCACTTCCTCCCCGATTAACGAGCGTTTCAAGCAATGGGAAATCCGATTCGAGAGAAAACGCTCTCTTCTTGCTTTTTGAGTTCGATACGAATTCGAAGTCCGTCACCGGCGACGACCATGTCGCCGGTGCTACTATGACGCGATGGTTTCCCGATAGGCGGTTTTCCAACCCCATGCGCCCGAACCATAGCCGCGCCTGACGACCCGCTCCTTGTAAATCTGCGCGATGATCTCGCCATCGCCCGCCAGGAGGGATTTGGTCGAACACATCTCGGCGCACAATGGTAGCTTGCCCTCGGCCAACCGGTTAGCGCCGTATTTCTCGTATTCTTCCTTGCTGTTGTCGGCCTCCGGACCGCCCGCGCAATAGGTGCACTTGTCCATCTTGCCGCGCGAACCGAAATTACCGACCCGCGGATATTGCGGCGCGCCGAACGGGCAGGCGTAGAAGCAATAGCCGCAGCCGATGCAAAGGTCCTTGGAATGCAGTACCACGCCATCCGCCGTGGTGTAGAAGCAGTTCACCGGGCATACCGCCTGGCAGGGCGCATCGGTGCAATGCATGCACGCCATCGACACCGACCGTTCCCCCGGCTTGCCGTCATTGATGGTGACGACACGCCGCCGGTTGATACCCCACGGCACCTCGTGCTCGTTCTTGCAAGCCGTCACGCAGGCGTTGCACTCGATGCAGCGGTCGGCGTCGCAGAGAAATTTCATTCGAGCCATGTTTTTTCTCCCTATGCCGCCCTGATCTGACACAAGCTGACCTTCGGCTCCTGCATTCCCGTCGCCGGATCGTAGCCATAGGTCATGATCGAGTTCGCGCTTTCACCGAGCACGAACGGATCGAGTCCTTTCGGATAGTTTGATCGCAGATCCTCGCCGCCGAACCAGCCTCCGAAGTGGAATGGCATCCAGGCCACTCCCTTTCCGACCCGCTCGGTGACCAGCGCCTTCATCCTGGCCTTGGAGCTGTTCTCCGCACCCGTGACCCAGACCCAGCTGCCGTCCTTGATGCCGCGATCGGAAGCGTCCGCGACGCTGATTTCGATGAACATGTCCTGCTGCAGTTCGGCAAGCCAGGGATTGGATCGCGTTTCCTCGCCGCCGCCCTCGTATTCGACAAGACGGCCTGAACTCAGGATCAGCGGAAAATCCTTGGCGATTCCCTTGTCGACTGCCGCCTTCTGCATCGAAAAACCGATGTTCGGCAGCCGGAACTGTTTGGCGTCCGGCAGCGTCGGATATTTTGTGACAAGATCGATTCGCGCGCTGTAGATCGGCTCACGGTGCACCGGAATCGGATCGGGCAACCCGAAGGCGTTCATGCGCGCCTTGGCGTTGCCGTAGGGCACGCAGCCGTGTTTCATGGCGACGCGCTGAATGCCGCCGGAAAGGTCCGTGGACCAGGAGATCGTATCCGGCGTGGCCCCACCGATCTTCTGGATGGTGGCCAGTTCGTCCGGCGTCAGATCTGCGTCCCAGCCGAGCTTTTTCAGGACGCCATAGTTGAATTCAGGATATCCGTCCTGAATCTCGGAGCCGGCCGAATAGGATTTGTCCGCCAGCAGGCTGACCTTCCGCTTGGTGCCGTCGGGGAGCGTTTCCTCGCGCTCCACACCGAARCGCGCGCGGAACGTGCCGCCGCCTTCCATGACGGGAAGATTGGTATTGTACAGCAATGGTGTTCCGGGATGRTTGAGTTCCGGCTTGCCCCAGCACGGCCACGGCAGACCATAGTAATCGCCCTTGGCCGGACCGGAAGTCGCCTTCATGGAAACAAGATCGAAGTCCTTCTGGTTCGCCATGTGCATCTTGATGCGTTCCGGCGATTGTCCGCAGTAGCCGGTGCTCCAGCTTCCGCGGTTCATTTCGCGCAACGTATCCTCGGGCGAAGGATCGCCGTTCTCGACCTTGATGTTCTTGAACATGCGATCGGCGAAGCCGAGCTTGGTCGCCAACATATACATGATCTCAAGATCGTTCTTCGACTCGAAGGTCGGCTTCACGATCTGTTCGCCCCATTGCATCGACCGATTGGACGCGACACGCGAACCGGCCGCCTCGAACTGCGTGCAGGCCGGCAGCAGATAGGTGCCGTCCTTGCGGCCGCCAGCAACGGAGAGCGACGCCCATGTCGTGGGATGCGGATCCACCACCACCAGCAGGTCGAGTTTTTGCAGACCCTTCATCGCCTCGGGGATGCGCGTGATGCTGTTGCTGGCGTGACCCTGCACATACATCGCCCGCACGTTGTCTTTTTGGTCGACCTGTTCCTTCGGTAGCGTGACCGCATCGAACCATCGGGTCAGCGGTATGCCGGGGGTCTCCATGATTTTCTTGGAGTCGAAGCGTGACTGCAGCCAGTCGTATTCGACCTCCCAGACCCGTCCCCAGTGCTTCCACGCGCCTTCGACGAGGCCGTAGTAGAACGGCAACGTCACGATATCGAGGCCGACGTCGGTCGCGCCTTGCACGTTGTCATGGCCGCGCAGAATGTTGGCCCCGGTGCCGGGTTTGCCGACATTGCCGGTTAGAAGCAGCGCGATGCAGCTTGCGCGCACATTGGCGGTGCCGACGGTATGCTGGGTTTGTCCCATGCACCAAACCAGCGTCGCGGGTTTTTGGGTTGCAAACATTTGGGCGATGCGCTTGAGCTGCTCGCCGGGCACCCCGCTGACCCGCTCGACTTCCTGGGGTGTCCATTTCTCGATTTCCTTCAGCACATCTTCGTAGCCATAGACGCGCTGCTGAATGAATTCCTTGTCTTCCCAGCCGTTTTTGACGATGTGCCACATCATGCCATAGAGCACCGGAATGTCGGTCCCTGGCCGCAGCCGCACATAATCGGTCGCATGCGCGGCGGTACGCGTCAGGCGCGGATCGATCACGACCACGTTGGCCCGGTTGATCTCCTTGGCTTCCAGGATGTGTTGCATGCCCACTGGATGGGCCTCCGCGGCGTTGCTGCCCATGAAGACGATCGTCTTGCTGTTGCGGATATCGTTGATGCTGTTGGTCATCGCGCCGTAGCCCCAGGTATTGGCGACGCCGGTGACGGTGGTCGAGTGACAAATGCGGGCCTGATGGTCGGTGTTGTTGGTTCCCCAGAACGCGCCGAACTTGCGGAACAGGTAGGCACCTTCGTTGGTGAACTTGGCGGAGCCGAGCCAGTAAACCGAATCCGGTCCAGACTTTTCGCGGATCTGCATCAGCTTGTCGCCGATCTCGCCGATGGCCTGGTCCCATTTGATCCGCGTCCACTCGCCGTTGACGAGCTTGAGCGGATATTTGAGACGGCGGTCGCTGTGCACGAGTTCGCGCACCGAAGCGCCCTTGGCGCAATGCGAGCCGCGGTTGATGGGACTGTCGAAGCTTGGCTCCTGTCCGATCCAGACCCCGTTCGAGACTTCCGCGGTTACGGTGCAACCGACCGCGCAGTGGGTGCAGATGCTCTTGCGAATGACGACTTCGGCGGCTTTGTCCGGGGGCGGACCGGCTTCCGCCTTGCGCACAGCGCCGAGTTGCAACGCGCCGATTGACGCGAGGCCTCCGGCCGCCAGTCCCGAGCGGCGCAGGAAAGTCCGGCGATCGAGCTTACCG
>JRHI01003071.1_pt1 | contig 10385 bp, 9 predicted proteins | sample 215371 | NCBI WGS metagenome assembly JRHI01 (sample SAMN02929681, study PRJNA255918) | sediment metagenome | biome: cave system; feature: Ice Cave; material: Sediment; isolation source: sediment from deep within a dark volcanic ice cave with no known source of... ... | reverse complement strand
ATCTTGTCATGCATGGCAGCGTCGTAGACAAAGCTCGCAACGATGACAGCGGCTTGCTTCAGATCGTCGGGCTGAAGGCGATCGTAGACGTCCATATTGGAGTGGTGGGTTCGGGTCTCGTACTCAATCGGATCCTGTATAAACTGGAATCCCGGAATTCCAACCGCGTCAAAAGAAAGATGGTCGGTCCCGCCCGTATTGCGCATGGTGAGAGTCGTCATGCCGAGATCCTTAAAAGGCCGCATCCATGCTTCGAAGAGGGGCGCGACTGCGGCATTTTCCTGCAGATACACTCCACGGATTTTTCCCGTTCCGTTATCGACGTTGAAATAGGCAGACACCTTGGCCTGCTCCGGCTTCACCGTGACTGGGCCCGCCTCGCGCCGCAGCAGCGTTGGCATTCCCTTCATCAGTGGATCATCCATCGCGGGACGTGATCCGAAGTGTTGCTGCACATAACCCTGGGAGCCCAGGAGGCCTTCTTCTTCGCCGCTCCACAGTCCGATACGAATGGTACGCAGCGGCCTGAGGCCGAGCGCCTTCAGGATGCGCACTGCTTCCATCATGATGATCGTGCCCGCTCCATTGTCTGTGGCGCCAGTGCCGGCGTGCCAGGAATCGAGGTGGGCGCCGAGCATTACGACTTCGTCCTTTTTGTCAGTGCCGGGGATCTCGGCAATGGTGTCGTACTGCATGGGGTCGTCGTCATAAAAGGTGTTGCTCACGTTCAACTCCACGGTCACATCTTTTTTCTGCTGTAAGAGCCGCGCAATACGAGTCCAGTGCTCCGAAGCCATGGTCAATTGCGGGATTGTCGTCGTCTCTCCCACTTTGTACGATCCGCCCGATTGGACAAACACCGTACCTCCGCCAGCCGTTCCGCGGCTATGGTCGATGACCGCCAGAACTTTTTCGTCGGCCAGGAACTGGTTCAGCTCCTTTACGAATTGCTGGCGCTTCAGGAAGTCGGCGAAGCGAAACGGCGCGTGTTCACTGGGAATCTGATACTCAGTGATCTTGGTCAACTCGTCGTCACTCAGACGCTTAAAAGGAGCCTCGGTGATGGGCTTTACTTCTGCCTCCGGCCCAAAGATCAAAATCATCCCCGCCAGCTTGCCTATGTATTTGTCGAAGTCCTTCTTATCTTCGATGATGACGCGCATACATTTGCCCTGGATTACCCCGCTCGTGCCGGGCGTCCAGGCTTTCGCGTATACGAGAAGCGGCACGATGTCCGGCGAGGTCATGCGCGCATTCACGTACTGGTTAGCCCAACCGCGCCCGAATGGTCCCCAGGACTCGAGATGCGCATTGCTTAACCCCATCGCGGTGAACTGGTCGCGGGTCCATTCGTTTGCATGCTTCATATTCGGCGATCCGGTAAGTCGCTCCCCGATCGAGTCCATCAGACCGCTCGCGAATTCCATCACCTTCGAATTATGGAAGCCTTCATAGCGGATGCGTGAGATCATTTCCAGGTCAATCTTTTCCTGGGACCATGCCGGTGTGATTGAAGACGGGATCACAAGCAGAAAGCAGACGAGTCGAACCACCTTGTTCATGCAGGACGCTCCTAAAGGTGAAGAAAGTTCAGATCGGGGATTATACAGTCTGGGGAAACGCTAAGCGGGGCGCGAATCGTAGAGTTATTTCAGGCGACAAGCAGGAACTTCATTCTTTACTCTTTCCTTTTTGCCCAGAATCGCTCTTCTTAGAATTGATTGCCAGTCCCTGAGTTGTATCGCCGGCTTTCTCCTGGCCAGTGGGCGACGGCTTCGTATCCTCATCCTCACTATTCTTTGTAGTGTACTGAACGATCAGAGATACACGGCGGTTCGAGGGATCGAGAGGATCGTCCGGTTTGCGCAGCCGTTGATCGGCAAATCCGCGCACCTGTGTGACCTGGTTCGCCCTGATCCCGCTGGCTTGCATGAGGCGGCGAGCCGCGTTGGCGCGTTCGCTTGAGAGTTCCCGGTTGCCGAAGTTTGCCGAACGGACGTAAGGCTTGGAGTCGGTGTGGCTTTCAATAGAAAGCGGGTTGGGGAGTTTGCCCAGTTCTTGCGCCAGCGTCACCTACCGCGAAGGGAACGGAGAGCTCGGCGAAAGGGCCGAGATTGTCCCGTAGATGCGAATGCATCATCGCCTGATTTGCTACGCCTGTCGCGGCGTCAACCCAAGAACCCCGATTCCGGTCGCGGCGGTCCGGGCCGGGGACGTAGCGCTGATTGTAGAAACTCTGAGTCACTCCGAGATGGAGCCGAGAGAATCCCGCGCGGGAGCGCTCCACATGTGTACGGGAGTCCGATGCCCGGATTTATGATGGAGAAAGCCTAACGATTCCACTGGCCTAAATTCGCGCGTGGCTGCGTTGAGTGGACAATGGTTGCCACAGAGTTCGCAGCCGGCCTGTTTGCAATGGGGCAGCATGTTGTCGACGCACTCATGGCCCACCACTTCATGGCGCAGGTAGCCGGTTATCTGCTCCGCTCCGTCACTCCACAACAGAATTTTTCGTCGCAGGTCCACGACGCAGATGCCGGTCTGTAAACTCTCCAGTATTGTTCGGTAAGTCTCGTGATCTTCGAATCCAGACATGGCTTGCCATCAGTCGCAACTCTCGACATTGTTTTTATCGGCAAAATCGACAGCAACCTCAGGCCCCGAAACCGGTCCACGTTTGCGGCTGAAAGCACCGATGGTTCAGTCACATAGCAGCCTGGCACTCTTGGGAGTGAGTTGGCACAGAAGTGCCATTTGCAGAAAAAGGTCCCGCGTTTATTTTCGTAGGTGACAGTTCTGGGGGAGGGCTGCCCGGGCGTCCTGGATTCGAAAGAGTTCAGGACGCTCGTTATTTTTGCGCCCGATTTCTCGCGGGAACTTCGCTACGGTCCGCAGCCTCCGTATCAGCGCATGCTTAGGTTGGAGAAAATCCGGCTCCGATTTGTTTTGAAAGGTCGCGGCTTCAGCGGGACAGGCTAGTTAGTGGAAATGGTAAAATTCACCGTGATCTTGGCCTGCGTTTCTACCGCTTCATCTCCCTGATAATGTGGCTTGAAATGCCACTGTCGCACTGCATCCTGTGCTGCCGACGCCAGAATGGTTGGTCCGCTCAACACATGCAGATCTTGAATCATACCCTCTTTGCTGATCAGTGCTCGCAGGATCACCGATCCCTGAATCTTCATTTGCCGCGCTAACAACGGGTAACCCGGCCTCACCGTATGAGTGACGGCGTCCGTCGTATCCGAGGACATCTGTACGCGTTCCGCGGCGCTCGTGGTAACGTTAGCTGCTGTCTCCGTTGCATTATCGGCGTTGCCGCTCTCCGAAGTCCGTTGTGTCGGCGCACCGGGCTGCAGATCTACTCGTACCGAGTTGCTGCCTGGGCGGACGGTGCGATGCGTGTCGCCCGCGATTACCTCCACCTCAAGTGGTGGCAGTACGGTTCGAGTAGTAGCTACCGGAGCGGCTGGCGCTGGGGCTGTTGGGACGGGAGGTTTTGCGTTTGCACTCGCCACGCCGCGGGGCTTCAACTTAGTTGAGAGCGTCGGCGCTTTTGTTACAGCAACAGTTTTCTGGGATGGCGTAGTTGGTGCCGGGGACTGCTGGCCAGGCAGGTCCGAGTCAGCCATCTGCCCGTCAGGAAACCAGAAAGTCCGATCCCAGTAAAGGACAGCGCCCAGCGTAAAAAGAAGCAGAACAAGTGTCACAACCATCAGGCGTCGCTGCCTTGGATCCTCTACGGCGCGGCGCGGAGGCTCGGCCGCGAGGGCGCGCTGATTGTGCGGAACTAACGTTTCAGGCGTCGTTTTATGCTTGATCATGCGAAGGCCCTGGGCGGCACTGGGGAGGACTTCCGCATAGTATGCCTTGAAAGTCGTACCAAGGCCAGCAAAACATGTGGCCAAGTAACCTGCCGCCTTACTGGGCGTGTTTCTGAGAATGAGATGCCACGTTCGGGTGGAAGCGATTGTGGATGGTGCAGTGCTTCCATCGCTACGGTAGGGCGAGTGTATAGTCGGGCATCCCCGAAACTTTCCCCGGGCTGGTGAATCGCATCCTCAGAAGTGCCGCCAGGAATGTTATGACGCGAAAGACTGTAGATTCCAAATTGCTGAATTTAAAGATGAATGACGGCCAATTCCGGCAGAAAACCCGCCGAGAGTTGCTGAAGCTTGCGCCCGTGGTGGCCTTAGGCGCCTTTGCCATCCCCAGCTTACGAGGGCGGCTGCTCCGGAAGGGAATTGCATTCAGCGACTGGGCTTCCGCGCGCCTTTTCCGCTCCGGTCATCTGGCGCCGACCTTTACCGATGCCGAGTTGACCCCATTCGAGAAGTTTTACGTCAACGATTATGACGTCGACGATCCGGTCGTAATTCTCGAAAAGTGGGCGCTGACCGTCAGCGGCGCAGTGCAGAAGCCGGGCGAATACACTATGGCGCAGGTCCAGGGCCTACCCCGCACGCGCCAGAATACACGCCACGTATGCGTCGAAGGGTGGGACGCGATTGGCCGATTCGGCGGAGCTCGGCTCTCCGATTTCCTGCAACTGGTTGGCGCAGATCCGAGTGCCCGTTTCGTCACGGTCGCGTGCGCCGACGACTATTACGAATCGTTGGACATGGCGACGGCGCTGCATCCACAGACTTTGCTGTGCTACGAAATGTACGATCGCCCCCTGACCCGCGAGCACGGCGCGCCGTTGCGGTTGAACGTGCCCACGAAAGTTGGGTACAAGCAGGCCAAATATTTGACGGACTTGGAAGTCACGCACGTGTTGGAAAAAGTGGGCTACTGGGAAGACCAAGGCTATTCGTGGTTCTACGGTTTGTGAGTTAAGTTGGCGAGGGATTTTGGAGGTCGATGCATGAATGGTGCAGTCGTTGAAATTATCCGCGGCAAAGGCGACGAGACCGAAACCATTGCACGCGCGGTCTACGAGCACCCGCTCCCCGTCCGCGTGTGCCACTGGCTGAATACAATCTCATTATTCGTCCTGATCGGCAGCGGGCTGCAAATTGTTCGTGCCTTCCCCAGCTTCGCCGCCAAGATCCCGCAGAAAGATCTGCTGCACTGGCCCAAATCTTTAGCTCTCGGTGGATGGCTTGGCGGCGCGTTGCAATGGCATCTCACATTCATGTGGATCTATATCGGCACGGGCCTGTTCTATGTGGCTTACGAACTTTTCAGCGACAACTACCGGCAGGTGTTGTTCACGCACCGCGACCTTCCCGGCGTATGGCCGATGGTGAAACACTATTTCTTTTTTGGGCCCAAGCCACGGGTGCGGGAAGCGTACAATCCGCTTCAGAAGCACGCCTACACCACTGTGATCGGCTTAGGAATTCTTTCCGTGCTCACCGGCCTCGCCATCTGGAAACCCGTGCAATTTTCCGGGCTGGTGTGGCTTATGGGAGGATTTCAATGGGCGAGATTGTGGCATTTCGTTGTGATGTGGGTAATCTTGGCGTTCATATTCGGCCACCTGATCATGGTGATTTTGCACGGATGGAACAATTTCCTGTCGATGCTTACGGGTTGGAAGAAGGGTCCGGAATACTGAGGACAAGCAACCCGTCAACTGCGTGAGGTCTGCCAAGCAAGTGCCCCACTCAACATGACTTCGAATATTTCGGTTACAAACAATGCGAGGCAGGCGGAAGGCACGCGCGAACAGGATCTGATCTTGCAGTTACAGCGCGGCCAGCATGAATTGTTCTATGAACTGGTGAGGCCCTACGAGCGCCGGGTCTATGCCGCGGCGATGGCGATTTTGCGAAACCAGGCGGACGCCGAGGACGTGGCACAGGAAGCGATGTTGAAGGCGTTCGCCAACATCCGGCAATTTCGCGCCGAGGCTCGTTTCAGCACATGGCTGATCCAGATCACCGTCAACGAGGCTCTGATGCGCCGACGAAGGGAGCGAACCGTGGTCATGGAAGGCATTGACGACCACCGCGGTGATGAAGCCGATTACGCGCCCAGGGATTTCGCCGACTGGCGCGAGATTCCGTCGGAAACGCTCGAGCGTAAGGAAATCCGGCAGAAATTGGCCGAGGCGCTGAGCACGCTCGATCGAAAATATCGCGAGGTTTTCGTCCTCCGTGATATGGAGCACCTGAACATTCAGGAGACCGCGGAGGCGCTGGGTATTTCCGTCGCGTCGGTGAAGACGCGACTGCTGCGGGCGAGACTGATGCTGCGCGATCTCCTCGCAGCCGGATGGGAGCAAGGCTGGTTCAGCCGCCTGCCCTTCGAGAAGGGAAGCAAGCCATGGTAGTGAATTGCGAACAGGTCTGGCGCGAGGTTTCGAACTATCTGGAAGGCGATGTCGATCCCGCCCTCGGATCGGCGATGAAAGAACATGTCGGCACCTGCGCCCGCTGCAGGTCGGTGATCGAAGGTACACGGAATGTTGTCGCTCTGTATGGAGACGAGCGCATGTTGGATGTTCCCTCGGGTTTCAGCTATCGGCTCGAACAAAGACTCGTACAACATGCGCGCGCGGGCACAAGATGGGCAACCTGGTCGGCCTGGCTGGTGCCGATCGCCGCACTCGCGCTAATAGTAGGAAGTCTAGGATTGGGAGGGTCTGAGACTGTCAATCATCCACTCAAGTCACAACACGCGCAGCCTGGACACGATATTCCGCCGGACATGTTGGTGCTGGTAGCGGACGATGCAAAAGTCTTCCACGTGCCGGGGTGTGATGTCATTCATCACAAAGACAGAGTGCGGACTCTCACCGCGAAAGAGGCGATTCGCGAAGGCGACGTCCCGTGTCTCCGCTGCCTGCGGAAATACCTGAGCGCCGCGGAGACAGGCCGTGCCACTGGAGAGTTCGAAGCAAGTGCAGGCGTAGGATCAGATTCACATGAGTAGCTTCCCTCATCCGGTCACTGGTGGAGATATGGCAAAGCCGAGCACGATGGGATGGGAGAGCCATGCATAGAGGCCTTCTTGAAACTTCGTGGTTAAACTTCAGAATTCTTAGCAGGCGAGTCGATCGCGGGAGAGCTTCAGGCCGTTCAGGTTTCCCAGAGCCGTTACTGCCACCGATTCCGTCTTGAAGAACTCCTGTGCTAGACTCTGCAGATCTTCGACAGTGACTGCCTCGATCTTCTCGATCAGTTCGTCAAGATCGTAAAAGCGATTAAAGTACATTTCCTGACGCGCCAAGTTCGACATGCGTGCCGTGCTCGACTCGAGCGAAAGCATCAGGCTTCCCTTGAGCTGATCTTTAGAACGGCGAAGCTCTTCGGCGGGCACGGGTTCGGTCTTGAGCTTGCGGAATTCGCTGACTACTGAGTGCACAACCTTTAATGCGGACTCCCGCGAAGTGCCGGCGTAAACGGTGAGGGCTCCGGTGTCGCGGTAGGGGTTCAAATCGCTGTAGATAGAATAGGCCAATCCCTGACGCTCGCGGATATTCTGAAACAGGCGGGAACTCATGCCACCGCCGAGCAGCGTGTTGAGAATGTAGCCGGCATGCCGCTTTTCGTGAGCAATCGGGTGAGAAGGTACGCCGACGCACAGTTGCACCTGCTCCAGGGCTTTCTTGTTGCGCAGGATAATGCGGGAGACAACCTTCGGCGCAGCCGAGTGGAAGCCGTTCTTCAACGGTTTCATGTGCTCGAAGTGCTTGATTACCAGCTCCACAAAGCGGTCATGATCCAGATTGCCGGCGGCTGAAACAATAATATTGCCGGGCGCGAAACGGGGAGCGTAGGCATCGAGAACCGCCTGGCGCTCGAACCGCTTAACCGTCTCTTTAGTTCCGAGGATCGGTTTGCCCAGGGGATGATCTTTCCAGAAATTCTGGGTGAAGATTTCGTTCACCAGGTAGTCTGGGTTGTCTTCATCCATTTTGATCTCTTCGAGAATTACGCCCCGTTCGCGAGTAATGTCCTCGGCATCAAAAACGGGGTGGAGCACCAGATCGCACAGAATATCGAGCGCGATGGGAATGTGCTCATCAAGAACTTTTACATTGAAGCAAATGCACTCCTTGGCAGTGAAGGCGTCCATGTTCCCGCCAATCGAATCGACCTGGCGCGCGATCTCTTCGGCGGTGCGGTGCTTGGTCCCTTTGAACAGCATGTGCTCAATGAAATGCGAAATGCCGTTCCAATGGGAATCTTCGTCGCGGGACCCGGTCTCCAGCCAAATACCGATGGATGCCGAGCGGATGTGCTGCATCTGCTCGGTGATAACGGTCAGCCCGTGAGGCAGAACCTGACGTCGAATGCTGCGGACTTCTTTAACCATGAATGCTTGTAAATGCTCCGAAAAGTGGATGCAGAAGGACGTTACTATTCTGACATATGGTGCACCGGTGTGCGAGAATAGTTAGTCATTTAGAATCAATGGCTTGTGTGAATTTCGAGTCGGGGGCCTCATGCTCCAATCGGCCAAACCCCTACTCTGCCAGGGTATCGACACTTAACATTTATCGTGAGTAAAGCGTCCCGGATCCCCAAGTAAGTTAGGTGAGATGGGTAGACTGCCGGTTGCGCGTGCAGTTAAGGTCTGAACGATGACCGAGGTAGAGCGATGTATAGCATGAGAGTGACGCCTGACAGTCTTCTGCTGGGATTGGACCGGGCCGAAGTCGAGACGCTGGTCGAGAGCATAGGCGAACCTTCGTATCGAGCCCGGCAGCTCATGGACGCCATCTACCGTAAGCGGGTCGATTCCCTCGAGCAGATCTCGACCCTGCCACAGCAATTGCGGACGAGCCTGCAAAGCGCGGGGGTAACGGCGGGATTGCCAGAAATCCAAAAAAAGTTTGTCTCTCAGGATGGGACGATTCGCTACTTGATGGGGTTCCCGGACGGTGAAAGCGTTGAAACCGTGTGGATGCCGCAGGGTGACGGCGGCGAGGCCGGGGATGGCAGTGAGGCGGGCGATTCTGCCGCGGGGAATCCCGCCCGCGGCCGCGGCCGCGCCACGATTTGTGTTTCCAGCCAGGTGGGCTGCGCCGTCGACTGTCAGTTCTGCTTGACGGCGTTGCTGGGGGTAAAGCGTAACTTGAGCGCCGGGGAGATCGTGGGCCAGGTGTGCGCCGTACTTCGCGATCAAAACGTCTCACCTCCGCAGGACCGCATCAACCTCGTGTTCATGGGGATGGGCGAACCATTTCTCAACTATGACAACTTTATGAAGGCGGTTCGTTTGCTGGTCGAGGAAGTTCGAATCGCTGAGTCCCGCATGACGGTCTCGACCGCTGGAATCGTTCCGCGCATCTATGACCTGGGGCGGGAGACGACTCGGCCGAAATTGGCGATTTCGCTCAATGCGTCCAATGATGAGCTTCGTACGCGGCTGATGCCGCTGAACCGCAAATGGAATCTGGAGATGTTGCTCGCTGCGGCCAGGGCGTATCCGTTGCGTACTCGGGAGTGGATTACGTTCGAGTACGTTCTACTCGGGGAAGTGAATGACGAACCGGAGAATGCGAAGGAAGCCGCCGAGCTGCTGCGCGGGCTGCGTTGCAAGGTAAATTTGATTGCTCTGAATCCGGGGCCGGGAATCGACTTCACGACTCCTGGCGAAGAACGCGTGACGGCGTTTCAAAAGATTCTGCGGGACGCGGGTGTACCAGCTTTTGTGCGGCGTCCGCGAGGCCGGGACATTTATGCGGCCTGCGGACAACTCAAGCGTACGGTAGAGATTGGCGCAGCGTCGGAGCCCCAGCCTCGCTGACCTTCCCCGTGGGAGAAATGTTGACGGGCAGTTCTACGCGTACCACAGAGCCTCCCTGCTCAATGCGCCCGCAGAGGATGCGGCCTTCATGCTCCTGCACGATTGGTTGGCAAGCACTTAAGCCGAAATGGTCACCGGCTGCGAGCGACCGAAGAGGTGGGGCGGTGGCATTCTCGCCAGAAAGAACTCCTTCTGCGACCTGCAGCACGGCGGTGCCAGCGTGATGTTCAGTGACTAAAGTCATAGCGCGGCCGCCGTTTTCCTCCAGCGCATAGAGCGCATTTCCAAGGATCTGAAGACAGACTTGAAGCAACTGGTTAGAGTCTCCCAGGATTTGGGGCATACCGTGATCAAGCTCCATCCGGATTTCAACCTTGAGAGCCTCCCGCTGCGGCTGCGTAACTTTCACAGCTGTGCGCGCCAGCGTGTTCAAATCGATGAGCGTTTTTTTCGAAGGACCTTTTCGAGCAATACTTAGCAGACCAGCGACCAGCGATTTAGTGCGCCGCACGTACTGTCCGATTTTTGCGGCAAGAGTTTGCTGGGTTGGAGTAAGGTTCGTGTTTAAGAGCAGGTCGGAGTAGCCCAGCATCGCAGTGATCGGGTTATTCAGTTCGTGCGCAGCCCCGCCCACAAGCTGCCCGATGGACGCCAGTTTTTCTGACTGCAGTACCTGAGCC
>JRHI01003070.1_pt1 | contig 10387 bp, 9 predicted proteins | sample 215371 | NCBI WGS metagenome assembly JRHI01 (sample SAMN02929681, study PRJNA255918) | sediment metagenome | biome: cave system; feature: Ice Cave; material: Sediment; isolation source: sediment from deep within a dark volcanic ice cave with no known source of... ... | reverse complement strand
AGACTTGAATCCTGATCATGGCAAAGAAGCCCAAGTCGCCGACCGAGATCTCGTCGATCCGCCACAAGAAGGACACGCGCGTCAATATCCCGACCGAGGAGCTGCGCGACTTCGTCGCCGGAAGAGTGACCCGACTTGTCACGACCGCGAAGAACATAGAAGCATGAGTAAGAAGGTCCTCCAGCTGGACGAAATCGGCTACTGGTCGGAGGTCAAACTCGACATCGTCAGAAAATACGCCCGCGCCTACTCGACCATCATGGCGACGCAGCCGTCGATCCGACGCTATCTGTATGTCGACGCATACGCCGGTGCTGGTACTCACAAATCGCGCACAACCGGCGATACGATTGCCGGCAGCCCGGTCATCGCGCTATCCATCACGCCGCAATTTTCGGAACTGCATTTCATCGACCTGGACGGCAACAGAACGGCGGAGCTAAAGCGGCTGGCTGCTGACGACAAGCGCGTGAAAGTTCACCACGGGGATTGCAATGACATTCTGCTCAGCGATGTGTTTCCGGAGTGTCGTTGGGAAGACCGCCACCGAGCGCTCTGTCTGCTGGATCCCTACGAGTTGAACGTCAACTGGCAGGTGCTCGAGACCGCAGGTCAGATGGGGAGCATCGAGGTCTTTTACAACTTCATGATCATGGACGCCAACATGAATGTGTTCATGAAGGATCCGAGCAAGGTCACCTCTGCGCAGGCAGCACGAATGGACGCCGTGTGGGGCGACAAATCGTGGCGCGAGGCGGCATATCGGAAAGAGCCTGGACTCTTTGGGGAAATGGAAGAGAAGGAAACGAACGAGTCAATCGCCGAGGCATTCAGGGCCAGGCTCCGCGACGTGGCTGGGTTCGCTTATGTGCCACCGCCGATCCCGATGCGGAACAGCAATGGCGCTGTCATCTACTTCCTATATTTTGCTTCGCCGAACAATACGGGGGCGAAGATTGTCAGTGAGATCTTCGATGCATATCGCGCGAGGGGGAGACGCTGATGGCCACGAACTCTCACATCGAATGGACGGAGGCGACCTGGAACCCCGTCACTGGCTGCGACAAGGTGAGTCCAGGATGCGCGCATTGCTATGCGGAACGGATGGCGAAGCGGCTCAAGGGAATGGGCCAGCGCAACTATGCTCACGGTTTCGAACTGACCCTGCAGCCGCAGATGCTCGAGCTTCCGTTGCGGTGGAAGAAGGCCAAACGGATTTTCGTCAACTCGATGAGCGACATGTTCCACGCCGAGGTGCCGATTCCGTTCATCCAGCAGGCCTTCGACGTGATGCGGCGTGCGCACTGGCACCAATACCAGGTGTTGACGAAGCGGTCCGAGCGGCTGCTCGAATTGAGCCCGTTGCTCGCCTGGCAGCCGCATATCTGGATGGGCGTCAGCGTCGAGAACGCCCGGTTCCAGAACCGTATCGATCATCTTCGCAAGACGGCTGCGCACGTCAAATTCCTATCGCTGGAGCCGCTCCTCGGGCCGCTCTCTAACCTCGACTTGAGTGAAATCGACTGGGTGATTGTCGGCGGCGAGTCGGGGCCGCGCGCTCGCCCGATGGATCCGTCCTGGGTGAACGACATTCGCGATCAGTGCCAGGACAGTGGGGTGGCGTTCTTCTTCAAGCAATGGGGCGGCGTCTTCAAGAGCAGGACCGGTCGGGCACTGGAAGGACGCACCTGGGATCAGATGCCATCCACGTCTCAACTCTCACCTCTCGAGTGTCAGCGTTGAGCCCTGAGCGTTGAGACTTGAAACTTGAGACTTGAATCCTGATCATGGCAAAGAAGCCCAAGTCGCCGACCGAGATCACGTCGATCCGCCACAAGAAGGACACGCGCGTCATTATCCCGACCGAGGAGCTGCGCGACTTCGTCGCCGAGGACGAGAGTGCGCCGAAGGCGATGCTCTATCCGCGCGATCCGTCGCTCGATCCGCAGCTGGTGTGGAAAGGGAAGGACGCGCAGGACCAGGCCGCGCTCGAAGTGCCCGTCGTCCCCATCTACATCCAGGAGAAGGTGCACCCGCAGGCGCTCGTCGAAAACCTGCGCGACACGGCGAAGACCGGCGAGCCCGAACCCGAGCTGACGCTCTTCAGCGACTTCAACGGCATGGGCGACGCCGACTTCGAGAAGAAGGTCGATTTCTACCATCACGACCAGCACTGGTCGAACCGGATGATCCTCGGCGACTCGCTGCTGGTGATGACGAGCCTCGCCGAAAAGGAAGGGCTGAAGGGCAAGGTCCAGACGATCTATTTCGACCCGCCGTACGGGATCAAATTCGGATCCAACTGGCAAGTCTCGACTCGCAAGCGGGACGTCAAGGACGGCAAGGTCGAAGACGCGACGCGCCAGCCAGAACAGGTCCGCGCGTTCCGAGACACGTGGAAGCTCGGCATCCACTCGTATCTCGCGTACCTGCGGGATCGCTTAATGGCAGCGCGAGATTTACTGACGGAGGAAGGAAGCGTCTTCGTTCAGATCGGTGACGAAAACGTCCACTTGGTTCGGAGCGTGCTTGACGAGGTATTCGGCAGCGAGAATTGGGTCAGTCTAATCACGTTTCGTAAGACAGCCGGCGCCACCAGTGAGTTTTTGGCAAACACGGCCGACTACTTGGTTTGGTACGCTAAAGACCGCGTTCACTTGAAGTACCGCCCAGCCTATCTCGAGAAGGCCTTGGGGGGCGATGGTGCAAGTGCGTACGAGCAAGTTGAGTTTGCTGACGGCACCCAACGTCGTCTCACTCAAGTGGAAAAAGAAAATCCAGAAGAGATCTTGAAGATCGGACAGGTGTTCCGGCATCAGATTCTCACGTCGCCGCGCATTCGCGAAGCCAGGACAGGCTACTTTCCCGTCCAGTTGAATGGCCGATCGTTCTTACCGACTACCGGCGAGTGGAAAACTCATCGCGAGGGGATGCAGCGATTGATCGCTGCCAGGCGTGTCGTGCAGACTGGCGGCGGTCTATCTTACATTCGCTATATCAAAGACTTTCCGGCTCTCCCAACGAACAATGTTTGGGACGACACGCAATCCGGTAGTGGCATGGACAAGGTCTACGTCGTGCAGACGACTCCAAAAGCGGTAGAGCGATGCATGCTGATGACCACCGACCCGGGCGACCTCGTTCTTGACCCGACGTGCGGCTCTGGAACGACGGCGTATGTCGCCGAGCAGTGGGGGCGGCGCTGGATCACCATCGATACGAGCCGTGTCGCGCTGGCGCTTGCGCGCACGCGGTTGATGGGCGCGAAGTATCCGTATTTCCTGCTCGCCGACTCGCCGGAAGGTGTCAGGAAAGAAGCCGAGGTCACGGGCAAGATCCCGCCGGAGTACAAGACAGACGGCGACATCCGCAAAGGCTTCGTCTACAAGCGTGTGCCGCACGTCACGCTGAAGTCGATCGCGAACAATCCCGACATCACGGAAGGCATGACGCGCGAGCAGATCGACGCCGCGATTCAGCGTCACGCGGACACGGAGCTCCTCTACGACAAACCGTACGAGGACAGCAAGCGCATCCGCGTCTCCGGACCGTTCACCGTCGAGAGCCTGTCGCCGCACCGTGTTCTCGAAACGGACGATCCGAGGCCGACGGCAGAGAAGGAAGGGCAGCGCGATTCGGCCGTCCAGTTCGAGCAGATGATCCTCGACAACCTGCGCAAGGCCGGCGTCCAGAACACGGTGAAGAACGAGCGCCTCGTCTTCACGCGCCTCGAGCCGCACCCGGGTCAGTGGATCCAGGCGGCCGGCGAGTACACCGATGCGGATGGTAAATCGCGTCGCGTCGCCGTCTCGATCGGTCCCGAGCACGGCACAGTCGGCCCACAGCAAGTAAAGGAAGCGGCGAAGGAAGCCGTCCAGGGCGTCGGCTTCGACGTCCTCGTCGTCTGCGGCTTCGCCTTCGACCCACACGTGTCCGAGGAAGCGAAGCGCTACGGCAAGCTGGCCGTGCTCGCCGCCCGAATGAACCCCGACCTTTCAATGGGCGACGAGCTGCTGAAGAAGACCGGCGCCGGCAACCTGTTCATGGTGTTCGGCGAGCCCGACATCACCATCAGCGCGGACGATGAGAAGGGCGAGAAGCGGCTGACCGTGGAGGTCCAAGGCGTCGACGTCTACGATCCGACGACGGGGCAGATCCGGAGCAGCTCGACGGACGACATCGCCTGCTGGTTCATCGACACGGACTACAACGGCGAGAGCTTCTTCGTCCGCCACGCATATTTCACCGGCGGTGATGAACCGTACGAGAAATTGAAGCGCGCGCTGCGCGCGGAGATCGACGAGAGCGCCTGGTCAACGCTCTACAGCACCGTGAGCCGTCCGTTCGCGGCGCCCGACACCGGAAAGATCGCGGTCAAGGTGATCAATCACTACGGCGACGAGGTGCTGAAGGTGTTCGAGGTCGGAGCATGACGGTATACTGATCGCGAATCCCATGGAGTTCCGGTTGCAGCGCGTGGCGCGCGTGACGTCGTTCGACGAAGAACGGCACGACCGGCCGGCGCTGCGGTACTGGCTCTCTCGCCCGCCCGAAGAGCGGATAGCCGCGGTCGAATTTCTGCGGAGGCAGTTCGATGGATCTGGCGCCAGACTTCGACGAGTTCATCGGCTCGTTGAACGCCCAGAGCGTTGAATTCCTCATCGTCGGTGCGTACGCCCTTGCGTTCCACGGGGCTCCGCGATTCACTGGGGATCTGGACGTCTTTGTGCGACCGACACTTGATAACGCTGGGAGAGTGCTTGCCGCGGTTCGTTCGTTCGGCTTCCCGGTCGAGGAGCTGCAACCCCAGGATCTGATCGACCCTCGTCGCATGTTGGAGATGGGCGTCGAGCCCGTGCAGATTCACGTCATGACCGCGATCAGCGGCGTGTCGTGGGACGAAGCGTGGCAGACACGGGTGCCGGGCGCGTGCGGCGGGCATCCCGTGGCGTTTCTCGGACGCGAGACATTTCTCAGGAACAAGCGCGCGGCCGGCCGGCCCAAGGATCTGGCGGACGTCGACGCGCTCGAACCCGGCCAGCATTAAGGCGCTGCCCTCCGGGCGACGAAGGCCCGCGCGTCGGCGAGCTCGGGGCGCGCGCCCGCGTCCGCGCGCGCACACACTTTCAGGAGCTGCGCGTAGTACGTGCGCGCCTTCGCGCGATCGCCTGCCGCGGCCGAGGCTTTCGCCGCACCCGCCAGCGCGCGGAACCGGTTCGGTTCTTTTGTCAGCGTGGCCTCGGCGCCGCACCGCCTCCTCTGAAAAAATACCGTCACGGGACGAGGCGCAATCGTCCGAGCGCACCCTTGTCGATGTCGGCACGCTCCATTCGCATTTTCCTGTGCTTCACCGCGCGCCAGTCTTTCAGGAAATCATCGTAGTGCCCCGAGAGCACGTGTCCAGACTCGCCGACCGCGTCGAGAAAGCGGCTGTCGTTGGCGGGCGAGAGGTCGATGATCTCGCGGTAGCCCGGCACGCTGTGCTGCTCGTACGGACGATCGGCCGCCACCGCCGCGACGTTCACCGTGCTCCAGTCGCCGCCGTTGGGCACGGATCGGCTGAGCAGCGGCCGCAGGACCGCGACGGCGTCGAGACCCTGGTGCGGGAAGACCGCGACGTGCACGGCGTCCCAGCGCCAGCGCGTCATGTCGTCGCCGAGCCGCTCGACGAGGTCCAGCACGCCGCCGTGCAGCGCGTGACTCACGCGTGGATCCACTCCCACGCCTGGTGCGCCGAGCGTGTTGACGAGGAAGCGCGTGACGAACGTGAAGCGCTCCTTGTAGCGATCGGTCAGGAGCGGACCGAGCTCGCCGCCGACAAACGCCGGCGCGAGATGCTGGAACCAGGCGCCGAAGATGGCGGCGGCCGCGCTGTCGGCAGTCGCATCGCAGTTCCATGTCTGCAGCAGCGCGATCGCGCGCTGATCCGGAGCGCTCTCCGCCTGCACGTGCGCCAGCAGGATCGGCAGCAGCGTCTTCGCGTGGAGCGACACGGTGTCGGCCTGAATGCGCGCGAAGTCGTCGGGCGTGAATTTCCGGTCCGGGTGGAGCCGGACACTACCGGAAAGAAGATCCGTGATCCGCTGCGCGCGATACGGCTCCGCCCACTCGAGCCCGAGCCGATACGGGTAGCCCGCCGGCGCGGGACGATGGTTGGCTGTGACGATGAAATGATCGGGCGGATCGAACGCGTGCGGCAGCGCATCGAACGGGACCCAGCCGGTCCACTCCGCGTCGCCGGTCCATCCCTCCGCCGGCATCGAGCCGTCGCCCGAGGCGCGAACCGGGATGTGTCCCGGCGCGTAGTAGCCGATGTGTCCGTCGACGTCGCCGTACACGAAATTCTGCGACGGCGACACGAAGTCGCTCAGCGCCTCCGTGAACTGACTCCAGTTGCGCGCCTCGTTCAGCCGAAGGAACGACGCCAGCGTCGAGTCGTCCGGATCGAGCGCGACCCAGCGGAAGGCCAGCGGCTCGAGCGGCGCCGGTTTGGGTCCGCGCTCGAGCTCGGCGTTGGTGGCGTTGATCGCGTCCGAGATCAGCGGACCGTGCCGCGTCACGCGAACGTCCACGTGCACGCTCGCCCCTCCCTTGACGATGATCGTTTCGGGGATCACCGCGATCGGCTCCATCGCCCCGCGAAACTCGACGAGTGTGCCCGTGGCGTCGAGGCGCTCGCGATAGAGGTCCTCGACGTCGGCGGCGACGTTGGTCGCACCCCAGGCGATGAAGCGATTGCGCCCCAGCGCCACGGCCGGCGTGCCTGGCAGCGAGGCGCCGACGACCTCGAAACCACCGCCCGAGACGTGCGCGAGGTACCACGTCGACGGCAGCCGCGCGCTGAGGTGCGGGTCGTTCGCGAGCAGCGGCTTGCCGCTGGCCGTCAGCGAGCCGTCCACGACCCAGTTGTTGGAGCCGAGGCCTTCGCTCTTCGCACCGCCGAGCAGCAAGTCGCGGACCGCCGGGTCGCCGGTGGAGAGGCTTGTGGCGAGCGCGTGGGACCAGGAACCGTCCACCACGGAGGCCACGGCGTTTCGATCGTGAGCCACCGAGGACACGGATCGATCGTTTTGTTGATCCCCGTGCCCTCCGTGTGCGGCCGTGTCCACCGTGGTGTGGTCCTTTGTCAGGATGCTCAGGCCATCAACTGGATACGGCGGCATCAGCTGCGCCATTCGCTCCGGACCGACGGCGGCCACCAGATCGTGGCGCAGGAGCTCGTACGAATAGTTTGCGCTCAGATCCCACGCCATCATCTTGACCCACACGATCACGTCCGCACCGCTCCAGGGCTCGGGTTCGAAGCGGAGCAGCGAGAACTCGGGCGGCAGCGCGCTGCCGTGATGGGTGGTGAGGAACGCGTTGACGCCCGCGACGTACGCGTCGATCTGCTGCCTCGCCCAGTCCGGCGTCGACGCCCAGGCCGTCTTCGCCGCGCGGCCGAAGCCGACGGTGCGCAGGAAGCGATCCTGGGGAAGCGCCGCCGCGCCGAGGACCTCCGACAGCCGGCCGAACCCGATGCGCCGCTGCAGCTCCATTTGCCACAGGCGATCCTGCGCGTGCACGTAGCCGAGGCCGAAGAGCGCGTCCGTTTTGTTCGCCGCGAAGATGTGCGGGATGGCGTCCGCGTCGCGGATGACGTCGATCGGCGCCGAGAGGCCGGCGAGGGTCGTCGTCCCGTCAATCTGCGGCAGCGACCGGCGCAAGTAGACGTAGGCGCCAGACGCGACCATCGCCGCCAGCAGGACGAGCGCCGCGATCGCTTTCAGCATGACCTGTCGCATGGCAGAATCATACACATTGCGGATTGCGGATTGCGGATTGCGGATTGGATTGTGGATTGGATGTGGATTGGATTGTGGATTGGATTGTGGATTCGTTTAGAATCTGGCGCATGACGATGAACTTGCGAACCTCATGTATCGCGGCGATCGTGCTCGCGGGCGTGGCGGGCCTTGCCGCCGCGCAGACTCCCGCTCCGGCCGGCGGGCAGCGTGGCGGTGCGCCGGCGGCGCCGGCGATGACGTTGACCACCACCGCATTCCCTGACGGCGCCGTGATTCCCGCGAGGTTCACACAGGCCGGCGAGCAGACGTCGCCCGCGCTCGTCTGGACCAACGCGCCCGCCGCCACCGCGAGCTTCGTCCTCCACATGCACGACCCGGACGTCGCGCGCAACAAGACAACGGACGATCAGGTGCACTGGCTCGTGTGGAACATCCCAGGGACGGCGACCGGCCTGCCCGAAGGCGTCCCCTCGGGGGCAGACCGACCCGACGGCAGTCACCAGACGAGCGCCAGCGGCCCGGTCTACCGGGGGCCTGGTGCGGGAGCCAACGGTCCCATGCACCACTACACGTTCGAAATCTACGCGCTCGATACGAAGCTCGATGTGGCGGCCGGCGCCGACGCGTTCGAGACGCGAGTGGGCGTGATGAAAGCGATGCAGGGGCATGTCCTCGGCAAAGCCGTTTACGTCGGCCTCTTCCGCCGCCCGCAATAGCCGCGGGAGGCGGCGGCATCAGTTGTGGCGCGGAGGGCGATTCATCGTCCGTCGTGCTCGTGGCGCCACTGCCAGTACTCGTGCTGCAGGGGCCTGCCGGCCCGAGGGAATGCCAGATACCGGTGATGACGTTCCGTCAGGAAGTGGCGATAACGGACATCTTCGTCGCGGTTCCAGCGGTGATAGTCGCGATGGTCGCGGTCGAAGAAACGGCTGCGGCCCAGGTGCAAGCCGTTGTCGTGACGCACATGCCCGCGGCCGACGTGCTTGCCGTGATTTTTGCGGCCGTGATCCTTCGCAAGCGCCGTGGCGGGCAGCAGCGCGCACCCGGCCAGCGCCGCGATTACGGTGAGTGCGTAGAAAGAGCGTCGAAACATGTGGGCGGCCTCCTCAGCCGATGCCGTTTACTGTGCGCAAGAACGCGGCCAACGGCGCGGGCGCAGGCACCGCAATGCCTCTGGTGGATCTCATACTGCTGACCTCTGGCGGCTGACGGCTCATGTCTTCGGAGGGTATACTGCCGCCCTTCCCAGGGAGGGTTGATTCATGCCGCCAGTGTCCGTGTCAGACCTCGCCACCCGATTCAGTGGACAACTCTTGCAGTCGTCAGACGAGGGGTACGATGAGGCGCGCCGCGTCCACAACGGCCTCATCGACAAGCGGCCGGCGTTGATCGCACGCTGCCGCAACGTCGCCGATGTCGTCGATGCCGTGAACCTCGCGCGCGAGTCCGGCCTGGACGTCGCGGTCCGCGGCGGCGGCCACAACGTGGCCGGCCGCGCCACGATCGACGGCGGGCTGATGATCGATCTCTCGCTGATGAAGGGCATTCACGTCGACCCGAAGACACGGATGGCGCGGGCGCAGGGCGGCGCGACCTGGGGCGAGTACAACCGCGAAACCCAGGTCCACGGCCTGGCGAGCACCGGCGGCGTGATCTCGACGACGGGCGTGGGCGGCCTCACGCTTGGCGGCGGGCTCGGCTGGCTGGCTCGGCAAACACGGTCTCTCGATCGACAACCTGCGATCCGCGCAGCTGGTGACGGCAGCCGGCGAGGTCGTCACCGCGAGCCAGGACGAGCACGAGGATCTCTTCTGGGGCATTCGGGGCGGGGGCGGTAATTTCGGCGTCGCGACGTCGCTCGAGTACGCGGTGCACCCGGTCGGCCCGATCGTGATCGGCGGGCTGGTCGCGCACCCGTTCGCGCGGGCGCGCGAGGCGCTGGCGTTCTTCCGCGACACGGCGGACACGCTGCCCGACGAGATGACGCTCTTCGGGGGCCTGATCCACGCACCGGACGGATCGAACAACAAGCTGGCGGGCATCATCGCGTGTCACTGCGGCACGCTCCCCGCAGGCGAAGCGGCCGTGAAGCCGATCAAGGCGTTCGGGCCTCCGGTGATGGACGCGCTCGGCCCGATCCCGTACACCGCGATAAACCAGATGCTCGACGCCGGTTACCCGAAGGGCGCGCTGAACTACTGGAAGTCGAGCTTCCTGTCGTCGCTGAGCGACGCGGCGATCGACACGCTCGTGGACTGCTACTCACGGGTCCCGTCGCCGATGGCCGGCATCATCATCGAGCACGCGCACGGCGCGATGAACCGCGTCGGCGTCGGCGACACGGCGTTTCCCCACCGCCGCAACGGCTTCGACCTGCTCTTCCTCACGCAGTGGATGAATCCGGCCGACACCGACCGCTGCATCGCGTGGACGCGGGAGAGCTATGCGGCGATGGCGCCGTTTGTCGGCGTGGGACGCTACATGAATTATCTGGACGGCGACGAGGCAGGCGACCCGATGGCCGACGCCTACGGTCCGAACTACGCGCGGCTGCGCCAGGTCAAAACGTAATTGGTTACCGGGTCTGACTTGTACTGACG
>JRHI01003069.1_pt1 | contig 10391 bp, 10 predicted proteins | sample 215371 | NCBI WGS metagenome assembly JRHI01 (sample SAMN02929681, study PRJNA255918) | sediment metagenome | biome: cave system; feature: Ice Cave; material: Sediment; isolation source: sediment from deep within a dark volcanic ice cave with no known source of... ... | reverse complement strand
ACGATTGCACCGGCGACGACGGTCTTCGTCGACTTTCACGCCGAGATGACGCTCGAAAAACGCACGTTCGCGCACGCGGTCGACGGTCGGGCTGCGGCCGTCATCGGCACGCACACCCACGAACCCAGCCTGCGCCTTGAGCGTTTTCCCGGGGGGACCTTCTTCGTCGCCGACGCGGGGATGGTCGGGCCCAGCGGCGGCGTGGTGGGAATGGCGCCGGATTGGTACGTCCGTCGTATGCGCGGCAACGCGCAGCCGGGATTCACGTTGGCCGATGGCCCGATTCAGGTCGGCGCGATCGTGCTCGACCTGGGTGATCGCCAAACAATCGAACGGTTCTTACCCGAGCACGGCCTATCGAGCGTGCGCTAAAGGGACCGTCATGGCATACATCCTCGCGCTCGACCAGGGAACAACCAGTTCGCGCGCGTTCGTTTTCGATGGCGATGGGGCTGTGCGCGGCTTTGATCAGCATGAGATCACGCAGTACTTCCCCCAACCGGGTTGGGTCGAACACGACCCAGATGAGATCTGGACATCGCAGCTGGCAACCGCTCGCGGTGCTTTGCGGGCGGCTGGCATCCGGGCGGATGAGCTCGCGGCAATCGGCATCGCCAACCAGCGCGAGACGACCGTGCTGTGGGAGCGCGCGAGTGGTCGTCCAGTGCATCGGGCCATCGTGTGGCAAGATCGGCGGACCGCCGCTGAGTGCGAAGCTCTGCAAAGGCGCGCCGGCTACGCCGACCTGATCGCGCGCACGACCGGATTACGACTCGACCCGTATTTCTCGGCGACGAAAATTGCCTGGTTGCTCGACACGCTGCCAACCTTGCGCGCGCGCGCCGAACGCGGCGACATCGCATTTGGAACGATCGACTGTTGGCTGCTCTGGAAGCTTACCGACGGACGCGCGCATGTTACCGATGCGACGAACGCCTCGCGCACGTTACTGTTCGATTTGCGGACGCTCGACTGGAGCGAGGAGTTGCTGCGTGTCTTTGGTGTGCCGCGAGCAGTTTTGCCCGAGATTCGCCCGACGATGGCGGGCTTTGGAATGGCCGGCGCCGAGCACCTCGGTGCGGAGGTTGCCATCGCGGCTGTGGCCGGCGACCAGCAGGCCGCGCTCGTCGGCCAAGCCGGCTTTGTTCCCGGAATTGCGAAGAACACGTATGGCACCGGCTCGTTCGTCATGCTGCATACCGGCGAGCGGATCGTCCGCAGTGCGCACGGGCTACTCGCAACCGTGGCGCTGGGGTTGGCTTCCGGCCGCGCCACGTACGCGCTCGAAGGGTCGATCTTTACGACCGGAGCGGCCGTTGCGTGGCTGCGCGATGGATTGGGCCTGATCGATTCAGCGGGCGCGATCGAAGCGCTGGCGGCGAGCGTCGCTGATTCGGGCGGCGTTTATTTCGTGCCAGCATTCGCGGGACTCGGTGCGCCGCACTGGGATCCGTTCGCGCGCGGTACGCTATTGGGCCTTTCGCGCGGGACGACCCGGGCGCACGTGGCGCGCGCCGCGCTCGAGGCGATCGCGTTTCAATCGGCCGAAGTGATCGGCGCGATGGAACGTGACGCCGATGCAGCTTTGACCGAGCTTCGGATCGATGGAGGCGCTGCCGGCAACGATCTGCTCTTGCAACTTCAAGCGGATCTGCTGGGCGCAGACGTCGTTCGACCGGCGGTGACCGAAACAACCGGCCTGGGCGCGGCCTATCTCGCGGGCCTGCAGAGCGGAATATTCGCGGACTTCGACGATATCGCGCAGCGGTGGCACGAGGCGCGTCGATTTCGTCCGACCATCGACGCCGGTGAACGGGGCCGGCGATCGGCAACGTGGTTGCGAGCGGTCGAGCGCGCGAAGGCTTGGGACGTTCCCCCGTGACATCGTGAAACGCCGCGGGCGGCCGTGAACCGCGCGCGTAATCTTGCGCGACTCGACGAACGCTTCGACGTTTTGGTCATCGGCGGCGGCGCCACCGGGCTGGGTGCGGCCCTCGACGCGGCGACGCGCGGATACCGGACGGCCCTACTGGAAGCCGGCGACTTCGGCTCCGCGACCTCCAGCCGCTCGAGCAAACTCATTCACGGGGGAGTGCGCTACCTCGCGCGCGGTCAAATTGGTTTGGTACGCGAAGCCCTCCGCGAACGCGCGATTCTGCGCCGCAATGCAGCGCATCTTGTCTGGGATCTCCAGCTCGTCGTGCCAGCGTTTGGCCGCTTTGCCGGCTTCGACCTGGCTTATTATGCTTTTGGCCTACGGCTCTATGATTGGCTGGCTGGCAGCGAAAACATCGGGTCGTCGCAGGTGCTTTCGGCGAGTCAGACGCAGCGCGCGATTCCGGGGATTTCGACCGACGGCTTGGGCGGCGGCGTGAGTTATCACGATGGGCAGTTCGATGATGCACGGTTGGCGCTGGCGTTGGCGTGCACCGCCGATGCTGCCGGTGCGGCTATCATCAATTACGTTCGGGTCCATCGCTTGCTTTACGAAGCCGGCCGGGTCAGCGGGGCCGTCGCCTGCGATGCCGAGTCGGGAAGCGAAATCTCGGTCCGTGCGAAGGCGGTGATTAATGCCACCGGTGTGTTCGCCGACGAACTGCGAAGGATCGATGATCCGGCCGTCTTTCCACTGGTGCAGCCGAGCCGTGGGACGCATTTGATTTTTCCCGCGGCGGTGCTCGGCGGTAGCTGCGCGCTGTTAGTTCCGCGCACCGACGATGGCCGTGTCGTCTTTGCGATGCCTTGGCTTGGTCGGGTGCTGGTCGGCACCACGGACCTGGCGGCTGACTCGGCCTGCGAACAGCCGGTTCCGACCGAGGGGGAAATCGATTATCTCATTACGCACGTCAACCGCTATCTGCGTACCGATGTCGGTCGCCGGGATGTGCTATCGACGTTCGCTGGTTTGCGGCCGTTGTTGCAGGGCCGGCAAGTTCGAACGGCCGACCGCTCGCGTGGTCATCTCATTGATGTCTCGCCGACGGCCGTGGTCACCGTGACGGGTGGAAAATGGACGACGTACCGACGCATGGCTGAAGACGCCGTCGATGCCGCGGTTGCCCACGCCGGTCTGACCGCCGCTGCGTCCTGCACCGCTACCACCAGACTTGACACCCCCGAACAAGCGCGCGGGAATGAACTGCGCGCGCTGGTTGATGCCGACCCGTTGCTGAGCGGTCTGCTCGACAAACGGCTTCCTTATACGCAGGCCGATGTGCTCTATGCCGCGCGCAATGAAATGGCCCGGTCGGTCGACGACGTCTTGTCGCGGCGTACGCGCTCGCTCTTCCTGGATGCGCGCGCCGCGCTGGCCGCAGCTCCGAATGCCGCCGCCATTCTCGCTGGTGAGCTGGGTCAGCCACGCTCGTGGCAAAACCAGCAGATCGCAGCCTTCTCCGCGATCGCGCAGCACGCGCTCGTCAACCCATTGTGACCTCCAACGGAATTGGTGCCGCAGGTGAGCACATTGATAATTTCCCAGAACGCGCACACAAAACGGCCGCCCGTGCGTCGACGGTCAACAACTCTGATGCCACCTCATTGAACGCGGATCGCAAACTTGCAGAGCCAAAGCCGACTAGAGTTCGTCGACCGCCTTCATCTCCCCATCAATCACCGCATCGCGAGGAACCTGGCAATCACACTCGTCGGCGCTGCATCCGTCCGGGCCATGCTTTATTAGCTCATGGCCGCATTGGCAGGTCGCAATCGTTTCCATACTGCGACATTTCCCCGTAACCCGCCACCGCAAACTCCGGGGGAAGGTTTGCGAAGCAATTGTCAGCGTTTGGTCGGCTAACGCGTCATAATCGCGTCTTCCGCACAGCGAATTTTGGTGAAGATCAAAAAAGGTTGTCAGCCCTGTTTGGTCGTTTCGACACCATGAAGTCACGTTTGAATTTGATGTGCCATCTGGGGAGCCGAACACGTGCGCTATGCGGAATACCGGGCCAAACGCGCGGTTTGACGCGCGAACAACGCCTGCTATATCGCCCAGTCCCCCGGTAAAATGGGTCCGGGGTCATAGAACCGACGAATGCTCGAGCCGAGCCGGCCGATATCGGTTCCGTACGCGTGGAGCGAGATCGCAAGATCTGGCCCCGGATTAAAAACCTTGTGAATATCCCGGCCGCAGAAGAGCGGCGCAATCGCTCCGGGCCCGTTCTCGCGAATTGCGGACTGAACAAGGTACTCTTCCAGCGGTTGCGGGCCATCAAGCTCGTAGCAGATCTCGCGCTCTACCCCCTGATAAACGCCGACCGCTCCCCACGCCACGTGATCGTGGATGCGCGTGCACTGCCCGGGCAGCCACACGAGAGCGACCACTGAAAACAACTCTCCCGGCTCGACATGCAGGACGTGTTGTTTATAGCGGATGTCCTCCGGCCGGCGCTGTTCGAGGGTGAGCAGATCGGGATAGACTAAAAAGCGCTCGAGGACGGCGGCCACGCGGTCAGGGACCGAGCCATGAGATCTGCCGATTACCGCGCTGCGGATCGAGTTCACGAGGTCGGTAATCGGCTCCGTCATTCCACGCCGATTCGCAGCCGCACGGCTAATTTCCGGCGAGTGGCGGGGCCCGCCGGCCCGCGTTGCATCTAAGAGCTCACTTCTTCATGTTTGTCGGATTCCGACATAGTGGCAGACCTCACATATGAGGCTGCCGACCCTTACGCCCTGAGTGGTTGCCTCGATCATGGACGCCCTTCAGGCGCCCATCTTGCGAGAAGAGCGTGATGAATGAGTTCGCTCCAAATCGAGGCTCGATGAGCCCGGCTCGATCAGGCCACTGACCGCGCCTTCGCGGCAGCGCGCCGCGCGAGCACCGACGGCGCGTGCAGTTTCGCCCACGCCTCCAGCGGGCTCAGGGCCGCAAACAGGCTCTCGCCGAGCGGCGTCAGCGCATACTCGACACGCGGCGGGACCTCGGCAAACACGGTGCGCGAAACGATGCCGTCGGCTTCGAGATCGCGGAGCTGTCGGGTCAGAACCTTCGGACTGATACCGTCCATGTCGCGCTGTAACTCAGCGAACCGGCGCTTGCCTTGGCCAAGCGTCGCAATGACGATGACCTTCCATTTGTCTGCAATCATCGACATAGTCTGCTGAATCGGGCACGCCAGGTGAGTCTGATACGCCACGATAGTGTCCTCCTAGCTACTGACTTCCTTTAAGGTTACTACTTTCTTTTCCTCTATTATAGCTTATAATACAGGGGTAAACCCACCCAATTTCTACACGAGGACATCCCCACATGGACTTAACCAAAAGCTATCCCCGCAGCGTGCGCGCGAGCTTCGCCGGCGTGGCCCAGCTCGGGCGCACGACCGACAAAGCGCATGCGCTGCTTGCAGGCACGCTGGGCGACTATCATTACAACTGTCCGATGGACAGCGCGATCTTCGAATTTCTCGGCATCGATGCCGTCGAGTACTTGCAAAAGGTCGCTGAACTGAAAGACGACGCTAAGATCGAAGCGCTCGCCCGTACGGAGTTCACATCGAAGAAGACGCAATCGGAGCTCGATGCGTGGAGCGAGCGGTGGCTGGCGACTGGACCCCCAGCCGGCTCCGACAGCGAGAAGTACTTCCTGGCCCTGCGCGCTCAAGTCGCACCATCGCGGACCGACGTGACCAGTTGGCCCGATCTTCTCGACCTCGACGAGAAGCGCGACGTGCCGCAAAAGGTCGGCGCGTAAACGCAACCTCACGTGCCGGCAGCATTATCGCTGTAGCCGCTATCGTTCGCGAACTCGAGAATGACGGTGGCACCGAGGTTCGCCCGCGTGTTGCAGCGTACATCTAAGCAACCACGCTGACGCTGAGCCGACCTCGGTGCCGCCATTTTCGAACAGGTCGCGACGCGCGCGTTATCACCGAAAGGGAAGACATGGAAACTCGCACGACCGAGATCGCTCCGGACGTCTACCGATTCTCGACCTATATCGCCGATGCCGGGATCGCGTTCAACCAGTTTCTCGTCGTCGCTGACGAACCGTTGCTGTTTCACACGGGCATGAAGGCGCTCTTCCCGCTCGTGTTCCAGGCAATGTCACGGATCATGAGTCCCACGCGTCTGCGCTGGGTAACGTTCGGGCATTATGAAGCCGACGAGTGTGGCGCGATGAACGCCTGGCTCGCGGCCTGTCCACAAGCGAAGATCGCGCACGGCCGAATGGGCGTCATCGTCTCGATCGGTGACCAAGCCGACCGACCTCCCCATAGTTTTGACGACGGGGACTGGTTAGAACTCGGTGGCAAGCGCGTTCGCTACATCGCGACGCCGCACGTGCCCCACGGTTGGGACGCCGGCGTTATCTACGAGGAGACGACGAAAACGCTGTTTGCCGGCGATCTGTTTACGCGAACCGGTGACGAACCGCCGATCGGCGATGCCGATATCGTCGGTCCGGCGCTCGCTACCGAGGACCGGTTTCATGCCACCGCCTTGACGCCGCTTACCGCGCCTACGATTCGACGGCTAGCGGCGCTCGACATTGACACGCTCGCGCTGATGCACGCACCCGCGTACACCGGGGACGCCGCACATGCGCTCGAGGCGCTGGCGGCAGCATATGGCGAACGACTTGCATCGTCCTCGAGCGCATGACATCTGAAATACCCCAAGGGTAGGCGTCCTTCACGCGCGAACCCAACGGAAACGATGCGCTCGAGAGCGGCCGCCTTATGAGCGGCCGCTCTTACGCTGATGCAAAATGAATGAGTTGCCTTCCGAATCTTCGCCGAACGCCATATAACAGCTCGGTGAATCGACGGTGTGGTCGGCGATCTTGACGCCCCGCGAGCGAAAGTATTCGATCGCCTTTGGAACGTCGTCGACCGCGAACATGACGCCGTCGCCGGCCGACCACGTGCCGTCTTCCATCTTCCAGATACCGAACGTCGTGCGGTCGGGAAAGGTGAACTCCGCGCCCTTGTCGTCGCCGTAGTCGATGGTCACTTCCAAGCCCATAGTATCGCGGTAGAACGCTTTGGCGCGCGCCACATCTTTGACGAGATACGTGCTGATGTCGATGCCTCGGACCTTCACCGCCTCTGCGGTTTGCATGTAAGAACCCCCCAGTGCTCGGACACTTAGAATGTGATCTCAAGATACCAAAGCATACTTGACATCTGCTGTCATATATCGCTAGGATCGTGGAAGTATGAAATCGGCCAGGCTCCTACGGATGCTGCTCCTGCTTCAGTCGAAGAGCCCACGACCTGCGCGCGAACTGGCCATCGACCTGGAGGTCTGCGAGCGAACCGTTTACCGCGACGTCGATGCGCTGAGCGCGGGAGGCGTCCCGATCTTCGCGACCCGCGGCGCGCAGGGCGGCATCCACCTCGTCGACGGTTATCGCAAGGCGATCGCAGCGCTCGAAGAAGACGAGGTTCAGGCGATCTACGTCGCGGGCGGCGATCCGCTAGCCGATCTCGGATTCGGATCGCCGCTGCAGCGCGCTCGCGAGAAAATCTCGGGCGCGCTCTCCGAACGCCACAAGAGCGTCGGCGAAAAGGCGCAAGCGCGGATTCGCGTCGATCAACGTCGCTGGGGCCAGGAAGGCGTCCCAACGGAAACCCTCGCGCTTCTGCGGCGCGCCGTTTGGGACGAGCGGCGCCTCGAGCTCGCGTATCGCGACCGAAACGGCACGCGAACGTCCCGACGGATCGATCCGCTCGGACTTGTCTCGAAATCCGGCATCTGGTACGTCGTCGCGCGGGTTGGAACCGACTACCGCAGCTTCCGCGCCGACCGCGTCGCCTCGGCCGAGATATTAAGCGAGCATTTCGAGCGACCGAAGGACTTCGACCTGGACGCGTATTGGTCCCAGAGTACGCGACAATTCGAGGTGACGTTGCAACGGTTCTCTGTCACGGTCCGCGCCGCCGGTTCGGCACTCGATGAGATTACCTCGTACTGGCGTGCTATATCGATCCAGCCGCAGGGCAACGCGAACCTGGTTTGCTTCGATTTTCCCGGGAAGGGCGCTGCGCTGAATCAACTGGTGGCATGGGGACCGCTGGTCACAGTCGTCGAGCCGATCGATCTCATCTCGGAAATACGGGCTAGCGCTTGCGCCCTACTCGCCCACTACGCGGCTGGCTAGGTGCTTCAGTCGCTAGGGAGCGGTCAGAGCATCGCCCCGTTTCAAAACGTTAAAGCCTCCCTGGCGACGCCCATCGGCCTTGGGCATCCGCAGATTGACTTACGATCGCGAAGGCGAGGTCCGAATTGGCGCGTCGTTATCCGAATGACTGTTTCCCCAAGCATTTCACCGACGATCTGTCTGCCGCTGGGCTAAGCTTCAAGGGTGGATAGCAGGGCAACTACGGGCGCTACAACGACGGCTTGCGAGCCACCGAACTTCGCATCGGGCAAAAGCGATTATCGGCCTGCTGACTATCATCTACGGCGTTGGCCATTAGCGGCGGGCCGCTATCGCCGTGCGTATCTCGCTGGCCATTAGCTGCACATCGGCGTCGTGCATTTGGCGGGTTCCCAATGACGATGCTAGACTCGGCACTTTTGGTGCGCAGTACCCTTGACGCTTCCGGCGAGCGCGCGATATGCAATGGTCGACGTGCATGCTCACCTCATTCGCGCGATCACCATACTTACCGGAACCGTCCGGTGGGAAGCGCTCGGAGAGCGCGACCCGCACGCTTGCTACATCCGCTCGCATCGCCGAGAGAAATGGGACACTGCTCCCGACCGGGACTACCGCTTGCGCTTTGCGACGCGGTACCGTTGACGTCGCAGGCCTTTAATCACTTAGCAGGAGGCTCACACCGCTGACCTCGTTCGATGGCGGGAATAAGGCGGCAAAAAAACCGCTCTTGCGAGCGGTTTTCTAGAACTATTTTGCGGCTTGCGATTACGACACAACGTTATTCCGGTTCGATTGAAGCAACCCGCGTCGCTACGATAGCAAAGACGGTGCATGCCGGCCGGCGATGGTGGTTTAGATCGATGCCTGTCCGAGGGTCACGTTCAGCGCCGAGGAGAACCCGAGACGATATGGCGGTGATGCTTCGGGAACTTGCGATTGTGCCTGCCTACAAGCTTGCCGTGTGGATTACGATGTGGATTGGAGTCGACATCCACGTGCGTGGCGGGGCGTCCGACGACGCTGCCGTGCGGGTTCGTCATATTGGAATGCTCCGCGAAAGCGACTGAGCCGGCCGCGAGGGCCAGGACCGCCGTTAGCGGGATTATAGAACTAAACAATTTCATGTGGTGCTCCTAGGGTATAGTGCAATCTAGCAACGCTCCCAAGCCTGGCATGGTTCCCAGCCAATCCCATGCTTTGTGTTTTCCAAGCCTGGAAAGCAAATCAGGAACGGGGCGAGCGCCAGCTCGAGCGAAGCGGCGTTCGGCTTTATCCGCGCCCGTCGGTGGCTTGCAGACCCAACTGCAGGGGCCATGTGGCGGCCGCGAATCGGGTCAATTACCTGAAACAAGGGTAGCGCGATGCACACGAAAGGAATCCAGATTCAGTTACGGCGATTTTGCGATCCTCTTGGTACGGCCGTACTAGCGCCTATTGCACCGAGGTCGCGAAGAACATGCCGTTCTGATAATAGCCACGTGCGGTGATGTGGCGACCGACGAACAGTGAGCCGTTCGTTGCATTGTTGTTCATTGCTTGCTGAGCGTTGATCGTCACCGGAGGTAGGCCGGCTAACGTAATGGTGCCGTTACCAACGCCCACGATCGTGCCGCTGATGTTCTGATTTTGCCCGCCGGGATAGTTACCGTTCGAGTAACAGCCGAGCACGAAAACGTTGTCACGATAACAGCCGTTGAGCGTATAATGCTGGCCCACGTTGAGTGCGGTGCCATTTTCGTTGACCGGGATCGAGCCGCCGCCGTCGAGTTGAACGGTAGCCATGTTGCCGCGCACGCTTGTGACCGTACCATTAACCGTGGTGTTGCCGCGCGTGTTGTGATGCTTATTCTTTTTGTATTTGCACCTTGACTGATTGTCGCCGTCGTTGTCGCGATCACCATTCGACTTGCAGTTCAGCGAGTAGTTCGGGTCGCCCGCATGCTTGCACCATCCCCGCGGGTGGCCCGCCGGATTGATGCAGTTTTGGGCGTCGCCTTGCCGGTCGCCGCGATCACCTTGGTCCGCAGACGCAATGACGGGCGCTAGGTTAAAATTACTCGGTTGATCGGCCGGGGCTTGCCGGAGGCCACCAGCGAGCATGGCGAACGCGCTTGCCGTCGCGAATGCGGCTCCTATTGCAAAGGTGTGGGCTCTGCTCACGGGTCTTCTCCTCAAGAACGCTATTGCATAATAACAGTTATCATGACGACGAGTTGGAATCGGCCATCGTCAGTTGTACTACTAGCTTTCTTGTCTGACACCTCGAAGATACGCTAAA
>JRHI01003068.1_pt1 | contig 10395 bp, 9 predicted proteins | sample 215371 | NCBI WGS metagenome assembly JRHI01 (sample SAMN02929681, study PRJNA255918) | sediment metagenome | biome: cave system; feature: Ice Cave; material: Sediment; isolation source: sediment from deep within a dark volcanic ice cave with no known source of... ... | reverse complement strand
AAGCCCCAGTGCTTCCATCTGGAACGATCTCGCTCTAGCATTGTCGGAAGACTGCAGTTGAGCGGGTGAGGACACGGTGTCGTCGACGATCTTCATCATCCAGGTCCTCAACTCCCTCTTCTATGCATCCGTCCTCTTCCTCATCGCCGCGGGCCTCAGCCTCATCTACGGCGTCATGCGCATCGTCAACCTGGCGCACGGGACCTTCTATGCGCTGGGCGCCTACGTGTCGGCCTGGGCGGTGGGCGGCGCCTTCGGCGCCACGCTGGGCAGCAACCTGGGACTCGCCGGCCAACTGCTCCTGCTGCCGATCGGCGCCATTGCCATCGCGGCGCTGGGTGCGGTGATCGAGCCCACGCTCCTGCGTCCGCTCTACCGCAGGCCCGAGGAATACGTGTTGCTCATCACCTTCGGGCTGCTGATGATCCTGGAAGACCTCATGAAGATGTTGTTCGGCGGCACACCGCTTTCCGCCGGCACCATCATGGACCACATGGGCAGCATTCCCATCGGCCGCCTGCTCTACCCAACCTACAATCTGGTGGTGGTCTTCATCGGCCTCCTCGCCGCCGTTGGTTTGTGGTGGTTCGTCTACCGCACCCGCTTCGGCATCATCCTGCGCGCCACCTCGCAGGACCGGCGCATGGCCTCCGCACTCGGCCTCAATGTCGGGCGCGTCTACGTGCAGGCCTTCGCCATCGGCTGCTTCATGGCCGGCCTAGGCGGCGCCGTCGTCGTGCCGGCGCAGGCCGCCGTGCTGGGCATGGGCGTGGAGGCGCTGATCCTGGCGTTCGTCGTCATCGTCATCGGCGGGCTCGGCAGCTTGGAAGGGGCCTTCGTCGGTGCGCTGCTGGTGAGCTTCGTGCGCACGGCGGGCATCCAGTTCTTCCCGGAGATCGAGCTCGCGGTGCTCTATCTCATCGCCACCGCGGTCTTGTTGATCCGGCCGACCGGCCTGTTCGGGAGGGCCTGAGCCATGCCCGATCCCGCCGCCCGCTCCGGTCCGTCGATCAAGCTCCTGCTCCTGTTCGTGGTCCCCGCGCTCGCCGTGCTCGGCCTGCTGCCGCGCTTCGTCGATCCCTACCAGACCGTGCTTCTCACCTACGGCCTGATCATGGCGATTGCCGCGCTGGGCTTCAATCTGCTGCTCGGCTACACGGGCCTGCTGTCGTTCGGCCACTCCGCCTACTTCGGCGCCGGCGCCTACACCGTCGCCTTCATCGTCCGCGATCTCGGCACCCAGTCCATGGAGCTGTGCATCCTGGGCGGGCTGCTCGGCACGCTTGTCGTCTCGGCGCTGTTCGGCTTCGTGTGCGTGCGCCACACGCGCATCTTCTTCGGCATCCTGACGCTGGCGCTCAGCCAGGTGCTGTGGAGCCTCGCCTTCAAGTTCTTCTGGGTGACGGGCGGCACCGACGGCATCCGCGTGGCCTCCGCCAAGCTCACCCTGCTCGGCGGCCTGATCGACTTCAAGGGATCGGGCTCGTTCCAGCGCTTCGTGTTCGCCTACTACTACTACGTGCTCGCGATCTTCGTGGTAGCGACTGTGATCATGTGGGTGGTCGTGCACTCCCCGTTCGGCAAGGCACTGCAGGCGATCCGCGACAACGAGGTGCGCGCGGCGTTCGTCGGCGTGCGCGTACAGCGCTTCCGCTGGATCGCCTTCGTCATCTCCGGGCTGTTCACGGGGCTTGCCGGCATCCTGTGGGTGCCGCTCAACGGGCTCACCACGCCCGACATCCTCTATTGGCCGTTCTCGGGCGAGATCGTGTTCATGACCGTGCTCGGCGGCTTTCGCACCTTCAGCGGGCCCATCGTCGGCGCCGTGATCTTCAACTACCTCAAGACCTACGCCGTGGCCTCCACCGAGTACTGGCAGATGCTGCTCGGCGTCGTGCTGGTGATCCTGGTGATGGTGCTGCCGACTGGCATCGTCGGCATGCTGGCGCGCATTGGCGCCAAGCTGAGGAGACGCTGACGTGGCCCTCCTCCAGACCATCGACCTCAAGCGCTACTTCGGCGAGACGCGGGCGGTCGACAACGTCAACTTGAGCATCGAGGAGCGCGAGTTCGTCTCCCTCGTAGGCCCCAACGGCGCCGGCAAGACCTCGCTCATCAACGTCATCAGCGCGCGTTTGCGGCCCGAGTCGGGCAAGATCATCTTCAAGGGCGAGGACATCACGCGCACGTCCGTGACGCAGCGGGTGAAGGCCGGCATCGCCCGCAGCTTCCAGCTCGTCAACGTGTTCGACGATTTGACCGCCTTTGACAACGTGGCGCTGGCGATCTTCTCGCGCGAGGGCAAGACGGCGAATTTGGTCGCGCTTGCCCACCACGACCACGACGTCATCGCCGAGGCCGACGGTGTGCTGGGACAGTTTGGCCTGGCGGCCAAGCGCCACGATAATGCCCGCGATCTCTCCCAAGGCGAGCGCAAGCTGCTCGACGTGGCGCTGGCCTACGCGCTGAAACCCAAGCTGCTGTTCCTCGACGAGCCGACGAGCGGCGTTTCCACCCGCGACAAGGGCCAGATCATGGACACCATCGCCTCGGTCGTGCGCGCGGAAGGCATCACCGCAGTGATCGTCGAGCACGATATGGACGTCGTGTTCAAGTATTCCGACCGCATCGTCGTCATGGCCCAGGGCGCCATCATGGCCCAGGGCACGCCGGACGAGATCCGCAACAACGAGCAGGTCGCCATGACGCTGCTGGGCTCCTCCGGCCCCGACGCCTTCACACGAAAGGACTGACCGAAGTGCTCGAGGTCAAGGCGATCGACACCTACCGCGGCCCGGCCCACATCCTGCACGGGGTGTCGCTCAGCGTCGGCGCGCAGGAGGTCGTCTGCCTGGTCGGCCGCAACGGCGCCGGCAAGTCCACGACGATCGAGAGCATCATGGGCTTCCTGCCGGTGCGGGCCGGCGAGATCACCTTCGCCGGCGAGAGCCTGAACCGGCTGCCCCCGCACGAGCGCGCCAGGCGCGGCATCGGCTATTCGCCCGAGGACTGCGGCGTGTTCCCGGAGCTGTCGGTGGGCGAGAACCTGATGATCAGCCGCTGGCTGGGGGACGAGGTGGCCAAGAAGCGCGGGGGTGAGCGCGCCGACCCGGAGGAGCAGGCGTTTGCCGTATTCCCGGAGGTGAAGGACCTGCTCGCCCGCCAGGGGCTGCATCTGAGCGGCGGCCAGCGCAAGATGGTGGCGGTGGCGCGCGCCATGATGCTGTCGCCCAGGCTCCTTCTGCTGGACGAGGCGTTCGAGGGCCTGGCACCCGTCATCGTCAACCGCTTCACGGAAGCCGTGCTGAAGATCAAAGCCATGGGCGTATCGATCCTGATGGCGGAGTCGCACCTGGCCGCGGCGACGCGCATCGGCGACCGCCTCTACGCCATCGACCGCGGCGAGATCATCTTCCAGGGCGCCCCGAAGGACGCGCTGGCCGACGAGAAGGTGGTGAAGGCGTTGCGCGGGTAGGATGGACCATCTACGCATTGCCGTGGTTCGACAGGCTCACCGCTGGGTTGGAGAGATTTTATTGCGAGCTCCGTCCTCGTCCTGAGCTTGTCGAAGGACGCGCCGCGCACACCAGCCGTGGTTCGACGAGCTCCCCACCGGGTTGAAGGAACCTGATGACGGTGCAGCGAACGATCGTTCTAGTGCTGATCCTGCTGGGGCTCATCACCGTGGCCCGCGGCGGGCACGAGTTGCCCGTCTATCCCTCGTACTATCCCCACGAGATCGAGATCGCCACGCTCACCTCCCAGCAGGCGGGCGAGCGACTTCCGGCGGGCAAGCTGCATGCCTACGTCGGCGGCGCCCCGCCGCTCGCTTCCGCGCCAAGCGACAAGATTGCCTCGGTGGAGTCGCTCGGCGCCTTCGTGGTCGTCCGGCTCAACCCCGGATCGCCCCTTGCCAAGGAGGAGGCCTCGGCCTGCGGGGCCACCGCGACGATCGTCCGCGACATGAGCGCGGGCGGTGGTGCGGTCATCGTCCATCCCTATCCGGTCACGCCGTTCCATGGCGACTATCTCCACCACGCCGATCGCGCCGAGGCCGCCAAGCAGACCCTTCTGCGCAGCGATGCGCCCCCACCGCCTCGCGACCTCAAGCTGCGAGCCTCAAGTGCCCTGACACGGAGCCTCGTCCGCCCCGGCCGGCTGGCCGACGGCCCCGACTGGGATGCCGCCATCGAGGAGGTGAGCGCAGCGAGCCTCGTCGCCGACGCCACCGTAATGCTCAACGGCTGGATGGGCGCGCGCTGGGTGAGGTCGGGCTGGTTCCACGCCTACCGCCTGCTCGCCGGCTCGATTGTCGATCCGGCGCAAAAGCAAGCGATCGATGCCGCCGTCGGACGGCTGCAGACCGCCGACTACGCGGGTCCCTTGGAGCGCATCAACCTGGAGCGGGATCTCGTGCAGCTGCTTGCATCGGGCTGCCGGGCCGTCGTCGCCGGCTACACGGTGAAGCGCGAATACCTGAACGTGGAGTTCTCCGCCGGCGTCGAGAACATCGGCTTCGATGCGCTCGAAGGCCTCGCCTCGCCCATGTTCCTGCGCACCGTCAAGCTCAAGGACTTCCCCTGGAACGGCTGGCTGCAGCTCGGCCTCGATGCGCGCCCGGCGAGCGCCTGGAACCCGATCGGCGGTTTCACCGGCCCGTTCGGCCGGCTGATGTGGTTCGCGATCGCCGATCCCGCCCTCATCCCCTCGCCCTACGAGTCGACCTGGATGCTCAACCGCATCTCCGACGTCGAGGCCTCGCCCCGGCGATGACGATGCCCCCACGCCGACGTCATCCCCGCGCAGGCGGGGACCCACGCAAGTCTCTGCGCCGCATCAATCCGCTGGCGTGGATGCCCGCCTCCGCGGGCATGACGTTGATCTCCCCTCCCCCTTGCGGGGAGGGGTTGGGGGTGGGTGTGGCGTCTGGGGGGACGCCCTATGTTTGGCGTACCCGGGCCTCACGCCCGGTCTCCACAATCAGACCAACCTCCCACGTCTTCACCCCACCCCTAACCCCTCCCCCTCATCATGCCGGAGGCGTGTCTTCGACACGACGGGAGGGGAACCCGCTCGGCGTTCGCGGCACCGTCGTCGCCCGACTTATCCGTTCGCTGATACTTGTTGTCGCGGTGCCGACTTTCGCGGCGCTTGCCCATGCCCAAACCGCCGAAGTCACCTTCGACCTCAAGATCGAGAAAGGCCGCGTGGCGCAGAACATGCGGCTGATCCGCGTCAAGCAGGGCGACGCCGTCAGGCTGCGCTGGAGCAGCGACCGCCCGATCGCCCTGCACCTGCACGGCTACGACATCGAGATCAAGGTCGAGCCGGGCAAGACGGCGGACATGGCTTTCACGGCGCGCGCGACAGGCAGGTTCCCGGTCGAGGAGCACAAGCCCGACGCGCGCGGCGGTCACTCCCACGGCGAGGCCCCGCTTGCCCGCATCGAGGTCTACCCGCGCTGACGCCGTCACGGGGCCGCGTCTCGCAGCTCTGCCGCTTGCGGCGGCTGCGCTGACCGCGCTTGCAGGCGTCGAGGCCGCAGACGCCCACGGCTTCGGCCAGCGCTACGAGCTGCCGCTGCCGCTCTCGCTCTATCTCTACGGCGCCGCCGCGGTGGTGGCCCTGTCGTTTGCGGTGTTCGGCCTGTTCGTGCGCCGCGCACACGTGCCGCGCACGCGCGCCCAACGCGACCTGCTGGCCACCCCGCTCGGACGAGCCCTGGCACATCCGGCTGTCGTGTTTGGCTTGCGCCTCGCCGTGCTCGGTCTCTTCGTCGTCACGGTGGCCGCCGGCCTATTCGGTGACCAGAACCCCTACCGCAACATCGCCCCCACGCTGGTGTGGATCATCTGGTGGGTGGGGCTCGCCTACGTCGCGGCCCTCGCGGGTGACCTGTGGGCGCTCGTCAATCCGTGGCGCAGCGCATTCGACGGAGTGCAGTGGCTCTGCCGGCGTCTCGGTCGGGCGGGCGAGCTGGGCCTGGGCCTCCGCTACCCCGAAGCTGTGGGCGTCTGGCCGGCCTGCCTTCTCCTGCTCGCCTTCTCCTGGACCGAGCTCGTCTACGCGAATGCGGCCTCCCCCGTTCACATCGCCGCCCTCGCGATCGCCTATTCGGTCCTCACCTGGGGCGGCATGCTCGCCTTCGGCCGCGACGTATGGGTCCAGCACGGCGAGGTTTTCTCGCTGGTGTTCGGCACTTTTGCACGCTTCGCGCCCACCGAGGCGAAGGAGGGCCGGCTGCTGCTGCGGCCGTACGCGACCGGACTGCTCGGCGACAAGCCCGTCTCGACCTCGATGATGGCCTTCGTGCTGCTGCTGCTCGCGACCGTACTCTACGACGGCCTGATCGGCACGGGAGAATGGGCGGAGCTGGAAAGCGCGCTCAGCGCTTGGTTGCCGCGTCTCGGCGAGCAGGCGCCGACGGTGATCAAGAGCGCCGGCCTCGTCGCCTTCTGGCTCCTGTTCCTCGGCGCCTATCTCGGCATCGGCTGGGTCATGAGTCGCGTCGCATCCGGCCGCCCATCTCCCCTGGAGGTGGCGCGCAGCTTCGCCCTGACGCTGGTGCCCATCGCCATCGGCTACCACGTGGCGCACTACCTCGTGTTCCTCCTGGTGCAGGGTCAGTACATCGTACCCCTGCTGTCGGACCCCTTCGGGCGCGGCTGGAGCCTCTTCGGCACGGCGGGCTATCGCGTCGACATCGCGCTCGCCGGCGCGCGCTTTGCCTGGTACACGGCGGTCGGCGCCATCGTCACGGGCCATGTGCTCGCCGTCTATCTCGCGCACGTGCGGTCGATCGGCGTGTTCGCGCCGCAGCGGGTGGCACTCGCCACGCAGGTGCCGCTCACCGCGCTGATGGTGCTCTACACCTGCGTAGGCCTCACCATCACCGCCGAGCCGATCGTCGAGAGCCGCACGCCCGCCGTGCCGTCTGCGTCCACAGCCGACACGGTGGTGGTCCCGGCCGATGCCCTCCTGCCCGACGCGCAGAGCGGCCGGCTCGTAGCCGTGGGGCCTGATACCGCGGACCGGCTCCAGCTCACCTACAAGGTGCTGGGCTCCGCCTTCCACGACGGCACCAAGACCAACGCCGCGGATATCCTCTATGCCTATGCCTTCGCCTATCGCTGGGGCAGCCGCGGCAGCGCGGACGCCGCGCACTACGATCCCTTCATCGATGCCGCCACCGCTCCCCTGCGCCGGCATCTGATGGCCGTGCGCGTCGCCGGCGTCGACGCCGCCTCCAAGTCGTTCCGGGTGGGCGACGTCAACTTCGTGCGCGAGGTCTTCACCGTCGAAGTCTACCTGCGCCTGCCGCCCGAGGAGCCCGATTGGAGCGCCGCCATCGCGCCCCCGTGGAGCACGCTGCCCTGGCACCTCCTCGCCCTGATGGAGGAGGCGGTGGAGCGCGGCTGGGCGGCCTTCTCGCAGGAGGAAGCGCAGCGCCGCGGCGTCGAATGGCTCGACCTCGCTCGCTCCAAGGAACTCGTCTCCAGGCTGGCGGCGCTCGCGGCCGACTTCGAGCGCGAGGGCTACCGGCCGGAGACCTTGCGCGGGCACGTGAGCCAGGAGGATGCGCGCAAGCGCTGGGCGGCGCTCGTGGCCTTCCACAAGGCCACCGGCCACCTCCTGGTGACCAACGGACCTTACAAGCTGAAGAGCTGGTCGGCCGAGCGCGTCACGCTGGAGGCCTTCCGCGATCTCTCCTACCCGCTGGGCGTCGGCTCCTACGATGCCTACGCCATCCCCCGCCGCGGCTTCGTCACCAAGGCCGAATGGCAGGCCAACCGCCTCGTGCTGTCGGGCGAGATCGAGGTCCTCGACAAGTTCCAGCGCAGCTATCGGCTGATGCGCACGGCGCTCGCAGCGGTTCCCGCCCAAGTCTTGAAGCGCTCCGCCCCCGAGTGCCGCTACGTGGTGACGGACGAGCAGAGCCGCGTCGTGCTGTCGGAGGCCGCGGCGCTCGGGCCTGACGCCAAATTCCTGATCGACTTCAAGGACCGGCTGCCGGCGGGCTCCTACACGATCGCCGCCGTCATCGTTGTCAACGGCAACGCCATGAACGCCGAGATCAAGCGCATCCCGGTCGTCGTTTCGGCGGGCGGAGGGGCGACAACCCCCGCTTCGGACCGAAAGTAGACAGATACTACCCCCGAGCTCGCGGATTGCGAGTCGTGTGTGGTCTGGCGATCACGGCGCCGCAATCGCACGTAGACTAATGTCGCACTCCAACCGCTCCGCGAGGGCCGGTCCATGCGCGCTGCAATTCCTGCGCGATCCCGAGGGGAACCGACATGAAAGATTTGAGTCTGCTCGTGGGCCGCATTCTGCTGGTCGCGATCTTTCCGGTCAGTGCGTACTACAAGATCATCGGCTGGCCTGGGATCGTCAGCACAGTCGAGAAGTCCGGCCTGCCTTATGCCATGCCGCTCGGCGCAATCGGCACCGGCGCCGAGATGCTGCTTGCAATTCTCGTGATCGTGGGCCTGTTCACGCGCTGGGCCGCCCTCGGCCTCATCGTCTACGTCATTGCCGCAACCTACATTGGCCATCCCGTTCTGTGGCGTATGGCGCCCGATGCCTTCTTCGGCCAGCTCATGGGCCAGATGAAGAACCTGGCCATGATCGGCGGTCTCCTGCTGATCGTGGGTACCGGCCCCGGCCGCCTGGCGATCCAGCCCACGCGCGATGTGTACGAGGCGTGACCCGCAAACCGACGGGCGGCCCGGCAATGTCCCGCCTTGCACCTTGCACCACAGTCGAGCAATCCGGGCTGGCCCTTGTTCGAGTGGCGCGCATCGCGTTCTCGTCGGCGTTGCAGCCCCAGCAGGGCTGGGTTCTTGGGAAAAATTCCATGTCCACGGGTAGAGCACTCTCTCGCCGTTCATTGATCGCCACGGGCCTCGCCGCCGGGACCATGGCCGCATTCGTGCCGGCGTTTGCGCAGCAGCAGATGACCGCCGCGAAGATGCGCGAGCTGATCGACTATACGATCCGAAGAAACAAGGAGGACAACAAGGCTCCCACCATATTTTCCAAGGTGGTTACGCCCATCCTCTTCGGTCGCACCGACGAGATCCATCTGCTCCAAATCGGCAACGACGAGGGTGCGCTCAAGGAGCGGTTCAGCGTGACGGTCAACTTGAGCGAGCAGCACGTCGTTTTCTTCTCCAGAACCGAGGACGCGATCTACTTCCATCTCACCGGCGTGCATTTGCGTCGCGTGAGGAGCGCCGTCAATCGGCGCGAGGGAGGGGCCTCACTCTGGACTGCTCCGGAAGCGGCGACGGACTTCGCCAGGCAGATGACCTACTGGGCGGGACGATCCACGGCTTGATACCCGCGCGTGGCCGCGGACCGCATGGGCCTCACACCTTGCGGCCGTAGTTGAGCAACCCCGGCTGGCCCTTGGGCGGGTGGGCGCGGATCGCCGCCTCGTTGGGGTCGCAACCCCAGCCGGGCCGGTCCGGCACGACGAGATGGCCGTTCTCGTACACGGGAGGGTGGTCGACCAGCTCATCGTCCCAGGCGAGCCGATCGATGTCGGTCTCCATGATGCGCAGGTTGGGCACGGCGGCCGCGAAGTGCGCGTTCATCATCGTGCATAGGTGGCCGTAGAAGTTGTGCGGGGCGACGTTCACCTCATGCGCCTCGGCGACGGCCGCGATCTTCATCGACTGCCACACGCCGTTCCAGGGCGTATCGATGATTGCCACGTCCATGGCCTGCTCGCGGAAGTAGGGCAGGAACTCGCGCAGGCCCAGCAGCGTCTCGCACGATGAGATCGGGTGCGGGCTGGAGCGACGGATCAGGCCCAGCGCCTCGGGGTTGAAGGTGTCGATCTCGATCCAGAACATGTCGAGGTCGGCAATCGCGCGCAGGATCTTCAGATAGCCTTCGGTCTTGGCGTTGAAGTTCAGGTCCAGCAGCAGGTCGACGTCCGGCCCCGCACCCTCGCGGATGGCTTCCAGGTGCATGCGCAGGTTGCGCAGCACACCCCTGTCGACGTTGAGCTCGGGATGGAACGGCGCGCCGAAGCCGGGTCGCCAGCCCTTGGGGTTCTTGCCGCCCGCCTCGTAGAGAAAGATATTTGTCTTCATCGCGGTGAACTTCTTCTCGCGCACCTCGCGGCCGATCGCCTTGACGCCGTCGAGATCGGTGATGGCGGGCTTGAAGTAGCTCGGATGATTGATGCGCCACGTCGCGCAGTGCGACCAGTAGACCCGGATGCGATCGCGCACCTTGCCGCCGAGCAGCTCGTAGCACGGCACGCCCAGCGACTTGGCCTTGGCGTCGAGCAGCGCGTTCTCGATGGCGCCAATGGCCTGGGCGACGACGCCGCCGGAACCGGGGCGCGTCGCGCAGTAGAGCTCGGCGTAGATGCGCTCGTGC
>JRHI01003067.1_pt1 | contig 10401 bp, 7 predicted proteins | sample 215371 | NCBI WGS metagenome assembly JRHI01 (sample SAMN02929681, study PRJNA255918) | sediment metagenome | biome: cave system; feature: Ice Cave; material: Sediment; isolation source: sediment from deep within a dark volcanic ice cave with no known source of... ... | reverse complement strand
TCCGGCGAGAGACAACGACTGAGCCGCGACCTGGCTCCGCGCCGCCGCGAGCCGGCTCCGTCGTCGCAATCGTCCTACCCGGAAGCCACCCTAGCACCCGGATCCGTCTCTGGCAATATGAACGGACACTTAATTCGTACGTCGAGCGCATTGAACGAAGATCCGCCCTGAGTGCTCGATCCTCTCTAACGCACCACCGGTCCATACCGTGTCAGATACATATGTCGTCGTCCACGACGACATAAACCCCTTCGCCTAAGCTAAGGACGGCCGGGTCGCACTGCTCACCCGCCGCGGTCCTGGGTCCGCGGCGCAGGTTTCTTTGCTGGGTAAGCAGTAACCGCACCCGCCCTTCCGACCTGGCGAGGAAGCGCCCGCCGACTTCCTACCACCCGCCACCGGACCCGGCACGGCCTACCGCGCGCCACGCCCTGCGAACCCCCGCGCGGCGACCTCCTCAGATCATGCCGTGGCGGACGGCGAAGGCGGCGGCCGCGGCCCGCGAGGGGACGCCGAGCTTGGCGTAGATGTTGGCGGTGTGCGTCGTCACCGTGCGATAGCTCACACAGAGCGTGGCCGCGATGGCACGATCCGGCAGCCCCGAGGCGAGCAGGCCAAGCACCTCCCGTTCGCGAGCTGTCAACCGCGCCGCGGACAACATGGAATATCGTGTGTGCGCCATCGGTTCCTCCTCTGGTGGTGCGGCGCCTCGTCGCGGCACCGCCGAAAACCCAGGACGGGCTTCAGCTTGCGTCGCCGGTCGCCGGCGCACATCGTGGAAACGACGGAGTTGGCCCCGAGCTTCGAACACCCATCGACTCGTCTGTTTTGGGGATGGGAGGGATGGGACGGGCAAGCGACCACGCCACGCCGCGCCGTCCGTCCCAGACCAGCCTGCTGCAGCCGGCTTCGTGCAGGATCAGGTGACCGGTTTGGGCTTCGTCCATAGGGGCGCTGCGTGCTGCGACCTCGCCTCGGGTCGGCGATGCCCGAGCATCTCCTCAGTTCTTACGATGCGCTCGCCCTCGCTGCGGCCCAAGATGGAGCACGCCGACGACCGGCACGACGCCACTCGGCAACGAGGCGGGTTGGACGAAGGAGCGCGCGAGATGACGATGGACGGGGGCAAGAGCTGCTGGACCGGCGAGACGGCGATCCCCCGCGGGACGCCGGTCCTGGGTTCCGCGCCGCGGTACGTCATCCTCCTCGATGGGCTCAAGAGCCAGAGCCTGAGCGGCCCGGGCGACCACGGCGTCCGGGACGACTTTGCCCTCCTGCGCCGCCGCTGCGCCGCCGCCGACCCTTCCCTCCGTATCGTCTACTTCAGCTATCGCGCCGGGGTGCTGCTCGCGGCCGCTGCCGACCCGCACCGAGCTTGGGCGAGTGGACGCTACGAGCAGGCGTCTGAACCGCGCTATCGCTCCTCAGACACGACCGATCACCCGCTGGTCGCCCACGTCACCGGGCTCGATTGGCTCGTCTCCGACATCCTGACCCGCCATCCCGGCGCCCGGCTCGACCTGATCGGCTTCAGCCTTGGCGGCATCGTCGCCCTCGATTGGGTCGCGCGGCAGCCCGCCGGGCCGGGCGGCCCGCTCGCCGCGGTCCACCGCGTGGTCCTGCTCGATGCCCCGGTCGGCGGCATCACGCCGCTCGCCCGCCTCGCCGCCGCCCCGCTCGTCCGCGACGCGCTGCTGAAACGGTGGGGCGACTTCGGCACCGGCACGGTCCTCCAGGACCTCATCGCCACCAGCCCCACGATCGCCCGGCTGCCATCCGCCGTCGCCCGGGTCGACCTGGCCAGCGTCGAAAACAGCCGCGACTATGTGGTCAATGGCGCCCGCCTTCCCGTCCCGCTCCTCCCGCCGCGCCGCCTCCGGGCGATCACCATCGGCCGGGGGGCGACGCTGGCCTGGCCAGGCTGCCCTTCCCATCCGTCCGATCTCGGCGAGGTCGCCCGCGACCTCTGCGGCACGCACACCCTGGTCCTGCGCGGGACGTCCACTGCTGTTGCCCGCGCCCATCACACGGTCATCCGCCTCATCACCGGGGACGGACTCATCTGGACAAGCCGGCGAACCGACCCGGGAGCCGGCCGCCCCGCCGGCCGATTCGCCCACATCGACCGTCACCACGGACTCGCGGCCTGAACCGTCGAGATTCGTCCGCCGGCACGCGATGGTGGGAAGACAAAAAAGAAAGGAGCGACACCATGAACAGCCGGTTGGAATTCGCGGCATCCCCCACCTCGACCACCACCGGGGCAGCCGGCATTACCGTCCAGGACGTCCATGGCGGGCTGTACCCGACCACGGTCCACCGCATCGTCCGTCCCGACTCACTCCCCGCCATCCAGTCCGCCATCCGCACCGCGCGGGCCGAGGGACGCGCGGTCAGCGTCGCCGGCGGCCGCCACGCGATGGGTGGCCAGCAGTTCGGGACCGGGACGGTGCTCCTCGACATGTCCGCCCTGAACCGTATCCTGGCGCTCGACGTCGAGAGTGGCGAGGTTGAGGTCGAGGCAGGGATCCAGTGGCCCGCGCTGATCGTCGGGCTGCACGCGGCGCAATCCGACCGGGTCCGACCATGGGGCATCATCCAGAAGCAGACTGGGGCCGACCGCCTCAGCCTCGGCGGCGCGCTCTCGGCCAACGTGCATGGCCGCGGCCTCGGTCTCAAGCCGATCGTCGGCGACGTCGCCTCGTTCACGCTCGTCGACGCCGACGGCGTCGTCCGCACCTGCAGCCGGGACGAGAACGCCGATCGATTCCGCCTCGCGATCGGTGGCTACGGCCTCTTCGGCGTCATCGCCTCGGTCCGGCTTCGCCTGGCGCCCCGCCAAAAGGTGGAGCGCGTCGTCGGCATGCTCGACGTCGCCGACCTGATGCCTGCCTTCGCCAAGCGGATGGCGGACGGCTACCTCTACGGCGACTTTCAATTCGCCATCGACCCCGCTGGCGGCGACTTCCTCCGGCGGGGCGTCTTCTCCTGCTACCGTCCGGTCGATCCCGCGACACCGATGCCGTCCGCCCAGCGCGTCCTCACGACCGACGACTGGTTGAAGCTCCTCTACCTTGGCCATGCCGACAAGCGCCGCGCTGTCGACGCCTACACCGCCCACTACCTGGCGACCTCCGGTCAATTCTACTGGTCCGACACGCACCAGATGGCCGAGTACATCGACGACTACCACCGCGTCATCGACCGTCAGTTGAGCCGCACCGACCGGGCGACCGAGGTCATCACCGAGCTCTATGTGCCCCGCGACACCCTGCCCCGCTTCATGGCCGACGTCGCCGCCGACTTCCGGGCCAACGACGTCGACCTGATCTACGGCACCATCCGTCTGATCGAGCGCGACGACGAGACTGTCCTCGCCTGGGCGCGTCAGCCCTACGCCTGCGTCATCTTCAACCTCCACACCGTCCACACCGCGGCTGGCCTCGCCCATGCCGCCGCGGCCTTCCGCCGTCTGATCGACCTCGCCATCCGCTACGACGGCAGCTACTACCTGACCTATCACCGCTTCGCGACGCGTGCCCAGATCGAGACCTGCTACCCGCGGTTCGCCGAGTTCCTGCGCCTGAAGCGGCGGTACGACCCCGCGGAGCGCTTCCAGAGCGATTGGTACCGACACTGCCGAGATCTGTTCGCGGACAGCGCACCGAGTCTGGCGCGGTGGCCCCGATGAAGATCTGCGATCGGTCCCGGATCGCGTCACGCGGCGCGGCGAACTCCAACCGGCCCGCCGCCCTGATGGCGCTCCTGAGCGGTCTCTTCTTCCTCCGCGTGCTCGGCCAGCTCCTGGTCAGCCGCAACCGGGCCAAGTTCCTCCCGCCCATGGAGCAGTGGCAGTCGGGTTTTCTGCCCTATCCCGCCCTGCTCGCCTGCCAAATCGCCATCCTCACGCTGCAAGGCACGATCACCGCCGAGACCTGGCACCGCCGTGGCCCCTTCGTCGCCCCGATGCCCCGCGTCGGCCGCGCGCTGCGCATCTTCAGCGCCGTCTATTTCGCCGCGATGGTTCTCCGCTACGTCGTCTCCCGGCACCGCCACCCCGAGCGCCGCTGGGTCGGGCCGACCATCCCCATCGTCTTCCATTGCCTCCTCGCCACCTACCTCAACCTCTACAGCCGCATCATCGCCGGCCGCCGCCCCGCCGAAGACAGGGGATGAACGGTCCCTGATCGTGGGGTCGATGGCCACCCCGACGACGGGAGGCTGCTGATCCCGGACGCGCGACGGCTGGTGGAACAGATGACCGCTCAGGCCAGCCCGTGCTGGTAGGCGTAGGCGACGAGGGCTTTTTGGTTCTTCAGGTCGAGCTTGGTCAGCATGTGGTCGATGTGCGTCCGCACCGTGCTCTCGGCGATGAACAACTCCGCCGCGATCTCGCGCGCCGTCCGCTCGATCAGACGCAGCACCTCGCGTTCCCTCGGCGTCAGCACCGCGGCACCCGCAACCGTCGCGGCGGGTGCGGTGGCCACGGCCGCCGGTTCCGCGACCGCCGCGAAGGCGAGCTCCACCGCCTCGGCCGGTGTCATCGCCGTGCCCGCCGCCCAGGCCGTCGCGTAGGCATCCTCCCCCATCGCCGTCCGTGCAGTCGCGAGATTGCGCTCGAAGCGCTCGCGGAAGGGAGTCTTGAGCGGCGCGCCGATCGCATCCTGCAACGCGGTCAGAGCCGCGGAGAGCCGCACGGCGCGCTCGACCTGCCCCAGGTCTGCCGCCATCCGCGCCGCCGCTGGCAGCACCGTCGCCAGCCCCCACTTGTCGTCGAGGACGAGCAGCGTGTTCAGACTCTCTCGCAGCAGAGGGATCGCCGGCGCGACCTCGCCGTGGCCCATGGAGACATTGGCCAGCGCGCCGGTGCAGATCGCCTCGCCCCAGGCGTCCTTGATCCGCTGAAACAGGTCCCGCCCTTCGGCCAACAGCGCCTCGGCCGCGACGCGGTCATGCCGCCGCATCGCGATCACCCCGAGCTCCATCAAGGACATCGCCGTACCCCAGGTGTCGTCCAGATCGCGGGAGAGCCCCAGGCTCTCGGTGGCAAGCGCGGTCATCCGGTTCTGGTCGTCATGGTCAAATGCGACGAGCCAGCGAAACAGGAGCGAGGTCGTCAGACCGCGTCTGTCGTTCAGCTCGTGCCAAACGCGCTCCGCCTCCTCGTGATAGGCATCCGCCCGTCCGACATCGCCCTGGGTCTCGGCCAGTGCCCCGGCGCCCGTGAGCGCCCGCGCCCGCGCCACCGTCCGCGCCTCGGCTCCCGGGAGCGCCAGCACCTCCGTCAGCCGCTCTCGCCCCTCCGCCAGGTGTGATCGCCACCACCAGAACTGCCACAGCGCGCCCGCCAGCCGCAGTGCCCGTTGCGCGTCGCCCTGGTCGCGGAGCCAGCTCAAGGCCGCCCGCAGGTTGTCGTGTTCCCGCTCCAGGCGGTCGAGCCCGAGCGTGCGCTCGGCTCCCCGCAGCCGCACCGCTGCCGCCTCCGCCAACGCCAGGTAATACGCCGCGTGCCGCTCCCGAATCGGCTGACCCTCCCCCCGCGCCTCGACCTCTTCGAGGCCGAACTCCCGAATCGTCTCCAGCAGGAGAAACCGCGGCTCCCCGTCCGCCTGCTCCTCCTGCCGGAGCAGACTGTTGTCGGCCAGCGCTGCGATCCCATCCAGCACGGTCGAGGAGTCGAGCAGACGCACGCTGGAACTGCTTGACTCCTCGCCGCCTCGACTCGCCACCGACTCCACCGCGTGCAGCGAGCCGCCGCGGACGAAGACGGAGAGCTGACGGAAGAGCGCCCGCTCGCCGTCGGACAAAAGGTCGTAGCTCCAGGCGATCGCATCGCGCATCGTGCGCAGCCGCTCGGGCAGGTCGCGCGGCCCGTCGATCAGCAGCGGTAGGCGCCGGTCGAGGCGGGCGGTCATCGCCGCCGGCGGCAGGATCTTTGTGCGCGCCGCCGCCAGCTCGATCGCCAGCGGCAGCCCATCGAGGCGCCGGCAGATCTCCGCCACCGCCCCGGCGTTCGCCGCCGTCACCGCGAAATCCGGGTCGACCTCGCGCGCTCGCCGGGCGAAGAGCGCCACGGCCGAGTTCCGCGCGATCGTTGCCACGGTCGGCGGCACGGCGGGATCGGGCAGCGGCAGCGGCGGCACCGGGAACTCCTGCTCACCTCGGAGATGCAACCGGGCGCGGCTCGTAACCAGGATCTTCAGCCGGGGGCAAGCGGCCAGCAGGTGCTGCACGTCGGTGGCGGCGGGCAAGACCTGCTCGAAGTTGTCGAGCACCAGCAAGAACGCTCGGTCGCGCAGCTCCGCGTCCAGGCTCACGCTGACCGGAACACCGGGCTGCTCCCGCAGACCAAGCGCCTGGCCGATTGTCGAAACGACCAGCCCCGGTGCGTCGATGGGCGCGAGCGGCACGAAGCCGATGCCGTCAGCGAAGACGTCGACCAGCCCCCGCGCTACCTGCAACGCCAGGCTCGTCTTGCCGATTCCGCCGGGCCCGGTCAGCGTGACCAGGCGCACGTCGTCGCGCCCGAGGAGGTCGCGGATCGACGCCTCCTGCCGGTCGCGGCCGAGGAGGACCGTAGGCTGAAAGGGCAGGGAACGGCGGCGGGTTTCGCCAACATTGTCCACGGAGCTCCCGCCTCACGGAGGAACCAGTAGCCGGCCGGCTAGTCAATGGCGGCCATGGCTGGATCACCCCGCCCTTTGCAGCGCGCGCCTGAAAACGCCGTGATCCTCGCGGCCGGTGACGCGATCATAAAAGGGCGCCTCGGCACCGTCAAGCCACGAAGGGCTGACATCTGAGGACGGGATCAGTCGGCCTCACTCCGGCGCCTTGGTGTTGCCCGGCGGCCGATCTCCGGTCGTTTGGCACGAATCCTGCGCCGAACGCCGGCGGGCAATGGTGCTCAGCGTTGTGCTCGCGGTTCGGCGGTGCAACCGCCGAACCGCGGATCGTCTACCCGGTGGGTCGGATCGGTTGCCACGGTCATCCGCTCGGCCCCGTCGCGGAGGACAGGAGCGGCAGGATGAAAGAGCTCGGTCAGTTCGAGGCTTACCTCGTCCACGAGTTCGTCGAGGACTACGTCGACGGTCTGATGTCCCGCCGCGACCTTGTTCGCCGCGTGCTCCCCATCACCGGCGGCGTCGCGGCCACCGCGACGCTTCTCTCGTCGCTCGGCGTCGCGCCCCTCACCGGGTCCGTCGCCGCCCAGGCATCGCCGCCACCGACCGCGGACGGTCCGCGCAGTCCGCTCTCGGTCCCCGCCAGCGATCCACGGATCCAGGGTGAGGACATCACCTTCCCCGGCAACGGGGCCACCCTGATGGCCTACCAGGCCCGACCCGCCGCGGGCGGTGGCACCCCAGTCGCCGGCAGCGCCCTGCCGCTCGTCCTTGTCTGCCACGAGAACAAGGGTCTCACCGAGCACATCCGCGATGTCGCCCGCCGCTGGTCTGTCCGCGGCTACGTTGCCTGCGCCGTCGACCTCCTCAGCCGCGAGGGCGGCACGAGCAATGTCGCCGACCCCGCCCAGATCCCAGCGATCCTGACGAAATCCGACGCCTCCCGCCACGTCGCCGACTTTCAGGCCGCGCTCGACCACTACCAGAACCAGCCCTTCGTCGACGCCTCCCGCGCCGGCATGAACGGCTTCTGCTTCGGCGGCGGGATCACCTGGCTCGCCGCCACGGCGATCGCCGGCCTCCGCGTCGCCGCGCCCTTCTACGGACCGCCGCCGCCGCTCGACGCCGTGCCCAAGATCAAAGCCGCCGTCCTCGGCATCTACTCCGACGACCCCAACGACTTCGCCAACAAGGGCCGCGATCAGTTCAAAGCCGCCCTCGATGCCGCCAACATCACCTACCAATTCAAGGTCTATCCCGGTACCCAGCACGCCTTCCACAACGACACCGGCCCCCGCTGGAACGAGCAGCAAGCGCTCGCTGCCTGGACCGACGCCGGCGCCTGGTTTGAGCGCTACCTCAAGGGCTAGGCAAACCGGGAGTATGGCGGTCAGGCGGTGAGGCGTTTCTCGCCTGGATGATTCATGCGGACGCGCCGGCGCCGGCGCCGGCGCGGATCCGGCCGTGAGCCATCCGTGCTCGTCCGTGACGACGATGATCGCGTGTCGGCAGGGCGCAGGCAGCAGTGCCCCGACGAAACCCAAACCCGCCTGTTCACGATGGCGGGATAGTAGCCCCGGCGGGGCTTTGTCGGTTGAACCCGGCACTGTTGTCCGTGCCGGGCACTGCGCCGCGTCGCGCTGCAACGCCCTTGACCCTTCTTAAGCGCACGTCTACGATGCGGCCCTTCCCGTGGGGGCATCCGATCACGACGCGAGGGAGGCACGGCGCATGCGAACGATCCCGATCGCTGACTTCGCCATCGGCGACCTCACACCCGGCACGAAGGGGCGCCTCCTCCTCCACTCCGGCGACGGCCTCGGCGGCCCTGTCACCCTGCCCACGTTGATCGCGCGAGGTACCGAGGCGGGACCAACCCTGCTCGCCGTCGCCGGCGTCCATGGCGACGAATACGAGGGCATGGAGGCGATCCGCCAGGTCTTCCCCGAGCTTGACCCGGCGCGCCTGTGCGGCGCCTTCGTCGCCATCCTCGTCGCCAACCCCTTCGCCTACGAGGCGCGCTCCCGCGTCGCGCCGCTTCACGTCGACGGCCTCAACCTCGCCCGCGTCTTCCCCGGCGACCCGGCCGGCTCGCCCAGCCGCCGCCTCGCCCACCAGCTCCTCCAGCTCGTTCTGACCAACCTGACACCGGACGACCTCTTCCTCGACTTCCACAGCGGCAGCGTCGAGGTCCCGTTCGCCACCCTGATCGGCTTCCGCGATGTTCCCGGCCCCGCCCGCGAGCGCGCCGAGGAAGCCGCCCGCCACTTCGGCGTGCCGCGCCTCTGGCGCATCCCCGACTCACCCGGCCCCTTCAACGCCGAGACCGCCCGCCGCGGCATCGCCACCCTGGGCACCGAAACGACCGGTCGCGCCGGCTGCGACCCCGTCGACGTTGCCGCCTATGCCCGGGGTCTGCGCAACCTCCTCGCCTACCTCGGCATCCTCCCCGATCTGCCGACGCCGCCGCGTCTCGCCACCCCCGCCCGTCCCACCATCGAAATCCTCGCCCCGGCCACCGGCTTCCTCCGTGCCGCCCGTCATCTCCACGACGAGGTCGCCGCCGGCGACTTCCTCGGCACCGTCATCACCCCCTTCGGCGACCCCATTGCCGAGATCACCACCCCTGCCGCCGGTACCATCTGGGCCGCCCGCTCGATGCCACCCGTTCGGTCGGGCGAGTTGACGTACTACATTGCGGAAGGGTGAAGTGGGGGCATCCAATCGTCTGGCGTCAGCTTGTCCAGGACCTGCGCCGTTTCACCGCCCGAACGAGGGGATCACCGGTGGGACGTCCCGACGGCGCCTCCAGCTCCAGGTGGACAGCGCCTGCCGGGCAGCAGTGCCTGACCGGGATCAATTCTACGCGCTCGGCATGTTAAGCATGCCAAGTCCACATCACGCCGGGGCTGCCTATCGCCGGTTGCGTCGCGGGTCCATCAGGTCGCGCAGCCCGTCGCCCGTCAGGTTGAGCGCCAGGACGAGGAAGAAGATCGCCAGACCGGGGAAGATCGAGAGGTGCGGTGCGTCGCGGATGTAGCGCCGGCCGTCCGCCAGGTCCTTGCCCCAGGACGGCGTCGGCGGCTGCGCCCCGAGCCCCAGGAAGCTGAGCGCCGTCTCGTTCAGAATCGCGAAGGCGAACCCGAGCGAGATCAGCACCACGACCGGTCCCAGCGTGTTCGGCAGGATGCCCCGAAAGATGATCCGCGGCACGGAGCAGCCGATCGAGCGCGCCGCGAGCACGTAGTCGTTCTCCTTCTCGGCGATCATCGCCGAGCGTGACACCCGCGCGAACTCCGGGATCGAGATCAACCCGATCGCGATGATCGCGCTCTGCTCCCCCGGCCCCTTGATCGCCAGGACGGCGATCGCCATCAAAATCGGCGGAAAGGCGAACATCGCGTCGAGCAGGCGGCTGATGACCGCGTCGGTCCACCCCCCAAAGAATCCGGCGAAGAGCCCCAGCGGCAGTCCGATCAGGGTCGCCAGCCCGACGGAGACGACCGAGATCGCGAAGGAGACGCGCGTGCCGAAGATCACCCGGCTGAAGATGTCGCGCCCCTTGTCGTCCGTCCCGAAAAGGTGCTGAGCGCTCGGCCCCTTGAGCAACGCCCGGTAGTTCGGCTTCGCCGGGTTGTGCGGCGCGATCGCGGGCGCAAAGATCGCGGCGACGACGAAGACCAGGATCAGCAGCACCCCGATTGTGAAGGTCTTCCACTGCACGGCGCCGCGGAGCAGGCGGCCAAGGTCGAACGAGCCCGCCTGCCGCCCCCGCCCGGCC
>JRHI01003066.1_pt1 | contig 10402 bp, 3 predicted proteins | sample 215371 | NCBI WGS metagenome assembly JRHI01 (sample SAMN02929681, study PRJNA255918) | sediment metagenome | biome: cave system; feature: Ice Cave; material: Sediment; isolation source: sediment from deep within a dark volcanic ice cave with no known source of... ... | reverse complement strand
CCGTCAGCGTCGGCGCCAGCAGGCTCAGGCCGCTGCTCTGTGCCGTCACCGTCAGCGTGCTGGCGCTGCCCGATGGGACCGTGAACGTGTAGTAATCCGCCTCCCCGGTCGTGGTAATGTCCAGATTGGTCACCAGCGCCGTCAAGCTCGGGGAGTTGATCTGCCCCGTGAGGTCGGCGGCGGCGGCAAAACTGTTGTTCGGGGTGGAGCGGGCATCATACTGGTCCGGCGAGCGGGCGGCGCCGCCGCTGTAGATGGCGCGGACGCCAGCAATGTCGTCGCTGTTCAGGCTACTCCTGGCGCCCAGGTAGTTCGAGTACATGAAGGCCGACGTGCTGCTGCTGTGATCGAGACCGAGGGCGTGGCCCATCTCGTGCGCCACCACGGTGAACAGGTCGTACGTGGCACCGATGTTGAACGCCTGGCCGGTGTTGAGCTGCATGTCGCCGGCGACGGAGTAGTTGTTGGCATTCGCCGGCAGCTCCGCCTGGGCAAGCGTGCTGTTGCCGAAATTGTAGCCGCTGATGCGAATGTCGCCCTTGGCCGAATCGCCCTGCTGGTAACTACCCGAGCCGATACTGCTGCCGTCGTCGGCCACGACGGCGAAATTGAGGTTCGTCTGCTGCGCCCACACCTGCGCCGCCCGCAGGATCTCGTTCTGCCACCGGGCGGCCGAGCCGAACTTGGCGTTGAAGGCGCCGAACAGGTTGCTCTTGAGATAACTGCTGCCGTTGGAGCCGACGATGGTGCCGTCGGGGACAAAGCTGAGGGTAATCAGCTGCGGATGCGGCCAGACGCCGCCCGAGAGGGCGTAGGGCACGACGCGCGATTCAAGCGCCTCGACCGTCAACGGCGTGCGGCCGGCGGGTTGGCGGGTCTTGCGGCTGCGCGACTCGCCGCGGAACAGGTGAAACCAGCTCATTTTTGTTCCCTTTGTGAATGCGGTTGGCTGTCTCGGGTACTCGACGAGGCAGCGGCTCAAGAGATTCTGGAGGGACGAACGCACGCGCGAACAGTTTGTGCAGGCGCGTCCGCTGACGAAAAGTGGAGAGGGGGGGTAGAAGGTGGAGAAATCGTGTGCATGGTGCCTCTTCTCTTCGCGTGGCGGACTGGCGGACGCGACCCGTCCCGGTTCCGAGGCGGTACAGGTCTCCCACGTGCGGGTGGGGTCCGCTCATCCCTTCGGCGGCCTGGCGACCCACACCTGAGAGTGTGGGCCCATGGCTTTGCGCCCCCGCCTCACGACGGGTTTGCCTTTATCGAGGATGAAGAGGTTCAAATACTTCTTTTCCCGCCCGGGACTTGGGTGTCCCCGACCGCGGGCATCTCAGCATCGTTGGCGAAAAGGTAGCTCGCACAGAGGATTTGTCAAATCAATCACAAACATTTTTCTCGGCAAATGGCGCAGCCGCGACACGCAGCAGCACGCGGGTGTCACACCTTCCGCGGCGTGACGTCCGCGCGCCGCTCCGTATCGCGGCTGCACAAGCACCCTTCCGCAAGGGAAAATCACACGGACAGACGCTGCTGCCGTTCTCGCTCCTCCGTCGGTGCCGACCAGAACAGCAAGGCCACCAGTCCCGCCGCGGCCGCGGGAGGCACCGCCGCGCTGCTGTCGCTGGTATTCTCCCAGGCGGCCCGGTCGCCCTGAACTTCCGTCGCCAGCCAGTAACCGTCCGTCGCCTGGACGGCCGGCGTCGTCGTTGCCGGCGCCGCCGCTGGACGGGCCGCCGCGTCTGGGCTCACCAGCGGCGCATCCTCGTCCGTCGGCGTGGCCGGCTGTGCCTCGGCCGGCTGCTCCACGACGCCGCCACCGCCGCCGTCCAGGGCCACGTTTGCCACCCGGACTGGCACTGTGGCCGGCATCGTCACCACGATGGCGACCCCCGGGCCCGTCAGCGCCGACGGAACGACGAGACTTGCATGCGGCCGCAGCGCCGCAGCCGCGCCTCCGACGACGAACGGCGGCTGCACCACCGCCGTTGCAGGCACCACCCGGGGAGTCGGCGACGCGACAGTACCGGGAAGTACTTCGACGCCGCTGTGGTCCTCGGTGCCCGGCACCTCGGGAACGCCGCCGCCGCTGCTCAACGGAGTGCCGTTCGCCGTCTGCGTGTTCGGCAAGGGCACCGTCAGCGCGGCGCCGGTGCCCAGGTTCAGCGTCAGGGCGTAGGCCCCCGTGCCGAACGGCGTCGTGTCGGCCCCGGCCACCTTCACGTAGAACAGCTCGCCAACGCTGATGCCGGTGACCGTCACCGTCAGCGTGGTGCCATAATGGCCGGCGCCCGAGGTCGAACCGAGCACCGTCGTCTGGTCGGCGGCGTACACCGTCAGCGTCGGCGCCAGCAGGCTCAGGCCGCTGCTCTGCGCCGTCACCGTCAGTGTGCTGGCGCTGCCCGCCAGAGCCGTGAACGTGTAGTAATCCGCTTCCCCGGGCTTGGTGATGTCCAGATTGGTCACCAGCGCCGTCAAGCTCGTGGAGTTGATCTGCCCCGCGAGGTCGGCGGCCGCGGCAAAACTGTTGTTCGGGTTGACGCCGGCATCGTACAGGTCGGGCGAACGCGCCGCCCCGCCGCTATAGATGGCACGGATACCGCTGACGTCGTCCGCGTTCAGCGTCGGTTTGATGCCGTTGTAGCTGCCGTACATCTCCGCCTGCGACACCGTGCTATGATTCAAGCCGAGCGCGTGGCCCGTCTCGTGAGCGGCGACGGTGAACAGGTCGTAGGTCGTGCCGATGTTGAAGGGCTGGGCGGTGTTGAAGTTGATGTCGCCGGCAATGGAGTAGTTGTTGATCGGCGGCGGCATGTAGGCATAGGCCAGCGTCGTGCTGCCGAAGTTGTAGCCGCCGATGCGGATGTCCCCCATGTTCGGGTCGCCCTGCTGGTAGCTTCCCGAGCCGGCGCTGACCCCGTTGTCCGAGACGAGCGCGAAATTGATGTTTGTCTGCTGGGCCCAGCTCTGGGCCGCTTTCAGGATCTGGGTCTCCCACTTCGACGCCGAGCCGAAGCGGGCGTTGAACGTGGCGAACAGGTTGCTGGTGAGGTAGCTGGTGCCATTGGAACCCAGGATGGTCCCATCGGGAACGAAACTGATGGTAACGAGCTGGGGAACCGGCCAGGAGTTGCCCGACGTGGCATAGGGAACCACGCGGGTTTCAAGGACCTCGACGACGAGGCGGGTACGGCGAGACGGTCGTGTGCGCGCGCGCACAACGGACCGTTTGAAAAGGCCCATAGAAGCATCCTCCACGAAGGGCGCAACAGCATTTCGCCGAGGACACTCCACTGTGTCCCCGCGCGCCCTGTCCCTCCACCGAGGGGCAGGCCGATCTGTGGCAGCCGTCGGGATGCACCAACCCGTCCACGACTCCTGTGTGGACTCGTGGAAGAGTCGGTCTCCTTCCGACCCCGATAACCGTTCTGCCTCACGGGAGACCACGGCGACACGGCACCGACCGCGCCACCGTTATCTTCCGCTTTCTCGCTCCTCCGAATGAGGTCATCTTCCGCGCACGCGCATCAATTCACAAGTGAAATCCATTCGCAAAATGAAAAAATCCATATTCAGTGTTAAAATGCAACGAAAGCGACGACTACGCTGACCGAGCAGGCCGAACTCAAAGCTCTAAGGCGACAACGGTTTCCCGCGGGCGCAAATCTTTCTGCTGACACCTGAATCGGCCGCACGGCTGGCACAACCGGCATCACAAAAACACCCGGAACTTTCAGCAATCTTCCAGAACAAATGCTAGAGTTGCCGTGGAAGCAACTGGATCTCTAACCTACAGGCCCCTTCCTGGCCGGATGGAACCTCCTCGAATGCCAGGGCCGCCTCTTTCTTCTCCTCCCAGTTGACTCCCGCCCTGGCGGCCCCAGTCGTGCCGCTTGCCGTGCGTCTTGCCCTCAATGGGGAGGTTCCCTCGTGCCTTGGACTCGACATCCTATCCGCCGCCGTCACTCTCGCCGACCACGCCCCGTCACGCGCCTTTTCGTGGAGCCGCTCGAAAAGCGCAACCTGCTCAGCGCCTTCCTCAACATTGGTCCCGTGCAGCCGCTCACCGACGCGCCACCGAGCGAGGTCGTCGGCCAGGCCATTCTCCTCGATCCGTCGGGAACCACCGCACCGTCCGCCGCCGCCAGCAATCTCGGCAACGGCTCGGCCGGCGCCGCTGACGTAGCCTGGTACACCTTCACCCTGACGTCGGCCTCCCACGTCACGGTGGCGACGAGCGCCCCACGGGCCGGCAGCCCCCTCGTCAGCGTCCTCAGCCTGTACGACACCGATCCCTACAACTTCAATCCGCCTTACGGCACGACGTCCGGCTATCGCCTGCTGGCGCAGAACGCAGGCACGGCCCTCCAACCCAACACCGCCGTGCAGCGCGATTTGGCCCCGGGCACCTATTACGTCGCCGTCAGCGGCGCCGGCAACCTCTACTTCAACCCGCTCCTCGCCGACAGCGGCGCAGCCGGCAGCACCGGCGCCTACCAACTGCAGCTCACCGCCACGGACCTGGGCATCCCGGCGGGCGATGGGCCGATAATCCTCGGCGGCGATCCGTCGCCCAGCACGCCGGCCGATCATTCACCCGTCGTCATCCGCGTCGATCTCAGCGCCCCGCTCAACGTCGATACGATCAACCTCAACCAGACCACCAACCCAATTCCACTCGATCCGTTCGAGCCGCAGCCGACCGACGCGAACGGCAATCCGCTGCCCTATGTCCCGACCGTGTGGCTGGAGGGCAGCTCGACCAGCGATTTCAGCAATGCTGTCACGCCGATCCTGCTGTCGGGCGGCGACGTCAGCTTCTCGGCCAGCGAACTCCGCGTCAGCCCGGCGACGCCGCTGCTGCCGGGTTACTATCGGCTGCACCTCGCCGGCGATAGCAGCCAGCATACCTTCTTCATCGCCGATGCGAACGGTAATCCGCTGGGCTACGACCCGAACAACAGCCCGACCGGCCAGGACCTGACGTTCACCTTCCAGGTCGCCGGCATCGAGGGTCGCACCGGCCCAGACGCCACGACGGATGACACGATCGCCACGGCCCACGAACTGGGCGACGTGACGCAACTCGTGCAGGTGGCCGGCACCATCGGCGACAATCCGAACTTCACGGGCGGCAACGCCGGCGCCAACGTGAACCTGTACCACTTCCACGTCGCCGGCCCGGGGCGCTATGCACTCGCCGCCGACGCCTTCGCCGGCCGGATCGGCTCGCCGCTGGACGTCGGCGTCAGCCTGTTCCAGCTCGACCCGGTCGATCATCAGACGCTCCACCTGATCACCGCCAATGATAACACTCTGAATAGTCTTCTTCCCGACGGAGCGCTGACGCCGCCGCTGGCCACCGACGCCGCCCTCTACGCCGGGTTGACGGCGGGCGACTATTACCTGGTCGTCTCGGCAGGCGGCAACGTGCCCGACCCGTCCCTCGGCCTGGCACCGGGGGTGAACGGCATCTTCGATTTGAACGCCGGCACGTCCTACAGCGGTCCCAACACGCTGAGCACGGGCGACTATGTCCTCAGCGTCATCCTCGAGCCCGCCGGCGCTCCGCCGCAGGTGACCGTGACGTCGCTGGCCGACGGCAGCACGCTGCCCGCGCCGCCGATGCAGCTGTCCGTCCAGTTCAGCGCGCCGGTCAACTTGCAGCAGCTCGCCTATACGACGTTCCAGACGGCGCCGGCGTCACAAAGCGGCGCGTCCTTCAATCTCGGCGCCGTCTTCATCGCCGGCCCGGGCGGCCCATACTACCCGCGGCTCGAAACGTATGACCGCACCGCGAGCGTGGCCGACTTTACGCTGCTCGCTCCACTGCCTGCCGGCGCCTACGAGCTGCACCTGTCCGGCGCGCACGGGCTGACCGACTTCGCCGGCAATCCCCTGGTGGGCAACGATCCGTCGGGCGATTACGTCGTCCATTTCACGGTCCTGCCGCCGTCGCTGGGGCCGGCCGGCGCGGCTCAAGGCCCGGCCGCGTTGTTCCCCAGCCAGTTGCAAGCTGGCATCACACTGGCCGGCAACTTCAGCCAGACCGTCAAGACCAGCGCCGCGGGCAGCGGCGATCAATACCCGGTCCAGTTCGGCGAGACCCAGACGTACCTGTTCAACCTCACTGGCAACCAGCTGCCGGCGGGCGTGGTGCCGGAAATCTTCCGCGGCTCGACCATTCAGCCGGGCCAGCAGCCGCTGCTGACGCTGACGCAGGGAAGCAACGCTGCCGCCGTCACCCTGGGCCGGGGAACTTACGTCATCTTTATTCCGCACTTTTCGGCCGACCCGAACCCGGCGTACACGCTGACCCTCTCGATCCAGCAGGTGCCCGACAACCCGACGCCGCTGACGATTGGCCCGGAGCCGGCGTTCCGCCTGCGTCTGACCACGGCGCCATCGACCGCGCCGAATCCGGCGACGACGCGCCTGGTGCTGAGCGTGCCCGCGACCACGTCGAGCAGCACGACCACGACGGTCGCCACCGCGCCCTCCGGGCACACCAGCGGCGGCACGCCGACGAGCGTGCTGCTGGCCCTGACCGCGGGACCGATTGGCGGCGTCAGTGGCACCACCCTCGACGTCACGGCTGCTGGCCCGGACCGTCTGCTGGTCAGCGGGCCGGCGCTGGTGGTCCGCGAGCACATCCTGCAGGTAGCCATCCTGACCGGCGTGGACGGTGCCGGCAGCAGCAATGCGCCCGCAACCGATAATGACACCGTGGCCGACCGTACCCTGGTTCAGCTGAAACCACTGCTGCGGGAGTACGCGGTCAAGGCGATGAAGTCCTGGCAGGAGCTGCTCGACATGCTCTTCGCCAACGATCCTGGCACGGGAGAGGAAGATCCAGCGCCGGTGAGCGAGCCAATGAAGCAGGACGCGCCGGAGTCCATGCCTGTGCTTCCCGACGCGCTGGAGACGTCGGCGCAGCCGGAGCAGGACGCGAGCTTCAACTGGCCGGCGGCCGGCGTCCTGGTCGGTCTTGGCGCCCTGCGCGAGGCGCTGCCCGAGCGGCAGCGATCGCGTCCCGTGCGAAGCCCGGAGCGTCCGCGACGGGGGAGTTGATTGTCTGTCTAGTGGAAGCCCGGAGCGTCAGCGGCGGGGGAGGTGTTCCCGTCGCGCACGCTCCGGGCTCTGATAATGAAACGCAAACGCCGGTGTAACGAGGCACCATGGATCAGCAGACCCCGACCGTCCGGCTGCCGCTCGCCGACGATCGCGAGGAATCGGTCAGTCGGTCGGTCTCCTTTGCTGCGGCGCGCAGCCGGAAGCGGGAACTGCTCGACGAACTGCACCGCGGGGCCGAGTCCGGCCAGCCGGTGCGGCCCGAGGACCTGCTGCCGCGCTGGCCGACCGATCCGAAACGCGATCCCGACGTCGCCAGCCTCCTCTTCACCGACTTCTGCCAGCGCGCCAGGAAAGGCGAATCGGCCAGCGTCTCCGATTACGAAGAACGCTTTCCCGAACACAAGGACTCGCTAGCCGGCCTGCTCCACCAGCACGCGGTGATGCGTTCCCTGGGCAACGCCAGCGGCAGTATGCCGACCTTGCGCCTGCCCGACGTGGGCGAAGACCTGTTCGGCTTCCGCCTCTGTTACGAGTTGGGGAGCGGCGCCTTCGCCCGGGTCTACCTGGCGGAACAGGGTGATCTGGCGGATCGGCCGGTGGTGCTCAAGATCTCGGGTATCGACGGCCACGAGCCCCAGACCCTGGCCCAGCTGCAACACACCAACATCGTGCCGATCTACTCGGTACATGACGATACGACTGCCGGCCTGCGCGCCGTCTGCATGCCTTACTTCGGCGGCGCCAGCCTGTCGAGCGTCCTGAGGGCGCTGTGGGCGCAAACCAGCCACCCCACTCGGGGCCGGCAGTTTGTCGAGGCGCTGCGGAACGTTGAGACGCCAGCGTGGGGACGTGGCAGAACTGCCAATCGAGAGCTGGCAGCAGACGATCCGCCGGCGGCAAACGACTATGGACCGTCCCTACCCGGCAGTCAGCGCCACGGGCTGGGCAACGAGCAGGACGACGAAGGCAAGGGAAATGATCCTTCGCCCGCGCGCGCGGTCGATTCGGCCGTGCCAGCTGCGCAGGCGATACTGGAGCAATCCGGCTACGTCCAGGCAGTGGCCTGGATGATGGCCCAACTGGCGGACGCCTTGCAGCACGCGCATCAGCGTGGCATCCTGCACCGCGACATCAAGCCTTCCAACATCCTGATGAGCGCGGAAGGACAGCCGATGTTGCTGGACTTCAACCTGGCCTACGACACCCAGGGCAACCGCGCCCAGGCCACGCGGGGCGGCACCGTCTCCTACATGGCCCCGGAACACCTCCGGGCCCTGGCTGCTCGCAACCCTGTCCTCGCCTGCCAGGTAGACCACCGCTCCGACCTCTATTCGCTCGGCATGGTCCTCTACGAGATGCTGACCGGGCACAGCCCCTTCGACCAGAGCGCCAGCTACACGCCGCTGCCGGTGCTGGTCGAGGCGATGGCCCTGGAGCGCGGCAAGGCCGCGCCGTCGCTGCGGCGGTACCGGTCCGACATGCCATGGGGATTGGAGAGTATCGTCCGCAAGTGCCTGGCCCCGGAGCAATCCCAGCGCTACCAGCAGGCCGCTCACCTGGCCGAGGACCTGCGCCGCTTCCTCGACGATCGGCCGCTGAAGTACGCGCCGGAACTGAGCACCGCCGAGCGCGTCCGCAAGTGGTTCCGCCGTCATCCGCGTCTAACCTCGTCCGCCTCGGTCGGCAGCGTCGCCCTGCTGCTGTTGCTGGGGACCGGTGCGGCCCTCGCCGGCGTCCGGCAGCACCTGGCCCACACCCGCGAACAGCTCGCCGACACGCAGGCCGCCGAGCGTCAGCGCGCCTACGAGAACGGTACGGTCCGCGCCCTCTGCCTGGTCAACACCATCAGCCAGGTACACGAACACGCGCGTCAAGGGCTGGAAGTTTGCGAGGAGACGCTGGCGCTATACGACGTTCTCCAGCGCGACGACTGGCAGCAACACGCCGACTGGCAGCGGCTCTCCGCAGCGGACCGGCAGCGCCTGGCCGAGGACACCCGGGAACTGCTCCTCTCGTTAGCCTGGGCGCGTGTGAAGACCCAGCCCGACTCGGCCGATGCCCCCCGGCAGGCACTGGCTCTGCTCGATCGTGCCGAGGCAATCGAGGATCTGGAGCCGTCGCCAGCCCTGGTCCGGGACCGGGCGTATTACCTGGATCAACTCGGCGATACCCAGGCGGCCAACCGCGTAAGCGACGCGGCCCGCCACCTCCTGCCCCACAGCGCGCGCGACCACTACCTGCTCGCCACGACCTATATCCACGACAAGGAGCCCGACTTCCACGCTCGGGCCATCGCCGAGCTGGAAGAGGCGATCCGACTCCAGCCCAGACACTACTGGTCGTGGCTGCAGAAGGGCATGTGCCACCTGGAACTGAAACAGCACGACCTGGCGGCGGCCGACTTCGGCACCTGTATCGGCCTGTGGCCGGAGTTCGCCTTTGGCTACTTCAACCGCGGTCTCGCACTGGCCGACGGCGGTCACCTGGCGGAAGCGGTCGCCGATTATACCGCTGCCCTGGAGCGCGATCCCACGTTTCTGCTCGCCTTCCTGAATCGGGGTTCCACGCGCCTGGCCTTGCATCAGCACGAGGCGGCCCTGGCCGACTTCGACCGGGTGCTGGAGCTGGCGCACGATGACGCATCCCTGTTCGGCGCCGAGGCGGGTCGCGGCCGGACGCTGGAAGAACTGGGCCGGACGCGGGAAGCCGATGCCGCCTTCGCCGCCGCCTTCGCGCGGGCGCCAGCCGTGTCCGACGCCCTCCGCCTGAGCCTGCTCGTGCATTACGGCTTTGCCGTCAAGGACCGCTTGCCGCGGAAGGCTCGCGAGGCCTTCGCCGAGGTGCTGCGGCAGAAACCCGGACATCCGCAAGCGCTCTACGGCCAGGGCATGCTGCTGATGACGCGCGGCGACCTGGACGAGGCGCTGCCGTGCTTCGAGCAGGTCCTTCAGCTCGAACCGAACCTCGTCGAGGCGCGGCGCTACCGGGGCATCTTGCTGGCTCGCCTGGGCCGGTTCGACGCCGCCAGCCAGGACGTCAACTGGTGCCTGGAACGAGAACCGCACTCCGCCGATGACCTGTACGCCGGCGCCTGCGTCAGCGCCCTGATGGCGGCGCGCTGGCAGAAAGGGGGCAAGTCGAGTGTCGAGGCGGACGCGGCGGCCAACCAGGCGCTGACGTTCCTGCAAGCGGCCTTCGCGCGCGGACACGGCCGAGATCAAGCGGTCACGGACCCCGACCTGGCCGGCATCCAGAAGCATCCGCAATTCCAGCGCTTGGTGAGTGAGAAGGTCCCCTAAGTCGCCGTCCAAGAAATACTTCCAGGACTTTCTGT
>JRHI01003065.1_pt1 | contig 10408 bp, 9 predicted proteins | sample 215371 | NCBI WGS metagenome assembly JRHI01 (sample SAMN02929681, study PRJNA255918) | sediment metagenome | biome: cave system; feature: Ice Cave; material: Sediment; isolation source: sediment from deep within a dark volcanic ice cave with no known source of... ... | reverse complement strand
TACGCTTTGTAGATATTCTGCGGAACTTCGTGATTATCGTACTCAATGTTCTAATGCCTCGAATGGCACTTGCCGCGCAATCCCAGGCTGGAATGAAGCGAGTGGTGAATGCAGCGGTGTCGGCAATCGCTGCCATCAGCGTCCCGCTCATGTTGGGCACACTGGTCACGGCCCACCTCGTGGTTCCTTGGATAATGGGAACAGGTTTCGCGGAAGCAGTACGTCCTGCACGTTGGATGGCGGCTTATGTGTTGACGGCACCCGCTGCGTCGCTGTTATCCGGAACAATTCTTTATGCTCTTGGGCGGCATCGTGCTTATCTGGCATCCAGCACGGTTGGTGCCGTTGCGGCCGTAGTCTTGTTTTTGATACTTGTACCTTCTCTTGGGTTAGGGGGGGCCTGTATTGCTTTTGTCGTGGCAGAATTGGCGGTCGCCACCACCGCATATCTTTTGATCCCCCGGGAATTGCGAGATCTCTGGAAGAATCCAGTCATTGCAATCGCAGGATTTTCGGCGATGTTGATGGTTGCGGCGGTCATACTGTTAGATTCCTATACTTCTCGACCGCTTATCGTGTTGACGGTTGGAGCGAGCGTCTACGTGATAGTAATGGGTTTGCTCGGAAGAGAGTCGCTGATGGAACAATTCGGAGAAAAAACGTGAGCGCAGATGCATAAACGACGGACTGTGGGGGTTTTACTCTCGGGACGTGAGCAGTTCAGCCCTTACTTCGGAGGCGCATTGGCTCGGTGGACATATGAAGTCTACAGCCGACTAAGTCACCGGATCGCCGTAACCGTCTTTGGCTTTCCCACCAGCGAAAAAGATGCATACTCCCTCCCGCATCAAACGAGCGAAGCGTCGCGGACTTGCTCCGTGGTGGCCAAAATTCCTCTTGCCAGGCGCTATGAGGAATATTTGTGGCTGCGTGCTTTGATTTGCCGCCTGAGAGAATTTGACGTAGTTCACATTCACAACCGTCCCCAGTGGGTCGCTCTATTGAGGAGAATGGGTTACGGAGGAGCGATAGTCCTTCACCTACAAAACGATCATCTGGGGCATTGGTCGGGGCTGATGCTGGACGGCTTAGCCCCGAAGTTAGATGCCCTTGTAATATGTAGCAACTACTTGCGGAGTACGTTTGCCTCGAAGTCAGACGTTCTTAACGCAAAGGCCCATGTCGTGTTTAACGGCGCCAATACGCAACTATTTTTTCCAAGCGAAGGAGTTCGAGAGCCGAAAACGATCTTCTTCGTTGGCCGTTGTGATCCCCAGAAAGGGGTACTTCAGCTCTTGCGGGCGTATGAAGGAGTGCTCCAGACCCATCCCGATGCGAAGCTGATAATCGGTGGCACGACTGGTTTCGGCATACACAAAGAGACACCTTATGTCCGACAAGTCTGCGAAGTCGCCCGGTTCATAGTGCTGGCCGGAGGGAAAATAGAATTCCCTGGATACATCCACCATGACAAAGAACTGGCCTCATGGTTCCAGAGAGCCACGATCTTCGCTTGTCCCTCGCTCTTTCGGGAACCTTTTGGGCTGGTAAATGTAGAAGCAATGGCTTGTGCCACACCGGTCATAGGAGCAAACCGCGGCGGCATTCCCGAGGTGCTCGGCACTACCGGGTGTTTGATAGACCCGGAGAACATGAAGGAGTTTGTCGCCGCTATTTCAGATCTACTAACACAACCCCAAGAATGCAGGAATCTGGGGCGGGCGGCCTACGAACGCTGCCGAAAGATGTTTGATTGGGATATCATTGCCGAGACTTGGCTGGCTCTGCTTGATACGGTGATTCGTACCAGAATCCCTTACACACGCTCGGTTATAGATTAGACAGCTTTTAAAGGGCTATGTCCTGGATCAAAGATTTCAGGATATCTCTACGAACATACACGGCGTCCGCGAATAACGCTCTTGCACCCCGATGATATGCCGAAGAGAGCCGGTAGAGTTCGAATCCTTTGCTAGCCATCAGGTGATGAAGTTCCGGAAATCCAGAATCATTTTCATAATGTGGCGTGAAAGTGACTTCTAGAATGACCGATTTTGTTTTCTGAAGACCTTCTCCTGAATTGGCCAGAACTTCCATCTCAGCACCCTGGACGTCGAGTTTCAAGATGGATATTTCGTCTTCGCCTTCGACCAATTGATCGTATCCAATCTTTCGGACATCCACTGTTCCAATTAGATCCCAGGAATGTGCTTCAAATTCCTTCGTGATTTCAGCCAGTGGTTTAAGGAGCGACGAGCCCGCCGGATGTCTCAACTGTTGCAATTTTGCCATACCCTCCCGTCCTGCGAGGGCGGCGTCAACCACTGCGACACTCGGAAAGGCCCTAAATCTCGCTTTTAGGGGTTCGACCATTCGAGGCTCACACTCCACAGCGATAATGCGTTCGGGCTTGAACAAGGCAAGCAGTGCTTGGGTCCAACTACCGGCATGGGCTCCGGCGTCAACACATGTCCTTAATGCTGAGATGATAGTCCGGGGAACGAGGTTTAACCGTGCATCACAAAGATTGCGGTATTTGTGCCGAGAAAGAGCGATCCAAGTAGCCTCAGATTCCCGAAAGCCAAGGCGCATATAGTCATGGCGACGAATGGAAAACTCACAGAGTCCGTTAGGGAGCACCTGTTTGAGCACGTCTTTCAGTGTCATATCGCTTAGAGTTTAACAGGTCGATCCCCCGCGAATCGTAAGAGCAGACTCGGTGCTGTCTATAACGTATTTGACTCGGAGAAATAGCCGACAGAGCGGAAAACGCTGAGTGCCGCGATATGAGCGAATTTCCAAAAATGCTCGGTGGTTGCTTTGGAACGAGGCCTGAGAACCTTCCTTGGGATGTGCCGACGGCTCTCATGGCATCAAGAGGGCGAGAACTTATCATCCTAAACGCAGGCTCCTCAAATCGAGTTCCATACGCGACCCGACGTGTTCATACAACTAGCCAATCGGCAGGCCTCCCTCTGGTGCACCAGAGAACCAATCAATACACGGATCAACGGGGCAAAGTCATTGTGTCTGACTCTCGGTTTGATTATGTGTTTACCATCTGATAGAACCCATAATGCCCCACATGTACAATTGCCGTTCGGGCCCGCCCGCGGCCGGGCTACGTCCGTTTTCCACGTGAGGCTGCGGCTTCGCGAAATTCTGCGCTATCCTATTCGGACCAGAGCGCACCCCGAGATGGATTCGGTGCTGTCGCACAGCAGCTGGAAACGATGAGTCCAATTACCAATCTTCCCCACATCAATGACGCGCATAGTATTCGGGTGCTGACCCTTACGGCGTTTTATCCGACCGCCCAAGACGAGGCCAAAGGCTGTTTCATCTCCGAGCCACTGAACCTGCTGCCAGAAATGGGCATTCGAAACACTGTTCTGGCAGTTCAGCCTTTTTACCGCGCCCGCGTGCACTCTAGTTCCTGGGCTGCAGCTGCTGATTGGCTGAATTATTTTTCGTTGCCGGGTGGGGTTGGACTATCGACAGCTGGCGCCTTTTTGTTTGCCCGCGTGGTTGGACGTGTGCGCGACATCGTTAGCTCGCAGCGGATCGATCTGATTCATGCGCACGGACCGTTGCCATGTGGCCATGCGGCGATGCTGCTGAGCGGCGAACTCAATATGCCGTTTGTTGTTTCGGTGCACGGACTGGACGCCTTCTCTACTCTACAGGTCCATGGTCGCGCCGGAGAATGGTGCCGCAGGATCTCGCAAAAACTGTATAACAGCTCGAGGCGCGTGATCTGCATCAGCGAACATGTGCGTGAGGCAGTTCTTGAAGGAATGGGGCGGAGCTGCCGCACGTCGGTGGTTTACAACGGAGTGGACCCCGAACTGTTTTCGCCGCCTTCGGCAGCGCCTTCCGACGCTGCGACTATTCTTAGTGTCGGTAACTTGATTCCGATCAAGGGACACGAACATCTGATTCGGGCAGTGGGCTCTCTCGCCGGTGAATTTCCCTCGCTCGAGTTGGAGATCATTGGAGAAGGCGCTGAGCGCGGGCGTCTTGAGGCACTTGTTGAGGAGCTACACCTTACGTTCCGGGTGCGTTTTCGCGGGCGGCAGTCGCGGTCGCAGGTTGCCGACGCCATGAAGCGTTGTACCATCTTCGCTTTGCCGAGTCGCTATGAAGGCTTGGGGTGCGTCTATCTAGAAGCGATGGCAACGGGCAAGCCTACGATTGGGTGCCGAGGCCAAGGCATTGCAGAAATCATTCAGCACGGCTCGAACGGCTTTCTGGTAGGCCCAGACAATGAAAAGGAATTGGCTCTCGCTCTTGCGATGCTGCTGCGCGACAAGCTGCGGCGCGACGCTCTTGGCTTCGCGGCACGCGATACAGTCCTTGACGGGCTTACGCTTGCGCACCAGGCGGAAAATCTCGCACGCATCTACCGGGAATGTGTATGAAGCGGCGGGTCGTGGTCCTTACTGAAATTATTGCGCCCTATCGCATCCCCGTATTTAATGCGCTGGCTGCCCGGGACGATGTGGATCCACATATCATTTTTTTCTCCGAGACTGATCCGAGCCTGCGCCAGTGGCGGGKGTACAAAGACGAAATCAGATTTTCGTATGAGGTGTTGCCGGCATGGCGCCGACGGTTGGGGCGCTACAACATGCTCGTCAACCTAGGAGTAAGGTCTGCCTTGCGCCATGCCGCCCCCGCGGCCGTCGTGTGTGGAGGGTACAGTTATTTGGCTTCGTGGCAGGCGGCGCTATGGGCGAGGCAACACGGCGTCCCGCTTATTCTATGGTCCGAGAGCACGGCGCAGGACATGCGACGGAATCATGTACTGGTAGAGTTCATGAAGAGATTCTTTCGGAGCTGGTGCAGCGCGTTTGTGGCGGCGGGAATAGCATCTCGTGCCTACCTTCTTGCACTGGGTGCCCCGAAGATGTTGGTGTTCATCGCGCCTGACGCCGTTGATGTGCGGCTCTTTGCGGAACAGGCTGAGAACGCTCGCATGAAGGCCGATCAGATTCGCACCGAACATGAGCTTCCGCCGCGATACTTTCTTTACGTCGGCCGCCTCGTCGAAGAAAAAGGAGTCTTTGATCTGCTCGAAGCCTATGCCAGACTGGACGAGACTAGACGCTCGCGGATAGGCTTGGTGTTCGTCGGGGAGGGTCCCATTCGTGCGAATCTCACGCAGCGTGCTTCGAAAATTAGCTCGGGAGTTGTGAAATTTTGCGGATGGGTGCATCGTGAGCGAATCTCTGAGTTCTACGCTCTTGCAGCGGCCCTGATCTTTCCGACCCACAGCGACACATGGGGACTTGTGGTCAACGAAGCCATGGCCTGCGGACTACCTATCGTTGCGTCGGATGCGGCGGGATGTGTTCCTGATCTGGTGCACTTAGGGGAAAACGGATTCAGCTTTCGGTCGCGCGATATCGGCGCATTAGTGCATGCGATGCTTACAGTTTGCGACCAGCCCGAGTTCGGGGCGCGGATGGGGGCCAGCAGTTTTGAAATCATTCAGGCATACACACCGGAAATTTGTGCTGCCGGTTTGTTGGAAGCGGTGAATTTCGCCTGTGACGGAGCGGCATGAAATTTGGATCGCGCATCTTCGGCTTGCTGGTGATCCCGGCAGTAGTCCTTTTGATCCTGATGGTGGCGGAAGTACGTCCCGAGTACCTCAGCAATATTACTTACCTCGGCGGCTTCCTACTTCTCGAGGTGGTACTGGCTGCTGTATGGCAGTATGAAAAATGGTTTTTTCTGATCTTGATGCTCACATTCCTGTGGGCTGGAAGCAAGTTGCCTCTGGCCGATGCGGGTTCGGCGGTGCGCTGGGTCTTTCTGTTTGTCGGATCTGCGGTAGGACTCGTAAAATGGGCTGAACGCCGCGAACAACAGCACTTCTCCGCTATTCATCTGATCGCGCTATTGTGTGTCCTCTCGGCAGCGGTATCTGGTCTGGTTTCGCTGCGGAGCCAGCTGTCACTGCTGAAAACATCAAGCCTGCTCTTGTTGTTTCTTTACACCTCATGCGGCGCCAGACTCGCGGTGGCAGACCGCCAGGCCACATTTTTCAAGGGGTTGTTGACGGCTTGCGAAATTGTAAGCTTCGTTGCAGGTTTCTCTTATGTGTTTCTGCACTTTGAAGTCTTTGGCAACCCGAACTCTCTTGGAGCCGTAATGGGGGTGGTGATCGTGCCCGTACTCTTTTGGGGAGTTTTGATTGCCGAACAGGGTAAGTTGAGCCACAGGCGAATCGTCGCGCTCTGTCTCGCATCGTATCTGCTCTATGCATCCATTTCGCGAGCGGCAATACTGGGCTGCGCCATCGCGGTAACGGTCATGTGCATCGCCGCACGCCGGCAGCATTTGCTGGTCAAGCTCGCATTCTTTGTCGTATTGTTTGGAGCCGCCGGTGCTGTGTTACAACCAACGCACTTTGATGCCTTGGCCTCCTCCTTTTCGCAGGACCTCATCTACAAGGGCAATCCAGAGGAAGGTCTGTTCGGTTCCCGGAAGTCTCCGTGGCAGGATACGCTTGATGTTATCAAGGAGAGCCCATGGTTCGGCAGCGGCTTCGGAACGGACATGCTGCAGAATCGTGCCGCACAGAGCGGCTCCATCTTCCGCACCATCGAAGGGGTTACGAAGGAGCACGGGAATAGTTATCTTGCGCTAGTTCAGTATATGGGACTGCTCGGCATTGTCCCTTTTGCCATTCTGCTCATTCTTGTTGTGCATATGATTTACAAGGTGTCCTTCTGGCTCCGCCAGACGGGCAATCTTAATCATTCCGCGGTGCCGCTCGCGGCTATTTGTCTGGCTGGCCTGATCCATGCCTTTTTTGAGGATTGGCTGTTTGCGGTTGGATACTACCTGAATATTTTCTTCTGGACCTCCGCGTTCTTGCTTTGGGACCTGCGCCCGAAATTGCCCAAGGGGTCGACGGTAATGCACGCCTCATGGAACAAAACGCCAGCCGGCGCGGCTCCGGTTCAGCTCTCATCAAACCGATGATTCACCTCTTCATCAATGCCCTTGCCGCGAGCGCCGGGGGTGGTCTCACCTATGTGCGCAACATAATTCCTCAGCTAGCGTTGCGAAAAGATACAAGGGCGACTGTTCTGTTGGACGCTTCGTTGCGGCGCGACCTGCAAGAGTCGACCAACGTTCGTTTCGTGGTACGCGAGAATCTACTTGGTGCTTTACATCGCGCATGGTCTGAACAGCGGACTGTGGGTAGTCTCGTCCGTGAGAACGGGGCGAATATTCTGTTGTCGGCCGGGAACTTTGCACTGTGGAACTCGCCGGTACCGCAGATTCTTTTGAGCAGGAATTCGCTGTACACGTCGGCTGATTTTTATGCCGACTTGCGCGCGAGAGGCGAGTATCGCCTGCTGGTCGATACGCGGGTAAAGGGACTATTAGCTTTCTCGTCAATCCGTACCGCGGATCGCGTTGTAGCCCCTAGCAGTGCGTTTGCCGAGGACCTGCGGCAATGGACCGGGAAGGCGATCGTGGCGATCCACCACGGGTTTGACCGGAGTGCATTTTCCCAAGACAAGTCGCCCCTTCCTGCCGCGGTTCGACAAAAACTCGAGTCGCGAGGCAATGCGGTGGGAATTCTTTTTGTCAGTCACTACAACTACTATCGAAATTTCGAGACACTGATTCGTGCGCTGCCACAAATCAAGAAAAAGCTACGGGCGCGTGGCGTTCGGCTGTTCCTGACCTGCAAACTTGCTCCGCATTCAAATCCAGGCAGCTACCGTCCGGACTCTGCAGCGAAGCTGGTTCGCGAACTGGGGCTTACCGCAGATGTAATCGAACTCGATGCGGTTCCTTATCCGCTGTTGCACCAGCTTCACCGTGCCGTGGATATTTACGTGACTCCGGCGTATGCCGAATCCTTTGCTCATCCACTGGTGGAGGCCATGTCGAGTGGACTGCCTGTTGTGGCTTCTGATCTACCGGTGCATCGGGAGATATGCGGCGAGGCTGCCGTATATTTTGAGCGTTTTTCGCGAGAACAATTAGCAGAACGCGTGTGTGAGGTAGCAGGATCTCCGGACTTGTTGCAGAAATTGGCACAGAAAGGGTTGGATCGCTCTCGGGAGTTTAGTTGGAGTACTCACGTTGAACACATTCTCGCGTTGGCAGAAGGCCTTCTCGGCAAATCCTAGTTTGGCCGTTTTTTCGAAAGAGTACTGCCCACTTCACTTTTTTCGCGTCTCGGATGATACTGGTTGCCATCCCGTCGTTGGCTTTTCGTAAGGCGCCACCACGGCGGAATACGTGGCATCAGAGTTGTGCCCATGCCATGACTGCGTCCGCACTCAGTTGCCAACATCGGCCCAACAGAGTTCCCCTTAAGCCCGGAGGGCACGTCGAACAGATCGTCTACTATGCGGGCTCCTGCAATAGGCAGCAAATATCCCTGCATAGAGCTCTAACGACACGGGCAAAGTTTTCCCTGAGGCAGACTCTTCTTCCTTCACGTATCCTGAACCCATTTGCGAGGGGCCGTGAGAATCCGTGAGTTGTTGTACGTTTTGAGATCGATCTGGCAGGAGGAATCAAACCGGGGCCAACGCCTTCGTCGCACGCTCTATTTTGTCGCGTGGCAGCTTTGGAAAAGAGTTGTAGGTACTCCCGTGGAGGCCAAGCTATTTAACGGGTCACGAGTGCAAGTATGGCCGGATTGCGACACGTCTCCCTGTGCCCTCTACTATCGCCTGCCTAATGGCGACCACATTTCCTTTCTGCGCAGGTTTCTTGATGGCGGAACATTTCTTGATGTCGGAGCCAATATCGGCCTGGTGAGTCTTCTGGTTGCCGATAAAGTGCAACATGCGATTCTGTTTGAGCCAAATCCCACTGCTGTTGAACGCGCAAGGGAAAATCTGCGTCTCAACAGTCTCGCCTTTGAAGTTTTCGCCCAGGCGCTCTCAGACACCGACGGCACTGTGGAATTTGAGAACGCACCGACAATGAGTTCTTGTAACCGAACGGTGGACGGCTTCGAAACATCGCAGCCTACGATCACGGTCCCACGCACCACTTTCGACCATTTTTTACGGGAGTATCGCGCGGATGTTCCCTCGATTAGTATTGTCAAAATTGACGTTGAAGGACACGAAAATTCCGTACTCCGCGGAATGAAAGGCTTTCTGAGGAATCAGCGTCCAAAACTAGTAATGTTCGAATACTTGGCGCGCACTGAAATTCGACAAGTTCTCGACACCTTTAATGATGTCGGCTATTTAGTGTTCGAGCTCTCACCCACCGGTCCTCGCATTGCTACCAACCGAGTTAGGCCTCTTCAAGACCTGTTTGCCTGTCCTGCGGAACTGTCCGAACAATTCGGAGTCTATACACCGGACGCTTGAAGGGAATCAGCGTTTACTTTGCATTTCTAAATGGATCCCGCTCGCGTTTTTCGTTTGACGAGTTTATCCTCACGATCGCAGTGGTATTGCCAGGGTGTCCCATGAAGCTCGTTGAAGCGGTGTCCGTTTGTCCGGTTCCAGCGCCGCCGCATAAATCTGATAGCCCACTTCGCGGAGCAGTCCGGCAACACTTACTGCGTTCTCAGGTGCCACCTCGCACCAGATGACGGGACGAACCGCACGGAGCAGTTTCGATGCGCCGCGCAGCGCCTGCAACTCCCGCCCTCAGCATCAATCTTCAAAACCGTCGGAGGAGGGAAATGCTCGACAAGGAAATCCAAGGTAAGGGTGACCGTCTGCTGCAGAGTCCGGTTGCCTCCGGTCTGGCAGAGCCGTGGGTCTGAATCAAATGGTTTGCGGCTCGCGCTCGTTCCGCAATCTGGAGTTGGCTGATTCCGTTGGTCTCCGACACCGCGGCAGCCAGCACGGCCACGGGAGCCGCCTCCACTCCGTTTTCCTGGATACGACGAGCCGATCGAGTCAGGAGCTGGGCCAGTCAAAAGTCGGGTTCAATCGCCAACACCGACCCCGATCTCCCGCAAGGGCTGCTGCGCTGAAGCTGAAAAGGCCAACATTCGCGCCTACATCCCAGACTACACTACCGGTTATCACCAGCTCTCGCGCATGCGGCACAACATGGGATCAACTTTTCCTAAGTCCCACCGCCAATATCGCAGGCCCGCCTCGGGCGAAACATAAATCGGCAAGTTGCGAAACTCGTCGGGCAGCCGACGCCGCAATACTATTCCTCAACTAAAGCGTTCAGCCCACCGCCGCAGGTTCATCGGAGAGTCATCAGGCATGTTTGGCCCACTTGTGATAGTGCATTGTACCCGGACCGTAATGCTAGGCGAGGCGTGCTCGGATTTCGGGGCACGATAGGGCACTTACGTCAGTACGTTTCTGATTCAAATCGATCTTTGGTGAGATTGTGTTGGCGCGCATCAGAAAACGCGGTTTTTTGATCGAGCGCCGGTTTG